>LNAP01008799.1_pt1 | contig 14530 bp, 13 predicted proteins | sample 602601 | NCBI WGS metagenome assembly LNAP01 (sample SAMN02440304, study PRJNA202911) | soil metagenome | biome: Subtropical and temperate rainforests or woodlands; isolation source: soil samples (1 kg each in a 20% v/v slurry with milli Q water) were... ...
ACAGACAGCCGGCGCCGCGCAGACGGTGGATGAACTCGCGCGTGCGGCCAAGGTGGGCGACGGCGGTTGTCTCGGTCAGTTCCAGGCACAGCCGGCCGGGCATGTGGCCCGGATCGGCGAAGTAGTCCTCGATCATGCCGAGCACGCCCGGGTCCTCCAGCGAGCGACCGGAAAGGTTCACCGACAGACGCACGCCGGCGGCCCGGCTGCAGGTCAGCAGGTGCCCGATCGCGCGCGACACCACATAGCCGTCGATAAGCGGCATCAGCCCGAAGCGTTCGGCGGCCGGCAGGAAGGCACCCGGCAGCACGATGCGCCCGTCCCGCTGGCGCAGGCGCAGCAATACCTCGTACCACGGCAGCCGGTCGGCTTCGCCGAGCGCGCAAATCGGCTGCACGTACAGCTGCAGGCGCTGTTCGTCCAGCGCGTCGCGCAGTTCCGTTGCCCACTGCATTTCGCTGCGGCGGCGTGCCAGATCGGCATCACCGTGCCGAAACAGGTGGATGCGGTTGCGCCCCAGGTCCTTGGCCGTGTAACAGGCAAGGTCCGCCTCGCTCAGCAGCTCCGCGGCCGATGCCGCGCTGGCGCCGACCGGCACCAGGCCCATGCTGGCGCCCACGGTGAAGCTGCGTTCCCCCCAGCGAAAGCGGAAATCGCCGATCGCGCCCAGCAAATCATGGGCGATCTGCGTCGCCTGGTCCGGTGGGCAGTCGGTCAGCAGCAAGCCGAATTCGTCGCCGCCGAGGCGCGCCAGAAGGTCGCCGCGGCGGATCCGGTGCTGCAGCACGGTGGCCAGTTCGACCAGCAGCTGGTCGCCGGCCGCGTGACCGCAGCCGTCATTGACCACCTTGAACTGATCCAGATCCACGTAACACAGGGCATGCACGGCATCGGTCCGGCGCGCCTGCTCCAGCAGTTCGCCCAGCCGGTGCTCGAACTCGCGCCGGTTGGGCAGACCGGTCAGCGGGTCGTGCCGCGCCTGGTGGGAGATCTCGTCCGCCAGGCGCCGGGTGTCGGTCACGTCGCGAAACACGATCACCGCGCCGGCCAGCGTGCCGTCGGGCAGATGAATGGGCGCCGCCGAATCTTCCACGTGATATTCGACCCCGTCGCGGTTCAGCAGGACGGCGGTGCCCGGCAGGTCGATCGCCTGATCTTCGGCGATGCAGCGCAGCAGCGGATTGTCGACCGGCCGGCGGCTGTCTTCGTGCACCAGGCGAAACACCTCGCCGACCGGCCGGTCGAGGGCCTCGCTCTGCGGCCAGCCGGTCAGGCGCTCGGCGATCGGGTTCAGCGCCGTCACCCGGCCCTCGGCATCGGTGGTGATGACGCCGTCGCCGATCGATTGCAGCGTTACCCTGGCCAGCTCCTCGGCCCGGGCGAGCGTCTGTTCGGCATGTTTGCGGTCAGTGATATCGCGGCCGGAGAAATGCAGCACGCCCGCGCCCCAGGACGGCTGGATGGTCAGCGCCACATCCAGCCAGAATGGGGTGCCGTCCAGGCGCAGTGAATACCAGTCGAAGCGGGCAAAGCCCTTTTCCAGCGCCCGTTCGGACTCCATTCGCGCGCGATCGACCGACGACCTGCCATCCGGCTGCACCGCCGGCGAGAAATCGAGCGGCGTGGCGCCGATCACCTGCGCCTTGTCGCTGGCGCCGTACAGGCGCGCCAGATAGGCGTTGCAGTCGATGAAGCACGGCTCGCCATCGACGACCGAGATGAAACCGAAGGCATCCTCGGCGACCTCGAACAAATCGCGAAAGCGCGCCTCGCTGGTGGCCAGTTCGGCCTGGACTTCGATCACGGCGCCGATATCGCGGATGTGCACGCTGTAGACATCCGGCGCAAGTGACGGCAGGGCCGTCAGCTCCACCTCGGCGCTCATCCGTTTGCCGGCCGGATCCAGAAACTGCCAGCGGGTCTTGGTGCGGCCGGCCCGCAGCGCCTCCCGATTGGCCGCAACGAAAGCCTGTTCCTGTTGCTCGTCGAGCTGGGCCATGCGGGCCAGCGCGGCGGCGAAACGCGGCGCCGGATCGGCATCCTCCCGCATTCCCAGCAGGGTCGCGAAGGCGTCGTTCCAGCGCAGCAGACGGATGTCCTGCAGGGCCACGCCGCCGGCGATCGCCACCGGGTCCGGGTTGCTGCGCAGCCAGTCGTCAAAGGCTGACGGTCCGGTGATGCAGGGTTTCTCCATCCTTGGTCAATCCTTTATCTGCAGGCATCGAAGGCCGGCTTGCCGGCTACGGGGGAGTCCACCCACCGCACCGATGGCCACCCCAAAACGCCCCGCTTGCCGCGGTTGGCGCCGATGCTCTGGGACAGTCTAAGGCTCTGGAACAGCTTATCGGTCGCCGCGTCGGAACATTGAGCGCCGGCCGGCGAGCGACTGGTGCCAGGGAGGCGCTGAATGAGTCCAGTCTGGATTTTTCAGCGCCTGCCACCGGGAAAACATGCAGTGCAGCTGCGCAGCGCGATGATCGTCCGGCGCAGGCGGGCTCCCACAGTTCTGCGATGGCACACGAAATCAGTGGCGTGCAGCCACCGATTTTTGGCAGCGCGTCCCTGCGCAGCGGGAAACGCCGAACCCTTCAGCGTTGCCATAAAAACGACGCCTGATGGCCCGCCTGGTCGCCGCTTCGCGTGCGGCTGCGGTCCTGGTCCGGCGCGGACCATTCGAACAGCTCCGGGTTGGCGCCCGGATCAGCGCTTCTCGAACTGCTTGCTGCCGAACAGGATTTCCCGCTGCAGCTGGTCCTGCGGGCCGGGCTTGGGCGGGCGCCGGTCGGCCATCACGGCCAGGGCGCGCACCGTGGCCGGGCGGGCATGGATGGCATCCATCCAGCGCTTGACGCGGGGCAGTTCGCCCAGGTCCACGCCCTGGCGTTCGTGGTGCAGGAACCACGGGAAAATCGCCATGTCGGCGATGGAGTACTCGCCGGCCACGTAGTCGCGGTCGGCCAGGCGCCGTTCGACCACGTTGTAGATGCGCCGCGACTCGTTGCTGTAGCGGTCGATGGCGTAGGGCAGTTTTTCCGGCGCGTAGTCGCGAAAGTGGTGCGCCTGGCCCAGCATCGGCCCGACGCTGGCTATCTGGAACATCAGCCACTGCAAGACCTCGTAGCGGGCACGCGGCGCGGCCGGCAGGAAGCGGACGGTTTTTTCGGCCAGATAGATCAGGATCGCGCCGCTCTCGAACACGCTGATCGGCTGGCCGTCGGGACCGTCCGGGTCGACGATGGCCGGCATCTTGTTGTTCGGGCTGATGGCCAGAAACTGCGGCTTGAACTGGTCGCCGGCACCGATGTTGACCTCCACGGTGCGGTACGGCAGGCCGGTTTCCTCCAGAAACATCGTTATCTTGTGGGCGTTGGGCGTCGGCCACATGTGCAGGTCGATCATCGGCTTCTCCTGTAGCGAGCGTTTGGTCATTATTAGGGCGCGGCGGCGCGTGTACCATACCGGCGCTCCCCGGCAGGCCGCCGGGCGCCCCCTTCCGCTATTCCTGCACGGTCCGCCCTTGGACGAGAGCGCCCTTCGCCAGTTGCTGATCGACACCGGCCGCCAGAGCGTGCGCCGGGGTCTGAATCGCGGCACCTCCGGCAATGTCAGCGTGCGCCTGCCGGGCGGCTTCCTGATCACGCCGACCGGCATTCCCTACGGTGATCTGAGCGCCGCCGACCTGGTGCATCTGGACGCCCGTGGCGGCGCGGCGCCGGGGCAGCGCAAACCCTCGTCCGAGTGGCGTTTCCACTGCGACATCTATGCCGCCCGGCCGCAGGTCGGCGCCATCGTGCACACCCATTCGCGCTACGCCAGCGCGCTGGCCTGCCAGCGGCGCGAGCTGCCGGCCTTCCATTACATGGTGGCGGCGGCCGGCGGCGACAATGTGCGCTGCGCCGACTACGCGACCTTTGGCACCGCCGAGCTCTCGGCCAATGCCCTGCTCGCACTGGAAGATCGTCACGCCTGCCTGCTCGCCAACCATGGCGTGATTGCGACCGGCGCGAACCTGACGAGCGCCCTGGCGCTGGCCGAGGAAATCGAGTCCCTGGCCGGCCAGTACTGCGCGGCGCTGGCCACCGGCACGCCGGTGCTGCTGGACGCGGACGAGATGGCGCGCGTGGTGGCGCGGTTCGAAAGTTACGGCAAACAGGACAATCCCTGAGTGCACCCGAGGAGAACCGTGATGCAACTGATCTATGCCAAGCCGTCCCCCTACTCGCGCAAGGTGCGCGTGACGGCGCTGGAAAAGGGTCTGGCGGACCGGCTCGAGGAAATCATCGCCAGCCCCATGGAAGACCCCGCCGTGCTGCTGGCAGCCAACCCGCTGGGCAAGGTGCCGGCGCTGCGCCTCGACGACGGCCAGTGCCTGTACGACAGCTGGGTGATCTGCGAGTACCTCGACAGCCTGGCGCCCGCGCCGCGGCTGATTCCCGACGGGACGGAGCGCTTTGCCGTGCTGCGCCGGGCGGCGCTGGCCGACGGCGTGCTGGATGCGGCGGTCACCGCGCGCCTGGAACTTCTGCGCCCGGAGTCCATGCGCTGGGCGCCGTGGACCGACCGCCAGCGACGCGCCATCGAGCGCGGCCTGGCGGCCATGGAACAGGACGTGGCCGCGCTGGGCCCGGCGCTGACGCTGGCGCACATCGAGTTCGCGGTCACGCTGGAGTATCTGGACTTTCGCTTGCCGGACCTGGCCTGGCGCGCCGGCCACCCGGCACTGGCTGCGTGGCTGGGCGAGTTCAGCCAGCGCCCGTCCATGCTGGCCACCGCACCGCAGCCGTCCTGATCGGCGGCGTCCGAAGGCGCTTTTTCACCCAGACGCCGCCGGCCGCGTGATCAGCTGCCGGCGGTGTTTCCTTTCCGGAACCACCTCGCGTGTACCTCGACCTGTTACCGGTTTTCGTTGCCCTGGCCGCCGGCTGGCTGTGGCGTCGGCACGCGCCCGGCGGCGTCGACGCCGCCCACATGGCGCAGGCGCTGAACATGCTGATGATCTACCTCACCGGCCCGGCGCTGATCTTCGCCATCATGTCGCGGGCCTCACTGAACCTCGAATTGATGGTGATCCCCGCGGCTGGCTATGTGTGCAGCCTGGGCGGGCTGTTGCTGGCAGCGGCGGCGTACCGCTTCGCCGGCCAGCGCCTGGGCCTGTCGCCGCAGGGTCGCGGCGCCATGCTGCTGGCGGCCGGCTTTGCCAACGGCTCGATCGCCCTGCCGGTGGTGGTCAGCCTGTTCGGGCACGAGGGCATGCCGGTGGTGTTCGCCTATGACCTGATCGCCACCACGCTGCTGATCTGGACCGTCGGCGTGGCGGTGGCGGCGCGCCATGCCGAGGGCGCGAACCGGGTCTCGCTGGGCCGCGAAATCCTGCGCCTGCCGCCGGCCTGGGCAGTGTTCGCGGCGCTGGCGGTCAACCTGCTCGGCCTGCCGGTGCCGGATCGGGTCGTCACGACGCTGCGCTATGTCGGCGATGCCGGCATCCCGCTGATGGTGTTCGTGGTCGGCCTGTCGCTGCGTCTGGGCGCCCTGCGCCGCCTCGGCGCGGCGGTGCCGGCGCTGTTGATACGCCAGGTGGCCGGGCCGGCGCTGGGGCTGGCGTTTGCCTATGCCTTCGGCCTGCGGGGCGAGACGCTGGCGGTGCTGGGCGTGGCCATGGCCTCGGCCTGCCCGGCGGTGGGCGTGATCCTGTGCCACCGCTACCGCCTGGATACGGAGCTGTACGGCGCCGCGCTGACCGCGTCGATACTGATCTATCTAGTGCTGGCGCCGCTGTACCGCAGCCTGCTGATGGGCTGAGCCGGCCGCGCCGCGCATCCACCCGGAGCCGCTTGCCATGATTCGCCACCTGATCCTGGACTGGGCCGGCACGCTGGCCGACGATCGCGCCCTGACCCTGGCCGCTACCAACGACACGCTGGCGCACTTTGGCGCCGCGCCGGTGGACGAGGCCACCTACCGGCGCGAGTTCACGCTGCCGGTGGAGCGCTTTTACCGGCGCTTCATCGGCGAGCGGCCGCGCGAGCAGATCGACGCGGTGTTCTTTGGCCATTTCGCGCAGCGCATGGCGCAGTCGCAGCTGTTCCCCGAGGTGCCGGCGCTGCTGCACGTCTGCCGCCTGCGCGGGGTGGCGCTGAGCATCTGTTCGAGCGTGCCGACCGAGATCCTGAACGGACTGCTGACCCGGCTTGGCCTGCGCGAATTCTTTGGCCACATCGGCGGCGGCGCGGCGGACAAGATTCCGGTGCTGCAGCAGATCGTGGCCAGTGCACCGTTTCGACCGGACGAGACCCTGTACGTGGGCGACACCCCGCACGACATCGAGGCCGCCCACGCGGCGCAGGTCATCGCCGGCGCGGCGCTGTACGGCTACGCCACCGAAGAGCGCCTGCGCGCCGCGCGGCCGGATCACGCGTTCCAGAGCGTGCGCGACATCATCGACCTGATCGACCGCGAACACCTGTTGGCCCACGAGCGGCGTGTGATCGCCACCGTCGGCGGCCTGCTGGTGGCCGACACCGGCGAGCTGCTACTGATCCGCACCGCCAAATGGTCCGGCCGCTGGGGCCTGCCGGGCGGCAAGATCGACTACGGCGAGACGATGCTGGACGCCTACCGGCGCGAGATGCGCGAGGAAACCGGCATCGAGGTCGAACACGCCGCCTGGCTGTGCATCCAGGACTGCATCGAGAGTCCCGAATTCACCCAGCCGCGGCACTTCCTGCTGATCAACTACGTGTCGCGCCTGGCCGGCCGGCCCGAGCCGCGCAAGAACTACGAATCCACGCAGATCGGCTGGTTCAGCCCGGCGCAGGTCGCCGACATGGACCTGAATCAGCCGACCCGGGCTGCCATGGCGCTGGCCCGAGAACACGGATTGCTGAACCGCTGAGCCGCCGGCGCACACCCTTGTGTCCGCGCAAGGAGTAAGGTACGTGCGGTGTCCACCGCCATCGCCGTGGCCGGGCGCGCGATCCCTCTGTCGCTCGACGCGGAACTGACGTGCCGCCACCGTCGTCTTTTTTCGGCAGGACGCTGTCACCAGGCAACGGGCGGCATCGTGCCCCAACTTCCCGTCGCCGCGTTCGACGCCCCCTATTTCGAAGGAGCCTTCATGCGTATTCACAATCCGATCCTGGCCGGACTGGCCGTGCTGGCCAGCACGGCCGCCGTGGCCGCCCCAAGCGCGCCCAACGATGCCTACCTTGCCGGCTATGCGGCGGCGGTGCTCGAGCAACGCCTCGGCTGGCAGCCGGGCAGTTACACCCTTGACGTATCCGAGGGCCGCATGCGACTGGATGCGCGGGAGCACGACGACGCAGCGGCCGCGCAGGAGGCACTGGCCGCCATCGGCGGCGTGCGCAAGGTGCGGGTGGCCAGCGCGAGCGAGCCGGCGGGATCGACACCGGGCCGCTGGTTCCCGACCACCGAACTGTTTCGACCGTCCCTGGCCGACCCCAAGGAGCCGCGCTTTTTCGTGTCCTCGCGGCATTACGACACGAGCACCGACACGCTATGGCTGGCCGAGGTCGGCTATGGCGCCAATTTTCCGGTCTATGGCCGCGTCGATGAGGCCGGCAACGGCTGGAACGTGGGCATCTCCGGCGGACTGTTCGGCCTGTTCAACCTGGAAGCCGACTCGTTCGACCTGATCAACGCCGACTACACGGTGGGCATGCCACTGACCTGGCGCCAGGGCAACACCAGCGGCCGCCTGCGCCTGTATCACCAGAGCTCGCACCTGGGCGACGAGTTCCTGCTCAACGCCGCGCCGGAACGCGTCAACCTGAGCTTCGAGGCGCTGGAGGGCCTGATCGCCTACGACCTGACGCCGTTTCGCATCTACGGCGGGGGCGAAGTGCTGCTGCACCGGGAGCCGGCCGACCTCGACCGGCTGATGGCGCACGCCGGCATCGAGTACTTCAGCGCATCGGCCACCACCCTCCTGCCCGGCCTGCGCGGGCGCCCGTTCGCGGGCCTCGACCTGAAGTCCTACGCCGAACACGACTGGTCCATCGATCGCAGCCTGAAGGTCGGCATGCAGTTCGACGCCCCACACTCGGATCACTTCCTGCGCCTGTCGATCGATGGCTACCGCGGTTATTCGCCGCACGGGCAGTTCTATGACGACCGCATCTCGTAGCGTGATGTTCGGGATCTGAGCGGCGCCGCAGATAGCCGGCCCGGGCGCTTGAAAAGCTCCGGCCGACCCACACCTTCTGCGGCGCAGCGGGCAGCGGCCCGCCGCCTCCGGGTCGGCGCCTGAGCCCGACTACACTGGCAGGCTTTTCCCATTCCCGAGTGGCGATGGAATACAAGGATTACTACAAGACCCTGGGCGTGGCCCGCGACGCCAGCGCCGAGGACATCAAGCGCGCCTACCGCAAGCTGGCGCGCAAGTACCACCCGGACGTCAGCAAGGAAGCGAACGCCGAGAACCGCTTCAAGGACGTGGCCGAAGCCTACGAGGTACTCAAGGACGCCGACAAGCGCGCCGCCTACGACCAGCTGGGCAGCAACTGGCAGGCCGGTCAGGGCTTCTCGCCGCCACCGGACTGGCACGGCGGCAAGGGTTTCGAGTTTCGCAGTAGCGGCGCTGGCGCCGGCTTCAGCGATTTTTTCGACAGCCTGTTCGGGCGCGGTTTTGCCGGTTCGCAAGGCCCGCAGCGCCGGTCGGCACGCGGCGAGGACCAACAGGCGCGGGTACAGATCACGCTCGAGGACGCCTTCCACGGCAGCAGTCGGGCGGTGAACCTGAGCCAGCCCGGCGGGCGCAGCCGCACGCTCGAAGTGCGCATCCCCAAGGGCGTGCGCGCGGGTCAGCGCATCCGACTCGCCGGCCAGGGGAGCAACGGCGGCGACCTGTACCTGGAAATCGAGTTCGCACCGCACCGGCTGTATCGCCTGGAGGGCGCCGACCTGTACCTGGACCTGCCGATCACGCCCTGGGAAGCGGCGCTGGGCGCCACGGTCAAGGTGCCGACGCTGGGCGGCGTGGTCGAGCTGAACATACCGGCCGGTTCGCAAAGCGGCGACACGCTGCGCCTGCGCGGCCGCGGCCTGCCGACGACGCCAACGCCGGGCGATCAGTACGTGGTGCTCAAGATGGTGACCCCGCCGGCCGAGACCGAAGCGGCGCGCGAACTCTACCGGCGCCTGGCAAAGGAATTGCCGATGGACCCCCGCCGGACGCTGTTTCCCTAACCGCCCGCCGTCACTGCGCCGGACGCTGCCAGAGCACGTCCGCCACCCCGACGGCGCGGTTCAGGCTGCGCGACATCACGAACAGCAGGTCCGAGAGGCGGTTGAGGTAACGCAGCGCCGGGCCATTGACCGGCTCCTGCGCCTGCAGTGTCACCACCCGCCGTTCGGCGCGGCGGCACACCGTGCGCGCCAGATGGCAGACCGCTGCAGCCGGACTGCCGCCCGGCAGGATGAAATCGGCCAGCGGTTCCAGGTCGTCGTTGAGCCGGTCCAGCCACTGCTCCAGCGACGTGACATGGGCATCGCTGATGATGGTGTGACCGGGAATGCACAGCTCGCCGCCCAGGTCGAACAGCCGGTGCTGGATTTCGCCCAGCCAGCTGTCCATTGGCTCGGGCAGCACATGCGTGCGCAGCAGACCGACCACGCTGTTGAGTTCATCGACCGTGCCGTAGGCCTCGACCCGGGCGGCGTCCTTGGCCACCCGCGAACCGTCCCCAAGGCCGGTGCTGCCCTGGTCGCCGGTACGCGTATAGATGCGGGTCAGGCGCTTGCCCATGGGGCCTTGCCCGGCGCGCTCAGGCGGCGGCCTGGGTACGGCCGCCGCGGATCAGTCCATGCGCCAGCACCAGTCCGGCGCCGCTATAGAGGAATGCCTGCGCCAGGTAGCCTGGCAGGTAGCTGGCCACGCGCAGGGCGAAGTCGATCGCGCTGAGGTCCGCGGCTTCCGAGAAGGCATAGAAACCGACGTTCGAGATCACGAAAAAGACCAGAACGGCGCAACCGAGCAAACCCGCGCTGCGCAGCAGCCCGGCGGTCGACTGCAGGGCGCCGGTGGACAGGCGACCGGCCAGCCACAGGGCGCCATAGGCCGGCGCCAGCAAGGCGTAGCCTGGCGTGATGCACCAGGCGCTGGTTCCGCCCTGCACAGCCAGAAAATCCACCAACCCCGCCGTTGCAAGAAACAGCGCCAGCCATCCGGCCCGACGCAGGAACAGCCCGCCCAGGAAAAACGCCGCCAGGGTGGCGTCACCCGGTCCCAGCAGGGAGGTGAAATGGTGGCTGCGTGTGGCGGCCATGACGGCCAGCAGGGCAATGGCAATCAGGCCGGACGGGGCGATGCGGATCATTCGAACGGTCTCCGTGGATACTCGCGCCGGTCAACGGCAAGCTTACGAGAAAAGCGCGGCACAGGTCACGCGTCAGGGCAGGTGCAGCGGCGGTTGGCCGGCGCGCTCGCGCATCATGCTGATGGCAGCGCGCACCTGTGGGCGCGATACCAGCCAACGCTCCAGGCGGTATTTGCCCGGCAGGTTCAGCAGCGCGAACGCGGCAAGGATCGTCACTATCCCGGGGCCGGGCAGCACCACCATGGCCAGACCGGCCACCAGCAGGACGGCGCCGAGCAGGTTCTTGACGATGAGCAGGCTGTAGCGCAGCAGCCAATGACCGGTGTGTGGCTGCGGCGGGCGGTGCTCACGGTAGAAGTAATCCTGCGGCAGGCGGGCTACCAACAGTGGCAACAGCGCCACCGTGGCCAGCAGCGTCAACAGCGACACCGGCGTGGCCCACGCCAGCCAGCGCGGGTCGATGCCCAGCAAGGCCAGCATGCGGGTGGCGAGGCTCTGGATCGCGTCGATCATGAATGCGGCGTCCGGGCCTGCGCCAGCCGCGCGGGCGTGCCCACGTCCAGCCACGTACCGGCATAGCGTTCGCCATGCAGCTGCCCGGCGTCGGCCGCGGCGCGCAGCAGCGGAGTCAGACTGAATGCACCCTTGCCGGCGCTCTCCAGCAGGCGCGGATCGAGCACGCTCAGCCCGGCAAAGGTCAGCATCGGCTCACCCTGGTTGGCCAGGCGCCCGTCCGGGCCAAGGGCAAAGTCGCCGGCCGGGTTGTGGGCCGGGTTGTCCACCAACACCAGGTGTGCCCGTCCGACAAGCGGCCGGCGCAACCGGCCAAAGGGGTAATCACTGCGCACATCGGCGTTGACAAGCAAGAACGGCGCCGTGCCCAGCAGCGGCAACGCGCGTTTGACGCCGCCTCCGGTGCCAAGCGGGCCATCCGGCTCGCGCGAGTAGGCGATCCGGGCGCCAAACCGGCTGCCATCACCGAGCGCCGCCTCGATCCGCTCGCCAAGGTACGCCACGTTCACGACCAGGTCGGCAAAGCCCGCTGTGACCAGCGACTCCACCAGGTGCACGATCAAAGGCTTGCCGTCCACGTCCAGCAGCGGCTTGGGCAGGTCGCGCGTCAGCTCGCCCATGCGCGTGCCAAGACCGGCGGCCAGAAGCATCGCCTTCATGGCGCAGCCCGCGCGTGCAGATCGGCCAGCAGTCGCGCCACCGGCGCCAAGGCGGGCGTGCGCGATGCCGCGGCCTCGATATAGCCGACGAAGCGCGGCGTTTCGGCCAGGTAGCGCGGCTTGCCGTCGCGGTAGTTCAGGCGCGCGAAGATACCGAGCACCTTCAGGTGCCGCTGCGTGCCCATGAAATCGCAATCGGTCTGGAACCGCTCGAAGCTGGCCGGCACAGCGATGCCGGCAGCGCGCGCCTGCTGCCAGTATTCGAACAGCCACTGCGCCTCCAGCCGGTATGGCCACGACAGGAAGGCATCCCGCAGCAGGCTGCTCACGTCGTAACTGACCGGGCCGTACACGGCGTCCTGAAAATCCAGCACGCCGGGGCCGCCGTGCGCGCCATTGCCCGGCATCAGGTTGCGGGGCATGTAGTCGCGGTGCACGAATACCTGGCTTTGCGTCACGGCGCGCTCGATCAGCAGGCCCCGCAGTGCAAGCCAGGCCTCGCGTGAACTCCAGACCAAGGTGCCGGGCCACGTACCAGTCCGGGAACAGGTCCAGTTCGCGGCCGAGCAAGGCCGCGTCGTAGGGCGGCAGCACGCCGGGTCGGCTGGACGCCTGCCAACGCACCAGGGCGCCGATCGCGTCCGCCATCAGCGCATTGGCGTTTCGTTCGCCGATGACTTCCAGGTACGTATGCCGGCCAAGGTCGCTCAGCAGCAGGAAGCCACGCTCGACATCCGCTGCCAGAACCTGCGGCGCGTTCAGGCCCGCCGCGTGCAGCAACCCGGCCACCTGGACGAACGGCCGGCAGTCCTCCTGCGGCGGCGGGGCGTCCATGGCAATCAGCGTCCCGCCAGAGTGGAACACGCGGAAATAGCGGCGAAAACTGGCATCCGCCGAAGCCGGCTCCAGCGTGAACCCGGCCAGTCGTTGGGTCAGCCAGGCGCTGAGCGCGGCAAGACGGGGATCGGAGGCGGCAGAAACGGGCACGAACAGGCCAGGTGGCGAAGTGGTCAGCATTCTAGCCATTTGTCGCCTGCGGTGCCGGCGCAGGTTAGACGGTGCCGGAAGCGCCCGCCTATAATCGCGTCCCCGGACCACGCAAACCGGGCATGCACCCACGCCGGGGTAGCTCAGTCGGTAGAGCAACTGATTCGTAATCAGTAGGTCGGAGGTTCGATTCCTCTCCTCGGCACCATTAAAAAACAAGGTGTTACGCTTCGGCCTGACCCCTTTTTTGTTGGGTTTTTCGCGCTGCGGTGACCCCTGCGGTGACCTTTCGGCAAATGTGAACGCCCGCCCCTGTCTGGACTTGCCGCGCCGCGCCGGGGATCGAGCCGGGCGGCTGGGTCGGGTGGCGATGACATGGGCCGCGCGGCGCTGGCGATCGAGCGGGCGTTTTTCCTCTCTTTCTCTCACTCTTTATATATAGATTTGTCCTGCGCAGATTCAGGGTTTTTTTTCCTTCCACTCCTTTTTGATTTCCCCCCACTGGCGCGCGCCCCCCGCCGGGGGCGCTTGCCTTCCAATTCGTGACGTGGTGCACGCTTGTACAGTGATGCGCCTTAATCAGGGGAAATCAAAATCAGCGCCCGATTTCAAGGTTTCGCCGGCCTGAATGCGTGCGTTCTTGCCCTGCCCCCTTCTTCCTGGTGCATGTCTTGGCCTGGTGCTGATCGGCGGTGCGCGGCCGGCTGGCGGGCCACGGCGGGCCGCCTGCGCGCAGCAGGGGCGATCAGGTGCACCAGGGGCAAGGCGGCCGGGCCGGGCGGGCCTGCGGCGCCGCTGTCCTGATGATGTTGCAGCGCCGGTCAGGCGGCGGCCAGTTCGGCCTTGAGGCGCTGCACGGTGGACACGCCCACGCCGTGGGCCTTGGCGATCTTGTGCAGGCCGGCGCCACCGGCGCGCAGGGCGGCCGTGTCAGCATCGATGCCCTACTGGTGCAGATACCTGCCCCGAGCCGGTCCACCGACCAGGCGGCTATCAGGTCGCAGCGGCGCCGGGTTGGCTGGTTTCCTGGCCGCGCAGCGCCCGGTAAAGGGTCGCCCGATGTACGCCCAGCAGCTCGGCCGTTTCCGCTACCGTGCGGCCTTCGCCCAGCATCTCGCGAGCGTGTTCGATCTGGGCGGTGGTGAGGGTCGGGCGGCGTCCAAACTGCACCCCGCGCCGCTTCGCCGCCTCGCGGCCGTTCCGTGTGCGGTCGATGATGAGCGAGCGCTCGAATTCGGCAATACCGGCGAACACGGTCAGCACCATGCGCCCCGCTGGTGTGGTCGTATCGGCCCACGGCTCGGCCAAGCTGCGCAGACCCGCGCCCGCTGTCTGGATGCGCTCGGCAATGTCCAGCAGGTCGCGGGTGCTGCGGGCCAGCCGGTCCAGTCGCGTGACCGTTACCACGTCGCCAGCGCGCAGGTGATCGAGCATCCGGACCAACTCCGGCCGCCTGGCATGGGTGCCGGTGATCTTCTCGGCAAAGATGCGAGTGCAGCCGGCTGCATGCAGTTCGGCGTGCTGGTTCCTCAAGTCCTGGTCATCGGTTGATACCCTGGCGTAACCGATCAGCAGCCGGTCGGTCTGGGCGGGGTTGTTCTTGCTTCGCATGGCGTGGCCTCGTGTTGCAAATGTCGTTGCATATTATAAAACATATGCTCCTAACTTTTGCGACACGTTAATGCAAGGGAACGGGCGGAGTAGCGGCGCGTCGCATAACTTAGGACTTTTGCAACGGTGCACGGGCGGGCTAAGGCGGTTCGCCACGGTCACCCTGCGGCAGGTCGGTCTACCGCTGGGCTGTGCGCCTGTGCCCCGCCGCGCTGCGCCTGTGCCGGCCGTTGCGCCCGCCCTGGGCCACTTGCCGGGTCTGTGCCCGGCCGCGCTTGGCTGCCGCTGGTGGCGATGGCTGGGCGTGCCTGTCAGGGCTTGCGCGCCTGTGTCCTGCCGCTCGCCTGTGCTGGCCAGCTTGCCCGGCCTGCGCCAGAACTTCAGCGTGCTGGTGCAGGGCCTCTATTCGGCGCTGCAAGCGGCGGT
>LNAP01003698.1_pt1 | contig 14525 bp, 13 predicted proteins | sample 602601 | NCBI WGS metagenome assembly LNAP01 (sample SAMN02440304, study PRJNA202911) | soil metagenome | biome: Subtropical and temperate rainforests or woodlands; isolation source: soil samples (1 kg each in a 20% v/v slurry with milli Q water) were... ...
TCTCCCTCGGGGCACCATTTGCAGTACATAGACGACTACCAGCGTCTACGCAACACCCCTAGAGCCCGCTAACTGCGGGCTTTTTGGTCTCTGGGGTTCCACCCCCATCTCTTGCAAGCTTTGGTACATTTTCCAGTTCGAGAACCGGAGGTGTACAGCAATGCCATTGACCGCCTCGCAAATCAAAGCGTCCAAGCCTGCCGACACCGTTCACGTTGAGTGATAGTTCGGGTCTTGCCCTGCAGGTGAAACCCAACGGCAGCAAGTATTGGCACTTCCGGTACACGTATCAGGGTCGGGCGGCACGCATGTCACTGGGTGTATATCCGCATATCTCCTTGCAGAAAGCCCGTGAACGAGCTGCAGAATGCCGCAATCTACTCAAGCAAGGCACCAACCCCGGTGCCAAACGCCGCGATGGTTCGCTACGCAAAATGGGAGGAAATCGATTTTGAGGAAGGGATTTGGACCATCCCGAGCCAGGATCCATTTCTCCGGGGCTATGCCTGGCCAGCGCGCCTGCCGGCCAAGCTAGCGGCGGCGCGATCGCATCGGCATTTAAAGGGGATGCGTTTCCGAAGCAGTAGCCAAGAGTGCTCTTGCTTCCTGCAAGTGCTTGCGGAACCGGATGGCATAGTCCTCTGCAACTGCCGCCTGAATGCTGAAACGGCTGGCCAGCGCACGGCGCCAATCAGCCACTCGATTCAGTCCATCGAACAACTGATGATTGGGCTCGAATCCAAGTATGTCGAAGTAGCGAAAAACTGGAGCCACGGCGATGTCGACCATGCTGAGCCTCTCGCAGGAGAAATAAGGGCCGTCCGATATTTCACTGTCGAATCGTTCCAGCTTTCCTCTCAACGCTGCAGATTTGCCAAGGGCTGTCTGCTGGTCGGTGGCGTTCAAAAATCCCCATGCATCCGCCAGTGTGGCAGAGGCGAATTCGATCCATGCACGGTGTTGTGCTCGGATCAACGCATTCATTGGATGTAACGCAGGTTCCGGGTACACCTCCTCCAGGTATTCGCAAATGGCGACGCTCTCGAATAGAACGGACTCGCCTTCATTGCCGTCTGGAACCTTGAGCAGCGGAACCTTACCGCTTGGCGACATCGCCAGAAACCAGTCTGGCCTGTCGCGAAGATCGACATCGATACGCTGAAAGGTAATACCTTTTTCGAGTAACACGATGGCCACTCGCTGAACGAATGGGCATAACGGATGGCTGACGAGTGTGAACTGTGACTGTGGCATTGGAATAGACCCACTGAAGAATCAAAGCCCGCCGCCACGAGTGGGAGCGGGCCGTATAGAAGCTACGTCCGTGACTTCAAGAAAGCCTGAGTGGCAATCAGTTTTCCGTAAAAGCGCAGGAGACGTTCCTTCGCGTATCGTTGGCAGCTAAAGCGAGCGGCCACCGTCGACGATGAGTTCCGAGCCAACCGTCCATCGTGACTCGTCTGACGCCAGGTACAGCACGGCCTTGGCCACTTCCTCGGGCGTACCAAACCGGCCGAACGGAATGGTCGCTGCGATATCCTGGTTGAGCTGTTCGCGATAGGCATCGGGAATACCGAGCTTGTCGTAAAGCGGCGTATCAACCGGGCCAGGGCTGACTGCATTGACCCGAATACCACGCGGGAGCAGTTCGCTAGAAAGCGTCTTCGACATGTTCAGGAACGCGGCCTTGGTCGCGCCATAAACTGATGAACGCGCGGCGCCGAGGTGTGCACTAACCGAGGTATTGAGAACCACCGACGCAGGGTTCGCGAAGACTGGTAGCAATGCCTGGATCAGAAAGTACGGCCCCTTAACGTTGATGTCGAAGGAGCGATCGAACATTTCCTCCGTCCACTCTTCGATCGGCAGCCAAACGGATACGCCTGCATTGAGAAAGGCAACATCGAGTTGGCCATAGTGAGTCTGAACGGCCTGCGCCAGTTCCTTCTGCGCATCGATGCTGGCTGAGTCAGCACGCAGTACCAATACTTCGCTTCCCAGTTCCGCCTGGGCCTTTGCGATGGTATCCGGATTGACTCCGGTAACGATCACGCGCGCGCCTTCGGCGAGGAACTGCTTAGCCGTTTCCAGACCAATGCCACTGGTGCCGCCGGTGATGAGAGTGCGTTTGCCTTGCAATCGGGACATGTAAGTTTCCTTTTCGGTTTTTCACGGTCAGTCGATGTACTGACCTGCCAGAGGGAAACTATGTATTCATACCTGTGCATTGATAAGATGGCCTATTCGAATACATTTCATGCTTGTACTGCATGAATGAGAGGCCTAGATGGATCGACTACTGCTGATGACCTGCTTTGTTCGCGCTGTTGAGACAGGAAGCTTCTCGGCTGCAGGGCGTGACTTGGGGCTGGGACAGCCTAACGTCAGCCGCTATGTGGCAGCGCTGGAAGATCATTTGCAAACCAGGCTGCTTCACCGATCCACACGTAAGCTTGCCCTCACCCCCGAGGGAGAACGCTATTACGCAGATGCCCGGCGCATTCTCGATGCCGTGGAAGAATCGGAGTCGTCCTTCAGGGAGAACGTCGCCCCGTCCGGATTGTTGCGAGTCGCCTGCCCGACCGCGCTAGCCCATGCATTCGTGGTGCCGCATGTATCCACATTTCTGGGGCGCTATCCAGAGTTGACGCTCGACCTGCAGATCAATGATCGCTATGTGAATCTGGTCGACGAAGGGGCTGAACTGGCGATCCGCATCGGACATCTGGAAGACAGCGCAATGCGTGCCCGGCCGCTAGGCTGGTTCGAGCGTGTATGCGTTGCCAGCAAGGGATACCTGGCCAAACGCGGAATCCCCACGACGCCCAATGATCTGAGAACGCACGATTGCCTGATCTACACCCTGCTGTCGACAGGCACCACATGGCGCTTTCGGGATATCGATGTTCCCGTTTCTGGCAGGCTTCGGGTCAACTCACCTGAGGCCATACGAGAGTGTGTAAACAAGGGACTGGGGATCGCACAGGGGCCCGAATGGCTTTACGAGGAAGGGCTGAAAAATGGCAATCTGCGGGTGTTGCTTAGGGACTACGCGGCTCCGGCTGTCCCCGTGCAAGTCATTTACGTTGCCGACCGGCTTCTCCCCAAAAGGGCCATTGTATTCATGGATTTCATCGCCGAGGTGTTCGCAAAAAATTCTGCATTTAACGATCAACCCAGACCATCATAATTGCAGTAGTCTGCAAGGCCTTTTTTTCGTCTGCAAAAAAGTGACCTCGCCCCGCCACCCCGTAGGAGCTGCCGAAGGCTGCGATCTTTTGATCTTGCTCTCCAACGCCAAACCCGAAACCCCTCGGCTAACGAATCAAGGATTCACACCAATGGAATTGCCACTGGAAACCGTTGCCCTTTTCGCCCTCAAGCTGGCTTATGAGACGGAAGGTGAAAGCCCGATTCTGCGGGACGATCCGATCATGAGTGATTATGAGCGGGAGGTGTTTGGGTTGTTGGTGCGTCGGGGGGATGTCAAGGGTATCCAGTTTAGAGTGGCGCATTGTGTGGGCTTGGCGTTGGAGGCCATAGGCGGAGTTAATACAGTCCTCGGTCGCGAGCTGCATCGATTGGCGGCAGATTTCAGCGCTGCCCGGACGATCCCACAGCTGGATGTCCCGCTCATCGCTCTTATGGACTACTTGAAAGACATCCAATGAATAAAGGGGGCCTGCCTAAAAATGGGTACGCCCGATAGGAGCATCCAGGCGAGAAGCCACGTCTTGTCGAAATCAATCATCTGTCTTTCCCTGTTTTTCAAATGAACATCGTGAGCATGACTTCATAGCGTATTTCCCCCTACGCCGCTGCTGCCCCTACTCCACCTGATCTGTCGTCCGCACCGCAATCTCAATCGCCCGAATACTGATCGCCGCAAATATCGCCGTCATCAGCACCCCGTTAAATCCCAGCAAAATCGCCAATATCCGTGAGACGGCCAGTTTGGGGACGAGTTCTCCATAACCGATGGTCAGGCCGGTCACGAACGCGAAGTAGATACCGTCAAATGGATCCCATCCTTCCAGAAAGCTGATGATCAGGCCGAACAACACAATCAAAAACAGCAGGATGGAAAAAATTGGCCAGACAACGTGAAAGTAGAACCTGACTGCTTTGTAGAACTCGCGACGGACGTGCGATGCATGAGTGATGTTCATGTCATGGACCTCTTGGGACTAGTCTGACCGGCAATTGAATGCACGGCGTTTCAATACTCTTTCAGCTTGGCACAAGCGGGCACGATGCCTCGCTCATCGCGCTCAAGGATTATCGGAAAGATATTCAGCGAGTGAACGCCTCGGGCTGCGTTCTTCTAGACTTAACAGGGAGTCGTAGACAGAATCGAACACGTCGCTTTGGTGCAGATGAATCAAAGGCAGCATGGCAAGCTGCCTGTTATGCCCTGAAGAGGTGCGGCAAAGACCGCACCGGGCCCAACAAGATGCCCGCTCAGGGTGCCTGGCCAACGGCCTGAAAATGCCACGATACCGTGACGTGGTGTGACTGCCGCAGCCGACACTTTCGGACAACCGACAACCGCCTGGTTTGTCCGTGATCGTGAGGAATGCTGTATGCCTGATGAGATGTTGCACCTGCCTATGGTCAACAGCCTGCTGGAGCGCCATAAACGCTCCCCCGGCGCACTGTTGCCGATCCTTCATGAGATTCAGGAGGGCATCGGTTACATCCCCGATGCCGCCATCCCCGAGATTGCCCACGCCCTCAACCTGAGTCAGGCCGAGGTTCGCGGGGTGATCAGCTTCTACCATGACTTCCGCACCGCGCCGCCGGCCCGGCATATTCTGCGTCTGTGTCGGGCCGAGTCCTGCCAGAGTCGCGGCGCCGAGCAGCTCGCGGCGCAATTGCGCGAACGCCTGCAACTGGACGACCACGGCAGCAGCGCCGATGGCAGCATCAGTTTGCGCCCGGTGTATTGCCTCGGCGCGTGTGCCTGTTCGCCCGCTCTGGAACTGGATGGCCAAGTGCATGCGCGACTTAGTCCCGAGCGACTGGATGCCCTGCTCGACACTTGTCGGGAGGACGCATGATGCCGGCTTTCTATCTGTCCTCTGATTCGCTGGCCCGTGCCGTGGGTACCGAAGAGGTTGCGGTAGCCCTTATCACCCACGCCCGGGGACGCCTTGTTCCCCAGGAATTGCAACGTACCAGTTCGCGCGGTTTGTATTGGCTGGAACCACTGTTGGAGGTGGACAGCCCGCAAGGCCGTATCGGCTTTGGTCCGCTGACCGCCGCCGATGTGCCGTCCGTGCTCGATGCGTTGCAAGGCGAGCCGTCCGCGCATCCACTGGCCTTGGGCCTGGTGGAAGAATTGCCGTATCTAAAGACCCAACAACGGCTGCTGTTTGCCCGCGCCGGCATCACCCGGCCGCTGTCGCTGGAGGATTACCGGGCTCACGGCGGCTTTGAGGGCTTGACCCAGGCCATCGCCCTGGGCGGCGAGCAGACCGCGACCGCAGTGTTCGATTCGGGGTTGCGTGGCCGTGGCGGCGCGGCCTTTCCGGCCGGGATCAAATGGCGCACGGTGCGCGCCACCCAGGCTGCGCAGAAGTACATTGTGTGCAACGCCGACGAAGGCGACTCCGGCACCTTCGCCGATCGCATGTTGATGGAAGGCGACCCTTTCCTGCTGATCGAAGGCATGGCCATTGCCGGCATCACCGTCGGCGCCACTTACGGCTACATCTATGTGCGCTCGGAATATCCGGATGCCGTGGCCACATTGCGTGCAGCGCTGAACATCGCCCGATCTGCCGGTTACCTGGGCGCCAATGTCGGCGGCAGCGGTCAGGCCTTCGATATGGAAGTGCGCGTCGGTGCCGGCGCTTACATCTGCGGTGAGGAAACCGCGCTGCTGGACTCTCTGGAAGGCAAGCGCGGGATTGTTCGCGCCAAGCCACCGATCCCCGCCTTGCAAGGTCTGTTCGGCCTGCCGACTCTGGTACACAACGTGCTGACCCTGGCCTCGGTGCCGCTGATTCTGGCCAAGGGCGCGCAGTTCTATCGCGATTACGGCATGGGCCGCTCCTTGGGCACCATGCCCTTTCAGTTGGCGGGCAACGTTCGTCACGGCGGCCTGGTGGAACGGGCCTTTGGCCTGACGCTGCGGGAACTGGTGGAAGGCTACGGCGGTGGTACCGCCAGTGGCCGGCCGCTGAAAGCCGCCCAGGTGGGTGGCCCGCTCGGCGCCTGGGTGCCGCCCGCGCAATTCGATACTCCGCTGGATTACGAAGCCTTCGCCGCCATCGGCGCGATGCTCGGTCACGGTGGTGTGGTGGTGGCTGACGACACCCTGGACATGGCCCGCATGGCGCGCTTCGCGATGCAGTTCTGCGCCGAGGAGTCCTGTGGCAAATGCACCCCCTGCCGCATCGGCTCGACCCGGGGCGTGGAGGTAATCGACCGCCTGCTGGCCGCGCCTGACCAGAACAGTCGTGATGAGCAGGTGATCATCCTCAAGGACCTGTGCGACACCCTGCAATACGGTTCGCTGTGCGCGTTGGGCGGCATGACCTCCTATCCGGTCGTCAGCGCCCTCAAGTACTTCCCCGCCGACTTCGGTCTGCAGTCCTCGGAGGCCGACCAATGATCACTCTCTTCGACCCGAACACCGATATCGACCTGGGTACCCCTGCCCGCGACAGCCAGGTGCAAGTCACCCTCAACATCGACGGCCGCAGCATCAGCGTGCCCGAAGGGACCTCGGTGATGCGCGCCGCCGCGCTGCTGGGCACCACCATTCCCAAACTGTGCGCCACCGACAGCCTGGAAGCCTTCGGCTCCTGCCGCATGTGCCTGGTGGAGATCGACGGCATGCGCGGTTATCCGGCGTCCTGCACCACGCCGGTCAGCGAAGGCATGAGCGTGCACACCCAGACACCGAAGCTTGCCACCCTGCGCCGCAATGTCATGGAGCTGTACATCTCCGACCACCCGCTGGACTGCCTGACCTGCTCAGCCAACGGTAACTGCGAGCTGCAAACTGTCGCCGGTCAGGTCGGCCTGCGGGAAGTGCGTTACGGTTATGAAGGCGACAACCATCTGGCGGATGTGAAGGACACTTCCAATCCCTACTTCGACTACGACCCGAGCAAGTGCATCGTCTGCAACCGTTGCGTGCGCGCCTGCGAAGAAACCCAGGGCACCTTTGCCCTGACCATTACCGGGCGCGGTTTCGAATCCCGGGTCGCGGCCGCCGGGGGCGACAACTTCCTGGATTCGGAGTGCGTGTCCTGCGGTGCTTGTGTGCAAGCCTGCCCGACCGCGACGCTGATGGAAAAAAGCGTGGTCGAACTGGGTCAGCCCGAACGCAGCGTGATCACCACTTGCGCCTATTGCGGTGTGGGCTGCTCCTTCCGCGCCGAGATGAAAGGCGACCAACTGGTGCGCATGGTTCCAGACAAGAACGGCCAGGCCAACCACGGCCACTCCTGCGTCAAAGGACGCTTTGCCTGGGGCTACGCCACCCACCCGGATCGCATCACCAAGCCGATGATCCGCAAGCACATCAATGACCCTTGGCAGGAAGTCAGCTGGGATGAAGCGGTGACCTACGCCGCCAGCGAATTCCGTCGGCTTCAGCAAAAGTACGGCCGTGACTCCATTGGCGGCATCACCTCCAGCCGCTGCACCAATGAAGAAACCTACCTGGTGCAAAAACTGATACGCGCCGCCTTTGGCAACAACAACGTCGACACCTGTGCGCGGGTCTGCCACTCGCCGACCGGTTATGGCCTGAAACAAACCCTGGGCGAGTCCGCCGGCACCCAGAGTTTCGACTCGGTGATGCAGGCCGACGTGATTCTGGTGATGGGCGCCAACCCCAGCGATGCCCATCCGGTGTTCGCCTCCCAGCTCAAACGCCGCCTGCGTGAAGGCGCGCGGCTGATCGTCATCGACCCACGACGCATTGATCTGGTGGACTCAGTGCATGCCCGCGCCGAACTGCACCTGGCCCTGCGCCCAGGCACCAACGTCGCGATGCTCAATGCCCTGGCCCACGTCATCGTCACCGAAGGCCTGCTCAATCAAACCTTTATCGACGCCCGTTGCGAGGGCAGCGATTTCGCCCGCTGGAGCGAGTTCGTCAGCCGCCCGGAAAACTCTCCGGAAACCCTTGGCGCCATCTGCGGCGTAGACCCTGCCGACATCCGCGCCGCCGCCCGTCTGTATGCCACCGGCGGCAACGCGGCGATCTACTACGGCCTGGGCGTCACCGAGCACAGCCAGGGCAGCACCGCCGTCATGGGCATCGCCAACCTGGCCATGGCCACCGGCAACATCGGCCGCGAAGGTGTGGGCGTGAACCCGCTTCGTGGGCAGAACAACGTTCAGGGCTCCTGCGACATGGGCTCCTTCCCCCACGAGCTGCCTGGCTACCGCCACATCTCCAACGAAGTGGTTCGGGCGCAGTTCGAACAGGCGTGGAACGTCACTCTGCAACCCGACCCGGGCCTGCGCATTCCCAACATGTTCGAGGCAGCCTTGGGCGGCAGCTTTAAGGGCCTGTATTGCCAGGGCGAAGACATCGCCCAGAGCGATCCGAATACTCAGCACGTCACCGCGGCTTTATCGGCCATGGAATGCGTGGTGGTGCAGGATATTTTCCTCAACGAAACCGCCAAGTTCGCCCACGTATTCCTGCCGGGCAGCTCGTTCCTGGAAAAAGACGGCACCTTCACCAACGCCGAGCGGCGCATTTCTCGTGTGCGTAAAGTCATGGAACCGCTGGGTGGCAAGGCCGACTGGGAAGGCACCGTAGCGCTGTCCAACGCACTCGGTTACCCTATGAGTTACCAGCACCCGTCAGAAATCATGGATGAAATCGCCAGCCTGACGCCGACCTTCACCAACGTCAGCTACACCGAACTGGATCGCCACGGCAGCCTGCAATGGCCGTGCAACGCCGCGGCACCGGACGGCACGCCGACCATGCACATCGAAGAGTTCGTGCGCGGCAAGGGGCGCTTCATGCTCACCGGCTACGTGCCCACCGAGGAAAAGGTCAACAGCCGCTATCCCCTGCTGCTGACCACCGGGCGCATCCTCAGCCAGTACAACGTCGGCGCCCAGACCCGGCGTACCGACAACGTCGCCTGGCACCACGAAGACCGCCTGGAAATCCACCCGACCGACGCCGAGAGCCGTGGCATCAACGAAGACGACTGGGTCGGCATTGGCAGCCGCGCCGGACAGACCGTACTGCGGGCGCGGATCACCGAACGAGTCGCCCCGGGCGTGGTGTACACCACGTTCCACTTCCCTGAATCGGGGGCCAACGTCATCACTACCGACAACTCCGACTGGGCCACTAACTGTCCGGAGTACAAGGTCACCGCCGTGGAAGTCAGCCGCGTCTACCACCCTTCCGAATGGCAAAAACGCTATCAGGCGTTCAGCGACGAACAACAACGTCTGCTCGACGAACGGCGCCAGGCGCGTGGCGCTAAAGCGGAGGTACGCCGATGAGTACCGATAACCTGATCAAAATGGCCAACCAGATCGCCCAGTATTTCGCCAGCGAGCCGGACCAGAAACAGGCCGTGCTTGGCGTGCGTAATCACCTGCAGATGTACTGGACGCCTGGCATGCGCAAGGAACTGCTGGCCTGGCAGACGGCGCATCAAGGGGCAGACTTGCACCCATTGGCGCAGGCGGCGGTCAGTGGGGCGGGCTGGGAGGCTTAGGTTCACACGATCTTAAGCCTGACCGAAAAACCTGTGGGAGCGGGCTTGCTCGCGAATGCGATATACCAGTCACCACCATCGTTGACTGACACACCGCTTTCGCGAGCAAGCCCGCTCCCACAGGAGTTGTGTGTAACTGGCTCGCATCCGGATTAGCCCCAAATTTTTGGGTCGTTTAATCGCTCAGTTCAAAGCAAATGCTGAGAGATCAGCTCTGAACTTGAATGCACCGGCAACACCACCAACGCCTCCAACCCGCCCGTCGACCGATTACGCAGTGTCAGGTTGCCTCCGTGCTCGAGCACAATCGCCCGCGCCGCCGACAACCCCAAACCAACACCCCCCGTGCTTTTGTTGCGCGAGCCTTCCATCCGGAAGAACGGCACAAACACTTGTTCAAGGCAGGCATCTGGAATGCCCGGCCCGCGATCCGTTATTTTGATCCGTACCTGGCCAGTGCTTGGGATCAGTTCAATGCCCGGCTCACTGCCATACTTGATAGCGTTGTCGAGCAAATTGGTAATCACCCGTTTAAGCCCCAACGGGCGCCCGAAATACACCCACCGCAGCGGCCCGCTGAACGTAATGTCGACGCCCTGATCCCGGTAATCATCAAGCAACGTTTGCAGCAGTTCCGCCAGATCAAACTGGGTCGCCGGTTCAAGCCGCGCATCATCACGAAAGAACTCTAGCGCCGAGTTGATCATTGCCTGCATTTCATCCACGTCACTAAACAGCCGTTGCTGTTGCTCGCTGTCTTCGATGAATTCGCCTCGCAAGCGCATCCGTGTCAGGGGCGCGCGCAGGTCATGGGAGATGGCGGCGAGCATTTGCGTACGGTCGCGGATGAAGTGCTGTAACTGGGCTTGCATGGCATTGAACGCGAGAATGGCCTGGCGGATTTCGTGGGGGCCGAGCGGTTCGATCGGCGGTGCGCCGAAGTCCACACCGAAGCGGCGGGCGCCTTCGGCGAAGCGCTGCAAAGGTGTGGCGAGGCGTCGGGTGGCGATCAGTGCGACCACGGCGGTGGAGATCAGCACCAGCAGGATGACGATCAGGTAGCGTGGCGCTTCGTCGAGCCCCCAACTGCGCGAGGGCGCGGAGAACATCAGCCATGTCGAATCCGATAGCTCGATCAATAGCGCGTAATGCGCGTCCTCCGTGTGCTCCGTCCAGTCGGCCGGTTCATAGGCTTCGATGCGCCGGTCAGGGGCTCTGAGCATTGGCTGCAGGATGGTCGAGCCGATGTCAGACTTCGGATCGTCCACTGTCGGCAGATTGAGATCGTGCCGATCAGGATGCCACGTGACAGTGAAGCCGTTCTCGTTGGCGGCTTGTGCCAATGGGTTGCGCAATGACGCCGGGGCGGCCTCGATGACGCGAGTGATGGCAGCGGCTTTTTCCAGCAAACCGATCTCGGTCAAGGGCGGGCGCGCCCATACACCGGCCAATTGGATAAACAGCCCGTTGAGCGCCAGTGAAATGAGCATGGCCAGGATGATCGTCAATGCGATCCAGCGCGCAACCGTATCTTGCGGCCAGTCTCGGGCGCGAATCCGCTTCAACCAACTCATCGCCGCGTCACGCTGGGAGTGAACAGGTAACCGCCATTGCGCACGGTGCGGATCATCGCCGGCCGCTTGGTGTCGGACTCGAGTTTGCGTCGCAGACGGCTGACCTGAACGTCGATGCTGCGATCGAACGCGTCATGGCAATGCCCGCGCGCCAGGTCCAGCAATTGCTCGCGGGTAAGAATGCGCTGCGGGTGTTCGACGAAGACCAGCAGCAGGTCAAACTCACCGGCCGACAGCGGGATCATCACGTTGTCCGGCGAGCGAAGTTCACGACGGGTGACGTCCAGATGCCAGTCGGCAAAATCAATCAGCGGCCGTGGCCGTTCCTGCGGCACCGGCCGGCGCTCGTCCACGCGACGCAGCACCGCACGCACTCGGGCCAGCAATTCACGGGCGTCGAAGGGTTTGGTCAGATAATCATCGGCACCCAGTTCCAGGCCGACCACCCGGTCACTGAGTTCACCCATGGCCGTCAGCATGATCACCGGTATTGCGTGTCGAATCCGCAGTTGCTGACACAGGATCAGCCCGCTGTCTCCGGGCAACATCACGTCCAGAATGATAAGGTCCGGCGCCTGGCGCCCTATGGCCGCCCACAGCGAGGTACCGTCTGTGGCGACCTCGACGCTGTAGCCGTGTTGCACGAAGAATTTTTTCAGTAGATCAAGGACTTCAAGGTCGTCGTCGACAATTAAAAGGCTGTTCACCGAAGGTCACTTAAGGGGCGAATGGAACCGCCATCTAAAACCATTCATGGCCGCGCGTCATATATTTCAACTCTGCAATAAAGCGTCAGCACCGCAATAAACCAGACATCTTGGCGCAAGGATTGGAGCTCAGCATCACGGCAAATTCCTCCTGAGACTTGCGTCCATGTTGCCTTTCAAGTGTGCTCCCTGGTTGACCCGCAACACCTCAATTGCCGTGTTGGCCGCAGGACTGACGGGTTGCAGCAGCCAGCCGCAGCCCAACACCGACGTGGCCTGCGCTGACATCGCCTATTCGGTGTACGACCCGGCAGAACCGTTCAATCGGGGCGTCTTCGCGTTTAACCGGGTGGTTGATGATTACGCCCTGGCGCCGGTCGCGCGCGGCTACCGCTACACGCCGGACTTTTTCCAGACCGGTGTGCATAACTTTGTGGCGAACTTCGGTGAGCCGAAGGTCTTTATCAATGACCTGCTGCAAGGCAACCCGATGCGCTCGGTCAATACCCTGGGACGTTTCGCGCTCAACACCACGGTAGGGGTGGTGGGCTTGATCGATGTCTCCGGCATGGCCGGTATCCCGCGCCACGACTCGGACTTCGGCCAGACCTTCGGCGTGTGGGGCATCGGCAACGGTCCGATCGTCGAGCTGCCATTGCTCGGGACCTCCAACAGTCGCGACGCCGCCGGCCGCGTGCTCGGCTTTGTGGTCGATCCGTTCGGCAGCAATAGCGATACCGTGGAGACACTCTCCACTATCAGCACTGTCGGTGGCATCGTCGATGGTCGGGCAGAAGCCTTACCACTGACCGACAGCCTGCAAAAATTGCCGGACTACTACAGCGCGTTGCGTAATGTAGTGGCCGAGCATCGTGCTGCTTACGTGGCCGATGGCAAACAAGGCTCGCCAGAGAACACCACCTCTCAATGCACAGGAGCACCGGCTGATGGGTTCTGAGAGCAATAGGCTGGTTCTGCAGCAACGGGTGACGCGGGACGACCCGGCCAATCTGCACTGTCGCGAAATCACCCTGCGTTTGTCAGCGGACTGTCGCCAACTGGTGCTCAGCCGATACACCGAACACTACGGGCCAGCACTAGTGCGCTGGATAGAGCGTAGCCATACAGTGTCGGTTACCGAAGTGGTTCGCTGGCTCGTGGCCAATGGTGAGGCACAGATCATGAGAGCGGACAGCCAGTCGCAGCCTTGATTTCAGGGTGATGATGCGGAGGATGGAGGCCTTCCGGTCGTCATCCCGCCGCTTATGTCAGGCCAAGTGCAACGCAAACCTCTTCACCATAATCGGTGATTCCACAGTAACCGTCTGCGCATCCCACGTTGCATGGAGATATCTACGATTTTTTACTCATCATTCCGATCTGATGAATCCCTTGGTTCCTGCAAGCATGACGATTTCTTTGCCGCTACTGCGATGGGTCCATGCTAAATTCAAGTCAGTTATTAATGGATCTTTCAGTTATGGAAAACGCATCATGCTCGCAATCGGTGTCTCGCTACTTGCAGTAGGCTTAGGCACCGGAAATCCTGGCTTTTGGATACCAGGCTGTGTCTTCATGGCTATAGGGTGTTCTCAAAGAGTTAATCGTCGAGACTGACCGTATGCGGTCAGTGTACGCCTGACTCATCTCGCGTAAGTCTGGCCGGTACCCATTGATGCGGTAGCAGTAGCCCGATTTCGCTGGCCCGCTGTGTCGACAATCGCTTCAGCATATCTTTCAGATAGGCATACGGATCGTGTCCGTTTATGCGCGCAGGCTGGATCAAACTCATGATCGCTGCCGCCCGTTTGCCGCTGCGTAGCGACCCTGCGAAGAGCCAGTTCTTGCGTCCAAGAGCCCACGGCCGGATCTGGTTCTCTACCCAGTTATTGTCAATCGTGACAGCCCCATCATCGAGGTAGCGCAGGGCTGTTCGGCGAGCATGCTCTTGTTGGTCGCGTGCAGCTCGAAGAACTTACGCCGCGCATGGGCCATGCAGCCGATCTCGGTGACGCCGAGTTCGCCGGAACGAGCATCTGCACGGGTGTTTCATCGGCATGGATAACCTGCTGCCCGAGCACTACGTCACGCAGCGCATCGACCAGAGGCTGCACCTGCACGCCGGTAACGCCAATCCATTGAGCCAAGGTTGAATGTGGAATGACCAAGCCGGCACGACCGAAAATCGATTCCTGACGATAAAGAGGCAGATGGTCAGCAAATTTCGCGATCATGACGTGGGCTAGTAGTCCGGCTGTAGGGATGCCCTTATCGATGACCTGCGCCGGAACGGGTACCTGCTGATCACGGTAAAGCGGTATCCCACAATCGCCCTTATCGGCCAGCCTCGGAAGGTGTGTTCGCCGCCCCCCTTACAATCAACATCGATAAACACTAACGGAACAGCATCGCAATCAGACAGGAGCGGCCCGATAATGCTGTACGAACTTTCCTGCGGACAAAACAAAACCCCTACCTGCATACGCAGATAGGGGTTTCGGAATTTAATCTTGACGATGACCTACTCT
>LNAP01004635.1_pt1 | contig 14523 bp, 12 predicted proteins | sample 602601 | NCBI WGS metagenome assembly LNAP01 (sample SAMN02440304, study PRJNA202911) | soil metagenome | biome: Subtropical and temperate rainforests or woodlands; isolation source: soil samples (1 kg each in a 20% v/v slurry with milli Q water) were... ...
GCAGGAACGCCGGCCGGAATTTGCGCCGTAGCGACCACTACCATTGTTCCCCCCTCCAGACATGTTACCACTGGGGCCAGCAGGCAGACCATGGGGGATCGAGGAGGACACCTGGGCGGCGGCGTTGCTGAGGGCCACCTGGGACTGCTGGGACAGCTCCAGGAAGGAAGACTCCAGGCATCTGGTGTTGATAATGAGTAATTTGTTAAAATATCCATAAAATTAAATGATGTAGCATCATTTACCACTAACCCCGACATAAATGCGCCGTACAACAACTCAAAACAATGGTACACAATCAAACAAAAACACGATACAATAAAGCGTCAAACGTACCTCTGCACGTCTGCGTAAGAGACAACAAGCAGGTCCTTGCCATCGCGCGAGCTGAGCAGGATTTCTTCGGGGTCCCCGGCATCCAGTTTGTTTAGCGCGGTTAATACGTGACCAGCGTCTAAAATAGGCAGGCCGTCGCTGTCCACCTAACAAGGTATGGCAAGCGAAAAGGCGCGAGAAAGTTGAACATGTTAAATAATCATATAAAGTAATTGTTCGTGCATATCAGCTAAATTATTTTGTAATAAGAACAACAAAGAATAGTAAGGACATGCTGACCTGATGGAACACATGGTCTCTAAAGAGCTTCAGCACATACTGATCGCCTGTCTCTGACCAATGCGGCTGCATCGGATTGTGGTCCGCGGGACGCTCGTTCACAAAGCCAAGTTTCATCATCAGGCGCAGCATACGACCGTTCTCGTACTCACTACGCAGGTGGCTGTGCAGCGCGCCGATGGCGCTGCTCGCCAGCTCCGGCAGCAGCTCGGCGAGCAGGGCGTGGTAGTCGGAGGTCTTGAAGGTCTCGGCGCAGATCAGCCAGCGGCAGCCGGACTGCTTGAGCGCGTACTCGAGTTCGCTCAGCTGGTAGGCGGGGTTGACGTTGACCAGCACCACGCCGACCTTGGCGCTGGCGAACTGGGTGATGCACCACTCGGCACGGTTGGTCGACCAGATGCCGAGGCGCTCGCCCGGCTGCAGGCCGATGGCCAGCAGAGCGCGGGCGCAGCGGTCGACCGCCGCGGCCAGCTCGGCCCAGCTGTAGCGCAGGCCCTGGTCGCGCACCACCAGCGCCTCGCGCTCGGCAAAACGGCCGACCGCCTGATCGAAGGCGGCGCCGATGGTCATGGCCAGCAGCGGCTGGTCCTGAGCGCCGCGGGTGTAGCTTGGAAGGTTCATGGAGTCCCTCGGTCTTGTGCTTTTTATGAGGTTTGCCAGGGCAAAATCCTGCGCTTGCCGCGCCGGCTTGGCGAGCGGACCGTCTTGCCAGGCGGGTTCACGGCAACGCCAGGCGGATGCCGCTCGACTGCAAACCCGGTGGAAAGTACCACCGGCAGCCCCTGCGCGGCACTCCGCGGCTCGGGAGCGGTCGCCTGCGGCATGGCGCCACCAGCATGCCGAAGGACCGGCACGCCGGTCGCCGCCGCAGGTCGCAAAGCGCAGCAATACCTGACGGCACAAGACGGACTCTCTGACGGACCCGGACCTCCGCTCGCTGCCGGCGCCGGATCAGCGCTGCAGCGCAGCGAAACGCGTCCGGCGCGCCCGATTCAGCTCGGGAAGCGCGCCGAACGCCCGCGCGGCCCGGGTCGCCTCACTTGAAGTTGCGGCGGATCAGCTTGTGCACCCAGCCGACGATGCCGGCGCGGAACAGCAGCACGCAGAGCACGAAGATCAGGCCGAGGATCACGTGCACCCAGTCGCCCAGCGGGCCGCTGGACAGGTAGCTCTGCAGGGTCACCACCACGCCGGCGCCGACCAGCGGGCCGAGCACGGTGCCGACGCCGCCGAGCAGGGTCATCAGGATCACCTCGCCGGACATGTGCCAGTGCGCGTCGGTCAGCGAGGCCAGCTGGAACACCACGGTCTTGGTCGCCCCGGCCAGGCCGGTGAGGGTCGCCGAGATGACGAAGGCCAGCAGCTTGTGGGCGTCGACGTTGTAGCCCAGCGAGATCGCCCGCGGCTCGTTCTCGCGGATCGCCTTGAGCACCTGGCCGTAGGGCGAGTGGATGGTGCGCTGGATCACCGCGAAGCCGAACACGAACACCGCCAGCACGAAGTAGTACATCGCCAGGTTGCTCGACAGGTCGATCAGGCCGAACAGGTGGCCACGCGGCACGCCCTGCAGGCCGTTCTCGCCGCCGGTGAACGGCGCCTGCACGAACATGAAGAACACCAGCTGGGCCAGCGCCAGGGTGATCATGGCGAAGTAGATGCCCTGGCGACGGATCGCCAAGAGGCCGAACAGCAGGCCGAGCACCCCGGAAGCCGCGGTGCCGGCGAGGATGCCCAGCTCGGTGGACAGTCCCGAGTACTGGCTGAGCAGGTAGCCGGTGACGTAGCCGCCGCTGGCGAGGAACGCCGCGTGGCCGAAGGACAGCAGCCCCGCGAAGCCGAGCAGCAGGTTGAAGGCACAGGCGAACAGGGCGAAGCACAGCAGCTTCATCAGGAACACCGGGTACACCGCCAGCGGTGCGACCAGCGCCACGCCGAGCAGTGCCAGGCAGAAACCGCGCTTGCGCCACAGCGCGGCGCGCTGGCGTTGCTGCTCGACGTTGTGCATGGCCGTAGCCACTTGAATGCTTTCCAGACTCGACATGCTCATGCCTCCTTCCCGAACAGTCCCGCAGGACGGAACAGCAGGACGATCACCATCACCAGGAACACCACGGTGCTGGCCGCCTGCGGATAGAACACCTTGGTCAGGCCCTCGATCAGGCCCATGGCCAGACCGGTGACGATCGCGCCCATGATCGAGCCCATGCCGCCGATCACCACCACGGCGAACACCACGATCAGCAGGTTGGCGCCCATGGTCGGGCTGACCGGGTAGATCGGCGCCGCCAGCACGCCGGCGAACGCCGCCAGGGCCACGCCGTAGCCGTAGGTCAGGGTGACCAGCAGCGGCACGTTGATGCCGAAGGCCTGCATCAGCTTGGGATTCTCGGTGCCGGCGCGCAGGTAGGAGCCCAGGCGGGTGCGCTCGATCATGTACCAGGTGACGATGCACACCAGCAGCGCCGCCACCACCACCCAGGCGCGGTAGGTGGGCAGGAACATGAAGCCGAGGTTGTAGCCGCCCTTGAGCAGCTCGGGCATCGGGAAGGAGGCGCCGGACACGCCGAACAGCTTGACGAAGCTGCCCTCGACGATCAGCGCCAGGCCGAAGGTCAGCAGCAGACCGTACAGGTGGTCCTCGCCGGCGATGCGCCGCAGCAGGTAGCGTTCGACGGCCATGCCGATGGCACCGATCAGCAGCGGCGACAGCAGCAGCGCGGCCCAGTAGTTGACGCCCAGGTAGTTGAGGCCGAGGAAGGCGGCGAAGGCGCCCAGCATGTACTGGGCGCCATGGGCGAAGTTGATGATGCGCAGCAGGCCGAAGATGATCGCTAGGCCGAGGCTGAGCAGGGCATAGAAGGCGCCGTTGATCAGGCCGAGCAGCAGCTGGCCGAGCATTACGCTCAGGGGAATACCGAACAGGAGAGTCATGATTCACCACCCAGGGGAAGTTCGCGACACCCGGCCGTGAACGGCCGGGCGGATGGCCTGGTGGTGCACGGCGACGCCTGCGCTCGGCGACGTTCCGCGCACCGCCCGTCAGCCGATCAGTTGTTCGCCACCTTGGTCACCAGCTTGCACTGGCTTTCCGCCAGCGGCCGGTAGGCCTGCTCGCCGGGGATGGTGCTGACGATCCTGTACAGGTCCCACTCGCCCTTGGACTCGGCCGGGGTCTTCACCTGGGCCAGGTACATGTCGTGGACCATGCGGCCGTCGGCGCGGATCTGGCCGTTCTTGGCGAACATGTCGTTGACCGGGGTGGAGGCCATCTGCGCGCGCACGGTCTTGGTGGCGTCGCTGCCGGTGGCCTTGACCGCGTTCAGGTAGTGCGTGGTCGCCGAATACACGCCGGCCTGGGCCATGGTCGGCATGCTGCCGACGCGGGCCTGATAACGCTTGGCCCAGGCGCGGGTCTCGTCGTTCATGTCCCAGTACCAGCCGGTGGTCAGCATCAGGCCCTGGGTCACGTCCAGGCCCATGGCATGGATGTCGTTGAGGAACACCACCATGCCGGCCAGCTTCTGCCCGGCCTGGGTGACGCCGAACTGGCTGGCGGTCTTCAGCGCGTTGACCGTGTCGGCGCCGGCGTTGGCCAGGGCGATCACGTCGGCGCCGGAACCCTGCGCCTGCAGCACGTAGGAGGAGAAGTCGTTGCTGGGGAACGGGTGGCGCACCGAACCGAGCACGCTGCCGCCACCCTCCTTGACCACCTTGCTGATGTCGGCCTCCATGGAGTGACCGAAGGCATAGTCGGCGGTCAGCATGTACCAGCTCTTGCCGCCGCCGGCGAGCACCGCCTTGGCGGTGCCGTTGGCCAGCGCGTAGGTGTCGTAGGTCCAGTGGATGTGGTTGGGCGAGCAATACTCGTTGGTCAGCCCGGAGGACGCCGCGCCGGAGATCAGCGCCAGCTTGTCGGCCTGCTCGACCACCTTGCTGGCCGCCAGCACCACCGAGGTGGCCACCAGGCCGGTCACCATGTCGACGTTGCGCTCGTCGACCCACTGGCGCACGGTGTTGGCGCCGACGTCCGGCTTGTTGAGGTCGTCGGCGTTGAAGATGACGATCTTCTTGCCGTCCACCGTGCCGCCGAAATCCTCCACCGCCATCTTCAGCGCCTCCAGGCCGCCGGGGCCGGCGAGGTCGCGGTAGGTGCCGGACATGTCGGCGAGGTAGCCGATGCGGATTTCGTCGTCGCTGACCTGGGCCTGGGCAGTGCCGGCAATCAGGCTGGAGACGAGGATGGCGGTTGCGGTCTTCTGGAATTCCTTCATGTGTTCACCCACTTTTCCATGGTTATTGTTGTTGTGCGGGCCGACGGCAGCCCGTACCGGCAAGGCGCAGGGCCGCGCCGGCTGGGACATGTCGCGGGGTACTACGGGTTCAGACGCCGAGGCAGGTGTGCAGCAGCTCCTGCTTCGCCGCCAGTTCGTCGGCGGCGATCTCCTCGATGATCTGGCCGTGCTCCATCAGGTAGTGGCGGTCGGCCAGCGGCGCGGCGAAGCGGAAGTTCTGTTCGACCAGGACGATGGTCAGGCCCTTGTCCTTGAGCTTGAGCAGCACCTCGCCGAGCTTCTGCACGATCACCGGGGCCAGGCCCTCGGTGATCTCGTCGAGCAGCAGCAGGTTGGCGCCGGTGCGCAGGATGCGCGCCATGGCCAGCATCTGCTGTTCGCCGCCGGACAGCCGGGTGCCCTGGCTGAAGCGGCGCTCGTAGAGGTTGGGGAACATCGCGTAGATCTCATCGAGGCTCATGCCGCCGCTGCGCACGGTGGGCGGCAGCAGCAGGTTTTCCTCGACGTTGAGGCTGGCGAAGATGCCGCGCTCTTCCGGGCAGTAGCCGACGCCCAGGCGCGGGATCAGGTGGGCGGCGACACCGATGGTCTCGTTGCCGTTGATCATGATCGAGCCGGTGCGCCGGCCGACCAGATTCATGATCGCACGCAGGGTGGTGCTGCGCCCGGAGCCGTTGCGCCCGAGCAGGGTCACCAGTTCGCCGCGGCGCACCTGCAGGTCGATGCCATGCAGGATGTGCGACTCGCCGTAGAAGGCGTGCAGGTCGCTGATGCGCAGCTGCTCGAAGTCCGGAGTGGTGTGCAGGCTGGTCATGCGTGGGCCTCCTCGAGGGCGGCGGCTTCGCTGCCCAGATAGGCCTCGCGCACCTGCGGGTTGGCCGACACCGTGGCGTAGTCGCCCTCGGCGAGGATGGCGCCGCGCGCCAGCACGGTGATGCGGTCGCACAGCTTGCTGACCACGCTGAGGTTGTGTTCCACCATCAGCACGGTGCGCCCGACCGCGGCGCGGCGCACCAGGCCGACCACCATGTCGACGTCCTCGTGGCCCATGCCCTGGGTCGGCTCGTCGAGCAGCAGCACCTTGGGGTCCAGGGCCAGGGTGGTGGCCAGCTCGAGGGCGCGCTTGCGCCCGTAGGGCAGCTCGATGGTCAGGGTGTCGGCGAAGCCGAGCAGGTCGACCTCGGCGAGCAGCTGGTCGGCGCGCGCGTTGAGCGCATCCAGGCTGCGCGCCGATTTCCAGAAGTGGAAGGAGTTGCCCTCGCGCTGCTGCAGGGCCACGCGCACGTTGTCGCGCACGCTCATGTGGCCGAACACCGCGGAGATCTGGAACGAGCGCACCAGGCCCAGGCGGGCGATCTCGTTGGGCTTCATGGCGGTGATCGGCTTGCCGAAGTAGAGGATCTCGCCGCGGGTGGGGCTGAGGAACTTGGTGAGCAGGTTGAACACCGTGGTCTTGCCGGCCCCGTTGGGGCCGATCAGCGCATGGATGTGTCCCTTCTGCACACGCAGGTTGACCGAATCGACCGCGGTGAAGCCGCGGAATTCCTTGGTCAGGCCGCGTGTTTCCAGCACGAACTCTGGTGCCATGGGGTGCCCTCTAACCTTGATTGTTTTTGTTGGTTATGGCGCAGGTCGCTGAATGACCTTTACGTAAACGATAACAACGCGTGTCAGTGCCGACAAGCCGTTTCTGCACGCGTTGTCGGGCGTGCTTACCAGAACTTGAAGGTGTAGTTGACGATCAGGCGGTTCTCGTCGATATCGGTGGTGTGGCTGCCGCGATAGGCGACGTTGCGCCAGCGCAGGCCGACGTTCTTCAGCGGGCCGCTCTGCACCACATAGCTGAGGTCGATGTCGCGTTCCCACTCGTTGGCATCGGCGCCGCGGATCTGGAAGTCGTCGCCGCGCACGTAGCGGCCCATCAGGGTCAGGCCGGGTACGCCGAGGGCGGCGAAGTCGTAGTCGTAGCGGGCCTGCCAGGAGTCTTCCTCGGCGCGCAGGAAGTGGTGGTAGGTCAGGGTGTTGAGGGTGAACGGATCGGTGCCGCCGCCGATGAACGGCATGCCGGTATCGCCGCGCTGGTCCTGGTAGGCGAAGCCCAGCGAGTGGCCCTGGTAGACCAGGGTGAACATGCCGCCGAGGTTGCGGTTGTCGACCGTGGTGTTGCCTTCGTCGCCGCTGTCGAAGTAGCGCAGGTCGGTCTTCAGCTTGAGGCGGTCGCTCAGCGGCAGGCTGTGCAGCAGGTTGGCGTAGTGCTGGTGGTAGTTGTCTTCCAGCTCGGCATAGAAGTAGCTGGCGGTCAGGTTGGCCAGCGGCGCGTAGCTGGCGCCGGCGTAGTTGAAGCGGTCGCTCTTCACGCCGCCCCTGGCGCCATCGGCGAACATGGTCATGTCCTGGTAGTCGGTGGAGTCGCGCAGGCGGGTGCTGCGGAACTGGCCGCCGGTCAGGGTCAGCTTGTCGATGTCCTTGGACACCAGCTGCGCGCCCTCGAAGGTCTGCGGCAGCATGCGCGTGTCGTTGCGATAGGCCACCGGCAGCAGCGGGGTGTGCGTGCCGACGGTGAGCACGGACTGGGCAAGCCGCGCCTTGGCGGTCGGTCCGACGAAGCTGAACTCGTCGGCCGCCTCGCCGGTCCTCGGGTTGCGCAGCAGCGCGCCGGTGCCGCTGGTGCCGCCGCCGGAGTCGAGCTGGAGGCCGAGCAGGCCGAGGGCATCGACGCCGAAGCCGAGCGTGCCTTCGGTGAAGCCGGACTCGAAGCGCAGCATGAAGCCCTGCCCCCAGTCCTCCGCCTTGCTCTTGGCCGCGCCCTTGTGCCTGGGCGTGTCGGCCTTGTCCGCATCGCGATAGTCGCGGTTCATGTAGAAGTTGCGCGCGTCGAGGCTCAGGTGGCTGTCCTCGACGAAGGCCGCCGCAGCCGGCGCCGAAGCCCCCAGGGCGGCCGCCAGGCCAGTGAGCAGGAACAACGGGGTAGAGGGTTTGACGTGCATATCGAGTCTCTCTTGTTATTGTTGGACTGTTGATTCAGCACTTTCAGTGCCCGGCCGCCCGCCGTCAGGCGCGACCGGGCTTGCCGCAGGCGTTGCGGCGGGACACCCCGCAATCAGGCGCGCGGGGCTCTGGGCACGCGGCCCATCAGGTAGAACTCGTCGTTCGGCGGCGTGCCGGCCAGCGACACCAGGCGGTTGGACAGGCTGAAGAAGGCGGCCACGGCGCCGATGTCCCAGATGTCGTTCAGGCTGAAACCGACGCCTTGCAGGCGCGCCTGCCAGGCGTCATCCAGCACGCCGTGCGCGAAGCTCAGGTGCATGGCGAAGTCGATCATCACCCGCTGGCGCTCGCCGATGGCCGCGGTGCGGTGGTTGATCGCCAGCTGGTCGGCGAGGTGCGGCTGCTTGCTGTAGATGCGCAGCACCGCGCCATGCGCCACCACGCAGTACAGGCAGCCGTGGCGTGCGCTGGTGGCGACCACGATCATCTCCTTCTCGGCCAGGGTCAGGCTGTCGGACTCGCGCTCCATCAGCGCGTCGTGCCAGGCAAAGAAGGCGCGGAACTCGTCGGGACGGTGCGCCAGCATGAGAAACACGTTGGGCACGAAGCCCGCGCGGTCCTGCACGGCGAGGATGCGCTCGCACAGGTCGGCCGGCAGGGCGTCGAGGCTTTCGGGAACGGGAAAACGGCTGATCGGTGCGGTCATGCAATGGTCCTTCATCTATCAGGTTGATGGTGCCCACGCTCCCGCGTGGGTACCCGGCACAGGGGCGCTCCTGCGCCCGTTAGCACGCTGGAGGGACGCGGAGCGTCCGGGCGGCGTTCCGTCGGGCGGCGTACCCACGCGGAGCGTGGGTACGATCCCCCTCTCCTGCCGCCTCAGTGCTGGGTGATCCCCAGCTCCAGCACGCTGATCTCGCGCATGCGGAACTTCTGCACCTTGCCGCTGATGGTCATCGGGAAGTCGTCGACGAACTTGATGTGCCGCGGCGTCTTGAAGTGGGCGATGCGGCCCTTGCAGTAGCCGCGCAGCGCCTCGGGCTCGACCGCCTGGCCGGGATGCAGCTTGACCCAGGCGACGATCTCCTCGCCGAACTTGCTGTCCGGCACGCCGATGACCTGCACGTCGGCCACCGCCGGATGGGTGAAGAGGAACTCCTCGATCTCGCGCGGATACACGTTCTCGCCACCGCGGATGATCATGTCCTTGTTGCGCCCGACGATCTTGATGTAGCCCTCGTCGTCCATGGTCGCTAGGTCGCCGGTGTGCATCCAGCGCGCGCCGTCGAGGGCCTCGCGGGTCGCCTCGGGGTTGTTCCAGTAGCCGAGCATCACGCTGTAGCCGCGGGTGCACAGCTCGCCGATCTGCCCGCGCGGCACGATGCGCCCCTGCTCGTCGACGATCTTGCTCTCCAGGTGCGGCTGGGTGCGGCCGACGCTGGTGACGCGGCGCTCGAGGTCGTCGCTCGGGCCGGTCTGGGTCGACACCGGGCTGGTCTCGGTCATGCCGTAGGCGATCTGCACCTCCTTCATGTGCATCTCGGCGATCACCCGCTTCATCACCTCGATCGGGCAGGTGGCGCCGGCCATGATCCCGGTGCGCAGGCTGGACAGGTCGAAGCCGCCGCGCTCGGGGTAGTCGAGCATGGCGATGAACATGGTCGGCACGCCGTACAGCGCGGTGGCGCGTTCCTCGGCGACCGCCTGCAGGGCGGCCAGCGGCTCGAAGGCGGCGCTCGGGTAGATCATGGTGCTGCCGTGGGTCAGGCAGCCGAGGTTGCCCATCACCATGCCGAAGCAGTGGTACAGCGGCACCGGGATGACCAGGCGGTCGTGCTCGGTCAGGCCGAGGCTCTCGCCGACCAGGTAGCCGTTGTTGAGGATGTTGTAGTGGCTGAGGGTGGCGCCCTTGGGGAAGCCGGTGGTGCCGGAGGTGTACTGGATGTTGATCGGCTCGTCGAACTGCAGCTGCTCGCCGCATTCGCGCAGCTGCTCCGGGCCGACCTGCTCGGCCATGGCCTGCAGCGCCTGCCAGCCGAGCATGCCGTCGGCCGGCTGCGCGCCGAGGCTGATCACCCCGCGCAGCTCCGGCAGCATGTGGCTCTGCAGCGCGCCGATGGCACTGGCGGCCAGCTCCGGCAGCAGCTCGGCGAGCATGCCATGGTAGTCGGAGGTCTTGAAGGTGTCGGCGCAGATCAGCCAGCGACAGCCGGACTGCTTGAGCGCGTATTCGAGTTCGGTGAGGCGGTAGGCCGGATTGACGTTGACCAGCACCACGCCGGCCTTGGCGCTGGCGAACTGGGCGATGGTCCACTCGGCGCGGTTCGGCGACCAGATGCCGAGGCGCTCGCCCGGCTGCAGGCCGAGGGCGATGAAGGCGCGGGCACAGCGGTCGACCGCCGCGGCCAGCTCGGCCCAGGTGAAACGCAGGCCCTGGTCGCGCACCACCAGCGCCTCGCGCTCGGCAAAACGCTCAACCGTGCGCTCGAAGGCCGCACCGATGGTCATCGCCAACAACGGTTGCTCCTGCGCTCCGCAGGTATAGCTCGGAAGATTCATAGAATCCCTCAGTCTTATGTTTGTTATGAGGTTTGCCACTTCTGAGTCTTGCTGTTCCGGCGCCGACTTCGCAGTTGACAGTCGCCGCGGGGTTTGTTTACGTTAACGTAAAGGTGACTACCTGACAAGCCACCAGAAAGCGTCGCCGGACACACTTCGGCACTACGCTGAAAGCAGAGTTCACCATCTCTGCGGCACGTCGGGATTAACATGCCGGAGCCCCCGGCAACGGCCACCGAACGACTCCGCAAACCGCACAACTACAAGACAGACAAAGGTGGTTCCATGACGTACTCCAGCCTCAACTTCGCCCTCGGCGAAACCATCGACATGCTGCGCGACCAGGTGCGTGCCTTCGTGACCAGCGAGCTGGCGCCGCGCGCCGCCGCCATCGACCACGACAACCTGTTCCCCGCCGACATGTGGAAGAAATTCGGCGAGATGGGCCTGCTGGGCATCACCGTGCCCGAGGAGTACGGCGGCGCCGGCATGGGCTACCTGGCCCACGTGGTGGCCATCGAGGAAATCAGCCGCGCCTCGGCGTCGGTCGGCCTGTCCTACGGCGCGCACTCCAACCTGTGCGTCAACCAGATCAACCGCAACGGCACCCCGGCGCAGAAGGCCAAGTACCTGCCCAAGCTGATCAGCGGCGAGCATGTCGGCGCCCTGGCGATGAGCGAGCCGAATGCCGGCTCCGACGTGGTGTCGATGAAGCTGCGCGCCGACAAGAAAGGCGACCGCTTCGTCCTCAACGGCAGCAAGACCTGGATCACCAACGGTCCGGACGCCAACACCTACGTGATCTACGCCAAGACCGACCTCGACAAGGGCGCGCACGGCATCACCGCGTTCATCGTCGAGCGCGACTGGAAGGGTTTTTCCCGCGGCAACAAGTTCGACAAGCTGGGCATGCGCGGCTCCAACACCTGCGAGCTGTTCTTCGACGACGTCGAGGTGCCGGAAGAGAACGTGCTCGGCCAGCTCAACGGCGGCGTCAAGGTGCTGATGAGCGGCCTCGACTACGAGCGCGTGGTCCTCGCCGGCGGCCCGGTCGGCATCATGCAGTCCTGCCTGGACGTGGTGGTGCCCTACATCCACGACCGCAAGCAGTTCGGCCAGAGCATCGGCGAGTTCCAGTTCATCCAGGGCAAGGTGGCCGACATGTACACCCAGCTCAACGCCAGCCGCGCCTACCTGTACACCGTGGCGCAGGCCTGCGACCGCGGCGAGACCGCCCGCAAGGATGCCGCCGGGGTGATCCTCTACACCGCCGAGAACGCCACCCAGATGGCCCTGCAGGCGATCCAGATCCTCGGTGGCAACGGCTACATCAACGAGTTCCCCACCGGGCGCCTGCTGCGCGACGCCAAGCTCTACGAGATCGGCGCCGGCACCAGCGAGATCCGCCGCATGCTGATCGGCCGCGAGCTGTTCAACGAAAGCAAGTGATGGCGTGCGCGTGGCCCCGCCGGGGCCACGCGGACCGTAGGGTGCGCCCAGCGCACCACTCCCATTTGCGACGGTGCGCGAAGCGCACCCTACAGGAAGCAACCATGGCCATCCTGCATACCCAGATCAATACCCGTTCGCCGGAGTTCGCCGCCAACAGCGCGGCCATGCTCGAACAGGTGAACAACCTGCGCGCCCTGCTCGGCCGCATCAGCGAGGGCGGCGGCGTCGCCGCCCAGCAGCGCCACACCGCCCGCGGCAAGCTCTTGGTGCGCGAGCGCATCAACGCCCTGCTCGACCCGGGCTCGGCCTTCCTCGAACTCTCCGCGCTGGCCGCCCACGAGGTGTACGGCGAGGACGTGCCGGCCGCCGGCGTGGTCGCCGGCATCGGCCGGGTCGAGGGCGTCGAATGCATGATCGTCGCCAACGACGCCACCGTGAAGGGCGGCAGCTACTACCCGCTGACGGTGAAGAAGCACGTGCGCGCGCAGACCATCGCCCAGCAGAACCGCCTGCCGTGCATCTACCTGGTCGACTCCGGCGGCGCCAACCTGCCGCGCCAGGACGAGGTGTTCCCCGACCGCGAGCACTTCGGGCGGATCTTCTTCAACCAGGCCAACATGAGCGCCCAGGGCATCCCGCAGATCGCCGTGGTGATGGGCTCGTGCACCGCGCGCCTACGTGCCGGCGATGGCCGACGAGACCATCATGGTGCGCAACCAGGCGACCATCTTCCTCGCCGGCCCGCCGCTGGTGAAGGCCGCCACCGGCGAGGTGGTCACCGCCGAGGAGCTGGGCGGCGCCGACGTGCACTGCAAGACCTCCGGGGTCGCCGACCACTACGCCGAGAACGACACCCACGCCCTGGCCATCGCCCGCCGCTGCGTGGCCAACCTCAACTGGCGCAAGCAGGGCGAGGTGCAGAGCAGCGCGCCGCGCGCGCCGCTGTACGCCGGCAGCGAGCTGTACGGGGTGATCCCGGCCGACGCCAAGCAGCCGTTCGACGTGCGCGAGGTGATCGCCCGCCTGGTCGACGGCAGCGAATTCGACGAGTTCAAGGCGCTGTTCGGCACCACCCTGGTGTGCGGCTTCGCCCGCCTGCACGGCTACCCGATCGCCATCCTCGCCAACAACGGCATCCTGTTCGCCGAGGCGGCGCAGAAGGGCGCGCACTTCATCGAGCTGGCCTGCCAACGCGGCATCCCGCTGCTGTTCCTGCAGAACATCACCGGCTTCATGGTCGGCCAGAAATACGAGGCCGGCGGCATCGCCAAGCACGGCGCCAAGCTGGTCACCGCGGTGGCCTGCGCCCGGGTACCGAAGTTCACCGTGATCATCGGCGGCAGCTTCGGCGCCGGCAACTACGGCATGTGCGGCCGCGCCTACGACCCGCGCTTCCTGTGGATGTGGCCGAACGCGCGGATCGGCGTGATGGGCGCCGCCCAGGCTGCCGGCGTGCTCACCCAGGTCAAGCGCGAGCAGGTCGAGCGCAGCGGCCAGCAGTTCTCCGCCGCCGAGGAGGAAGCGATCCGCCAGCCGATCCTCGAGCAGTACGAGCGCCAGGGCCATCCGTACTACTCCAGCGCGCGGCTGTGGGACGACGGCGTGATCGACCCGGCGCAGACCCGCGAGGTGCTGGCGCTGTCCGCCACGCTCAACGCGCCCATCGAGCCGACGCCGTTCGGCGTGTTCCGCATGTAAGCCCTGCCCGCGATCGGCGCGTGGCACTTGCCTGTAGGAGCCAGCTTGCTGGCGAATCCGGGCAGCACCGGTGCCTCATGATCGCGAGCAAGCTCGCTCCTACAGGAAGCAGCAGATGACCGATTTCCAGACCATCGAACTGAATAAAGATCCGCACGGCATCGCCACCCTGTGGCTGAACCGTGCCGACAAGAACAACGCCTTCAACGCCGAGGTGATCCGCGAGCTGAACGCCGCGCTGGCCGCGGTGCAGGCCGACCCGGCGATCCGCCTGCTGGTCCTGCGCGGACGCGGCAAGCACTTCTCCGCCGGCGCCGACCTGGCCTGGATGCAGCAGTCGGCGAAGCTCGACTATGCCGCCAACCTCAATGACGCCCACGAACTGGGCGAGCTGATGCATCGCCTCTACCACCTGCCGCAGCCGACCCTGGCCGTGGTGCAGGGCGCGGCCTTCGGCGGCGCGCTGGGCCTGATCGCCTGCTGCGACATGGCCATCGGCGCGACCGATGCGCTGTTCTGCCTGTCGGAAGTGCGCATCGGCCTGGCCCCGGCGGTGATCAGCCCGTTCGTGGTCAAGGCCATCGGCGAGCGCGCCACCCGCCGCTACGCCCTCACCGCCGAGCGCTTCGACGGCAAGCGCGCCCGCGAACTGGGCCTGCTCGCCGAGTGCTACCCGGCCAGCGAGCTGGACGCCGCGCTCGAGCAGTGGCTCGCCAACCTGCGGCTGAACAGCCCGCAGGCGCTCAAGGCCTGCAAAAACCTGCTGGTCGCGGTCGGTCCGGCACAGCTCGACGACGAGCTGCGCCAGTTCACCGAACGCGCCATCGCCACCCTGCGCGTCAGCGCCGAAGGCCAGGAAGGACTCAACGCCTTCCTCGACAAACGTACCCCCGCCTGGCAGGAGAGCCGCTCATGATCC
>LNAP01003699.1_pt1 | contig 14522 bp, 15 predicted proteins | sample 602601 | NCBI WGS metagenome assembly LNAP01 (sample SAMN02440304, study PRJNA202911) | soil metagenome | biome: Subtropical and temperate rainforests or woodlands; isolation source: soil samples (1 kg each in a 20% v/v slurry with milli Q water) were... ...
GCCGCAGGTCGGCGCGTATTTCGTTGACGCCGCGAATGGGTTCCTTGGGAATCGGGGTGGCGCAGCCGGCCAGCAGCGCGAGCAGCGCCGCGCCCGCCCAATGGATATGGCGCAATCGGAAGCTGGAGAAGGCGGAATCGCAAAAACTCATTTCGTATCTATAATAAATTTTCGTCGGATGACACTCATACCCGGTTTGCCGCAACACCTGCTCATCGATCCGGGCAGCGCAACCGTAGCAGAGCAATTCGCTCCATCATATTCCAGAGGACCTTCCCCAGACCATGCTTACCTTCAAGCAAATAGAGGCGCTTTACTGGGTCGTGCAACTGGGCGGGTTTTCCAAGGCTGCGCAAAAGCTCAATACGACGCAATCAGCAATCACCAAACGGATCCAGGAGCTCGAGTCCGATTTTGATGTCAGGATTTTTGATCGCGCGGGCCAGAAAGCATTGCTGACCCGAAAAGGGCAGGAGATCCTGGATCTTGCGTCGCAGCTTCTGTCGCAGCGCGACCTGATGCTCATGAAGGTCAAAGGTTTTCACACGTTCTCAGGCGTATTGCGTTTGGGCATCACCGAAATCACCGCCATGACTTGGCTGCCCGACATGATCCAGCAGTTGCGCCTGCTCTTCCCCAAATTGATCGTCAGCCCGAAAATCGGGATGGCCGCGGAACTGCAGCAGCACCTTCTGGGAGGCCAGCTGGACATGGCTATGCTGCACGGAGAGTTGCGCCACCCCTCGTTCGAGTCGCAGCCATTGGCCACGGTCCAGTTTGCCTGGGTTGGCAGCCCGAGCCTGGTGTCGGCTGATATCATCTATTCACCAGAAGACATCTCGAATATGTCTCTGATCAGGCAAGACATCGAATCGGGCCTCAATCTCATCTACGATGAGTGGCTGGCCCCTTACAAAGCCAAGTCCAATTTGTTCACCATCAACAGCCTGCTTGCCATGGTAGGCCTGACAGTGGCCGGATTCGGGATTTCCTGTGTGCCCATCGATTATTTCCGCAATTTGGTGCAGGCCGGAAAGCTGGTCGTCGTGCAAACAAGCAAGCCACTGCCCGAGTCGAATTACTGCGCGATGTATGCAAAGGATGGAAGCAGCGTGTTCTATGGCGAAATAGTGGAAATTGCCCGGGCTACATGTAATTTCTCCATACCCTATGGCAGCGGGATCAGTGCCTGATATCGGCCAGGAATTTCTTTGCGCGATCCGTTTGCGGGTTGGTAAAGAAGTCGGCGGGCGGCGCCTGTTCGACGATCTTTCCGGCATCCATGAACCAGACCATGTCCGCCACGTCTTTGGCAAAATTCATTTCATGCGTGACGCAGACCATGGTCATGCCTTCCATGGCCAAGCCCTTCATCACCTGCAGCACTTCGTTGACCATTTCAGGATCGAGCGCGCTGGTGGGTTCATCGAACAGCATGATGCGCGGCTTCATGGCGAGCGCGCGCGCTATGGCGACGCGCTGCTGCTGGCCGCCGGACAACTCACCGGGAAAGGCATTGGCCTTGTGGGCGAGCCCGACCCTTTCAAGCAGCGCCTGCGCATGTTCCTCGACATCGCGCTTGCGCGCGCGCTTGAGCATGATAGGCGCCATGGTGAGGTTATCGAGCACATTCATGTGGGGGAATAAATTGAACTGCTGGAACACAAAACCGATATGGCTGCGCATTTCGTCTATCGAACCGCAATCATGGACATCGGTTTTATCGATGAGTATCTTGCCTTCCTGTATGGGTTCGAGCCGGTTGATAGTGCGGATGAGCGTCGATTTTCCGGATCCGGACGGCCCGCAGACGACCAGCACCTCGCCCTGAGTGACTTGCGCGCTGATGTTTACCAGCGCCTGGTAGTCGCCATACCACTTGCTTACATTCTTGAATTCAATCATTTTCTATCCTTGTGCTGCCAGTATCCGGCTATTGGCGATACGTGTCTCCACCAACTTCACAAGCCCCGTCAGGATCAGGTTGAGCGTGAAGTAGGTCAGCGCAAGCAGGCCGAACACCTCGAAGGGTTTGGTAAGCAGCATATTGTTGATCTGCGCCGCCGCAAAAGTGAGCTCATGCACGCTGATGACAAAACCCAGGGACGTTTCTTTTACCGTAGAGATGAACTGGCTGAGTATGCTGGGTATCGTATTGAAAAGAGCCTGGGGCAGGATTACCTTGCGCATGGTCTGTATATAGCTCAGGCCCAGGGAACGGCCCGCTTCCAGCTGACCCGCGGGCAGCGCCTGGATGCCGCTGCGTATGATCTCGGATATATACGCGCTTTCGTAGAAAACCAGCGCTACCACCATGGTCGTGCCGCCCGCCACGGGGCGGTTGATCACGATGGGCACGAAAAAGTATGCCCAAAAGATGAACATGATCAGCGGCAAGCCCCGCACGATATACACGATGACCGTGGCGGGATAATAAAAAACCTTGTGCGAGCTGATGCGCCCGAGCGCAAGAAGAATACCGAAAGGACACGCGAGCAACAGGCTGCTCAGGGCGAGGCCGACGGTGGCGACCAGGCCGCCCATGTCGCCATTGGGATATTGGCCCACGAGCAGCAGCAGCCAGTTATTCGAGAGGATATCCAGCATGGGAAGTCTACCTGGCGCGGAACGCAGAACGTTTTGACAGATAAGCGCCGACGAACATCAGCACCAGGGAAATGGACAGATAAATAACCGTGACGACCAGATAGACCTCGAACGTCTTGAATGTCGCCGACTCGATTTCACGTCCCGCTCCCGTCAGTTCGATCAAGCCTATCGCCATCGCGAGGCTGGTGTTCTTGAAAAGCAAAAGCGTCTGGTTGGTCAGTGTCGGAATGGAAATAATGAAGGCTTGCGGCAGGATTACCTTGCGCATGGAGCGCAGATAGCTCAGCCCCAGCGTCCGGGAGGCCTCCATTTGTCCATGAGGTATGGAGCGTATCGCGCTTCGGAGGTCTTCCGATACATACGCGGCCGTTACCAGCCCGATCGCTATCGTCGAATAGAAAAACTCGCCGCCCAGGAAGTTGATCCGGTCGTTGATAAAGGCGGGCACGATGGCCGCTATGCCGAAGTACCAGAGCAGGATATGCACCAGCATGGGCACGTTTCGATGAAATGCAATGTACAGGACGATGAGGTAGTCCAATACTCTGATTTGAAGCGTGCGCAGCACGGTCAGCAGGCTGCCCAGCGCAAAGGCGATCAGCCAGGCGAGCGCGGTCATCTCCAGGGTTGTCGCAACACCCCGGAGAATCAAGCCAGGATAGCCATTGCTCAGTAACGACGCGAAATCAAGTGTGTAGTTCAATGCTCAAGCACCCTGGAATTCCGTTCAGCCTTTGATTTCTTCAAGCTTGAATTCACGCTTGCTATAGAAATCCGTGTCCTTGCCGAACCATTTCTCGAAGATTTTCTCGCCCTCGCCGGAAGCCTCCAGGCCGGCGAACGTGTCATTGACCTGCTTCAACAGCGCTGTCTCGCCTTTGCGAATGCCGACGCCCCAGGGTTCAGTGAAGAGAGCCTTGTCGAGAATGTCGAGCTTGACCGGGGTACTTTCGGATTGCTGCTTGAATTTGAGCAGCATCAGCTCGGACCCTACGAAACCCGATACCTTCTGTTGCTGAAGCGCCAGGAAGGCGGTAGGAGGATCTTTGAACGTGACGGTGGTGACGTCGGGAATCAGCCGTTTTGCGCCAGCTTCGGACGACGAGCCGCTGACCGCGCTCACACGTTGCCCGGACAGGTCGGCAGGTGTCTTGAACTTGTCGGCATCGCTTCGGCGGATCAGGATTTTTTGCGGGCTCACATAATCGGCATAGCTATAGTCGATCTGCTTTGCGCGGTCGGGCGACCAGCCCAGATTGGCGGCCACGACGTCGACGCGGCCGGCAACGAGCTCGGGAATCCGCGCCGCCACCGAAATCATCTTTATCTCGAGCTTCACGCCAATATGATCGGCAATCTTCTGGCAGAGATCGACTTCATAGCCAACAACCTTGCGCGTGGCGGGATCCTGGAAGCTGAACGGCTCCGAGGTGCCCAAAGTGCCGCATACGAGTGTGCCGCGATCCTTGACGGTGTCCAGGACGTCGGCATGGGCTGCGCCAGCGATGCCAAGCGACAGGATAAAAGGCAGTGCCTTGGCGAATGTTTTCAGTTTCATGGTTTTATCTCCGTTGATAAGGGACGCTACTTGAGTTGACTGCATGCTTCCGACAGCTTCTCGCAGCCAGCCTTGATCGTTTCCAGATCGGTTGCAAAGCTGAGGCGAATATATCCAGGCACGCCGTACGCCGTGCCGTCCAGCACGGCGACACCGGCAGCGTCCAGAAAATAATGGACAACATCGAGGTCGTTGCCCAGGGTTTTGCCCTGAGGCGTGGTTTTTCCGATCAAGCCCTGAATATCGGGAAACACATAAAAAGCGCCAGCGGGCCGGGGGCATGTCACGCCCGGGACCTTGCCCAGCAGATCTACCATTGTGTCCCGTCTCGTCCTGTAGAGCGCGGTGGTATCCCTGACGCAGGACTGGTCGCCAGACAAGGCGGCGGCGGCCGCCTTCTGGCTGATTTCGCTGGCGCAAGACGTCGTTTGCGAGATCAGGGTGGCAATGGCCTTGATCAGGAAGGAAGGCCCCGCGGCATAGCCGATGCGCCACCCTGTCATGGCATAAGCTTTGGACACACCATTGATCAGCAGCGTCCTGTCGCGAATTGCGGGGTCGACCGCCAGCGGGGACACATAATCCTGTTCGTAGCTGAAATGCTCATAGATCTCGTCTATCATCAGCAGCACTTGGGGATGACGCTCCAGCACGTCCAATATATCCCCAAGCTCGGTTTCGGTATATAGCGAGCCGGACGGGTTGTTGGGACTGTTGAGCAAGAGCCATTTGGTTCTGTCGGTGATCGCCGCCTCGAGCGATTCAGCCGTGATCTTGAACCCATTGTCCCCGCTGGTTTCCAGAATCACGGGCTTGCCGTCGTTCAGCAACACCATATCGGGATAAGACACCCAGTAAGGGGCGGGGATAATGACTTCGTCGTCTTTGTCCAGCGTGACGGACAGCGCCGAGAAAATCAATTGCTTTGCGCCGGTGCCCACCACCAATTGGTCCAGGTTGAAGTCCAGCTGGTTTTCGCGCCGGTATTTCGCCTGGATGGCCAGCAGGAGTTCTTTGATACCTGATGTCGCGGTGTACTTCGTGTATCCATTCCGGATCGCGTCCATGCCCGCCTGAGCGATATGGGCTGGCGTATTCAGGTCGGGCTCGCCCAAGGTGAAATCAATGACCTGCTTGCCTTCGGAACGCAATGTGTCCACTTTCTTCTTCGCCATCATGCTGGCCGAAGGCTTGATGAGCTGCATTCTTTTGGCGAGATATGCCGGGGCAAAGTTTTGTGTTGTGCTCATATCGTCAAAGGCCCTTCGCGTTCAAAACAGATTGCAGCCAGCTCTGCTCGACGCTGCCGGTCGATATTTCATCCATGATCCTGGCTTCTTTCTCCGCATGCGCATTGCCCGCCCTGATCAGTTCATCGGCCAGATCAGGCGGGAACGCCACAATGCCGTCTTCATCCGCCACGATGACATCTCCCGGGCTGATCACCTGACCGCCGATACTCACAGGCACATTGACCGCGCCGGGGCCGTCCTTGTAGGGCCCGCGGTGCACATTGCCCCTGGCATAGCACGGGAAGCTGTCCTGTTCGAAGGCAGCGACATCCCGTATGGCGCCGTCCACGATCAGACCAGCGCATCCTTGCTGCTGAAGATACTTTTTCATGATCTCGCCGACGCAGGCATTCGACAGTTCGCCACCCGCGTCCACCACCAGCACATGCCCCTTCTTCAATAAAGTCATGGCCTTGTAGATGAACAGGTTGTCGCCCGGGCGAGTCCTGACCGTCAGCGCTGTGCCGACAAGCTTTCCGGTTCTGTTGTATCGCTTCAACCCCACCACACCGACCTGGCGGTGAAGGTTGTCGCTAAGGTGCGGGGTAACGATAAGATGTAGCGATGCCCTCTTGTCGGCCTCCAGAACAGGCGCCGAGGGATGGATTTCAAAAGAATGGGCTGGTTGGGTCATGTGCATACTCCTTGAATGCATGGTACATAGGAGGGTCACTTCGACAAATAGAATAAAACTCTGGTTTTATTATTCCAGCAAGGAATATAACTTCCCAACGCGATCCGAGGCGTTTTCCGGCTCTTCAAAGACTTTACTTATCAAATAGTTGCGCGCATTTCATAAGCGCTCGAACACTATGGGCGGGTATTGCCGCCGTGTTCTATTTTGGTGCACGCCATATCCGGCCTAGGGGAAAGTCCGTAGGCCTTATCTCTGCGGCAGCAGCCCAAGCCGGCGCCGCGGCATCCGTTATCCGGGAGGTTCAGCCCGGAAATGGACTCATGCCAGGATAAGCCGCCGTGCCTGGGCTGGCTCGGACGATGCCGAACCCATTCGGCGCGCGCTGATCGAAGCACGTGCGACCGGAGAGGCGTCGCTGCGTGACCGCTTCGAACGGGCAAAGAAAGACGGCGATCTGCCGGGGACGGCCAACCGTGCTGCGCCAGCCGCATTCGTGTGCACTGTGCTCCACGGTATGGCTGTTCAAGCTAAGGCCGGCTTCAGTCAAAAACCGGGCCGCCCATAGCTAGTGGCGCTGACTGACGAGCTTGATGCGGGGAGTACTGATCAGATGCCTGTGGCTTCCGGCAATTTTACGATTACCTTAATCTCGAAGTCGAATCCATAAAGCCAGGTTACGCCAACGGCGGTCAACGTGGGGTGAGGCGCGCTCCCCCAATACTCCGGGAAGATCTCCCAGATAGTCTTGAATTTTGATTCGGGATCGACCATGAAGACGGTGACGTCGATCACATCATCAAATGAACTGCCTGCCTCTTCGAGGATCGCATTCAGATTATCAAAGGCGAGGCGAACCTGTGCCACCAAATAAATCGGGCTCGGGTGAGCCATCCTCGCGGCTGCCCACTTGTCCAGACACGAAGAGAAAGCCATTGGATCGGATTGCGGGAGAATAGCGATTCCGGTCATACAGAGCCCGGCGCCGCGATGGGAAAACAACATCACGATTTTGCATAACTGCCTCCATTAACGAATCGGTTTAGATCCGGCGTTGATCATGAGATGACTATAAAGGGACCAGCTTTGCAGATAAACAGGCAAATCTATCCAACACTATTTGCGAAATACAAACAATGCTCAAACCGCAAGGGACAGACGTACTCACGCGTCTTCCAACCCACAAGCCCAGCCAAATCGAACAACTGCTGCCGCATAACTGGCAGCCCTCGACCTGATTAATGACAGACAATGACAACGCACGTTCGCGGCGGGCGAGTCAACCTGTGCTCCCCGTGCGCCTACAGTACATCAATAATAAGAAGCGGTTGTAGTCATGGTGCTCGGCCAGAACTAGGATGGTGTCGGTCTTGTCGAATGGAAAGCGCTAATGTCTTAAGGTGACCATGACGGAAATCGCCAATTTGTGGAGATCTACGGATGGCACCCGAAGTATCCAGCGCATCCACTCGCCGGTCGGAGTCAAGCGCCTTCTGATAATAGCAACTATTTAATGGATACGATTATGTTTTCAGATAAGGAGTAAATAGCCTCTATTGAGGTTCCACCAATGACGTAGCGCAGCTTGTATGCATCCTGAACTTTTGAAATCTCTTTGCAGTTTGCCGCACTTAGAGACACTGCGTAGGTTTTCGTCGTAGCTTCAACTAAAGATAAGATGCCATCAATTGAATGGTTCGGCGACTTAAGGGTGAGTGGCAGCAAAACTATTGAACATAACAGCGCCACAGCACCGGCATTGCAGCCCAAAAGTGCAATTTTCTGGGATGTACCACTTTTAAGCGCCTTGATCGCACCGCCGAAACCGTATAGCGAGAAAATGACTGCCAGAACTAATAATGCCGGCGATACGGCCATAATCAAACCAACAGGAGGTCTCTCCAAGACTATGTACGAAGCCAAGGCTGCCAACACGGTGGCACTAAGCGATAACACAGTTTTAGAGAATTCAGTTACGGCTTTCCATGCTTCAAGCTCATTGGGACTCATGGTTATACATCTTTCGGTATAAAACACCATGTATCGAGCGCAAGAGATATTCCGTGATACAGTTCCCATGAACTGATAGTTTGCTCGCGCGTGGGTATGGGCATTCTTTCCGTAAGGTCATTAAGAACATCAGGAATCAGCGAAATGGCGCGACGCTGGGCCGCGTCGAAATCAAAATCATTACTCCAATGTGGCGACGGATCCGCATTTATATTTTTAATGATCATGATGAGCGTGGCAACGGCCCCATTGGTCAGTTCGGCTGACCGATTAAATGGTCCGCGAGCCCTCGACCACTGCCGGAGAGCCTGACCCACTCCCTCTTTAATTTCTTGATCCTCCATAAATAGCTCCTCTTTGCAACAGTGAAAAACCTGTGAACCAAACTAAAGGATACGGCTCAGCCAGTCAGCTAGCCAATTCTCCAAAGGGCTAAGTTGTTGGATGGCTACAAGATCATGTCCTATGCTGGCGGAATCGAGCAAGGTGCCCGGCTGCAAGGTCGCCCCGCGAAATCCTCGCCCTTACACATAATTGGTTAACGCCGGGGCGTCTCATCATCAAGCCATTTGCGAACAGCCTTCGGTATTTTCAACGATGGTACTACGCCAACGATGTAGAGACGCATCATCTTGCCGGGCTGAAGCTTCGGCCGGATGATTGCCAGCATCTCGTTCATGCCGTGCTAAAGGGTGAAAACACCAACCCAGCAGATTGTATTGTCGCACTTCTCATCGTCGTCTACCGGCTACGAAACAACTTATTCCATGGCGCAAAGTGGGCATACGGTACCATTCCCGAGCATGAGAAAACTGAATGTCGAGTGTTCTGATGCATCATTTTTTTCAAGCACGATTTATTTCTGCGTTTTCACACCGCCTCGGCCGATAGCGCTCAACAAATCAAATCAGCCCCATGCAATCCTCATCTCAATCGAGAAAAATCACTAAAACAGGCAATTTTTTGAAGCTCACGTCAACCTCATTTTTGGCTGAAAAGTCGCAACAAGGCTAGCTTTAGGTGTTTTTTTGAGTTCAAATGTCGAAAACCACTGACATTCGAACTGCCACCCTTTGAAAATCAACATCTTACGGAAAAAGCATCATTAAGTCTTGAACGACCTAGTCATTCAGCTTTGAACTTTCCGTGCTTTCCACCGTTTACTTTTGAACTTTGTGAGTTACATGCAGAGGTGCGTCGGCTAGCAACGCCAGCACCACCTCACAGCCCCAGTTAAAACGATGGAATGCGCTTAAGCGCGCGCGGGCGTTACACGCCATTAAGCCATGGCAGGTCAACACCCAGTATTTCACGTCAAAGGGACGTCAACGCTGACATTGGCAGACGGCCACTTTCGACTCAAAGCGGACGTTTGGAAAAGGCTATTACACTTCGCTTTGGGGGCCGTAGGCACTGGCGGTTCTTGTACCATTAAAAACGGGAGCTGGGTCAATGCGTTGGACCCTCAGTTTTTTACTCACTTCAAGGAGCATGATTATGTCGGTATCAAGCGAAAGCCGAACTGCGACCCGAGTAATCTCCATTACGGCGCGCAATGTAGCGCATCGTATGGTCCTCATACTTTGCGCCACGGCCATGGCGCTATTTACCATGCAAGCCTTCGCGCATCACGGCTGGGCCTGGGCGGAAGAGGAGCAGTCCGAGTTGAAGGGCACCATCACCGAGATTTCAATGGTGCCGCCACATCCAGCCCTGCGCGTGAAGGACCAGGATGGTCGTTTGTGGCAAGTCGATCTGGGAAACCCGAACCAGACACAGCGTTCAGGTTTCTCCGGCGACACTGCCAAGGTGGGCGATGACATTACGGTACTGGGCAACCGCACCAAAGAGCCGAACAAGGCGCATATAAAAGCCGTGCGCATTACGGTCGGCGGCAAACAGTACGACATGTATCCAGAACGCATCAAGCAATGACGACACGGCGATGACAGGCTTTCTGCAAGCAATTTCCGGCTGGCCCGGTGCCGCCTTCCTGCAGGAATACTGGGTCGCCTATCTCGTTGTCAATGCAGCCCACATCCTTGGTATTGGGCTACTTCTCGGCGCGATCCTACCGCTCGATTTTCTTCTTTTGCGTTCAACGCGCGGACGGGATCTGCCGACCCTTGGCCCCTTTCTTGTACGCGCAGCGGCGACGGGCACCGCACTCGCGGTGACGACAGGGCTTTGGTTATTCTCAGTGAAGCCGGTGGAGTACGCAGAGAATCCAGCTTTCCTCTTCAAGGCCACACTGCTTGTATTGGCAATCTGCAACATCGCACTTCAGCATCGCGGCGAGCACTTTGATGCAGCTCTGCGCAGCGGCCAGCCATCTGTGCGAGTTCGAACCTTGGCCGCCACATCCGCCATTCTTTGGCTTTCTGTCCTCATAGCCGGCCGCTGGATAGGTTTTGTCTGAGACGATGTAATTGGCGGGAGATTGTCGGTGGGTGGGTAGCTAGCTGCGCTACCAATTAGTAAAAGTCTGCTTTATGCATCAGACGAAGAGCGTCCGCTTTTGGAAGAAAATCGATATTGCTGACCGGCGCAGTTCGACCCCAAGTTAGCCTGTCTCGCTGTTCTGTAATACTGGGAAATGCTGGCAGATCCATGTCAGAGAAGACGGGACATGCACTCGCCGCCATGGACGGCGATCAAGAAAATGGGGCAGTACTGTCCTGCTGTCTTGCATAGACCACCAACCGCAGATGCCTGTCTTCGTCAATCGTCAGCGAGGTATGCTCAAACGATTCGGCATTGCCGTCAACCATCAGCTTGCGCACGCCGCTGCAGGGCGCATGTACATCATGCTGGCGCCACCATGCCTTGAACTCGGGCGAGACCTGCTCCAATTCGTCCACCAATTCATGGATGTCGGCTTCCTGGGTCGCGCGGACGAAGTCTCGGCGAAAACTCGACAGCATCTGCGGGGCCTGCTCCTCCCAGCCGACAAAGCGTTCATACAAAACCGGGTCGGTAAACAGCAGCCAGAGCAGGTTGCGCCGCTGGGGTGCGTGGGCGTTGAAGGCAAAGAGCTGATTGGCAGGCGCATTGAAGGCCAATACATCCCAGCGCAGGTTAAGCACATAGGCTGGGTGCGGAGTCAGGTCGTGCATCAAGCGGCACACCAACGGCGGCACCACACACCAGGTCTTGCCCGGTTCAGCAGGTGGGCGCTCGTGAGCCAATAAGAACAGATGACGGCGTTCGGCGGCATCCAGTTTGAGCACCCGCGCCAAGCTGTCGAGGAACGTGGCGGACACACCGATATCGCGCCCCTGTTCCAGCCATGTGTACCAAGTCAGGCCAACGCCCGCGAGCGCCGCGACTTCCTCTCGGCGAAGTCCTGGCGTGCGTCGGCGTCCTCCCATAGGCAAGCCTACGTCGACGGGCGACAAGCGCTCGCGGCGCGTTCGCAGAAACGCGGCAAGATCTTCACGGGTTCGTTCCAGGGTACGCATCGCTTACCTGATTGCTTTAAGTAATAGCATAAACAGTTAAATTGTAATGGTTTAAAAAGGGTATGACAATGCTCTCTTTATTACCCCGGATATGCAAGATGCATTCAAACTCTCGTCTTTTCAAAACAGGTTCGCGTGCCCCAACAGGCGCTCCTTGGCTCGGCCTGTCCGTCTTGCTACTAGCAGGTTTCGTCACCATCTTCGACCTGTTCGTGGTCAATGTGGCCATCCCCAGCATGCAGGCTGGGCTGGGGGCTAGCTTCGCACAGATCGGCTTCATCGTCGCGGGTTATGAACTGGCCTTCGGCGTACTGCTGATTACCGGAGGACGATTGGGGGACCTGTTCGGTCGTCGTCACCTGTTTATCGTTGGCATGGCGGGGTTCACGTTGGCATCGGCGCTGTGCGGGCTGGCGCCAAACGCGGACATCCTGATCGCTGCACGCATACTGCAAGGACTGGCCGCAGCATTGCTCTTTCCACAGGTCTACGCCTCCATTCGCGTCAACTTCAACGGCGATGACAGCCGTCGCGCCTTCGGTCTTCTGGGCATGACACTGGGTCTGGCCGCCATCGCAGGCCAGATACTAGGCGGATGGCTGGTGCATGCCGACTTGTTCGGGCTGGGCTGGCGCAGCATCTTCCTCATCAATGTGCCTATCGGCCTGTTCGCAATCGCAACTGCGCGCTTCATTCCCGAATCCCGCGCGCCGCAACGTCCGACACTGGACTGGGCTGGCGTGGTGCTGGTCAGCAGTGGCTTGACGCTGTTGCTGGTTCCGTTGATCGAAGGGCCGGGGCAAGGCTGGCCAGCCTGGAGCCTGTGGTCCCTGGGTACAGCTGTGGCGCTGTTGGTGCTTTTCTATTGGCATCAGGAACAGCGGCGGATCGCAGGCCATCAGCCACTGGTGGACATGCGTTTGCTGGGACAGCGCCGCTTTGCGCTGGGCGGGCTACTGGTACTTCTAATCTACTCAACCTCCAGTTCGTTCTTCCTGTGTTTCGCGTTGCTGGTGCAGTCTGGCCTGGGCCTCGATCCGTTTCTGGCGGGCACCATCTTCGCGCCGTGCAGCGTGGGCTTCGTCATCGCTTCTTTAGCCGCACCGCGCCTGGTTGCGCGCTGGGGAACGCCGGCCATTGCGGCGGGAGCGTTGATCTATGCGCTATCGATGGGCCTGTTGATCGCGCAAGTTTGGATGGCGGGTGCGGAGCTGATGCCGATGCACTTGGTCCCCGCACTGATCGTGGTCGGCGCCGGACAAGGCCTTATCATGACCCCGCTACTCAATCTGGTGTTGGGGTTCGTCGAAGAGACTCAGGCCGGCATGGCCTCAGGCGTGATCTCAACCGTGCAGCAGGTCGGTGCGGCGCTAGGCGTGGCCGTGGTCGGCATCCTGTTCAGCGCGGTACTCATTGTTGGCCACGATACGACCCCGCAAGCTGGCCAATACGCGTCGGCCTTTGTGGGGGGAATGCTCTATAACCTGGGCGCGGCGATCCTGGTGTTTGTGCTGTTGACGATGCTGGCTAAAACGCAGTCACGCAGTGCGCGCAGGCGCAAATCTCGATATTTGTATACCACTCGTTAGTTTTAATTGGCCGGACAGAGATCACAACATTTCCTATGCCACTATAGTTCAATAGTAATAGCCGTCCACTCCTGGCCGGAGGCAGTCTATATGTCGCCATGCGACCCAAAGCGGAACTTGCCGGTTTGGAGAAGCAGACCTTTAGGAACTCGTCATTACTCTGGGCATAGCCGGTCTGCCAACCTTTGCCAAAGAGACATGTACCCCTCGAAGATATCCGGCCAGTAATGATGATCCTCCATGAGCGGAATCAGTTGCTCATCGGCATGAGTCTGATAAATAAGAAATTTTCCTGGTGAAAATCCGCGCGGCAGGGGCGAATCCGGTTTCTCACGCATAAGTCGATTCAATGCTGCCTTATATTGAGATTTCGCTTTCTCGGAATTATGTGCAACTCGATTTCGAACGATCTGAGCAAGATCGAGCCACGCAACATCTTGATCTGCTACGGCGGTAAAGACGTTGTTTGGCACAAAGTGAACGGTAGAAAGCGCCTGAACCCACTTAAAATTGCTCCACCGCAGTTTACGTTCCGCTTCTTTTTCGTTGCTTTCACCAGCAGCAAGTAGAAGCGCATGGGTTTTGTTCTGAGCTCTCCCTGCGCGTAGACGTGGGGCATACCCATTAGGCGCTTGATAGCCGCAGAGATAGCTGAGATAGACATCCTCGACAAAGTCCTCCCAAGCAGCGACGGCCGAGAGAAAGGCCAATCCAACCACCTTTGCTGCGACATTGGGTTGATAGGTCGTTTCGTTGAAAGACTCGCTACTGTATCGACACATTTCCCGCGCAGGGGCATAGATGCGCATTGCTGTTTCTAGGGCGCTCAGGAGTTGCTTCTTTGCTGTGGCTTGTGCACGAGAACCTCGACGGATGGTCATGTGATGGCTAACCTTCAAAATTACCGACCTCGCTCGGCTTGATGTGGACGGTCAATAACTCGAATGGCGGCTACTGGCCGATAGCGGTCAGTAAATCAAATCAGCCCTGTGCAGCCATCATCTCAATAGAGAAAAATCACCAAAATGGACAATTCCTGAAGCTCACCTCAGTCTCATTTTTGACTGAAAACCCGCATCAAGGCTGCTTTTGTGTGTTTCCTAGAGTTCAAAACTCAGTGACGGAAGTTCAAAACTCAGTGATTTTCGACAAGCACGACAGATAATGCGAAATGTAACAAAACCGCCTACCCCCTTGAAGATCCCGACTTCGTCCTTATAATTAGCACTCGTAGTGGTTGAGTGCTAACGCCACACCTAATCCGTATTCATTTTTATCAATAGACATAAACAGGAGTTCCTTCATGGCACTGCGTCCTTTGCACGATCGCGTGATCGTCAAACGTCTTGACAACGAGCGCACCACAGC
>LNAP01003700.1_pt1 | contig 14522 bp, 15 predicted proteins | sample 602601 | NCBI WGS metagenome assembly LNAP01 (sample SAMN02440304, study PRJNA202911) | soil metagenome | biome: Subtropical and temperate rainforests or woodlands; isolation source: soil samples (1 kg each in a 20% v/v slurry with milli Q water) were... ...
ACATGCGCAAGCCCGCGTCAGCCACCGCGTTATGGCTTGCCTCAGCCAGAATCTCCATCTCGGTGCGGCCTTTTGCTTCGCCGCAACCCGCCTGGCCAACCCCAACGATCGCCACGGAGCCCCGTAACTGCTTTAATGAAATCATTGGTCGCTTCCTCTTTTTTTCATCAACAATAAGGGTCCGTTATCGGTTTGCTGGACATAGGCTTGTACCGGCATGTCGATTTCGAGCTCATCCGGATGAACCCCTTCGACACGCGACATACAACGAACGCCCTCTTCGAGGTCGACCAGAACGACGTTGTAGTCACCGCCCAGCTCCGGCTTGCGACGTACGACGCTGTAGGAATAAACAACGCCTTTACCGCTGGGCTCGACCCATTCAAGTTGCGAGGAGCCGCAATGCGGGCAATATGCCCTTGGATAAAATACATAACGGCTGCAACCTGCGCAGCACTGAATTACGAAGCGGCCTGCAGCCAGATGCCGGAAGTAAGTCCCTTGCACCCCGGTCTGTTCAATTTCCGCTTCCACCATTGTGTCACTCATTATTGTGCACTCCTTAATTCGGCATAGCCGTTATCCAGCACCTTGACGGCCCGGTCGACAACCGAGGCACGGTAGGAAACCTGATCGCCGTCCTGCCAGATATCAAACATTATTTTTTCGCCCGGATAGACCGGTGATGAGAATCGGGTCGTAATCTTTTTAAGGCGCGTAGCGTCGTAGTTGCAAACCGCTTTCAGAATTGCATGGGCCGCCATGCCAAATGAACACAAACCATGCAAGATGGGTTGTTTGAAGCCCGCTGCGGCCGCCACGTCCAGATCGATATGCAGAGGGTTGTAATCAACATTAAGCCGATATAGCAACGCCGCTTGTGGGATGCTGCTTAGCTCGATCTGGTGATCGGGCTTGCGATCCGGCAAGGTGTGCGGTTTTACAACCGGCCCGCTGGGGCCGCCAAACCCACCGTTTGCACGGCAAAACGACGTGGCGTTCAAGGTTGCCAGCAGCTCGCCCGTGGATTCGTCGTAAATTTTACGCTCGGTATAGACAAGGGCGCCTTTACCCTCGCCTTTGTCGATCACGTCCTTAATGCGGTTGACCCCGCGCACCGTCGCCGAAACCGGAAAAGGCCGATGAATTTCAACCGTTTGTTCGCCGTGAACCACCTTTTTACGATCGATACCCGATTCGGGGTTGGCGTTCCAGGGGCCGGGGTGCCCCAGGACGACGGGAAAAGTCGGAAGTACCGACAAATTTTTCTCGTAGACATAATTCAATTGCTGCCTGTCTACGGGATCAGCCCCCAACCCGACACCCAATGCATACAGAATTACGTCTTTAAACCCGTACGTTTGAATGGTGTCTTCAAACGGCCAGTTCAGCAGCTTATCCCGATCAATTGCCATGATGACTACCTAGTGTTCCGTGTGATTAGTTGATAGAGTCAAATTAGCCAGACAAGACCCTAGATGGCTTCCCAGGAAAACACGTCGCGCGTACGCTCAAGCGGTGTGAATGACGAGGCCCACGCCTTGGGCAACTGCTGAGCCACGGTTTCCGGAGTCCAGCCTTCGGAACGATGCAATGTGCGTATAGGACGGGTCTGGTTATACAGGTAGAACTCGTTGCCGCGAGCGCCCATGATTTGGCCTGACACGCCTTTGGCCGCATCGCTGGCCAGGAATACCGCCAACGGCGCGATCTGCTCTGGACGGGTTTGCTGCCTGCGCTTGGCCAGATTGGCTTCTTTTTCTTCCGGCGTCGCGCCCGGCACAGACTCGATCATGCGGCTAAACGCGCTGGGAGCAATGCAGTTGGAGCGGACATTAAAGCGGCTCATTTCCATGGCCAGAGAGCGTGACAAACCGGCAATACCCAATTTAGCCGCTGCATAGTTCGCCTGGCCAATACTGCCGATCAGACCGCTGGTCGAGACCATATGCACGAATGCGCCCGATTCTTGCTTTCTGAATACTTCAGCAGCGGCCCGGCTGACGTTAAAGCTGCCGTACAAGTGAACCTTGATTACGGCATCCCATTCTTCGAAGCTCATTTTATGAAAAATGACATCGCGCAAAATGCCGGCATTGTTCACGACCACGTCCACCGTGCCGAACTCTTTGACCGCTTGCGCCACCATGTCGCGCATGCTGTCATGCTCGGCCACGCTATTGAAGTTGGCAATGGCCGACCCGCCCTTTGAAACGATTTCCTGAACGACCTGGCTCGCCGGAGCGCTGTCGGCGCCCTGGCCTTCGAGCGACGCACCCATGTCGTTGACTACAACGGCCGCCCCCTGGGAGGCCATCATCAGCGCAATTTCACGCCCGATCCCGCGCCCCGCGCCCGTTACAACAGCCACTTTGCCTTCAAGCAAACCTTTCTTGTCCGTACTCATCTTCAAACCTTTATGAATAATTTCGATCTTGAATTAGTTCTTTGTTGTTGATAACAGCTTCTTCAGCAACGGCGTCACGGTGACCAGTTCTTCCTTGACCTGCTCTTCCATTTCTTGCGGAGTACCGCCCAGCACTGCAAACCCGTCATTTTCCAGCTTCGGTCCGTTCTCTTTAAGCGCAAACGCAATTGCTGCGTTCAGCTTCTGTACGATTTCCTTGGGCGTGCCCGCAGGTGCGGCAATGCCGGTCCACGTGTCGGAATTAAAGTCGGGATACCCCAGCTCGACCATTGTCGGTACATCGGGGACAAACTTGCTACGGGTTTTGCTGCCAATGGCCAGGATGCGTGCCAAGCCAGCGTCAACATGAGGCTTGATCGAAGAAACATACGATGAATTCATTGTCGTGCGTCCGGCAAGGAAATCCTGCATGGCAGGACCACCGCCACGATAAGGTACATGCAGAATGTCTACGTCGGCGTAATACTTAAGCATTTCACCGGCAGCATTCAGCGACGAGCCCTGGCCCGCCGAGGCATAGCTTAGTTCGCCGGGGTGTTTTTTGGCATAGGCGATGACTTCCTTCATGGTTTTGAACTTGGAGTCTGTCTTGACAGAAAACACCAACGATGCCGAAACCAATTGACCGACCATCGCGAAGCTCTTCACGGGGTCGTAGCCAAGCGTAGGATAAATGGCCGGATTAAAAATATGCACGCCCTGCGTGGTTGCCAGCAAGGTATAGCCATCCGGCGCCGCGTTGGCCACGTAGGCCGCCCCGATTGTTGCGCCAGCGCCGCCCTTGTTCTCGACGACAATCGTTTGCTTCAGGTATTCGGACATTGATTTTGCAATCAGCCTGGCGACCGTATCCGTAGCCGCACCGGGTGTAAACGGAACAACCAGGCGTATCGCACGATCGGGATAACTCGTGGTGTCGGCGGCATAGGCAACTGGCACCATGCATGCCATGGCGACTACGCCTGCGGTTTTCAGAATTTTTTGGAATGTCTGTTTCATATTTATCTCCAGTCGATCTTGTTTATTTATTGCCATCGAAAAACTGCCGCCCGAACTGCCTGGTACCGCCGGCAACACGAGCTTCCTTGCTACTATCAAAACGGCCAACATGACCCGGTTGTCCAAACCAGAACCGGTGTTTATGTTGACGTCAAACCACTGTAAATACTACACGGTAGCATTTACGATCAGGCCGGCTTGGGCCCGTACTGCGAAAACGAACGCTCAAACACCCCTTCGGCGATACGATTTTTAAGCATCTCGATTGACCCGCCCGCGATCATCCAGCCCCGAATGCGGCGTACACAGTATTCCACCAGCACTTCCTGGCTAAATCCCATGCCGCCCATTACCTGCAACGCTTCGTTAGCGACAAACCAGCCCGCCTGATTGCACGCCAGCTTGGCCATTGCCGTGCTTTGTGCGGAAGGCAAGCCGTGTTCACCTTCAAGCGCTGCGCGATAGAGCAGGAGCTGCGCGGATTCCAGCTGCATCCACATATCGGCAAATTTCCACTGTATGCCCTGGAACTGACAGAGTTCTTTATTGAACTGCTTGCGGATGGAGGCATGCTCCTTGGCCAGATTAAAGGCATAGCGCCCCAGGGCCAGGGAGCGCGAGGCGTTACCCAGGCGTTCGACGTTGAATCCGGAAATCTGCTTTTTAAACCCGCCTGGGCCCAACAACACATTAGAGGCTGGAATTCGCGCATCTTCGAAATACAACTGGCACCATTGCTCGCCGTTCATGAAGTTGGCCGGTTCGCCAATCGTAAAGCCCGGTGCTCCGCGCTCGATCAGAATCGACCCAATCCCATCCAGGCCCGGTCCGAAACGCACATAAATCAAAAACAGATCGGCATCAGGACTGTTGGTGGAAAAGATTTTGCTTCCGTTAATAAGATAATCGTTTCCATCCTGACGAACGCTGGTCTTAAGCTGGGTGACCGCAGAGCCCGCATCCGGCTCGGTCATTCCCAGCGCAATCAGTTTTTTACCGCCAAGAAGGTCGGGCAGAAAGCGTTCTTTTTGTTCGTCGGTTGCGTACTCGACAAAGGTGCGAATAGGGCCGAAGTTACCCGCCTGAACAATGTCGGCGCTTTTTGGGCATGACAGAGCCACTTGCTGAATGGCAAGGACCGCATGCATTAATGTGCCGCCCTGGCCGCCGTCTTTTTCCGGAAATGCGATTCCCAGCAGCCCGTTGTCCGCAATCAATTTTGCGACGTCCCATGGATGCTCGTTTGAATGCGCGCGCGCCAGCGCCCCCGGCGCCAGCTCTTGCTGGGCAAAGCGGCTTACCGAATCAGCAAAAGCGCTGTGTTCCTCGTTTAATTGAAAATCCATTTCACGTCCTTAGTTCTTGATTGCCAGAACGATGGTAATGAAACCCCAAGCTCGTGAATACTTCCATATTCGCACAGTGATATGATAAAAAGTCATGGTTTTCATGCCTATGCTTTTGTAAGGATTACAGTCCCATGGTGCGCCACCTTCCCCCGTTAAATCCGCTGCGCGTCTTCGAGGCGGTGGCCCGCCATAAAAACCTTACCGCGGCATCCAAGGAACTGCACGTCACGCAATCGGCGGTCAGCCGGCAGATCGCCACGCTGGAAGCCTACATCGGCACAGCCTTGATAACGCGTGAAAGCCGGGGAATAGCATTGACCCGCGCTGGACAGCGCTACGCAGAGGAGATTGTTCCAGCCTTTGAAACTCTGTCGGAAGCCACCAGCAAAGCCATGAAACAAGACGAGCATAGCGTCTTGCGGATACGTACTTACACTACTTTTACTGCCAAGTGGCTCATCCCTCACCTGGTGCTCTTCCGAAAGCTGCATCCCGAGATCGAAGTCTTCATCAGCAACGCGGTACCCAATGTCGACTTCGGCAGGGACGCTGTGGATATCGCGATTCAATACGGGGATGGCCACTGGCCGGGAACGGAAATCGATTTGTTGTTCAGGGACGAGCTGGAGCCAGTCTGCTCGCCTCAGTACATGTCCAATTTTCCCAACGCGCTCGACGACCCCTCTGTGCTATTGAAGGGTCCGCTACTAGTTTCTCATTACCGGAAAAGCGACTGGGATGAGTGGCTTAAATTCAAGAATCTGGAAAACACCGCGCAAAAAGCTGATCGCATGAGTTTCAGCACATCGGTCCTTACGTGGCAGGCCGCAATAGATGGGCTGGGTCTGGCAATGGGCCAAATTCCTTTACTAAGATCGGAACTGGAAGCCGGCCTGCTGGTTCGCCCTTTCTGCAGTCCACAGCATAGCGAAAAAGGACACTACCTGGTCCGGCCCGCATTGCAGCGCTATTCCCGTAAAGTTGCCGCGTTCAGAAGCTGGATATTGCAAACCTTTCAAGACGCCCCCGGAAAGAGGTCTTAAATTTGACCGCTAAGCCGCTGCGCTGCTTTCAAAACCGGTTCGATATGCCGGGTATCGTAGCGGCTGACCGGCAAGGTAAGCGTCATGGCGCCTGCCAATGTACCGTCAGCCTTAAAGACGGGCGCCGAAATACCGGCAACTTCGGCAATCCGGTCCCCTGCGTTGGCACAATAACCTTGTGTCCGGATTTGCTCATATAGTTTTTTGTCTTTCTTGACAAGCTCGCTGCCCGGATCTTCCCCGAATGCAATCAGCACGCGCGCTCCGGAACCATGCTCTGGATCAAGCAAGTCGCCGGCCTTGATGTGATCGCGGATGGGATGGGGCGAATCGACCCGGTACAGGCATAAACGAGCCTTACCTTGCCGAACATGAAAGGCGGCGCTTTCCCCGGTAACCGACACCAATTCACGCAGTACAGGCACGACCACATTCTCTAAAGAAAAAGACGCCGCATATACGCCGTTAAGGCGCGCGATTTCACTGCCCAGCGTCCAGCTACCATGCTGCGGGCCGCCGTCTATCCGCTGCACAAGCCCCCCATGCTCCAGCGAGGCAAGTAAACGCAGCACTGTACTTTTATACATACGGGTGCGTTGCGCAAGCTCGGCTAGCCCAAGCGCTTTGTCGCCATGTCGAAAGGCGGCCAGTAACGACAAAGCACGATCGACGGCCGCGACACCACCGGGCGCGGCATCGGCTTCCGCAATTGATTTTATTTGTGCTTTACGTGGCATTACACTTCCTTAACGATAGAATTAGCTCGCACAACAAGCTGACGGAAATATTCTATCTTATGGAAGATAATTTTATCTTTCGGAACAACCGACACTTAACGCCAAAAACGATATGCATTGCAAAGCGCGGTGTGTTCAACGAAGCAGAAGCCAGCCGTTATTTGCGATGCCAAAGGTGCAATGGAAGCGGGCCGCCAGTGCGCCAGCACAGGTTACCGATGATGGTGACGATGGCCGCCGTTCCCGCGACGATAATGTTTTTTGCTGTACTGCGCTTTACGTGGTCTGTAATCACGTCTATGGTCGTAGCGACGCTCGCGACGGTCTTCAGTCATGATATTGCCCAGCAGGCCGCCTGCCGCAGCGCTACCCAAAGTAATCAATGGATCGCCCTCGGTCAGTACGGCTCCCGCCAAACCGCCCAGCCCTGCGCCAATTACTGTATTTCGCGTTTTTGGAGTCACTGCATTGGCATTTCCGGCAAAGGTGAATGCAAGCAAGCCAACAATTGCAAGCCGGGTAATGTTATTTCCTAACCTCATATTGAATTCCATCCTTTTTGCAGCCTTGCCGCTTAAAGCAATTAAATTGCCGCGTGTAACAACGCGGCGTCGAAACCACTTTAGCATCAGATGAGGTGTGTACTGTGTTAGAAGACGTAAGTTAAGCAAGGTAATTATTTCAGACGGTTTCTATATCCATGTCCGGCAACCGGCAAGATTCTGGCGATAATTACGTTGTCCGTATTCTGGCGGCAAGCGCTATCCCTATCAGGGCGAAGCTGCCGGTTACCGCCCAGGTCCATTGCCAGCCGCCGGTTGCGGTAACAACCCAGGCAACCATCGGGGGCCCTGCAAACTGGCCTATCGCCGAGCACTGTGTCATCCAGCCGACAGTGGTGGACGTAGTCTGGGGCGACGGCGCAAGACGAATAGCCAATAAAAACAGTGTTGCGGGAATAAGGCCGCCCACTGCCGAAAAAACCACAATAGACAGGAACTGGAAAGTAGCGGACAAGCCCAGTCCAAACGCGCTGAATGAACTTAGCGCCATAGTCGCGAATCCGATCCACAATAAGGTCCGGGGCCGCACGCCGCGATGCGACAGGCGCCCGGCTGTCAAATTACCGAAAATATTGGCTCCGGCGGCAATGGCCGTCAACAAACCCGCATCGGTGCCCGACACGCCCGCCTGAGTGTAAATAGAGGGCAGGAAACTAATTACCGCAATCCACTGGCATGAATAAGCCGCAAAGATCAGGGCCACAAGCCAGGCGCTTTGCGACGTTAGCGTAGTTTTAACGATGAACGTCCATGGCGGTGCCCGGGCACGGCCTGCGTGCACGCCGCGCCCTGGCGGCTCGTCGCTGGGCACCAGCCGCCACACCAGAACCAGCATAACCAGGGTTACCAAAGCCAAAGACCACCACAATACGCGCCAGTTTGAAATGCTTAATATCCAGGATCCGCCCACAAGAACAATAACTGTCGCAACCGGGATATAAGTACCCCAAACGCCCAGTACACGGCTTAAATGGGAAGTATCAACCAAGCGTTTGATCAGCCCGGGCGCGGGCATTGCAACCAGCAGGAATCCCGCCCCTTCAATCGCGCGGAAAATCAGTAAAGGAATGGCGCTGTCAAATACAGCCCCAAGCGCCGATGCCAGCGCCAACATGGCCAGACCGATCAGCACGCAACGCCGAAGCCCGATTTTCTCGGCAAGCAGCCCAGCAGCCAATCCTAGCGTCATGCCCCCAAACTGCACGACCGAGATCAGAAACCCCGACTGCACCAGGGTGAAGCCAAGCTCGCGTTGCAATACGGGTAGCGCGGGCGGCATTTTCCAAATATGCAGCGCCGCGCAAACGCCTGCAAGAACGACGAGGTACGCGATATTATTGTTTGCGGATGATTTATCGTTGAAGGTTAAGGGTTTGCTGATTTGCGACATAAGCGCCTATTTAAAGCCGGTCGGATCCGCGATTGTAATAGGCTAAACTTACCGGCTCCACCTCTTCAATGAAGTCATGGCAACGCAAGCCCCTAGCCAAATATAGCGACCACTGGTATGGCGTCGCGGTATTTTTTGCATTGACTGTACTGCTTGCCCTGGTGTTCGGACTGGCCGCGGGACTATTTTTAAAGACAGTTAAGGAAACCTCATGAAACAGCAATCCCTTGACATGATCACCCGGCTCGTGGGGTTTGATACGGTATCGCGCAACTCCAACCTGACGCTTATTCACTACGTACAAGACTACCTGGCCGGGCATGGCGTACAAAGTCATCTGGTCAGCAGCCCCAAGGGCGACAAGGCCAATTTATTCGCTACAGTCGGCCCCAATATCGAAGGGGGAGTCGTGCTGTCAGGCCATACCGATGTTGTGCCGGTTGACGGACAACCATGGGACACCAACCCATTCGAGGTGGTCCAGAAAAACGGCCGCCTGTACGGACGCGGAACCTGCGACATGAAGGGCTTTTTGGCCATTGCTTTGGCCATGACGCCCAATATGCTGGAAGCCAGGCTGAAGCGCCCAATTCATTTTGCGCTGAGCTACGACGAAGAAGTGGGCTGCGTCGGCGCGCCCGCACTGATTGAGCGCTTGGCTACCGACATTGCGGCACCCAGCGCTGTCATTGTGGGCGAGCCCACCAATATGCAACCCATTGCCGCTCACAAAGGCGTTGCGGTACTACGCACCACAGTAATCGGACACGAGGCCCATTCCAGCCAGGTGCAACGCGGTGTAAGCGCCGTCACAACGGCAGCCAAACTGATCACCTTCATTGACGCCATGATGTCCGAAAACCAGGCCGCGGCCGACCCCAGCTCGCCTTTTGTTCCACCCTTCACGACGTTGCACGTAGGCGTAGTCCACGGCGGTACGGCAGCCAACATCATTTCACGAGAGTGCTCGTTCATGTGGGACGCACGCGCCCTGCCCGGCGACGACTGGCGCCGGTACCTGAATCGTTTCCAGGCCTATGTCGACAGTCTGCTTCCTGCCATGCGCGCTGTTTCGCCACACGCCTCGATCACGACTGAAATCATCGCCGATGCGCCGCCTTTGCAGGATCAGGGCGGCGAAGCACAAGCACTGGCTGCCCGCTTGTCCGGGTGCAAGTGCTGCGGCGTCGTTCCCTACGGCACCGAAGGCGGGCAATTTCAAGAACGCGGCTTTGCAACCGTCGTGTGCGGCCCGGGTTCCATCGACCAGGCGCATCAACCCAACGAATACCTGGAAATATCGCAAGTTCAGGCCTGCGAATTCTTTTTAGGGAAGCTGATTGCACAATTGGCGTCGTAGACTGTTTAAACAAGCAAACTAATCCGCAGCACACCAGCCACAAATTAACGTTTTGATACTAAATTTGTAACGGTCTGCTGGACTCCATTCCATGACGACCCTATGATTAGCCAGCAAGTCGCTTGCGCTGGTTCAGGCTTTTATTTGTTTGTCTTTTAAAAGGATCAAATCGCCATGGGTATTATCAGCATGATCGTAGTGGGTTTTATTGTCGGTTTGCTAGCTCGGGCATTAATGCCGGGGGACCAGAAACTGGGTTTCATCCTGACCATTATTCTGGGTATTATTGGCTCAGTGGTGGCAGGTTACCTGGGCGGCGCACTAGGCTTTTACCAGCCCGGACAAGGAGCAGGCTGGGTCGGCTCGATTATCGGCGCCATTATTGTGCTGTTCATCTACGGACTTATCGTCAAAAAGCGCTAGAGAAGCGCTGACCAAATCAAACGGGACACAAGCGCTGCGGCTCGGGGATTTTTTTCAGAACTTTCCCAGGGCCCCATCCAGCTGGTTTTCCAGCCTGAATCGCCAGTGCTTACCAAAGGCTTACATCGTTAAAACAAGGCATTCGGATCACCCGGATGCCTTGTTCATTGCCATAACGTTCTTTGCCTCGGGGCCGGTACAATGTACTTTTATCAGTGCGAACGTTCTCCCGGGGAAACTCCATGACTAATACCCAATACCAAAATGCGTATACGCCCAAGCGTTTTTGGCAAAAAGCCGGACAGCTCTCGCTTGGGCCGCGCGCCAAGGCTATCGGACGCAATGCACTGGAAAAAGCCTTATACCTTTACTATGCTGCGCAAAATCCGCACACGCCCAAGTGGGCAAAACGCGTCATTTACGGGGCACTGGGATACTTTATTTTTCCCCTCGACGCCATCCCGGACCTGGCCCCGTTACTGGGCTATACCGACGATCTTAGCGTCATGGCGGCGGCCCTTGTTACTGTAGCGTTCTATGTCACGCCCGAAGTCAAGGCGCAAGCCCAGCAAAAACTGGCCCAGTGGTTCGACGGGGCCGCGGCCGTACCGCCTTCATCCGACATCGAACACACACACTCATAGCATGCCTGCCACCCATTTTTTTATTTCCTCATAGTATGCGGGGCAGCCGATTTTTCACGACCTACTGGCTGGCCGAATCCTTGCGTCTGCGCGAAGAACACTGGGGGCCTCTTGAAGATGCCGCCGAAGTGCGCCGCGCCCGCGCCGAAGGCCGCAATTTCCCGGAAAAAATCTTATTGCGCGCTCAATTTCTGGCGCGCCGTGAAAAAGTAGACCTTGTTACTCAAAAATGGGCGCACGGAGCAAAGTTTGCCCTGATAGGAATGTTAATCGCTGCCATGCTAACCGGCGCGGGCGCGGCAATGGGAGCCCTGGGCGATGGAACTCGCTCCGTCAATATTCTGCTAGCGCTGGCAGCCATGCTGGGATTGCATTGCCTGACCTTTATATTTTGGCTTTTTAGTTTTTCCGTCAAAAACCACTCCGGCGGTGCATGGCTGGGCCAGTTGTGGTTGTGGCTTACACAAAAGCTGGCGCGCGGACCCGACGCAGCGCTTACGCCCCGGGCGCTTGTCGAGGTGCTGGGCCGCAACGGAGCGTTGCGCTGGGTGCTAAGCAGCATCAGCCATGGCCTGTGGACAGGGGCTTTGCTCAGCTTGCTGATAACCCTTCTTGCAGTCCTGTCTGCAAGGCGATATGGCTTTAACTGGGAAACCACCCTTCTGTCGGGCGATACCTTTGTGCACCTTACTGCGGTCATCGGCTGGCTGCCGTCCAAACTGGGGTTTGCCATACCGCCTGACGACGTAGTGCGCGCCAGCAACGGCCTGCAAGCTTTGCCCGAATCGGCCCACACCCTTTGGTCGAGCTGGCTGATAGGGTGTGTGGTGGTATACGGGCTGCTGCCTCGGGGCGTCAGTTTAGTGCTCAGCCTGGTTATGGCCAGACACCATATCAATGCGATTCACATCGACGAAAACATGCCAGCCTATGCCAACCTGCGCGAACGCCTGCAGCCCACCAGCGAACGTATTGGCATCGACGCCCCTGACGGCAATGATTTCCAGGCTCATATCCAGCCCCTTGCCATTAGCCGGCGCTCTTTGAACCACAGTTTGCTGGTGGGACTGGAATTGCCGCCCGATACCAACTGGCCGCCCCAAACCATACCGGACTCTGTCGAAGATCGGGGTATTATCGACACTCGCGCGCAGCGCAAGGCGCTACTGGACGAGCTGCAACAACACCCTCCGGCCAAATTGCTGATCGTGTGCGATGGCCGGCAAACGCCGGATCGCGGCACGGTTGCATTGGTCGCCGACCTGGCCAGCATCGCACACCAATCCCATGTGTCATTAATGCTGCCGGCCTCACAAGCTTTTGATTCCGACCCCAGGACAACGGCCTGGTATGAACGGCTTGCCGCGGCCGGCTTTAGTCACGAGCAAATTCACGCCAGCTTCTCTCCCGCGCTGGACTGGCTAAACACGCAGCAAAATAATGCACAGGGAGGGTCCCATGCCGACTAAGGACCCAGGGCAAAAAGCGTCCGCCGGCCTTAAGCAGGCTGTCCTGCGACTGGCGGTGGTAGGCCATACCAATACTGGTAAAACCTCGCTGCTGCGTACTCTGACACGGGATCCGGATTTTGGCGATGTGCGGGACAGCCCGGGCACAACACGCCATGTAGAAGGCGCACGCCTGCTGGTCGAGGGCCTGACAGTAGTCGAGTTATTCGACACCCCCGGCATGGAGGACGGCATTGCCTTGTTGGATTATCTGGATCAGCTGGCGCAACGATCGGAGCGCCTTGATGGCCCGGACCGTATCCGGCGCTTCCTTAACTCCCCTGAAAGCAAGCGCCGCTTCGAACAAGAGGCGCGCGTGCTGCATAAGCTGCTTGATTGCGACGCGGCCTTGTATGTCGTCGATGTACGCGATCCGGTGCTGGGCAAACATAAAGACGAACTGGCTATTCTGGCCAGTTGCGGCCACCCATTACTACCCGTTTTAAACTTCACTCATAGCCCGGAACAACGGGTTGAATCGTGGCGCGAGGCATTGGCGCGGCTGGGTTTGCATGCGATGGTCGAATTCGATACCGTCGCCCCGGCGCTCGACGGCGAAACGCAGCTGTACGACAAACTGGCATTGCTGCTCGATTCGCATGCTCACGTGCTGCAAACCTTAAAGGAAGATGTTTCACGTCAACGGGACATTCGCCGCAGCGATGCCAACCGCCTGATCGCCGAACTGCTGGTTGACGTGGCAGCCTGGCATCTAAGCAGCGAACCAGACGAGCCATCGCTTAAACGCACAACTGAAACACTGCGCACCAGGGTCAGGGCGCGCGAACAGCAATGCGTCAAGGCCTTGCTTAAACGCTATAACTTTAAAGTCAATGATTTTTCCAGTCAGGCGTTGCCGCTTGAAGGTGAACGGTGGGGCATGGATTTGTTTCACCCCCAGGCCCTCAAAGATATGGGCATACGCGTCACCAAAGGCATGGCCGCCGGAGCCATGGCTGGTGCGACGGTTGACGTATTCATGGCAGGGTTAAGCTTGGGGGCCGCTGCCCTGATAGGCGCGGCTGCAGGCGGCCTGTGGCAAGGTGCGGACGGACTGGGAAAACGGATACTGGGGCGCCTGAAGGGCTATCAGGAGCTTAGCGTCGATGATGCCGTGCTACGCTTGCTGGCGCTGCGCCAAATAGCGTTAGTGCACGCCCTGGAGCGACGCGGCCACGCCGCCCAAGCACCCATTAATATTGATCCCGGCATAGACGCGCTGCGCAAGGGTGAACTGCCCGGCGAAATAAACGAAGCCCGCAGCCAGCCTCAGTGGTCAACACTGGCCGATAACCACGCCCCTAGCCCTAGACGCGAATATGTCATTCAGGCACTGGCGGGCGAACTGGCACAGTTCACAATCGATTTGGAAATGGAATGAATGCAGCCAGGGAGTATAGCTAGAGCATCACCGGATCATTAGATAAATCATTACTATCGCTGCGCCCTTCCGGTAAAGGCGCGCTATACATGCTGAGCACTTTTTCGATAGCATCCACAGCGGCCAGTACGCCAGCAACATAGTCGCCATGTTGCAGACGTATCTGAAGCTGCTCACAAATACCTTCCCAAACCAAATCAGGGGCAGCTACTCCGCGATCGGCAATTAGCTCGATGCTGTGCTTGTCGAGCGCCAAATACAGCAGCACGCCGGTATTGAGCGGTGTATCCCACACTCGCAAGCGCCCGAAGACTTCCAAGGCCCTTAGCTGCGATTTACGCTCGTGCGCGGGCGACACGCCTTCGATAGCGAGCATCAGCTCGCCCGCATGACCGCGTTCGCTTTGCGCAATTCGCTCTGCAATTTGCGCCAGCACTTGCGGCGTAAAGTGCTTGCGACGCAACCAGTGCCCCTCAAGGGTTGCCCACCCGGTAAGCTCCTTCCACTTAGCACCATCTTGACGCACGGTTATCCCCAAAAAAACATAATAAAACTACCCCCCGCCGGAAGCGCCGCCGCCACCGCTGCCGCCACCGCCTCCCCCTCCGAATCCTCCGCCGCCAAAGCCACCGCCGCCACCAAAACCGCCTCCGAAGCCACCGCCCAGGCCGCCGCCAATGCCTCCGACCACCCCGCC
>LNAP01011878.1_pt1 | contig 14522 bp, 10 predicted proteins | sample 602601 | NCBI WGS metagenome assembly LNAP01 (sample SAMN02440304, study PRJNA202911) | soil metagenome | biome: Subtropical and temperate rainforests or woodlands; isolation source: soil samples (1 kg each in a 20% v/v slurry with milli Q water) were... ...
AGTCGTTGTGTAAGGGGGCGCCGGCTAGGTTGAGCGGCAGGAGCCGCGAAAGGCGTGGGGCCAGGGATGGCCCTGCACGCCGACCCCTGGAGCGACGACGGAGGGAGGGAAGTCGGAGCGCAGCGTAGACCCAAGGTAGGGGCAAGCCCTTTGGTTACTTTGCGGCGACTGGCAAAGTGACTCGCGCGTAAGGCACGAAACAAAACGTCCACCAAACGCGGTAAGGAAGAAGACCACGTAAGGCACGAAACCAAACGCCCAGCACACGCGGTAACCAAGAAAACCGCAAAGGTGCGCACAGCACACCCTACGGCCCTGAAGCATCGAGTCCTACAATCAACTCTTCTGGCTATAGCTCTGCATCAAATTCGCATACGCCGGCAAATGCCCACCGAGAATGGCCCCAAACCCCTCAATGTCATTACGCCAATCACGCTGCAACTCACAGCCCACCGCAAACCAATTCATCAACTGCGCCCCCGCCTCCACCATGCGGCTCAACGCCGACTCACGCACCAGCGGGTTAAAGGTGCCCGAAGCATCCGTCACCACAAACACCTCAAACCCTTCCTCAATAGCCGACAAGGTCGGGAACGCCACGCACACATCAGTTACCACACCAGCAATGATGATCTGCTTACGCCCAGTGGCCTTAACTGCGGCAACAAAATCCGGGTTATCCCAGGCATTGATCTGGCCAGGGCGAGCAATGTACGGCGCATCAGGGAACTTGGCTTTCAGCTCCGGCACCATCGGCCCGTTCGGGCCATTTTCGAAGCTGGTGGTAAGGATGGTCGGCAGTTTGAAAAACGCGGCGATATCGGCCAGGGCCAGCACGTTGTTCTTGAACTCGTCCGGAGTGAAGTCGCGCACCAGCGAGATCAGCCCGGCTTGATGGTCGACCAGCAATACCACGGCGTTGTCTTTATCCAAGCGATTGTATTTCTTGCTCATGATGACTCCTTGAAAAGTCAGGCCTGCCAGCGCAGGCCTGAGGGTGGGATTCAGTGGTTAGAAGGCAAAGCAGGAACAACCAAACGCACCCCAGAACCCTTGGTGGTCGCTAACCGGTGCCGAGGACAAACGGGCTTTTTCGTGGCTATGGGAATGCACGCCGCACGGGCCGGAGCATTGGTGCACGGCAGCCGCCAGTGCGGTCTGCTGACGCCAGTGGCCAGGCACCTTCACTACCGGTGACCAGTCCGGGGTAACCGGCAAGGCAGGCGGCGCGATTTTGTCGAAGTCACCGGCGCCGTAGACAATCTTGCCGTCGACCACGGTCAGCACCGATTCAATCCACTTGATCGCTTCCGGCTCGACGCTAAAGAAGTCGGCAGACAGGGTGACCAAATCCGCCAGTTGGCCGACCTTGATCTGGCCTTTTTTGCCCTGCTCGCTGGAGAACCAAGCGCTGCCGCGGGTGAACAGTTCCAGCGCGGTTTCCCGTGGCAGGCCTTCGGGGTACAGCTCCATACCGCCGACGGTTTTGCCGCTGACCATCCAGTACAGCGAAGTCCACGGGTTGTAGCTGGACACCCGGGTAGCGTCAGTACCACCGCCCACCGGCACGCCTTCACTCAACATGCGCTTGATTGGCGGCGTGGCTTCGGCGGCCTTTTTGCCATAGCGGTCGACAAAGTATTCGCCCTGGAACGCCATACGGTCCTGCACGGCAATACCGCCACCCAAAGCACGTACGCGCTCAATGTTTTTCGGTGTGATGGTTTCGCAGTGGTCGAAGAACCAGTGCAGGCCGTTGAAGGGAATATCGCGGTTCACTTTCTCGAACACATCGAGCATGCGCGAGATGGACTCGTCGTAGGTGGCGTGCAGGCGGAATGGCCAGCGCTGTTCCACCAGATGGCGCACCACTGGCTCCAATTCCTGCTCCATGGTTTGCGGCAGGTCCGGGCGCGGTTCAAGGAAGTCTTCGAAGTCAGCGGCGGAGAACACCAGCATTTCGCCAGCGCCGTTGTGGCGGAAGAAGTCATTGCCGTCGCCCGGCTTGACCATGCTGGTCCAATTTTTAAAGTCGACCAGTTCTTCTTTGGGCTTTTGCGTAAACAGGTTGTAGGCGATGCGCACGGTGAGCTGATCTTTGGCCGCCAGTTCACGGATGACTTGGTAGTCGTCCGGGTAGTTTTGGTAACCGCCGCCGGCGTCGATGGCGCTGGTCACGCCCAACCGGTTGAGCTCGCGCATAAATTGGCGCGTGGAATTGACCTGATACTCCAGCGGCAGCTTTGGCCCCTTGGCCAGCGTCGAGTACAAAATCATCGCATTGGGGCGCGCTACCAGCATGCCGGTGGGCTCGCCGTTGGCATCTTTTACAATCTCGCCGCCCGGCGGGTTAGGCGTGTCGCGGGTGTAACCAACCACCTTGAGCGCGGCGCGGTTCAGCAAGGCGCGGTCGTACAGGTGCAACACAAATACCGGGGTATCGGGCGCGGCTTTGTTCAGCTCTTCAATGGTTGGCAAACGCTTTTCGGCAAACTGGAATTCGTTCCAACCGCCCACCACCCTCACCCACTGCGGCGCCGGCGTGCGGTCGGCTTGGTCTTTGAGCAGGCGCAGCGCATCAACCAGCGACGGCACACCTTCCCAACGCAGTTCCAGGTTGTAGTTCAAACCGCCACGGATCAGGTGCAGGTGCGAGTCGTTGAGGCCAGGGATAACCGTGCGCTTTTGCAGGTCGACCACTTGGGTGGCGCTGCCACGTAAGGCCATGGCCTCAGCATCGCTACCCACAGCGACGAATTTGCCATCTTTGATCGCCACCGCAGTGGCCGTTGGCTTTTCCCGATCAACCGTGTGCAAGCGGCCATTAAAAAGAATCAGATCAGCGTTCATCGAGCCTCCAGATGAGTTGGCGTAAGCAGAAAAAGGTAGGGCCGACCACAGCGCACCCGCTGCGCCAAGCACCGAGCTGGCAGCGAGAAATTGGCGGCGGCCAGGGGCTGGCGGTTTGTTGTTGGAGGAGTCATCACTCATGGCGCAATCCTCATCAAGCGTTGAGCCAGCGGGCGAACAAACGCGTCACCCGTGGCATAAAGACATACACCACCAACAAGACAATGCTGAGGGTGATCAACACGCTGCTGGCCACGTAGTTGCCTAGCCAAGGCAGTTGGGCGAACAGCGGTTTCCATAACAGCGGCACACCCATGCTCAGCGGCAAAATCACCAAAAAGGTGACGCAGGCTTGCTTCCAGCGCGGTGGTGGCTTCAGCGGGCCGCCGCTGTTTTCGGTGGGGGTGAACCAGAACTCGCGGTCGGCGTTGATTTCGGTTTGGTCGCCGTCGGCTAACAGGTGCTGAACTTCGGCTACCAACGCCTTGCGATCAGGCGAGTCCATCCAGGTTTGCAGCTGCTCAGAGGAAGTAAAACGCAGCACGCAGGTAAACAGCGTGAGGCCACCACTGTGCCCGCGCATCACATCGATGCCCAAGTGCCCGGGGTAACTTTTGGCGATGCCGATAATGCGCCGCAGCCATGCCTCGTAGGCCGCGTCCTGGCCCGCCTTTACCCGGTGGCGCACCAGCAGGGTCACCACCTCATCAAACAATTCCACGCTACTCATCGTGCAGTTCTCCCAACTCGAGCGAATGACCACCGCCAAGGGTAGTCATTGAAAATAGACCAAGCCTGCTGCTCTGCCCGGTAAACGCCGCGACACGGCAATGCCCCCGGGGCCGGCGATGCACAGGGTGCTAAAGATGATCAGCAGCAACCAGGCGAATTGGCCCTCGGCCAGGCTCCATTCGGGGTGCACAACCACCAACGCCACCAGCAACACGGCGAGAATCGGCACGCAGGCCAAACGGCTAAACAGACCAAGAATGATCGCCAATGGGCAGAAGACTTCGGCGAATATGGCGAGGCACAAGGTCAGCTTGGCGCCGAGGTGCCAGGGGTCTTCAATCAGGCTGAGCTGCTCGTTGAAATGCAGCAACTTGGGCAGGCCGTGCACCTGCAAGAGCAACAGCGAGCCGCTTACTCGCAGCCATAACAAGCCCCAGTCGCTGGCAGTTAGCGCGGTGCGCAGGAATTGATTGGGCATACTGGGCTCACCATCAAAAAGCTAGGGCTTGATAGTGGGAGAGCGAGGAGAGAATGGCTTGTATGACTGTGCTGGATTTTGCGGGGAGATCGTAGGGTGTGCTGCGCGCACTCAGCTCTAGGGTGGTGCGCGCAGCACACCCTACAGGGATTGTATTTCCCTGAGGGTGGGGATTAGCGTTTAACGCCCGGCGCGGGATTCGCTGATATAGAAGCGCGCTTTTTTGGCGTTCTTGGTGCAGCTTTCGTAGCCTTCAAATTGCTGCGAGGTCTTGGCGCCGGTCAGCAGCGACAGGGCTTTGGAGTAGCTCACGGTACCAGCGAAGCCTTCGGCTTTAGCCAGGTCCAGTTCGCGCCACGCCGCATCGGACTGCGAGGCGCAGCTGTCGCGGTAGGCAGTTTTGGCGGCGCAACCGGATAACGCCAGCACCATCAGGGGTACACAGATCCAGGCTTTCATCAATATTGCTCCAGGGGAAGTAAGGGGGAGTCAGCGACTCGTTTTGTTCAGACGCCAGCGGCGCAGAAAAGTGCGACTTAAGCGAAGCGGCCATTCTGGCCAAAATCGCCGCTCCGTAGGGTGTGCGTGCACCGTTGCGATATCGAGTAAATCGCTTGGTGCGCACAGCACACCCTACGGCTAACCGTTACAACTCAGTCATCTTGAGAGTAAGGTCGGCTTACGCCAGCAAAGCGGCGGGCGATAGTAATCAGGAGTTGGTAATGAGTAAACGCGTGGCGCTGGTGTTGGGTGCGGGGGGCGCACGGGGTTATGCGCATATTGGTGCCATCGAGGAGCTGGAACGTCGCGGCTATGAAATTGCCTGCATCGCCGGTTGCTCCATGGGCGCGGTGGTCGGCGGTATCTACGCCGCTGGCAAGTTGCCGGAATACCGCACCTGGATCGAAAGCCTGGACTATCTCGACGTACTGCGCCTGCTCGACGTGAGTTTTCGCCTCGGCGCGATTCGTGGCGAAAAGGTTTTTGGCCGCATTCGCGAGATGGTCGGCGAGATCAATATCGAAGACCTGCGCATCCCCTATACCGCGGTGGCCACCGACCTGACCTTTCAGCAGGAAATCTGGTTTCAACAGGGCAACCTGCACCAAGCCATGCGCGCCTCGGCGGCGATTCCCAGCCTGTTTACCCCGGTGATTCAGGGCAAACGCATGCTGGTCGATGGCAGCCTGCTAAACCCTCTGCCCATCGTGCCGGTGGTGGCCAGCCACTGCGACCTGATCGTGGCGGTGAACCTTAACGCCAACGGCCAACGCCACTACCAACTGCCCGTTATCGAACGACCGGCCGCCTTCAAGGGCAAGTTGGACTCGCTGATGGGCGCCGTCGGTTCGCGCATACCCTTCCGACGCAAACTCCCCAGCGAAGCGGAAGCCGCTGCGCTGTTGGAAGAAGCAGCCAATGCGGAACCCAACCCCTGGCTTGACCCACCGGCGGCCGCACCATCGCCGCGCCCGGAAGAAAGCCCAACGCCAAACTCTGCCAGTGGTTCGCGAGTGGCAGAAACGGGCAGCCCGGCTTCGTTGTTGGAGTTGGTGAACCAGAGTTTTGAAGTGATGCAGACGTCGCTGGCGCAATACAAGATTGCCGGGTATCCGCCGGATATTTTGGTGAATATTCCACGGCGGGCGTGTCGGTTTTTTGAGTTTTACAAAGCGCCGGAGTTGATTGAGTTGGGGCGGATTATTACTCGGGATACGTTGGATCGGTATGAGGAGGAGAACGGCTGATAAGCGCCGTTCTCGCGACTGTTGTGACGTTCGCTTCCGGATCGGGGGTGGTCTTCTTTACCGCGTTTGCCGAACGTTTGTTTCGCGCCTTACGCGCGTCCGCCGTAGGGTGTGCTGTGCGCACCAGCTTTTGATGTTTGCTTTGGTTGCGGTGGTGGTTTTTTTACCGCGTACGCTGAAGGTTTTGTTTCGCGCCTTACGCGCGACTCACTTTTTGCCAGTCGCGGCAAAAAGTAAGCAAAAAACGCTTGCCCCAACCTTGGGTCTCCGCTGCGCTGCGACTTCCCTCGCTACGTCGTTGCTCCGGGGGTCGGCGTGCAGGGCCATCCATGGCCCCACGCCTTTCGCGGCTCCTGCCGCTCAACCCCCTGCACAACGACTCCACTCGGCCTTGCGCTAATGGGGCGGTAGATCAAGATCAACAACCAGATCAAAAGCCCCTCTCCCCCGGCCCCTCTCCCGCAAGCGGGCGAGGGGTGACGAAGATTCACGACCTAACTCGGTCAGCTCCCTCTCCCGCTTGTGGGCGCCCGGCTAGGGGAGAGGGCTGGGGTGAGGGGCTTTTGATCTGGCTTGTGATCTACCCGCCCCGTTCATCGCAGGCCGAGTGGAATCGCCGTGTAAGGGGTCGAGCCGCAGGGACGCGGCGAGAGGCACATCGGGCCAGGGAAGGCCCGTTGTGCCGGGCCCCTGGAGCGGCGATGGAATGAGGGAACCTGGAGCGCAGCGAGGGGCAAGCCCTTTTGGGTTACTTTTTGGGGCGACTGCCAAAAAGTGACTCGCGCGTAAGGCGCGAAACAAAACGTTCAGCCCACGCGGTAACGAAGAAATCCACTAAGCAAAAAGCAACAGCTGGTGCGCACGGCACACCCTACAAAGCAGCGCGTAAGGTGCGAAAGCCCACGCGGAATTAAACGGTCACGGTTTCAACCGATACCCCACCCCCGCCTCCGTACTAATAAACCTTGGATTGGCCGGATCATCCGCCAATTTCTGCCGCAAATGCCCCACCACCACGCGCAAGTAATGGGTGTCTTCCACATGGGTCGGCCCCCAAATATCCTTAAGCAATTGCTGCTGCGTCACCACCCGCCCCACGTGCTGCGCCAGTTGCGCTAACACCGCGTATTCCTTACGAGTCAAGCTCACATCAACCCCATCCAACGTCACCCGCCGATAGGCAAAGTCCACGGTCAACGGCCCCACATTTACCGATGCCTCAGGACTATCCCCTGCCTGCGATTGGCGCAGCAACGCCCGCACGCGCGCCAAAAACTCCTGAATGCCAAACGGCTTGGTCACGTAGTCGTTGGCACCACTGTCCAGCGCCTTGACCTTTTCCCCTTCGCTGGCCCGCACCGATAGCACCAGCACCGGTACTTGCGACCATTCGCGCACTTCACTGAGTACCTGCTGCCCATCCATGTCAGGCAAACCGAGGTCGAGCACCAACAGGTCCGGCTTGGACAATGCGGCCTGTGCCAACCCCTCGGTGCCGGTGGCGGCTTCGATCACGGTGTAGCCCTGCGCGGCCAGGCTGATGCGCAGGAACTTGCGAATCTGCGGTTCGTCGTCGATCAGTAAGATGGTGCTGGCGTTGCCTGTCATAGGGAGTCGTTTTCGGCAGGAGGTTGTGGGTGCAGGGGCAAGTGTAGGGTCAAGCTGGCGCCGCGCCCATCCAGACCTGCACCGACGCTTACCCGCCCACCATGGGCGCCGACCATGCCTTGGCAAATGGCCAAGCCCAAGCCGGTGCCCTGCCCGCCTCGGTCGCCACGGGCGGCGGTGTAGAACATGTCGTCGCTCAGCTTCGGGAATACCCGGCCCCTGGTCGCTGACGGCAATGCGTAGTTCACTGGCATCGCTGTCTACGGCCACGCGTAGGCGCCCGTTCACCGGGGAAAAACGCGCGGCGTTTTCCAGTACGTTGATCAGCGCCTGTTCGATCAGCGCCGCGTGCACGTAGAGCAGCGGCAGCTCCGACGGCACGACGGTTTCCACCTGCAGCGGCGCCAGCAGCGGACGTAAACGCTGCAACGCGCTGGCGACGATATCGACCGGCGCCACCCAGTCGCGTGCCAGTTTCAGGCCGCCATGGCCAAGGCGGGTCATGTCCAGCAGGTTTTGAATGTAGCGGTCCAGGCGCTCGGCCTCGTCGCGGGTGCTTTCCAGCAGTTCAATACGGTCGCTGTGCGGCAGTTGGCCGTCGAGGGTCAATAGACTGTCGATGGCACCCCGCATAGCCGTGAGCGGCGTACGCAGGTCGTGGGACACCGAGGCCAGCAACGCGCTGCGCAGTTGTTCGGTTTCACCATGCAGACGCGCCGCTTCGAGGTCTTCGGCCAGTTGCGCACGCGCCAACGCCTGGGCCAGCGGTTGACCAAGGGCAGCCAACAAACGCCGGCGCTCCACCGTCAGCGGCTGCTGGTTTTTGGGGCTTACTCCGAGCAACAGCAACGGCCCCTCTTCGCCCGACAACGGCCACCACCACCAACGCCCACTGGGCAGGGTATCGGTGCCTAAACCCGCCGCCTGGTCATGTTGCCAGGCCCATTCGGCGGCCATGCGTTCGGCGTCGCTAAGCGACTGGGCCACGCCGCCTTCCACCTTCCATAGGCCCTCTTCGCCGCGGTTCAGCAGGCAGATGTCGATATCACTCCAACCGGCCAACTGCTGGCTGGCGGCCTGCACCACGGCCTGGCGGTCAGTGGCGGCAGTGAGTTTGCGTGACAGGTCGAGCAAGGCTGCCGTTTCACTTTGAGTTTCGCGCAGCACGCGCAATTGCCGGCGTTGCCGCGCCGCCAGGTTACCGGTCAGCGCTGCCATTAGCAGAAAGAACAGCAGGGTCAGCACGTCTTCATGGCGGTGTATGGCCAGGGAGAAATGCGGCGGAATAAATAGGAAGTCGTAGGCCAGAAACGACAGCACTGCGCAGAGCAACGCCGGCCCGGAACTGGTGCGCACCGCCACCAGCAATACTGCGGCCAGGAGCACTAGGGAGATATTCGGCAACGGCAGCACTTGCGCAACCGCCCAGGCAATAGCCGTCGCCACCACCGTAGCGGCGACTGCCAACAGGTAGTCGCCGCGTTGCAACGGATGACGCGCGCGGGGCGCACGAGCACGGCGTTCCGGCTCGCTATCGAGCACGCTGACTTCCAAGCCTTGGGCATGGCGCAGCAGCCGTTGTGCCACCCCTGCGCCCAACCAGCGATGGCGACTGCGGCCGACCAGAATCACGCTGGCGCAGCGTTCATCGGCATGTTGAATCAGGGTTTTGGCCACCTCGCCGGCACGCAGGCTGACCACTTCCCCACCCAAGCGCTCGGCCAGTTGCTGCGCCGCCTGCAAGCGCGCCCGCGCCTGTTCGTCACGGGCGCTGCCGGTGTCGACATGCACCAAGCTCCAAGGCAAATGGCGGCGCTCCGCCACGCGGCAGGCATGGCGCACCAAGCGCTCGGCCTGGCTATCGGCATCGATGCCCACCAGCAAACGCCCGCGAACGGCGGGCGCTTCCTGGCCCAGCTGGCGATAGCGTTGGTTAAGGTCGGCGTCCACCCGCGCGGCGGCGGTTTGCATCGCCAGTTCGCGCAGGGCGGTGAGATTGGTCTGGCTGAAAAATGCATCGATGGCCGCGCGGGCCTGCTCGGGCACATACACCTTGCCGTCGCGCAAACGTTCCAGTAGCTCCCTGGGCGGCAAGTCGATCAGCAGCAGTTCGTAGGCTTCTTGCAGCACCCAATCGGGTACGGTTTCGCGCACCTGTACGCCGGTGATGTCTTGCACCTGGTCGTTAAGGCTTTCGATGTGTTGCACGTTGACCGTGGTGTACACGTCGATTCCGGCGGCGAGCAGGTCTTGTACATCTTGCCAGCGCTTGGCGTGGCGGCTGCCGGGGGCGTTGGTGTGCGCCAGTTCGTCGATCAGTGCCAGCTTTGGTGGCTTGGCCAATAGGCCGTCGAGGTCCAGCTCGGTGAGCTGCATGCCACGGTAGTCGAGGCGTTTGAGCGGCTGTTGCGGCAGGCCGACCAACAGTGCTTCGGTTTCGGCGCGGGAATGGGTTTCCACCACCCCAGCACGCAGGTCAACGCCCAAACGCAACTGCGCCTGGGCGGCTTGCAACATGGCGTAGGTTTTACCCACACCGGGGGCGGCGCCCAAAAACACCTTGAGGCGGCCGCGGCCATTACGGGTATCCACCTCTGCTAACAACGCATCGGCGCGTTCGCTATCGCTCATGTTGCTCCATTAATATCTTCGACCCCCGATCCGCTTTTTATCTCGTAGGGTGTGCTATGCGCACCATTGCGTTCTCCGCTATATCCCTTGGTGCGCATAGCACACCCTACGGCCGCGGCGCCAAAACACCGCGGCAGCAGCGCACCTTAAGGTTATTGCGGTTGTTCTGCCAGAGCGAGGTTGAGGGCCAATACGTTGACCACTTCCGGCCCAATCAACGGCCGTTGGGCGTTCTGCTCGACCAGGCGTTTTAGCGCATCAGCGCTGATATTCCGCGCCGCCGCAATACGGCTGATTTGGTACTGCGCCGCCGCCACGGGCAAGTCCGGGTCCAGCCCGCTGCCGGAGGTGGTCACCAGGGCCATGGGCACGGCGCCCTGCCCGGCTACGGCGAGTTTCTCGCTGTCGCCGGCAATGCGTTCGCGCAGCGCCGGGTTGCTCGGTGCCAGGTTGCTGGCGCCGCTGGAAACGGTGGCAAAGGCGCCAGCCGACGGCCGCGATTGAAACCACTGTTCGCCTTCAAACGGTTGGGCGATAAGGCTGGAGCCGCGCAGGCGGCCCTGGCTATCGTGGATCAGGCTTCCATTAGCTTGGTCGGCAAACGCCAGTTGGGCCACACCGGTTACGGCTAGCGGATAGGCAACGCCGGTTAACAACGTCATCAGGGCAATCAGGCTTACGGCAGGACGTAGATAACTGTTCATTTTAGGTTCCTCACGCCAGACCAAGGCTAGTCAGCAACAGGTCGATCAATTTGATCCCAACAAACGGTGCCACTAAACCACCCACGCCATAGATCAGCAGGTTGCGGCGCAGCAGGCTGGCCGCATCCACCGCCTCCACACGCACACCACGCAGGGCCAACGGCACCAGGGCGATGATGATCAAGGCGTTAAACCCGATGGCCGAGAGAATCGCGCTTTGCGGGCTCTGCAGGTGCATCACGTTAAGCACGCCCAGTTGCGGGTAAATGCTGGTGAACAGCGCCGGCAGAATGGCGAAGTATTTGGCCACGTCGTTGGCGATGGAAAAGGTGGTCAGCGCACCACGGGTCACCAGCAGTTCCTTGCCCACTTGCACCACGTCGAGCAGCTTGGTGGGGTCGGAGTCCAGGTCCACCAGGTTGGCCGCTTCCCGCGCCGCCGAGGTGCCGTCGTTCATGGCCATACCCACGTCAGCCTGGGCCAAGGCCGGAGCGTCGTTGGCGCCGTCGCCGCACATGGCGACCATCTTGCCGTCGGCCTGTTCGGCACGAATACGCGCCAGTTTTTTCTCCGGTGTGGCTTCGGCAATCACGTCGTCCACGCCCGCTTCAGCAGCGATGGCGGCGGCGGTCAGCGGGTTGTCGCCGGTGACCATGACGGTGCGAATCCCCAGTTGGCGCAGCTCGGCAAAGCGTTCGCGAATGCCCGGCTTAACCACGTCTTTGAGGTGGATGGCGCCAAGCAATTTACCGTCGGCGCACACCAGCAACGGCGTGCCGCCGCTCTGGGCAATTTTGTCGATTTCGCGCGACAGCACCGCTGGCATTTCCCGGCGTTGCATGCCCACAAAAGCCAGCAAGGCATCCACCGCACCTTTGCGGAAAATGCGGCCGTTGAAGTCGACGCCAGACAAACGGGTTTCAGCGCTGAACGGAATCGCGGTAACGCTGCTGCGTTCCGGCTCATCCATCCAGGTATTCGACGATGGACTTACCTTCCGGGGTGTCATCGGCCAGCGAGGCCAGCAACGCACCTTCGGCAAGCTCTTTGCCGCTCACACCAGGGGCGGCGTACAGGGCGCTGCAACGGCGGTTACCAAAGGTGATGGTGCCGGTTTTATCCAGCAGCAGCACATGCACGTCACCCGCTGCTTCTACCGCACGGCCGGACTTGGCGATCACATTCAGGCGCACCAAGCGGTCCATACCAGCAATACCGATGGCCGACAGCAGGCCACCAATGGTGGTCGGAATCAGGGTCACCAGCAGCGCCACGAGGAACACCAGCGGCAGAGCGCCACCGGAGTAAATCGCGAACGGTTGCAGGGTAACCACCACCAGCAAGAAGATCAGGGTCAGGCCGATCAGCAGGATATCCAGCGCGACTTCGTTGGGGGTTTTCTGCCGTTTCGCGCCTTCTACCAGAGCGATCATGCGGTCCAGGGTCGACTCGCCTGGGTTAACGCTGATGCGCACCAGCAGCCAGTCAGAGACCACGCGGGTGTTGCCAGTCACGGCCGAGCGGTCGCCACCGGATTCACGAATCACCGGCGCCGATTCACCGGTAATCGCTGCCTCGTTTACGGCGGCGATCCCTTCAATCACTTCGCCGTCACCGGGGATCAACTCCCCCACTTCCACCCGCACGATTTCGCCTTTGCGCAGCGAAGCAGCCGGCACGGTTTCAAACGTGCCGTTTTGCAAGCGACGGCGGGCAAACAGGCCTTGGGTACCGGCACGCAGGCTGTCGGCGCGGGCTTTACCGCGCCCTTCCGCCAGGGCTTCGGCAAAGTTGGCGAACAGCACGGTAAACCACAGCCACAGGGCGATTTGCACCGCGATAAAGGTCGGCACCGGTTGGCCCGGCAGGCCGCACAGCACGGTGGTGAAAATGGCGGTGAGTTCCACCACCAGCATCACCGGCGAGCGCACCAACTGGCGCGGGTCGAGTTTGACGAAGGCTTGCACCATCGCCGCTTGCCACTGATTACGCGGCTTGGCCGGCGCAGTAGCGGCTTGCACAGGTTGCATCTTAATCCTTCTTAGTGACCCAGCAGGCTTAGGTGTTCTGCCACCGGCCCAAGGGCCAATACCGGCAGAAAGGTCAAACCGCCCACCAGCAAAATGGTGATGGTCAGCAGGCTGACAAACAGCGGGCCATGGGTCGGGAAACTGTTCTGCCCTACCGGCACACTGCGCTTGGCCGCCAGGCTGCCGGCAATGGCCAACACCGGCAGGATGTAGCCGAAGCGGCCGAGCAGCATGGCCAGGCCAATCATCAAGTTGTGGTACGGGGTGTTGGCGCTAAAGCCGCCAAACGCCGAGCCGTTGTTGGCGGTGCCAGAGGTGTAGGCGTAGAGAATCTGGCTCAGGCCATGGGCGCCGGGGTTGCTGACCGAGGCGTTGGCAAAGGGCATGGCAGCGGTGAGCGCACCCAGCACTAGCACGCCGATCGGCATTACCAGCAGGGTCAGTACCAGCAAACGCACTTCGCGGGCTTCGAGCTTCTTGCCGAGGTATTCCGGGGTGCGGCCAACCATAAGCCCGCAGAGAAACACCGCAATCAGCACGAACAGCAACATGCCGTACAGGCCAGCGCCGACGCCGCCGAAGATCACCTCGCCCACCATCATGTTGAACATCGGCACCATGCCGCCGAGGGCGCTAAAGCTGTCGTGCATGGAGTTAACCGAACCGCTGGAGGCAGCGGTGGTTGCTACCGCCCACAAGGCCGACGCGCCAATACCAAAGCGGCTTTCCTTGCCTTCCAGTGAACCGCTTTGCTCGATATTCAAGCCAGCCAGCGCTGGGTTGGGCTGCAGCTCGCTGTACAGGGTCACGCCAACGCCGAGTACCAGCAGCATGACCATGCAAGCCAGAATGGCGCGGCTTTGGCGCAGGTCTTTAACGTAGTGGCCAAACATAAATACCAGCGCCGCTGGAATCAGCAGGATGGAGGCCATTTCAAACAGGTTGCTCCACACCGTTGGGTTCTCGAACGGGTGCGCCGAGTTCAGGCCGAAGAAGCCACCACCGTTGGTGCCCAATCTGGCTGGCGGCAGGACCCAGCGGCAGGCTTTGTTGGCCGCCTTGCAGGGTGGTGGCATCCAGGTAATGGCTAAAGCTTTGCGGCACGCCCTGCCACACCAGGAACAGCGCCAAGGCCACGCACAACGGCAGCAGGCCATAGAGGGTGCCACGCGTGAGGTCGACCCAGAAGTTGCCCAGGGTTTGGCTGGAGCGGCGCGAAATGCCCCGGCACAGCGCAACCAACACGGCCAGGCCGGTAGCGGCGCTGACAAAGTTCTGCACGCCAAGGCCAACCATTTGGCTGAAATAACTCAAGCTGGCTTCGCCGCTATAGGCTTGCCAGTTGGTGTTGGTGACAAAGCTGACGGCGGTATTGAACGCGAGCGTCCATTCCAGGCCAGGCATGCCCTGCGGGTTAAGCGGCAAGGAGCCTTGCGCCATCAAGATGACGAACAACAGCAACAGGCCAGCGAAGTTAAACGCCAGTAAGGCGATGGTGTACGCCTTCCAATCCTGCTCCTGTTTGGCATCCACGCCGGCCACCCGATAGGTGAACCGCTCCACCGGCTGCAACAGCGGCGAAAGCCAGGTACGCTCGCCCTCCATCACCCGGTAGTAAAAACGCCCGAGCCAGGGTGCTGGCAGCAGCACCAAAGCAAAGAAGGCAACCAGCAACAACACAACATGACTGTCCATTGCCAACTCCTCAGCTACGGCCGGCGCGCAACAGCGCAACCAACAG
>LNAP01003701.1_pt1 | contig 14520 bp, 11 predicted proteins | sample 602601 | NCBI WGS metagenome assembly LNAP01 (sample SAMN02440304, study PRJNA202911) | soil metagenome | biome: Subtropical and temperate rainforests or woodlands; isolation source: soil samples (1 kg each in a 20% v/v slurry with milli Q water) were... ...
GTTGGCACGGCCAAGGCGGCGCGCGATCCGGCGGTCGCCGCGGCCCATGCGATGTTTTCGCATGGTGCCGTCTTCGCCGAGGTGAAGGTCGATCCCGATCTCGGCCAGGTGCGCGTGACGCGCCTTGTGGGCGCCTTCGCGGCCGGCCGCATCATCAATCCCCGTCTCGTGCGCAGCCAGTATTTCGGCGGCATGATCTGGGGCATCTCCTTCGCGTTGCAGGAGGAAGCGATCAGCGACCGCCGGACGGGCCGGATCATGAATGGCGACCTTGCCGAATATCACGTTCCGGTCAATGCAGACGTCCCCTCGCTCGATGCGATCCTGGTCCACGAGGATGATCCCTATGTCAATCCGATCGGCGTGAAGGGCGTCGGCGAGATCGGTGTTACCGGCACGGTGGGCGCGATCGCCAATGCGGTCTGGCATGCGACCGGTATCCGCGTCCGGCGCTTCCCGATCCGGATCGAAGACCTCATCATCAAGCGGGAACCAGCCTGAGGCACATCCGGGCTTGCCAGCGCGTTTCGCGAAAGATGGCTTGAATCACGGCGCAAAACTGGCGCTGCGGTATGCTGCTCTGTCATGCTGCGATGGCGGAGGGAATGGTGCTGGCTCTCGTCCAAACCGTTATGGCCGGAATCCGTATCAAACCCAAAAGCCGCACGCATCCAAGCTTGTGATCAGCGGAGGTGACATGCAGCGTGAGGGAAGCAGTGGGGCATCGCCATATTGGATGTCTTTTGCATCCGGCTTCCGTCGTCCTGCTGCTGATTCGGATATACGCGCGCCACGTCCGTAAAAACCCATACTGTATAAATCGTTCACACAAAAACCGAGCGGGAAGGATAGTGTCAGGACGCCAGCCTAGATGCTTATCATCATGCATTAATGCGACCACAGCCAACTAAGCCATCTGACACCGGTCTGCCCTGCATCGAAGCAGAGAGAGGCGAATGAGACGGCGTCACGACAAATAGAAACTCTACTTGCGGAGCCTCGCCATATGAGCGTAGTTGGCGACTATGATTATATTATAGTCGGGGCCGGCTCGGCCGGTTGCGTGCTTGCCAATCGCCTCACAGAAGATGCTGGTGCACGGGTCCTGTTGCTTGAAGCGGGCGGGCATGACACCCACCCCTATATCAGCATCCCTCTTGGCTTGGGGAAGCTTCAGCAGCATCAAATGTTCGATTGGGGTTACAAGACAGAGCCCGAGCCGAATCTGAATGGACGCCAACTTACTGTGCTACGTGGAAAAGTACTGGGCGGGTCCTCATCCACCAATGTGATGGCCTATTCGCGCGGACACCGGAACGACTATGATCGCTGGGCATATGAGGGCGCGACCGGTTGGTCCTACGACGAGGTGCTACCCTATTTCAGGCGAAGTGAAACCTGGGAAGATGGTGGGAACGGTTGGCGTGGTGGTTCCGGCCCACTTGGAACTCAGTGGGCCAAGATGAAGGATCCTATCTACGACGCCTGGATCGAGGCGGGAAAGCTCGCCGGGTGGCCCGTCACAGATGACTATAATGGCGTCGAGGCCGAGGGCTTCGGACGCGGGCAACTGACAATCCGAAACGGACGGCGATCATCGGCTTCAACCGCCTATCTTCACCCCATACGGCATCGCACCAATCTCTCATTGCGGATCGGCGCCCACGCGACCGGATTGCTCCGGCGAGCGACGCGCGCAACGGGAGTCGAATTCGTATGTCGGGGCGCGATGGAGCAGGCGAGAGCGACGCGAGAGGTCATTCTTTGCGGCGGAACGTTCAATTCGCCGCAACTCCTGATGTTGTCGGGAATCGGTCCGGCCGATCACTTGCGACAGTTGGGTATTTCGTCGGTGGCCGACCTACCGGTCGGGCAAAACCTGCAGGATCATCTCGCCGTGTGGATGATGTGGGCGCGCCGGACCAGGGGTCCTTTCCATCGGCTGATGCGATATGACCGCATGGCGGTCAAGATGGCTCAGGCGTACTTGTTCGGCGCCGGCTCGGCTGCTACCGCCCCCCTCGGTCTGTTTGCCTTTCTCAAGACGCGTCCGAATCTAGCAGTCCCCGATATCGAATTCATGTTCCGGCCAACCGCCCTCGATGCCCACCTATGGTTCCCGGGTGTGAAGGCGCCGTATCAGGATGGCTATGGGATCAGACCAGCGCTGCTGCATCCACGCAGCCGTGGTCAGGTACTACTGCGTTCGGCTGATCCGATTGCACCCGTCCGCATCAATTTCAATTTTCTGTCGCATCCTGAAGATCTTGCCACCTTGAGGAACGCATTCCGGCATGCACGCGAGGTCGCATCTCAAAAGCCATTGGATCCCTTCAGAGGGCGTGAAGTCTCGCCGATGTCCAGCGTGGACACGGATGCGGAAATCGATGTGTGGATTCGCAAGACGGTTGTCACCGTCAATCATCCGCTTGGAACCTGCGCCATGGGGGATGGTCCTCACACCGTGCTGGATTCCCAGCTCAGAGTCCGCGGTATCGAGGGTCTGAGAGTGGTTGATGCGTCGGCATTTCCCGACATGCCATCCGGCCACATCAACGCTTGTGTAATGATGCTTGCGGAAAGGGCCTCCGATCTCATCCGCGGACTTCCGCCTTTGACTCAGTGTCAGCTCCCGTCGAGTAGCCGCCAGGAAAACTGAGTGGCTTGCGTGGTTGCTACCATCCTGCAGCACCGTTTGGAATGGTGGCATTCGGTATCAGCGATGGTTTGATCGTATCCGCGATATCTCGGCTTCGAGACATGGCAACACCGATTGCTTCAATCTTGCCTGACGGGGGAATCGCTCATGTGCCCTCCGGACTCGTTTGCGGCAACATAGCCTTTGGTTTCGCGCTGACGAGGAAGACGATTCCAACAACGAAGACAACCAAGCAAGAGAACAGCAGGGCGTACATGTGCGCTAATGGGCTAAAGCGCAATCCGAACGCGATGAGCGGTGGCATGAGGCCGCCGAAAAAGGCATAGGCTACGCTGTAGGAGAAGGCGACGCCGGTGAACCGTATCGCCGCCGGGAAACTCTCAATCATCACCGGGAGAAAGCCGGTAATGACACTCGCGGATACGCAAGTCAGGGCGTAGAGCGGGAACAAAAAATTCGAGTATGCAGGCAGTAACGTAAAGAAGAGATAAATGCATACTGCCAGCAATGACACGCCTATGACCAGGAACAATCCTCGCCCCATCAGATCGGATAACAGTCCACTGACGGGATAACTGGCCGCCAGGAAAAGCGTCGCGACGGTGCTCGCTTCAAGCGCCGAGTTAACCGGAATTCCGTACACCGTTTGCAGCAGCGTTGGAGTCATTTCGAGGAGTACGATGATCACGCTTGTGAACAGCCAACCCAGTGCCACAGAGATCAATACCCCTCGTAGATGGCTACGTAGCACCATCTTGAGCGGCAGTTCCGTAGCCAACTGGTTCTTCCTGAGCATCTCCTCGAAAACGGGTGTTTCGGTCAGCCAGCGGCGCCGAAATCCCGCGATGATGGCCAGGGCGGCGCCAAACAGAAAGGGTAGCCGCCAGGCAAAAGCCTGAACCTCGGCACTCGAGAAGAGACGAAAGACCACAGTGGCCGAAAAGATGCCGAGAAGATGACCCAGGGCGAGCAAAGCCATTACAATCCCGCATACGAATCCGGTCCGCCCGCGCGGAGCATGTTCCGAGATGAAGGTCCAAGCTCCCGGCAGTTCACCACCCAAAGCAATCCCCTGTAAAATTCGCAGCAACAAAAGGAGCGCCGGCGCGGCCGCCCCGATGGTCGCGAAAGTTGGCGTGACTGCAATACCCAATGTTGCAATGGCCATAAGCCAGATGCTGAAGGAAAATGTCCTTTTGCGGCCCAGCTTGTCGCCGAAATGGGCAAGGACGATGGCGCCGACAGGCCGTACCAGATTACCGGTCGCAAAAATGGCGAAGGTCTGGAGCTGAGCGACCCATGTAGGAATATCCGGCGGGAAAAAGAGTTGGGCGATCACCTTTATGAACATAACAAAGACAATAAAATCGAAATTCTCGAGTGCGCCACCGAGACCGGTCAGAAACAGAGTTCGGAATGTGTTTCGAAGTGATGTATTTCGCCGTGCTGGGGACAAGTTCAAAATGGAACTCCATGTGAGCCGCTACTCAGAAACGGCCACCGACCAGGTCGACTGTTCTCCCCAGATGCCCTCTCTGCCGCATCGCCTTGCCGCGAGGCGTTGGCCATCCCAGGCGTCAAGTATCGCTATGGCGATGACGGCGTCGCTGTCATGTTGTCGCGATATTGTTCAACTAACAGAGATCGAAAGACTTTGTCCGGCGTCGTACCGAAGATGGCTCTGAAATCATTGATCATATGCGCTTGATCGGCAAAGCCGCAGGAGTAAGCGATGTCTGCCCAGGCGGACCCGCCGCCGCGGGCTTCCATTATACGTTCGACACGGGCTGCGCGGGCAAATTGCTTTGGACTCGCCCCGAACACCGTTCTGAATTTGCGTGACAGATGCCGTTCGCTTAGACCAAGTTCCGCGGCAAGGAGTCTCACCCGGAAAGCGGGGTTGTTCCGCAAATTCGCTACGGCGCGGTATACGACACGATCCGGCTCGAACCGGCGCAGATTGGCCAGAAGAAATCGCAACACAGCAACGATCCGGTCATGACTGGCCCGGCACTCGGCCAGCATCTCCGCCAGCAAGGATACTTCTCCAGCATCAAAGACAGCGCCGAGATCGATCTTCACATCCCCGAACTCGTCCATGTGATCACCCAATAGGCAGGCGGCGGTTTCCGGTCTTAGCCGAACTATAACCGCGCCAAGCGGGCCGTCAGGGCGTATGGTCACGATGCCCGTCCGAACCATCGTCGCCACGTGCTGATACTGTCTGTGCTGCAGTATCACGTCGCCGAATTTTCGAGATGACCTCATTGGCACGCGATATTGGACGACCAGATACGGCGTGGTGCTGGGAAAAATCGTGATGGCAAGATCCCGCGCTATTTTGCTATCCGGGACATCCCAATCAGCGACACTCTCAACGAAATTTTCCAAGGCAGGAAACTGCCCGGCAACGTGCGAAAAATCGAAGATACCGGCCGCCTGGCATGGGCCCACGGGAATGATCGTCCTCGCCCGCTGTTGACATTGATTCTGAAGGACCGATGGTATGTGTCGTTCCGGTGCCACGATCGCCATCCTACGCATCTTCAAAAGACAGCTGTATGAAAGACAGCTGTCTGGCAGAGAGATTCATCCAACCGCCGCGAAAGTTTATGGGCGACCAAGGTAGAGATACGCCTTAGAAGCTGCTTCGCCATCTGAATCAGGTTACCTCTGTAATTTGAAGCTCCTCCGCTAGACCTCGCCGCGGACTACGCAACGTCCCTTCCAGATCGCATCAGAGATGGCCCCTTCGGCGGCTGAGCGGAGGGGTGAGTTTGAGCATGTGTCCGTTTTTTCCAATACGTCCGTGCTGTCAGCAGGTAGTACTGCTCGCGAGGAGCATGGCGCCAATTAACCCAACAGCAGCTGTGCCCATGTTTCTGCCGACGAGATCAGAGATCGGTCGCACGGAGCTTGCAAGCTTTCGACGACGAACTGAAATCCTGTTGCGGCACCAACGAGTAGCCGTATCAGCAGACCAGCGCGCCGTCTACTGAGCAATGAGAAGAGGAGTTTACGCATGCTAGATACCGTTCAACAGATGATCGACTCGTCGGTTGAAGACGACGCTTCGGAAGGGAAGTACAGGGTTGCCCGCGGAATCTTTACGGACCCTGCGATATTCGAAATGGAGATGCGGCACATCTTCGAAGGAAACTGGATCTATCTTGCACACGAGAGTCAGATCCCCGAAAAAAACGACTATTTCACGACGTGGATGGGGCGCCAACCCATCTTCATCGCTCGAAACCAGAGTGGAAACCTGAATGCCTTTGTAAATGCCTGCAGCCATCGCGGCGCGATGCTATGCCGATTCAAGCGCGGGAAAAAGAGCACTTTCACATGTCCCTTCCACGGCTGGACCTTCAACAACTCGGGCAAGTTGCTAAAGGTCAAGGACGCCGAAGAGGCCGGCTATCCGGACTCTTTCAATTGTGATGGCTCACATGATCTGACGAGGGTGCCGCGCTTCGAATCATATCGCGGTTTTCTGTTTGGAAGCCTAAATCCCGATGTCTTGCCATTGAGCAGTTATCTCGGCGAGGCCGCGAAGATGATCGACATGATCGTCGACCAGTCGCCTAACGGACTCGAAGTTCTGCGCGGTGCATCGAGCTATATTTACGACGGTAACTGGAAGCTTCAGGTCGAGAACGGCGCGGACGGGTACCATGTCAGCTCTGTACACTGGAACTATGCTGCAACGACCAGCCACCGCAAAGAGGCGAGCAAAGTCGACGACGTGAGAGCTATGGCCGCGGATAGTTGGGCCCGCCAGGGTGGGGGCTTCTATTCCTTCGAAAATGGCCATCTGCTGCTATGGAGCAACTGGGCCAATCCGGAAGATCGGCCCAATTGGGAGCGTCGGGAGGCGCTTGCGGCGCAGTTCGGGCAGGCCCGCGCCGATTGGATGGTCAAACGCTCGCGCAATCTGTGTCTTTACCCCAACGTCTATCTGATGGACCAGTTTAGCTCCCAGATTCGCATCGTGCGGCCCATCGCGGTCGATAAGACCGAGGTCACCATTTACTGCATCGCGCCAAAGGGAGAGAGCCTCGAGGCCCGCGCCCATCGTATCCGGCAGTACGAAGATTTCTTCAACGCCTCTGGCATGGCGACCCCGGACGATCTGGAAGAATTCCGTGCTTGCCAGTTCGGCTTTTTGGGCCGCGTAGCGACCTGGAGCGACCTAAGCCGAGGCGCTCAACACTGGATTATCGGCGAGGACGCCGCCGCGGCTGCGATTGGACTAAAGCCGCTGATGAGCGGTGTCCGTACCGAGGATGAGGGTCTGTTTGTCCTCCAGCACTCCTATTGGCAACGGATCATGCGTGCAGCCCATGCGAGAGACCGGATGCAGTGAGGAGCTGACGATGTCCGACACAATCCGTCGCAAAGCGACAGTTGCTTCGCTGTCCCATGAAGACATTCGCACGTTCCTCTTTCGTGAGGCGCGATACCTCGATGACCGTGAATGGGAGAATTGGCTGGAGCTTTATGCACCGGAGGTCGAGTTCTGGATGCCATGCTGGGACGACGACGACCAGCTCACGAATGACCCTCAGTCACAGATTTCGCTCATCTGGTACGGCCATAAGGGGGGCCTGCAAGATAGGGTCTTTCGCATCAAAACTGACCGATCAAGTGCGACGAGCCTGCCTGAACCCCGCACATCTCACAACATCACAAATATTGAAGTTATCGAACAGACGGCGAGAGAATGCCGAATCCGGTTTAACTGGGTCACCTACAGCTATCGCTACAAGACGACAGATTTGTACTTCGGCACCTCTTTCTACACGCTTGATACGACTGGCGCTCAGCCGCTCATCAAGCGCAAAAAAGTCGTCCTCAAAAACGACTATATCCACCATGTCGTGGACATCTATCACATCTGATCGGATGTGCTTAACCAGGAAATCAATATGGACCACCAACTCGCACTCAACTTCGAAGACGGCGTGACGCGCTTCGTTGATTGCCGTAACGGTGAGAGCGTTGTCGACGCGGCTTACCGAGCCGGCATCAACATTCCACTCGATTGCCGAGACGGTGCCTGTGGAACCTGCAAGTGCCGCGTCGAGTCCGGAGCGTATCATGGTGGCAACTATTGCGAGGATGCGCTGAGTGATGCTGAAGCAGCACAAGGTTACGCCCTCGCCTGCCAAATGCGGCCAGAAACCAACTGCGTCATCGATATTGCAGCAACTTCCCTGGCCTGCAAGGCGGAAGCACGCCGATTCACGGCGGTGCTCCGCACTCTACAGCGCCTGTCAGCATCCACTTTCGCACTGTCGCTTGACGTATCCAGCCCTGCGGTTTTTCTTCCAGGCCAATATGCCAATATCCTGATCCCCGGGAGCAGTCAGTGGCGTTCCTACTCCTTCAGCGTTGGCCCGGGAGGTACCACGTTAAGCTTCCTGATTCGGAACGTGCCCCAGGGTTCCATGAGCACTTTCCTGAGTGAGCGTGCACAGCCGGGAATGACGTTGGACCTCAACGGTCCGATGGGAAGCTTTTATCTGCGCGACATCCGACGTCCGCTATTATTTGTTGCCGGAGGTACCGGTCTTGCTCCATTCCTCTCGATGCTTGATCAACTCACGCGACAAGGCACCAACGACCAGCCGGTTCATCTCGTGTATGGCGTCTCGAACGACACTGATCTCGTAGAGAACCAGCGATTGGTCTCATTCTTGGCGGAGATTCCGCGCTTCAGCTTCGAAGCTTGTGTCTCGGCTACGGACAGCATCCATCCGCGGAAGGGGCATGTGATGGATGTCCTCGATTTGGAGCGTCTCAATGGGGGCGACGTCGATATCTATACCTGTGGTCCACCGCCGATGGTGGAAGCGCTGCGGATCTGGCTTGACGAGCAGGGTGTGGCACCGGCGAATTTCTATGCAGAGAAGTTCGCAGCCAGTGGTGGAACGACGGCTCGGCTTCGGCAATTGACGTGAGCCAGTGATGAGCATCTTTCCTGACGGTTTGCTGAGACAGGGAAGCGCATTAAAGGACGATAGAGAATATCGTGATCGCTTTCGCGTCTCTTCGGATAACAGGATTAAACTATGCGTTCGGAGACGGGCGGGAAAGCTCCAGAGAAAGAATGCAGAATAACCAACGCCCGTTCGCAGAAGCGCCGGATCTGGCCCGCTGCGGCCAAGGGTGCTCATGGAACACTTTGCAACTCAAAGTGATAAGAGCCGTCATGCGACGCTTGGCTGCGGCGCTGCTATTTTTCGCTGAGGACGCGGGGCATCCCCCACTGATCTGCACGACAGCACAATCAAGCCGAAGACGCGGGACTTTCGATAGTTTGTTGCTGCCGGGCTCTGGAATGTTTGTTGTTCAGCGATCACCAGTACCTCTGTTTTGTGTGTATTCGCGAAATCTTAATTCAGTGACCACGAGGGCGACGGTTTTGCTACAGTAGAAATCATGCCAGAACGGCCCGGCAATTGCATTCGACCCACATCCCTAGTCGGGAGCGTAATGCAGCGAAGTCACCCGATTACCCAACAGCGCACCTGTCGCTTACTGCGTTAGATAAAGACGATGCGCGTCAAGGCGGCGTCGAGCTTGGCCCGGTCGGGGAGGGCGACGCCGAACAGATTTTCCAGGATATCGTGAAACTCGGCGACCGACGACACGTTGCGGCGCTCTGCATCGCCCTCGGCGCTATAAATGGTCAGGCGGTTGTTGAGCAGAGAAAAGCGACCGGCGGGAAGCACGCGGGCCAACATCAGCGACTTGCGGAACAGCGAGTCCGGATAAGTTGCCACAAAATGATTGGCAACCTCATGGTCGATGGGGAATTGCGGCGTGAGATCGAAGCGATAGAGCGTCTTCCATTGGGTGTGCAGCCGCGCCTGCAGCCTGAAGCCGTCGCCATCTGCCAGCAACCGATAGGATCCATGCGAGGTCACTTGCACATGATCGGCGTCGAGGCGCAAGGGGCCGGTCTGGGTGAGGCCGCCGAAACCAGCATCGGCGATGTAGTCACCATCCTCCAACGTGACGCGCAGCAGCATATGATTGCGCGGCGAGACGTGGTCATCCGGGTTGTTCCATATGACGCGAGCGGCGAGGCTGGTGATGCGAAATCCGAGGCGGCCGAGCACATGGCTGAGCAGTGTGTTTTGCTCGTAGCAATAGCCGCCGCGAAAGCCGAGGACCAATTTCTGCTGTAGCGAATCGAGATCGAGCGGTACCGGCCGGTGCATCAGCGGATCGAGGTTCTCGAAGGGGATGGCCTGGGGATGCAGCAGATGAATAGTCCGGAGTGTCTCCAGTGTCGCATCGCGTGGACCCTGATAGCCGATGCGGGCGAAATACGCATCGAGATCGACCTGCGGCACGCGGGTGTGCGTGCCGCTACCGCTGTCCGTGGTGTTGTTGGTCATGCAATGCCCGCCTTTCTGTCGCCCGCCTGATGCTCCTGTCTCAAAGCATCAAGCTCAATCTCATCAGCTCGAAACTGGTATTAGTTTAGGGCAGCAGCTCGGGCAGAAAGTCCTGAACATGTGTCCCCATTGTCCTATCTTCAAAACCGTAGGATGAACACACCTCTCCCAAAGAACGCACCGGCAATGTTAGGTGTTTGTCAAAACGCCGATATCCGATAGCTTGAGGGTTCCATTCCGTAGACTTCCCGAAACGCACGGAAAAAACTGCTGCGGCTCGCGTAGCCAACTGCGCGTGCAACATCCTCGATCGACAGATCCCCGCTTGCCAATAGAGTGGTAGCATGGCGCATTCGTAGTTGGCGTAGCGCCGCCATAGGTGAGCATCCGAGCGCGCGGGTGAAACGCATCATGAAGACGGATCGGCTGAGACCAGCGCTTCGTGCCAAACTCATCACAGAATGTGACGCTTGCGGGCGGGCTACCATGTCGGCAAATGCATGGGTAATCTCGCGGTCACTCAACATCGAAAATCTATCCAAACCGACGTCGGAAAAATACAACGATCGTCGCAGAAGGATGACGATCGCTTGCTTCAGCAGTGTGGTCGTCATCGCGCGCATACCAACCTGTTGAGCGTCAAGTTCAGTCACCAACGCTTGCAATGTCGCTCCTAGCAGATCTGTCGCCTCAAATTGCTCAACGAGCGGGGAAAGAAGAGTCGTGAAAAGATCAATTGAGACGCCATAAAAGGCACGAAAATACCCGCATATCGCTGTTACTCTTGGCTCTTCCTCGCCGGCAACAAACCTTTCAAGCACCATGGAGGGCTCAATGAGGCCGGACCGACCTCGAACTACCCTGGGTACCGCGTGTTCGTCGCCTTCGATAGCCATATCAATATAGAAGGATGCCCCAGGGGGAATAATGACAAAAGTATGAGGCGGAAACGATATCGGCGGATCGGCGCCGATACCTATTCGGCCGAATCCGGCAAGATTGTAGTGAAGCCCCGCCATCTTGGATGCTGGGAATGATAACCTCCAACCGCGGCCGACAAAGCACTCGGCCAGCGCGACAACATTGACGTCCAACGTTGTCATCAGACCATCGAGGTCGGAGAACTGCGAAATAGGACTGTCGGACACGCTTTCAGGACCTCCAGACGAATTGATTGTCTTAGCCTTAAGCGTTGTATGAAACCGACTAAACGGGCACTTGCCCCAAGCAAGCGCTGTCTGAAACTCTTCTACACCGGCAGAGGTTGAAAAGAATTATGGATAGAGAATACAGCCAGGACAAGGATCGTTTTCGCAACCTGTGCCCTGGTCTCGACGCTGATAACGGTGCAGGCGACACAATCATATGCCGACGATGCACAGCCCACGAAACGTTATCTGTGGGAATATGCCGCTTCCGGCGAAATCACTTTGCCGAAACATTTTCATGAATGGGTTTATGTGGGGTCGCCACTAACACCCAACGTCCTCAACAATGGGAAAGCGGCTTTCCAGGAATATCACAATGTCGACATCGAACGAGGATCATTCGCGATCTACAAGACAACAAATGCATTTCCGGAAGGCACAATTTTCGTGAAGGAACTGCAGCTGACCTACCGGGCGAGAATCCGGACGGATCACGGACAGAACCCTCGGGACGGGGTCATTGCCCGGAGCATTTGACGGCGCTGAAATGGCCGTGAAGGACACCAAGAAATTTGCCGCCTCCGGCGCTGGGGATACCTGGGCCATAACGGGGTGGATATCGGCAAAGCGGAATATCTCGGTGCTCTCTGATTTGTCTAGATGCCTCGGCTCTTTTCTGACGCCACGGCTGTGTTTCGGATCCCGCAAGCTATCCGAGACGCAGTCGTTTGGTTAGCTCTTTCTATGGCGTTCTAGGTGATTTCCTGGCTCACTTCAGCCAGACGGACTTCACCCTTTTCGATATAGAATTGGAAGCCTGGCAGGTGATGATGCGATCTCATCGTATTTCCGTCTCCAAAAGAATACGGCAGGACAGCGAATACATAAGAAAGCACAGGATATGGCCAAGATTGCCCGAGAGTTGTGAACTCATACCCCAGTGTTTTGTTATATGGAGATAGTAGCGTGCCTGACCATCCGACGTCGCGGATATCTGATTGGGACAGCCTCATGACGACATTGGACGTCAATTTCGTGAGGCTGGCCGAGTGTTATGTCAGTCCGGGGTGGAAATTGGCGTTCCCACCAGTCGAACTGACTGGCCTTCATTATAATATTTCGGGGTATGGACAGATGATCGTTGGGGACGAGCCCCCGGTCGCACTCTCACCTGATACGCTGATCGTTGTACCGCCTCGAAAGCCAATTCGATTCGAGGTAGTCGCGAATCTTGAAAATTCACTTGCGGTACGGGTCCTGCATGCCGAGCTACCTTTGAGTACGTCTCCGGCGGGGGTGGATAAGTTCATCGCAGGTGGGAGTGATCTGGGGATCGCGGTGATCTGCGGCTACTTTCGTGCCTCATATGCTGCCTCAATTGATCTTTTCTCCACACTTCTCTCACCGATTGTCGAGAGATTCGACGTTGTGGATGAGCTGGGAAAGAGATTGAAGTTGGTCGTCGCGGAGCTTTCCGCACAAGAGATCGGCATGCATGCCATGACGGCAGCTCTCTTGAAGCAAGTCCTCGTTATGTTGCTTCGTCGGTCACTGAATTCGCCCAATTCGACATTGGAACATTTTTCATTGTTGAATGACCCTCAGGTCACGCGAGCTTTTGCCGACATGGCGGCGCGCCCGGGCGCGCCGCACTCTCTTAGCACGTTGACCGAGACCGCAGGTTTGAGCCGTTCGGCGTTTATGGCTCGCTTCGCGCGCGCCTTTGGTTGTTCTCCCATGGCGGCCCTACGTCAGATACGCATGCGGCATGCGGCACATCTCTTGGTGGGGAATACCCTGTCAATCGAGCAAGTCGCCCGTGCGGCGGGCTATGAGAGCCGTAGCAGTTTCGTCCGTGCCTTCCGCGAGGCCTACCATACCGATCCCTCTGACTATCGAGCCGCGGCGTCGAAGTCGGTGGACGTTCAACCAGGCGATGGTATTGGAATCGAACCGGACGTGGAGTGTTTTTAGCGCAGTTACTCAATTGCACGAAAGCAGTGACGTCATCAGAGGGGACGACCAAGAACAACACGTTCTTAGGTCATCGAATATCCCCCACCTGATTCAGATAAGAACCGTATCCCTCCGCCTCCATGTCATCGCGATGGATGAATCGAAGAGAAGCGGAGTTAATGCAATAGCGCAGGCCTCCGCGATCCGCCGGACCGTCAGCGAAAACATGACCAAGGTGGCTATCGCCATGTCTTGACCTCACTTCCGTGCGGATCATGCCGTGCGTTGTATCTCGCGATTCGTTCACATAGGTTGATTCGATTGGTTTGGTGAAGCTCGGCCAGCCGCAGCCAGAATCGTATTTGTCCGATGAAGCGAAGAGCGGTTCTCCTGAAACGGCATCTACGTAGATTCCTGGGTCCTTATTGTCCAAATATTGTCCGGTACCCGGATGCTCCGTGCCGTTTTGCTGTGTCACACGATATTGTTCGGGGGATAGGCGTGCGACGGCCTCGGGTGTCTTTCCGTATTGGGGCATATTGTACCTCGCGATGTTCTGCCGATCGAATTGCTGGGGCGCCTCGTCTAAAGGCTAACGCGATCATCTCTTACACTACCTACCGATACCATCTCCTACAAAAAAGCTCCAGTATCAGGCGGCGCGGTTTTGATGGCGATACCGACGAAGCTACGTCTAGGCTTGTTCCAGATCCACCGAATATGTCTACGCCATGGCATGCATTGCCATAGTCGGATTTCTGTAAATTGGACTGTCGGACACGCTTTCAGGACTCGCAGTTCACCGCACTGTCATACGGTCAACTATTCATTCGCGCTGACCATCGCGCCCTCTTCGCGGAGGCCGATCTTGAAAGTCAGTCATACTAAGGGAGACTAATGAGGATATGGATCACTGAAATCTCTGTGACCAAATCTATCTAGAGATATGAATCGCATCAATCTTCGTCTGCTGTAATCAGTACCAAGCGCGAAGTTGCTGTCGAAACTAGTCGAGGTGAGCAAGATCTTTCCAACGTCGCCGGCGACGGTCTTTCATCCTCCCCAAAAGCATGGTGTGACGAGCGCAATTACAATATCCGGCGACCAGAAAGGAGGACTGAGACTAGAGGAAGCAGAGGAGAAAGCACTCTTGCACTTCAACCCATCCTTTCAATCCTAGGAATCGCCATGGCCGATGGAATCACCATGACCAACGCCGTCATCGAATGTATCGTGAGCCGCAGCTCCGCCAAGTACTTCGACCCTGCCGCCACCTTGAGCGACGAGCAAATCCGCGAGCTGGTGCGAATCGGCACCACCGCGCCGACATCCTTCCACATGCAGAACT
>LNAP01013245.1_pt1 | contig 14520 bp, 11 predicted proteins | sample 602601 | NCBI WGS metagenome assembly LNAP01 (sample SAMN02440304, study PRJNA202911) | soil metagenome | biome: Subtropical and temperate rainforests or woodlands; isolation source: soil samples (1 kg each in a 20% v/v slurry with milli Q water) were... ...
CTGTTGGTTGCGCTGTTGCGCGCCGGCCGTAGCTGAGGAGTTGGCAATGGACAGTCATGTTGTGTTGTTGCTGGTTGCCTTCTTTGCTTTGGTGCTGCTACCAGCACCCTGGCTCGGGCGTTTTTACTACCGGGTAATGGAGGGCGAGCGTACCTGGCTTTCGCCGTTGCTGCAGCCCGTCGAGCGTTTCAGCTACCGGGTAGCTGGCGTGGATGCCAAGCAGGAACAGGATTGGAAGAGTTACACCTTGGCGTTGTTGGCGTTTAACTTCGCCGGCCTGTTGCTGTTGTTCGTCATCCTGATGGCGCAAGGCTCGTTGCCGCTTAACCCGCAGGGTATGCCTGGCCTGGAATGGACCTTGGCGTTCAACACTGCTGTCAGCTTTGTTACCAACACCAACTGGCAAGCCTATAGCGGCGAAGCCAGCCTGAGTTATTTCAGCCAAATGGTTGGTCTTGGTGTGCAGAACTTTGTCAGCGCCGCCACCGGCCTGGCGGTGTTGGTTGCGCTGTGCCGTGGCATTTCGCGTCGCTCCAGCCAAACCCTCGGTAACTTCTGGGTCGACCTCACCCGTGGCACCCTCTATGGCTTGCTGCCACTGTGCCTGGCCTTGGCGCTGTTCCTGGTATGGCAGGGCGTGCCGCAAACCTTTAGTCATTACCTGGATGCCACGACCCTGCAAGGCGGCCAACAAAGCCTGCCGCTGGGCCCAGCCGCCAGCCAGATTGCCATCAAGCAATTGGGCACCAACGGTGGTGGCTTCTTCGGCCTGAACTCGGCGCACCCGTTCGAGAACCCAACGGTGTGGAGCAACCTGTTTGAAATGGCCTCCATCCGGCGCTGGTATTCATGTTTGGCCACTACGTTAAAGACCTGCGCCAAAGCCGCGCCATCCTTGCCTGCATGCTGATGCTGCTGGTGCTGGGTGTCGGCGTAACGCTGTACAGCGAGCTGCAGCCCAACCCGGCGCTGGCAGGCCTGAATATCGAGCAAAGCGGTTCGCTGGAAGGCAAAGAAAGCCGCTTTGGTATCGGCGCGTCGGCCTTGTGGGCCGTGGCAACCACCGCGGCTTCCAGCGGCTCGGTTAACTCCATGCACGACAGCTTTAGCGCCCTCGGCGGCATGGTGCCGATGTTCAATATGATGGTTGGCGAGGTGATCTTCGGCGGCGTCGGTGCAGGCTTGTACGGCATGTTGCTGTTCGTGCTGATCGCGGTATTCCTCTGCGGCCTGATGGTTGGCCGTACCCCGGAATACCTCGGCAAAAAGCTCGAAGCCCGCGAAGTGCGCTTGCTGGTGCTGACCCTGCTGGTAATGCCTATCGGTGTGCTGGTGCTCGGTGCGCTAACCGCCGCCATGCCATTCGCCAACGCCTCGGTAAGCAACCCCGGCGCCCATGGTCTGAGCCAGATTCTCTACAACTACACCTCCGGCACTGCCAACAACGGCTCGGCGTTTGGTGGCTTTAGTTCCAACACCCCGTACCACAACTTGATGATTGGCCTGGCCATGCTGCTCGGCCGCTTCGGCTACATCCTGCCGGTGTTGGCGATTGCCGGCAGCCTCGCGGCCAAGCGCAGTGTGCTGGTAGGGCAGAACAGTTTCCCGACCCATGGCCCGCTGTTTGTCAGCCTGCTGACTATCACCATTTTGCTGGTGGGCGGTTTGACCTTTCTGCCGGTATTGGCCCTTGGGCCGGTGGCAGAACACTTAAGCCTGCTGGGTCACTAAGAAGGATTTGTCATGAACGCCAAGATGCAACCTGTGCAAGCCGCTACTGCGCCGGCCAAGCCGCGTAATCAGTGGCAAGGCCTTCGTCAAACTCGACCCGCGCCAGCTGGTGCGCTCACCGGTGATGCTGGTGGTGGAACTCACCGCCATTTTCACCACCGTGCTCTGCGGCCTGCCGGGCCAACCGGTGCCGACCTTTATCGCGGTGCAAATCGCGCTGTGGTTGTGGTTTACCGTGCTGTTCGCCAACTTTGCTGAAGCCCTGGCGGAAGGACGCGGTAAGGCCCGCGCCGACAGCCTGCGCGCTGGCACTCAAGGCCTGTTTGCCCGCCGTCGCTTGCACAACGGCACCTTTGAAACGGTGCCGGCAGCCTCCCTGCGCAAAGGCGAAATCGTGCGGGTGGAAGTGGGTGAGCTGATCCCCGGTGACGGCGAGATTATCGAAGGGATCGCGGCGGTAAACGAAGCCGCGATTACCGGTGAATCGGCGCCGGTCATTCGTGAGTCCGGTGGCGACCGCTCGGCCGTGACCGGCAATACCCGCGTGGTCTCCGACTGGCTGCTGGTGCGCATCAGCGTTAACCCGGGCGAGTCGACCCTGGACCGCATGATCGCCCTGGTGGAAGGCGCCAAACGGCAGAAAACCCCCAACGAAGTCGCGCTGGATATTTTGCTGATCGGCCTGACCCTGATCTTCTTGCTGGTGGTGGTTACCCTGCAACCGTTCGCCATTTACTCCGGCGGTGCACTGCCGCTGGTGTTCCTGGTGGCGCTGCTGGTGACCCTGATTCCGACCACTATCGGTGGCCTGCTGTCGGCCATTGGTATTGCCGGTATGGACCGCTTGGTGCGCCTGAATGTGATCGCCAAGTCCGGCCGTGCGGTAGAAGCCGCCGGTGACGTGCATGTGTTGCTGCTCGACAAGACCGGCACCATCACCTTTGGTAACCGCCGTTGCAGCGCCCTGTACGCGGCGCCAGGTGTGAGCGGCAAAGAGCTGGCCGAAGGTGCGTTGCTGGCTTCGCTGGCCGATGACACCCCGGAAGGTAAATCCATCGTCGAATACCTGCGCGGTCTGCACCCGATGGATGAGCCGGAACGCAGCAGCGTTACCGCGATTCCGTTCAGCGCTGAAACCCGTTTGTCTGGCCGCATTTTCCGCAAAGGCGCGGTAGATGCCTTGCTGGCCTTTGTTGGCATGCAACGCCGGGAAATGCCAGCGGTGCTGTCGCGCGAAATCGACAAGATTGCCCAGAGCGGCGGCACGCCATTGCTGGTGTGCGCCGACGGTAAATTGCTTGGCGCCATCCACCTCAAAGACGTGGTTAAGCCGGGCATTCGCGAACGCTTTGCCGAGTTGCGCCAACTGGGTATTCGCACCGTGATGGTCACCGGCGACAACCCGCTGACCGCCGCCGCCATCGCTGCTGAGGCGGGCGTGGACGACGTGATTGCCGAAGCCACCCCGGAGAAAAAACTGGCGCGTATTCGTGCCGAACAGGCCGACGGCAAGATGGTCGCCATGTGCGGCGACGGCGCCAACGACGCCCCGGCCTTGGCCCAAGCGGACGTGGGTATGGCCATGAACGACGGCACCTCGGCGGCGCGTGAAGCGGCCAACCTGGTGGACCTGGATTCCGACCCCACCAAGCTGCTCGACGTGGTGCAAGTGGGTAAAGAATTGCTGGTGACCCGTGGTGCGTTGACCACGTTCTCCATCGCCAACGACGTGGCCAAGTACTTCGCCATTTTGCCGGCTTTGTTCACCAGCATTTACCCGCAACTGGGCGTGCTTAACGTGATGCACCTGCAGAGCCCGCAGAGCGCGATTCTCTCGGCCATTGTGTTTAACGCCCTGATCATCATCGCCCTGGTGCCGTTGGCCTTGCGTGGTGTGCGTGTGGAGGCGGTGGATGCTGCCAGCCTGCTGCGCCGCAACCTGCTGATCTACGGCGTGGGTGGTTTGGTTGCGCCCTTTATCGGCATCAAACTGATTGACCTGTTGTTGACCAGCCTTGGTCTGGCGTGAGGAACATAAAATGAACAGTTATTTACGTCCTGCCGTAAGCCTGATTGCCCTGATGACGTTGTTAACCGGCGTTGCCTATCCGCTAGCCGTAACCGGCGTCGCCCAACTGGCGTTTGCCGACCAAGCGAATGGCAGCCTGATCCACGACAGCCAGGGCCGCCTGCGCGGCTCCAGCTTGATTGCTCAGCCATTTGAGGGCGAACAGTGGTTCCAATCGCGGCCTTCGGCTGGCGCCTTTGCCACCGTTTCCAGCGGTGCCAGCAACCTGGCACCGAGCAACCCGGCGCTGCGCGAACGCATTGCCGGCGACAGCGATAAACTCGCCGTCGCCGGGCAGGGCGCCGTGCCCATGGCGCTGGTCACCACCTCAGGCAGCGGGTTGGACCCCGACTTGCCGGTGGCGGCGGCGCAGTACCAAATCAGCCGCATCGCGGCGGCGCGTAATATCGACGTAGCGGCGTTGCAGCGGTTGGTTGAGCAGAACGCCCAGCGGCCGTTGATTGGGCCGGAAGTGGTCAACGTGCTGGCGCTGAATTTGGCACTGGCTGAACAGGGTCAATAAACGTAGGTTGTCCAATCACTCGTCGTCCCCGCGCAGGCGGGGATCCAGAATGGTGGGGCGGATGCGTTCACCTGTAACACCCGGTTTGCTGGCCCACTGGATTCCCGCCTACGCGGGAATGACGGAGTTTGGCGCGACTACTCCGTCGTCCCCGCGCAGGCGGGGACCCAGAATGGTGTGGCGAATGCGTTGCCCCGTAACATGCAGGGTTCCCGCCTTCGCGGGAACGACGGTCTGCAAATCGAATTTTTTGGAGCAACATGAGCGATAGCGAACGCGCCGATGCGTTGTTAGCAGAGGTAGATACCCGTAACGGCCGCGGCCGCCTCAAGGTTTTTTTGGGCGCCGCCCCCGGTGTGGGTAAAACCTACGCCATGTTGCAAGCCGCCCAAGCGCAATTGCGTTTGGGCGTTGACCTGCGTGCAGGGGTGGTGGAAACCCATTCCCGCGCCGAAACCGAGGCGCTGTTGGTCGGCCTGCCGCAACAGCCGCTCAAACGCCTCGACTATCGCGGCATGCAGCTCACTGAACTCGACCTCGATGGCCTGCTGGCCAAGCCGCCAAAGTTGGCGCTGATCGATGAACTGGCCCACACCAACGCCCCCGGCAGCCGCCACGCCAAGCGTTGGCAAGATGTACAAGACCTGCTCGCCGCCGGCATTGACGTGTACACCACGGTCAACGTGCAACACATCGAAAGCCTTAACGACCAGGTGCAAGACATCACTGGCGTGCAGGTGCGCGAAACTGTGCCTGATTGGGTGTTGCAGGAAGCCTACGAACTGCTGCTGATCGACCTGCCGCCCCGCGAGCTGCTGGAGCGCTTGCGCGACGGCAAGGTGTATGTGCCTGAACAGGCCCGCGCCGCCATTGATGCGTTTTTCAGCCAAACCAACCTCACCGCCCTGCGCGAACTGGCGATGCAAACGGCTGCCGCGCGGGTGGATGCCGATCTTAACCAGCGCTATCGCCAACTCGGCCAGGAAGCGCCCGCCGTACGTGGCCGCTTATTGGTGGGCATTGATGCCGATGGCCAGGCGGAGCGGCTGGTGCGCCATGCTTGCCGCGTGGCGGAGCGCCGGCATCTGCCTTGGAGCTTGGTGCATGTCGACACCGGAAGCGCCCGTGATGAACAGGCGCGTGCGCGCTTGCAAACGGCGCAGCAACTGGCCGAGCGCCTGGGCGGTGAAGTGGTCAGCCTGCGTGCTGGTGAGGTGGCCAAAACCCTGATTCAACATGCCGATGAACGCCGCGCCAGTGTGATTCTGGTCGGCCGCAGCCGGCATCGCTGGTTGGGCGCAGGGGTGGCGCAACGGTTATTGCGCCATGCCCAAGGCTTGGAAATCAGCGTGCTCGATAGCGAGCCCGAACGGCGCGCCCGCGTGCCGCGCTCGCGTCATCCACTGCAGCGCGCCGACTACCTGTTGGCGGTCGGCGCTACCGTTGTGGCAACGGCGATTGCCTGGGTGGTTGCGCAGGTGTTGCCGCTGCCGAATATCTCCCTGGTGTTACTGGCAGCGGTGTTGCTGGTGGCCGTGCGCACCAGTTCCGGGCCGGCGTTGCTTAGCGCTGTGTTGTCATTTCTGGCCTACGACTTTCTATTTATTCCGCCGCAGTTCTCCTTTGCCATTCACCGCCATGAAGATGTGCTGACCCTGTTGTTCTTTCTGCTGATGGCAGCACTGACCGGTAACCTGGCGGCGCGGCAGCGTCGGCAGTTACGGGCGTTGCGTGAAACGCAAAGTGAAACCGCAGCCTTGCTCGACCTGTCGCGAAAACTCACCGCCGCCACCGACCGCCAGGCGGTTGTGCAGGCCGCGAGTCAGCAGTTGGCCGGCTGGAGTGATATCGACATCTGCTTGCTCAACCGGGCAGAAGAGGGCGTATGGAACGTCGAGGGCGGTGTTGCACAACCGCTTAGCGATGCCGAACGTATGGCTGCCGAATGGGCCTGGCAACATGACCAGGCGGCGGGTTTAGGCACCGATACCTTGCCCAGCGGACGTTGGTGGTGGTGGCCGTTAACCGGTGAAGATGGCCCACTGCTAATGCTCGGCGTCAGCCCGAAAAACCAACAGCCGTTGGCGGTGGAGCGTCGGCGTTTGCTGGCTGCGCTCGGCCAGCCATTGGCTCAGGCGCTAGCCCGCGCGCAACTGGCAGAAGATCTGGAAGCCGCGCGCTTACATGGTGAAACCGAACAACTGCGCAGCGCTTTGCTCGCCTCGGTCTCCCACGACCTGCGCACCCCGCTCACCGCCATGCGCGGCGCCATCGACAGCCTGCTGACCCTCGACGGCCAACTGCCGCATAGCGACCGTATTGAACTGCTGGAAAGCACTCGTGACGAAGCCGAGCGCCTGGACCGCTATATCCAAAACCTGCTGGACATGACCCGCCTGGGGCACGGCGGCCTGAAACTGGCACGCGACTGGGTGGCGCCGGTCGATATCGTCGCCAGTGCCTTGCAGCGTTTACGTCCGCTGCTGGCGCCGCTGCAGGTGGAAACCGCCGTTCCGTCCGAGTTGCCGCTGCTCTACGTGCATGCCGCGCTGATCGAACAGGCGCTGATCAACGTACTGGAAAACGCCGCGCGCTTTTCTCCCATAAACGGGCGCCTGCGCGTGGCCGTAGACAGCGATGCTAGTGAACTGCGCATTGCCGTTAGCGACCAGGGGCCGGGTATTCCCGAAGCTGAGCGGGCGAAAATTTTCGACATGTTCTACACCGCCGCCCGTGGCGACCGAGGCGGGCAGGGCACCGGCTTGGGCTTGGCCATTTGCCAAGGCATGGTCGGCGCCCATCCGTCGGTGCAGGTCTGGATGGGCGTGGCGCCAGCTTGACCCTACACTTGCCTCTGCACCCACAGCCTCCTGCCGAAAACGACTCCCTATGACAGGTAACGCCAGCACCATTTTATTGATCGACGACGAACCGCAGATTCGCAAGTTTCTGCGCATCAGCCTGGCCGCCCAAGGCTACACCGTGATCGAAGCCGCCACCGGCACCGAGGGGCTGGCACAGGCGGCATTGTCCAAACCGGACCTGCTGGTGCTCGACCTTGGTTTGCCCGATATGGACGGCCAGCAGGTACTCAGTGAAGTACGCGAATGGTCGCAAGTGCCGGTACTGGTGCTGTCGGTGCGGGCTAGCGAAGGGGAGAAGGTCAAAGCACTGGACAGTGGTGCCAACGACTACGTGACCAAGCCGTTTGGCATTCAGGAATTTCTCGCCCGCGTGCGGGCGTTGCTGCGCCAATCGCAGGCCGGCGAGAGCCCTGAGGCGTCGGTGAATGTCGGGCCATTGACCGTGGATTTTGCCTATCGGCGGGTGACGCTTGAGGGTGTTGATGTGAGCTTGACCCGTAAGGAATACGCGGTGCTGGCGCAACTGGCGCAGCACGTGGGGCGGGTGGTGACGCAGCAGCAACTGCTCAAAGATATTTGGGGGCCGACCCATGTGGAAGACAGCCATTATTTGCGGGTAGTGGTGGGGCATTTGCGGCAGAAATTGGCGGATGATCCGGCGAATCCGCGGTTTATTAGTACGGAGGCGGGGGTGGGGTATCGGTTGAAACCGTGACCGTTTAATTTCGCGTGGGCTTTCGCGCCTTACGCGCTGCTTTGTGGGTGTGCCGTGCGCACCAGCTGTTGCTTTTTGCTTAGCGGATTTCTTCATTACCGCGTGGGCTGAACGTTTTGTTTCGCGCCTTACGCGCGAGTCACTTTTTGGCAGTCGCCCCAAAAAGTAACCCAAAAGGGCTTGCCCCTACCTTGTCCAGGTTCCCTCATTCCATCGCCGCTCCAGGGGCCCGGCACAACGGGCCTTCCCTGGCCCGATGTGCCTCTCGCCGCGTCCCTGCGGCTCAACCCCTTACACGGCGATTCCATTCGGCCTGCGATGAACGGGGCGGGTAGATCAAGATCAAGAGCCCCTCTCCCCCAGCCCCTCTCCCGCAAGCGGGCGAGGGGGGACGTATGGCTACCAACCCACGCGGTCAGCTCCCTCTCCCGCTTGCGGGAGAGGGCTGGGGAGAGGGCTGGGGAGAGGGGCTTTTGATCTGCTTTTGATCTGGCTTGTGATCTACCCGCTCCGTTCACCGCAAGGCCGAGTGGAGTCGTTGCGTAGGGGGTTGAGCGGCAGGAGCCGCGAAAGGCGTGGGGCCAAGGATGGCCCTGCACGCCGCCCCCCGGAGCAACGACGTAGCGAGGGGACCCGTAGCGCAGCGGAGGGCCAAGGTAGGGGCAAGCGTTTTTGCTTACTTTTTTCTGGTCCGGCATCCCGGCGACTGGAAAAAGTGAGTCGCGCGTAAGGCGCGAAACCAACGCGCTAATGAATACCTTCACATATCCAAAAGCAACCATCTGGTGCGCACAGCACACCGTGGAGTGGACGTGCGTAAGGCGCGAAACAAACGTTCGGCAAACGCGGTAAAGAAGACCCACCCCCGACCCGGAAGCGAACGTCACAACAGTCGCGAGAACGGCGCTTGTCAGCCGTTCTCCTCCTCATACCGATCCAACGTATCCCGAGTAATAATCCGCCCCAACTCAATCAACTCCGGCGCTTTATAAAACTCAAAAAACCGACACGCCCGGCGTGGAATATTCACCAAAATATCCGGCGGATACCCGGCAATCTTGTACTGCGCCAACGACGTTTGCATCACTTCAAAACTCTGGTTCACCAACTCCAACAACGAAGCCGGGCTGCCGGTCTCCGCTACCCGCGAACCACTGGCAGAGTTAGGCGTTGGGCTTTCTTCCGGCCGCGGCGAAGGCGCCGCGGCCGGTGGGTCAAGCCAGGGATTTGGCTCAGCATTGGCCGCTTCTTCCAACAGCGCTGCGGCTTCATCGGCGCTGGGCAGTTTGCGCCGGAAGGGAATACGCGAACCCACCGCGCCCATCAACGAGTCCAACTTGCCCTTAAACGCGGCCGGCCGCTCGATCACCGGCAGTTGGTAGTGGCGCTGGCCAGTGGCGTTAAGGTTGACCGCCACGATCAGGTCGCAGTGGCTGGCCACCACCGGCACAATCGGTAGGGGGTTTAGCAGGCTGCCATCGACCAACATGCGCTTGCCCTGAATCACTGGGGTAAACAGGCTGGGAATCGCCGCCGAGGCACGCATGGCTTGGTGCAGGTTGCCTTGTTGAAACCAGATTTCCTGCTGGAAGGTGAGGTCGGTGGCCACTGCTGTGTAGGGGATGCGCAGGTCTTCGATATTGACCTCGCCGACCATTTCGCGAATTCGCCCAAAGACTTTTTCGCCACGAATGGCCCCCAGGCGAAAACTCACGTCGAGCAGGCGCAGTACATCGAGGTAGTCCAGGCTTTCGATCCAGGCGCGGTATTCCGGCAATTTGCCGGTGGCGTAGATGCCGCCGACCACCGCGCCCATGGAGCAACCGGCGATACAGGCAATCTCATAGCCGCGGCGTTCCAGTTCCTCGATAGCACCAATATGGGCATACCCCCGTGCGCCCCCCGCACCCAACACCAGCGCCACGCGTTTACTCATTACTAACTCCTGATTACTATCGCCAGCCGCTTTGGGCGGCGTTTACCGACCATACGCGCGATGGCGTGTGCATGCCAAGGTGTGGGCTGGCATCGCGTCGCAAGGCAATTGCCGCTTCGCTTAATTCGCACTTTTTTGCGACGCTGGCGTCTGAACAAAACGAGTCGCTGACTCCCCCTTACTTTCCCTGGAGCACTATTGATGAAAGCCTGGATCTGCGTACCCCTGATGGTGCTGGCGTTATCCGGTTGCGCCGCCAAAACTGCCTACCGCGACAGCTGCGCCTCGCAGTCCGACGCGGCTTGGCGCGAGCTGGACCTGGCTAAAGCCGAAGGCTTCGCCGGTACTGTGAGCTACTCCAAAGCCCTGTCGCTGCTGACTGGCGCGAAAACCTCGCAACAGTTCGAGGGCTACGAAAGCTGCACCAAGAACGCCAAGAAAGCGCGCTTCTACATCAGCGAATCCCGCGCAGGGCGTTAAGCGCCTAAGCGCATTCACCGGGCGAGCACCCCAGTGTGTGGGGTCGGCCCACGTGCGCTCACCGCACGCGGACCGACCCAACCTACCTGTCATATCCCCGCAACAAATCCAGCACAGCCATACAAGGCATTCCCGTCTCGCGCTACCACTATCAAGCCCTAGCTTTTTGATAGTGAGCCGCCCATGCCTAACCCTCTTTCCCGCTCCGCGCTAACTGCCAGCGATTGGGGTTTGCTGTGGCTGCGCCTAACCGGCTCGCTGTTGCTCTTGCAGGTGCACGGCCTGCCGAAGTTGCTGCATTTCAGTGAGCAACTCAGCCTGATAGAAGACCCTTGGCACCTTGGCGCCAGGTTCACGCTTAGCCTGGCCATCTTCGCCGAAGTTTTCTGCCCATTGGCGATCATTCTTGGTCTGTTTACCCGTTTGGCCTGCCTGCCGATTCTCGCCGTGTTGCTGGTGGCGTTGGTGTTTGTGCACCCCGAATGGAGCCTGGCTGAGGGCCAATTCGCTTGGCTACTGCTGATCATCTTTAGCACCGTGTGCATCGCCGGCCCCGGGCGTATTGCCGTGTCACGGCGGTTGCCGGGCAGGGCAGCAGCGTTGGTCTATTTTCAATGACTACCCTTGGCGGTCATTCGCGCGGATTGGGAGAGCTGCAACATGAGTAGTGTGGAATTGTTTGATGAGGTGGTGACCCTGCTGGTGCGCCACCGGGTGAAAGCGGGGCAGGACGCGGCGTATGAGGCATGGCTGCGGCGCATTATTGGCATCGCCAAAAGTTACCCCGGGCACTTGGGCATCGACGTAATGCGCGGGCACAGTGGCGGCCTCACGCTGTTTACCTGCGTGCTGCGTTTTACCTCCTCAGAGCAGCTGCAAACCTGGATGGACTCGCCTGATCGCAAGGCCTTGGTAGCCGAGGTTCAGCATCTGTTAGCCGACGGCGATCAAACCGAAATCAATGCCGACCGCGAGTTCTGGTTCACCCCGACCGAAAGCAGCGGCGGCCCGCTGAAACCCCCACCGCGTTGGAAACAAGCCTGCGTCACCTTTTTGGTGATTTTGCCGCTGAGCATGGGCGTGCCGCTGTTATGGAAGCCGCTGTTCGCCCACGTGCCGTGGCTGGGCAACTACGTGGCCAGCAGCGTGTTGATCACCCTCAGCATTGTCTTGTTGGTGGTGTACGTCTTTATGCCACGGGTGACGCGCTTGTTCGCCCGCTGGCTCAACGCGTGATGAGGACTGCGCTATGAGTGATGACTCCTCCAACGACAAACCGCCAGCCCCTGGCCGCCGCCAATTTCTCGCCGCCAGCTCGGTGCTGGGTGCGGCGGGGGCGCTGTGGTCGGCCTTACCTTTTTCTGCTTACGCCAACTCATCTGGAGGCTCGATGAACGCCGATCTAATTCTTTTTAATGGCCGCTTGCACACGGTTGACCGGGAAAAACCAACCGCCACAGCGGTGGCCATCAAAGACGGCAAATTCGTCGCCGTGGGCAGCGATGCCGAAGCCATGGCTCTGCGTGGTAGCGCCACGCAAGTGGTCGACCTGCAAAAGCGCACGGTTATTCCTGGCCTTAACGACTCGCACCTGCACCTGATCCGTGGCGGCCTGAACTACAACCTGGAACTGCGCTGGGAAGGGGTGCCCTCGGTCGCCGACGCCCTGCGTATGCTCAAAGACCAAGCCGACCGCACGCCTGCGCCACAGTGGGTGAGGGTGGTGGGCGGCTGGAACGAATTCCAGTTTGCCGAAAAACGCCTGCCGACCATTGAAGAGCTGAACAAGGCTGCGCCCGATACGCCGGTATTTGTGTTGCACCTGTACGACCGCGCCTTGCTGAACCGCGCGGCGCTCAAGGTGGTCGGTTACACCCGCGATACGCCCAACCCACCGGGCGGCGAGATTGTGAAAGACGCCAACGGCGAACCCACCGGCATGCTGGTGGCGCGGCCCAACGCGATGATTTTGTACTCCACCCTGGCCAAGGGGCCGAAGCTGCCGCTGGAGTATCAGGTCAACTCCACACGCCAATTTATGCGCGAGCTCAATCGCCTGGGCGTGACCAGCGCCATCGACGCCGGCGGCGGCTACCAAAATTACCCGGATGACTACCAAGTGATCCGCGAGCTGGCGGCCAACAACCAGCTCACCGTACGCATCGCCTACAACCTGTTTACGCAGAAACCCAAAGAAGAACTGGTCGACTTTAAAAACTGGACCAGCATGGTCAAACCGGGTGACGGCAACGACTTCTTCCGCCACAACGGCGCCGGCGAAATGCTGGTGTTTTCCGCCGCCGACTTCGAAGACTTCCTCGAACCGCGCCCAGACCTGCCGCAAACCATGGAGCAGGAGTTGGAGCCGGTGGTGCGCCATTTGGTTGAGCAGCGCTGGCCATTCCGTCTGCATGCCACCTACGACGAATCCATCTCGCGCATGCTTGATGTGTTCGAGAAAGTGAACCGCGATATTCCCTTCAACGGCCTGCACTGGTTCTTCGACCACTGCGAAACCATCACGCCGAAAAACATCGAACGCGTGCGCGCCTTGGGTGGCGGTATTGCCGTGCAGGACCGTATGGCGTTCCAGGGCGAATACTTTGTCGAGCGCTACGGCAAAAAAGCCGCTGAGGCCACGCCGCCAATCAAGCGCATGTTGAGCGAAGGCGTGCCGGTAGGCGGCGGTACCGATGCCACGCGGGTGTCCAGCTACAACCCGTGGACTTCGCTGTACTGGATGGTCAGCGGCAAAACCGTCGGCGGCATGGAGCTGTACCCCGAAGGCCTGCCACGGGAAACCGCGCTGGAACTGTTTACCCACGGCAGTGCTTGGTTCTCCAGCGAGCAGGGCAAAAAAGGCCAGATCAAGGTCGGCCAATTGGCCGACTTGGTCACCCTGTCGGCGGACTTCTTTAGCGTCGAGCCGGAAGCGATCAAGTGGATTGAATCGGTACTGACCGTGGTCGACGGCAAGATCGTTTATGGCGCCGGCGACTTCGACAAAATCGCGCCGCCTGCCTTGCCGGTAACCCCGGACTGGTCACCGGTAGTGAAAGTGCCTGGCCACTGGCGTCAGCAGACCGCCCTGGCGGCTGCCGTGCACCAGTGTTCAGGCCCGTGCGGCGTGCATTCCCACAGCCATGAAAAAGCCCGTTTGTCTTCGGCCCCGGTCAGCGACCACCAAGGGTTCTGGGGTGCGTTTGGTTGTTCCTGCTTTGCCTTCTGAATCTGTTTTTACAACCCCCCCCAGGCTCGACTGCGGGCCTGATTATTCGAGGAGTCATCATGAGCAAAAAATACAACCGCTTGGACAAAGACAATGCCGTGGTTTTGCTGGTCGACCATCAGGCCGGGCTGATCTCCCTGGTGCGCGACTTCACCCCGGACGAGTTCAAGAACAACGTACTGGCCTTGGCCGATATTGCTGCGTTTTTTAAGTTGCCGACCATTTTGACCACCAGCTTTGAAAATGGCCCGAACGGGCCGATGGTGCCGGAGCTGAAAGCCAAGTTTCCGGATGCGCCGTACATTGCTCGCCCGGGCCAGATCAATGCTTGGGATAACCCGGATTTTGTTGCCGCGGTCAAGGCCACTGGCCGTAAGCAGATCATCATTGCTGGCGTGGTCACCGATGTGTGCGTGGCGTTCCCGACCTTGTCGGCTATTGAAGAAGGGTTTGAGGTGTTTGTGGTGACTGATGCGTCGGGCACCTTTAACCCGCTGGTGCGTGAGTCGGCGTTGAGCCGCATGGTAGAGGCGGGGGCGCAGTTGTTGAATTGGTTTGCGGTGGGGTGTGAGTTGCAGCGCGATTGGCGTAATGACATTGAGGGGTTTGGGGCGATTCTCGGTGGGCATTTGCCGGCGTATGCGAATTTGATGCAGAGCTATAGCCAGAAGAGTTGATTGTTGATTTGAACGCGCCTTTCGGGGCGCGTTTTTTGTGGGGTGTGCCGGTCCGCGTGCGGTGTGCGCACCGGTTTTTCGTTGTTCTTCGTTATCGCGTGGGCTGGGCGTTTTGTTTCGCGCCAAACGCGGTCTTCTTCCTTACCGCGTTTGGTGGACGTTTTGTTTCGCGCCTTACGCGCGAGTCACTTTGCCAGTGGGACTGTCAGATTTTTTGTGTGTGGGCCGGTAACGGCCTGCCGCTAGGCAGACCTTCATTTACCACGTCGGCCTGGTGAACCGGTCCCCGTAAAGGAT
>LNAP01003702.1_pt1 | contig 14519 bp, 14 predicted proteins | sample 602601 | NCBI WGS metagenome assembly LNAP01 (sample SAMN02440304, study PRJNA202911) | soil metagenome | biome: Subtropical and temperate rainforests or woodlands; isolation source: soil samples (1 kg each in a 20% v/v slurry with milli Q water) were... ...
AAAATACGCACTGGCCTTGCGCAGGATCTCGTTGGCCTGCCGTAGCTCTCGGACTTCGCGCTCCAGCGCCTTGATCCGCTCGGTCTCGCTGGTCGTCGGCCCGGGGCGCTTGCCCTGATCACGCTCCGCCTGACGCACCCAGCGCCGCAGCGTCTTGGCCGTGCAGCCGATCTTGCCGGCAATCGATCCGATCGCCGCCCACGGCGAACCGTGCTCGCCCTGGTGCTCCAGCACCAACCGAACCGCCCGCTCCTGTACCTCGGGGGAAAACGTCGCTGACTTCCTCATGGCTCAATCCTCTCAAGGGAACGAGCCTCCGGGATTCTCGGGGCGGTTCACGCGAACGTCGGCGTAGCGGCCTATCCCGCGCGGCCTGCCGCGCCGGTGACACCGGCGATGGATGACCTTTCCCACGCCGTTCGCGGCTCGGCAAAAAATTGAAGCGGTGACTTGACAGCGCGCAACGACGTGCCTAACACTCCCGACCCGAGCAAACGATCGCCCTGCTTCAGTCGGTCACGCAGGTGGCAACTGCCGGGCAGGAGATTTGGAAATGAACGCACCGCATGCATATGACTTGGAGCAGCACCACGGGGATCTGGGCCGCGGACCGGTGTCGACCGAGTCGGTGACCTCGGCGGCCTATTTCGAGGCCGAGCGCGAGGCCGTTTTCAAGCGCAGCTGGCTGGTGGTCGGCCGCGAGACCGAGATCCCCAAGCACGGCGACTACCTGGTCAAGCGGGTCGAGCCGTGGAACGCCACCGTGGTGGTGGCGCGCGACAAGCAGGGCCGGCTACACGCCATGCACGACGTGTGTCCACACCGCGGCATGCACGTATGCGGCAAGGAGCATCGAGGTAACCGGCGCTCTGGCACCTTCACCTGCCAGTTTCACGGTTGGGTGTTCGGCATGGACGGCCAGGTGCTGGACGTGCCCGAGCGCAACCAGTACTTCAGCGATCCGACCCGCCTGCGCATGCCGCCACTGGCTGTGGATACCTGGGAAGGCTTCATCTTCGTGCATTGGCAGGCCGAACCCGCACAGACGCTGCGTGAATTCCTGGGCGAGCTGTACGACGGCTACCACGGCTACTTCGAGGGTTCGTTCTTCCAGAAGGCAGGTCGCTACGTCGCCGACATGCACATGAATTGGAAGCTCTACCTCGACAGCTCGAACGAGGTCATTCACGCCGGCTACACCCATATCCAGAACAATACCGGCCAGAATGCGAAGTCCGCCGTCAACCTGTTGTTGACCCCTGAGTGGGTACGCCTGGGTGAGCGCCACCGCGCGGTCGGGGTGCCCATCGGGCTTGGCGAGCGTGATCTCGCCCCCATGGAGCAGTTAGCCTTCAAGTACGGCGGACTGACTACCGCCTATGACGCGCGCGTGAGGGCGCGCCAGCTGCCGACGGGAGTTAATTTCGCGAAAGCGGATAACTGGGCTTTTGATGTCCTCGAGTTGTATCCGAATCAGGTTTGGTTTTTGAGCGGCGCCTTGGTGGGTGTCATCAGTCTGTGGCCATCGGCTCACAACCGGTGTCGCGCGGAAATCGACGTGTACATGGCGCCGCCGAGCAATGCCGCTGAACGAGTCGCTATCGAGTATGGGTTGCTGTCGCTGCGCGATGTGATTCGCGAAGACTTGAATATGGCCGAGGGTTGCACCGATGCCATGAGCAGCGGGGCTCTGAAAGAAATTCAGCTCTCCGATCAAGAGATCAACGTGCGACACAGCTATCTGGTCGTCGACCGTGAGGTCAGTGCCTATTTGGCTGAATCCGGCAAGACCATTTGAGTTAATGACCCGCTTCACTTTTTAACGGAACCGCCACGATGAATACCAGCGCCGACAAATGGACCCTGCGTTTTGGCTTGGACACGGCCCCGCTCAACCCGTCCATTTACACATCACAAGAACAGTTCGAGCTCGAGCGGGACAAGATTTTTCGGAAATACTGGCTGAACCTGGGGCGCATCGAGGACATTCCAAACCGCGGCGATTACGTGGTTCATGATTTGCCCCTGTTCCCGACATCGATCCTGCTGATTCACGGCTACGACGGGCGCGTGCGCGGCTTCCACAATATGTGTACGCACCGCGGCAACAAGGTGTGCCCGATGTTCGCGGCGCCGGAAGCGTTCGTGAAAACCGGCAACAAGCGGTTTCACACCTGCGAATTTCACGGCTGGGTATTCAACGACAAGGGTGAGCTGGTCGACATTCCCGACGAGGCCGGGTTTTTCGATCTAGACCGCAAGAACCTGAACCTGCGCGAGGTGGCAACGGATACCTGGGAGGGGTTCATCTTCATCAACCTCGATCCGACGCCTCAGTTGACGCTGCGCGAGCAGCTCGGTGGCTTGGTTGACGAGTTGGCCGGCTACCCGTTCGACAAGTACACGACCATCTTTGGGTACGAGGGCGAATTGGCCTGCAACTGGAAGTTGAGCGTCGACTCGCAAATCGAGGCGTACCACGCGGTCACCTTGCACCGACGCACCCTGGGTGGGCCGTTGGTTGGCATCAAGGACAACCCGATGATGCACGCGCTGGAGTTCGCGGCATTTGGCAGCAACAGCCGTCTCTCCTGCCCCGGTGTGCCCGGTGTCGACGGCACGCCACGGGGGAGCATCGATGCACTGGCTGCCGGTCTGGCGCCATCGATTCGTTCATTCACCGAGGGTCGTCTGAGCGACCTGCCGCAGGGCGTCAACCCGACGCGAGCCGACAACTGGGTGTTCGACATCTATTACGTGTTTCCCAATTTCTGGATTGCGGTGATGGATGGCCAGTACCAGACGCACAACTTCTGGCCGTTGTCGGTAAACAGGTTGTACCAGCGCATCACCATGCGCGCGCCACAGCCGAAGACGCGCAGCGAGCGCTGGGGACTGGAGTACGCGCGCGTCATGTCCAGCAACGTCTGGCTGGAAGACTTCAGCACGCTCGAGGAAACCCAGGCGATGGCCGAATCCGGCTTGCTGGAGAGGGTGTATTTCCAGGATGAGGAAGTGCTGTGCCGCTACTTCCATCAAACGATCCGCAACCACATCACCGCTTGACTGGACAAGGAGTCATCGCCGTGAGCGAAATCACACTGCCGGCTGACTTTGCCGATCTGGAACCGTACGTCGAGTACTGGGCGCGCGAGACGCAGACCGAGCGCCTGTACCAGCGCCTGGCGGCGAAAATGCCTAAGATCCGCGAGTTCTACGATGCCATTACCCCGCGCCTGAAGGCGATCCTCGATCACCTCGACCAGTACCCGCTCGATACCGAGCTTCCGGCGGATGCGCAGCGCCTGGAATGGCTGGCCCTGTCGGCGGCGCAGATCGCACCCGCCGTCGAGCTGTTCAAACAACCGGCCGTGGTATGCGGCTTCGACGCGCGCCTTTTCCTGCCTACCCACGAAGCGGTGCCGCGGCGGCCGAAGATGTCGATTGCACCGCAATCGTTTGTCTGACCAGGCGTAGGTTCGTGGACATCGAACAGCGACTGGCCGCCCTGGAAGGCGAGCTGGCACGCCTGAAGGACATCGAGGCCATCAAGCAGCTGCGCTGGGATTACTCGCGCGCCTGCGACGACAACCACAACCCCGATCGCCTGGTGCCGATGTTCACGGCCGACGCGAGCATCGTTCTGAACGCACCGTTCAGCGGCGAGGTGAGAGGGCATGCGGCGCTGCGCGAGATGTTCGCCAACAACGCGCGCGTCAATGGCATTACCTGGACGCTGCACTACTACCTGCAACCGCTGATCACGGTGGCGGACGACGGACTCACGGCCAAGGCGACCTGGTACCTGTGGGAGCTGGCCAAGATGCCGGATGCCAACGGCGCCGAGGAACCCGTGTGGGTGGCCGGCGAGTATTTCGATGATTACGTGAAACAGAATGGTCGCTGGAAATTTCAGCGGATCGACGTCCACATCCGACTGCTCAGCCCCTACAACGACGGGTGGGTGAAAACGATGGTGCGCGGCGTAGCGACCAGCAACAGGAGTTAAGCCCATGACGACGCCAACCCTGCCAACTGCCTTTGCCGCCCTGCAGCCATACGTCGCCGCGTGGGCATTGCCGGACGAGGACGCGCGTTTTCGCAAGCGCCTGCACGCGCCCATGGACGACCTGCGCGCGTTCTACGAGGCCATCCTGCCGCACATGGACGCGATCATGCAGCACTTGCAGGGCTGCCCGGCGCAGAACCTGCAGCCGGCGGATGATGCATTACTGAAGCTGGCCCTCAGCTATACGGAAATCTCGCGCGTGTTTGAAGTCTGGCAGCAGCAGGACGTACGCGCCGATTATCTCGATCCGGCACGCCTGCGCTGTATCGGTTTCGAGGCGGTGCAGGCCTGAGGCGGACGACATGAACGCAATGGATCTTCAGCAGCGTTTGCTGGCGCTGGAAGCGCGATTGAGTCGCATGGAAGATATCGAAGCCATTCGCACTCTCAAGTGTGAACACGCGCTGGCGTCGGATGATCCCGACCATCTGCGCGAGCGCCTGTTGGCAATCGTCACCGACGATATCGAATTTGACTATGGCGCCGAATTCGGCCGCCACCAGGGCAAGGAGACGCTGGCGCGATTGCTCGAGCAGACGCCATTCGCCTGGACCTTTCACTGCATGATCCCCAAGCGAATCGATCTGTCGGCAGACGGGCGAAGCGCAAGTGGAATCTGGTACCTGTGGGAACCTGCTGTGACGGCGCCGACCGATGGCAGTACGCCACAGGCCGTTTGGCTGGCCGGCGTTTACAGGGACACCTACCGCAAACAAGCGGACGGGCGCTGGCTCATCGCGCGTCTGGCGCTCGAGACGCGCCTGATGGCGCCCTATGAAACCGGCTGGGCACAGCGCCGTGTTTTCACCGAGCAAAGCGCCTGGGCCGAAAAGTCCTCGCGCTGACTACGCACTCAAGATTCATCAGTCAGGAGAGCCGATCATGGACATGAAAACCGACGAGCTGCTGGTCCCGCATCGCTGGGCTCAAAAATATCCACAGTTCGGCACCGGGACGCTGCCGATCGAGCCGGTGATCTCCAAGGAATTCTTCGAACTCGAACGCGACAAGATATTCCGACATGCGTGGCTGCAAGTCTGCCGCGTGGAAGACGTGCCGAATCCGGGCAGCTATTTCAACCGGCACATCGAACTGCTCAACACCCACGTTCTGATCAGCCGCGGTCAGGATGGACAGTTGCGCGCGTTTCACAACATGTGCTCACACCGCTGCAACAAGCTGGTGTGGCAGGAACAGGGGCAGGCCAAGTTCCACGACTGCAAGTTCCACGGCTGGATCTACGACAGCGCCGGGCAGCTGGTGGACGTGCCCGACGAGGGCAACTTCTTCAACCTGAACAAGGACGCCAACGGCCTGACGCCGATCCGGCTCGACGTGTGGCAGGGCTTCGTCTTCATTTGTCTGGACCCACAGCCCAAGCAAAGCCTGCGGGAATTTCTGGGCGAGGTGGTCGACATGCTGGAAGGCTACCCGTTCGACGTCTTCCAGTTCGGATACGGCTACAAGAGCAACCTGAACTGCAACTGGAAGATTGCCGTCGACTCGCAGCAGGAGGCCTATCACGCCTGCTACCTGCACCGGCGCACGCTCGGCGATATCTGCGTGGCCAAGGATAACCCGTTCATGCACGCGCTCGACATCCAGTTCTTCGGGCCGCACCGCATGATTTCTCTCTCGTTTCCGGGCGAGTACTCGCCGACCCCGATGGCCGAGGTCAGCGCCAGGCACGCCTGGACCATCAAGAAGGAAGGACACGGTGCGCTGGACCCGAACAACCTGCCCAAGGGGGTGAATCCGACCCGCGCCAAGCATTGGTTGTTCGATATCTATCTGATCTGGCCGAACTTCTGGCTCGCCGTGTTCGACGGCGCCTACCAGACGCACAACTTCTGGCCGACCGCCGTCGACGGCATGTATCAGGAAATCAAGATGCACGTGATTCCGCCCCGCACACCCAGTGAGGTGTTTGCGCTGGAACACGCCAAGTGCATGAACCGCGACACCTGGGTCGAGGACTTCAGCACGCTGGAAACCACGCAGACCGTGCTCAAGTCCGGCGGCAAGACGCAATTCATCCTGCAGGACGAGGAGATTTTGCTGCGGCATTTCTACGCCACGCTGGAAGCGGCCGTGCACGGCTGAAGACATCACCCGAACCCTTACCGAGGAATACACCGATGACCAATGTTGTTTTGCCGCCCCAGTTCGACCACCTCGCCCGGTTTTCCGACTGGGCGCTCGATTCCGAGCGCGCGCGCAACCGCAAGCGCCTGGCCAGCTCGATGGAAGAGATCCGGCAGTTCTATGACGCCATGCTCGCCAGCGTGGACGAAGCGCTCGAGTACCTGAACGGCTACTCGCTGGACGCCCTGCCGACGGCCGAGCGCAACCTGCTGCTCCTGACGCTGTCGCTGGCCGAGGTGGCCAACGCGGTGGAGTTGTTCAAGACCCAGCCCGGCGTGATCGACGGCTTCGACATGGAGCGGTTCCACATGATTCACGAAGGCGAGACCGTGCCGGCGCGCTGAGTCCTCACCCCTGACATGGCATGGAGTATCAGGACGTGACGATTCAGCTTGGCGGTTTTTTTCATGCCCAACCATCCGCCCGATCGACCGCTGGTCGATGCCCATGAGTGGGATCTGAAGGTCATCGAACATCTGGACACGGTTGGTTTCGACGAAGCCTGGATCGGAGAGCACTTCACGGCGCCCTGGGAACCCATCGTGGCGCCGGACATCATGATCGCCCAGGCGCTCACGCGTACCAGGAAGATTCGCCTGGGGCCGGGTGGCCACTTATTGCCCTACTACAACCCGGCGGTGCTGGCGCACCGTATCGCCTACCTGGACCACCTGTCCGGCGGGCGAATCATGTTCGGCATCTCGACCGGCGGCGTGCCGACCGACTGGCGGCTGTTCGATTACGTCAACCTGGGCGAGCAGAATCGAGAGAAGGCACAGGAAGCGGTCGAGATCATCCTGAAGATCTGGAACGAGCCGGGGCCGTGGCAGTACGCGGGCAAGTTCTGGAACATCAGCCTCCCGGAGCCGATGTTCGGCCTGCAGTACCACATGAAGCCGCTGCAGCGCCCGCATCCGCCGGTCGCCATCGCCGGCTTGAGCCCGAAGTCGCCGACCTTGAACGTGGCCGGGCAGTATGGACTGTGGCCGCTCAGCGTCGCCTTCAGTCACCGCCATCTGCTGTCGCATTGGGAATCGGTTGAGGAGGGCGCCGCCCGTGCGGGCCGTGCCGCCGATCGCTCCACCTGGCGCATCAACACACCCGTCTACGTCGCGCAGACCGACGCCGAGGCCCTGGACCGGGTGGTCAATGGCCCCATCGGGCGGGCGTTCGACGAGTATCTGATGCCGCTGTGGAAGGCAGCGGGTTTGATCAACGCCTTCAAGGAAAACCCGACCGATCCGGATGACAGCGTCACCGTCGAGCGCATGGCCCGCGAGGCCTGGCTGGTCGGCTCGCCGCAGACGGTCGCCGACAAGTTTGTCGAGCTGTACCGCTACACCGGCGGCTTCGGTGGCGTGCTGGCCACCGTGTTCGATCACTCCGAGCCGCAGCATGAGGCGGCTTGGTTCGAGTCGCTGCGCCTGATGGCGCAGGACGTGATGCCGGCGGTCAAGGCCAGGCTGGCCTAGTCCGCGCACACCAAAACCCGGAGGCACATCATGAATGAGGTTGTGAATCATCGCTACGCGAACCAGTTCACCGAGCTCGGCCGCGGCCCGGTGTCGGTCGAGCCGTCGCGCTCGCCAACGTGGTTCGAGGACGAGCGCCTAGCCATCTTCAATCGCTGTTGGCTGAACGTCGGTCGGCTCGACGATGTCCCGCAGCCGGGTGATTACCTGGCACGCACCGTGGATGTGTGGAATACCTCGCTGCTGATCGTGCACGGTCGCGATGGGCGCGTGCGCGCGTTCCACAACGTGTGCACGCACCGCGGCAACCTGGTCGCCAACGAGGGCAAGGGCAGCTGTCGCGGGTTCCTTACCTGTCCGTTCCACGGGTGGGTATTCGACGATACCGGCCGGCTGTGTGACGTCACCGACGTTGACAACTTCTTCGATATTGACCGCGACCGGCTTGGCCTGCGTGAAATCGCATGCGATGTCTGGAACGGCTTCGTGTTCGCCAGCCTCGACCCGCAACAGTCGTTGCCCGAGTACCTCGGGCCGCTGACTCAGAGCAAGCTGGCGCGCTACCCGTTCGACCAACTGACCACCCGCTTCACCTACCAGGCCGACGAGCGTGTGAACTGGAAGGTGCTGCTCGATGCGCAACAGGAGGGCTACCACGTGCCCTATATCCACAAGCGCACCCTGTCGCTTTCTTTCCCCGAGAGCCTGACGCGCTTTCGGTCCCTGCTGATGCAAGTCATGGGACCGCACCGGTTGCTGTCGACCGGTCCGTCGAGCGAGCCGTTTGCCCCGACGCCCACCGGCAGGGTGGCGATGAAATTCGGCCCCAACTCGCTGGAGGCCTTCGCCGGCGGTGGTGACGCCACGGCCTATGCCGACGCGATGGAAGGCGTATTTGATTTTCACGTCATCTTTCCGAACTTCGTCATCGCCGCCCTGTATGGCACCTATTTCACCTACAACATGTGGCCGGTTGCCGCCGACCGTACGCTGTGGGAAGTCCGCATGTACTACCCGAAGTCCGTCACCGCCGGGCAGTTGTTCGCTACCGAATACGGCAAGGTCGGCTTGCGCGACGGGCTGCTGGAGGACGCCAGCACGCACGAACGCACGCAGCGCGGCATCAATTCGGGCGCCATTACCCATTTCCAATTCCAAGACGAAGAGTTCGCCTGCCGTCACGGTCACGAGGAGGTGATGGCATGGGTCCGCCAATGGCGTGCCAACCAGCCAAGGACTGCCAGCTAGCGTCGGTCAGGACACGCAATATAACGACTTATCGACTCGGGAGGCTCTAGCTATGAATTTTGGAAAATTCGGCATCGTCAGCGCCGTAACGGCACTGACGGCAGCAGGCCCGGCGTTTGCCGCCGAGGGGACGTTTTCCTATTCTGGATTTGCGCGTGCGCAAGCGGCGTACAGTCTGAAGCACGACAATCCAAACAATGCTGCACTGGGCTTGCCTGACGATCAGGACTTCAATCTGATCAAGGCGTTCGTGGTGACCGACCTCGAGTACACCCAGCCGTTCGAGGCGGGTGCGCTGCTCGACAAACTGCGCATCTTCACCCGCTGGCGCCTGAACAAGGATCTGACGGAGGCCTGGTCTGGCGGTATCGGCGACTACAACGCCTTTCCGCTGGATTTCCGTCACGACGGCACTCTGGCCCGTGCGGAATCGGAGAGCACCGCGTTCGAGTTGTGGGAGGCGTTTGCCGACGTTCGCGCTGGCCGCGCGTCACTGCGTATCGGTCGCCAGAACATCGTCTGGGGCGAGGCCGACGCCATACGCCTGCTCGATGTCGTGAACCCGCTCGATCTCACCCAGCATATGTTCTTCGAGCGCAGCAGCGAGCAGTTCGACCATATCCGCATCCCGGTGTGGGCATTGCGGGCGCAGTACCAGTTCAAAACCCTCGCCGGCTATAGCCTCGATGCGTTCGTCATTCCGGGCGACTATGTACCCACGTCGCTACCGGACCGCGGCGCGCCGTTCAATCAGCTGCCCTTCCCGGACAACGCTCCGCCGACCTTCTTGCCGGTGGCCCCGTTCCTGATCCCGGGCCTGCGAGTCGACGATGATCTCGACAGTCGGCGGGGCGACTGGCAAGGTGGTCTGCGTCTATTGGGCGACATCAACGGCTTCCAGTACACCCTGAATTACCTGAGCAAGATCGACGAGGATGGTGTCACTACCTTGAGTGGCGCCTTTCCAGGCGGCTTCGATCCGTCTACCGGGCAGGTGGTATTGCATAACCGACGCAAGCGACTGGATATTTTCGGGGCCTCGTTCAACTGGTTCTGGCCGCAGGTTGGCGGCGTGCTGCGTGGCGAACTCGCCTATACCCCAGATCAGCCTTATGCGGGGCCGTTGGTACCGCTCGCCCCTGGGGTGGCACTGCCGGTAACGACGGTCGAACGGGATACCGTGAAATGGGTACTCGGCTTCGATCGCCCGACCTTTGTCTTCCCCACCGACCAGACCATGAGCATCTCGCTGCAGTGGTTCCAGACGCGGCGTGAGGGTGACAGCGACGGCATCACGATACTCAACGCGCCGGCGGACAAGAACGAAACCAACTTCAGTATCTTCCTGTCGCAGCCGGTGATGAATTCGCAAGTCTCGTTCGATCTCCTCGCCGTGCTCGACACCGACGACGCCTACTGGTGGCAACCGCAAGTGCAGTTCCTGCCCGGCAATGAGTGGCGTATTGCCGTCTACGCAAATCTTTTCACCGGCTCCGAGCAACGGCCCGGGCGTTTTGGTGCGCTGTCATGGGCAAACGAAATCAACGTCTCCGTGACGTATCAATTCTGAGCGGCTCGGCCGTTGGCTATCACTTTTATTACCGGGAGTCATAATATGTTGTCCATCTGCAGGAGAGCCTTGCTGCTTTCATTGAGTTTCGCCTTTGCGCCGGTCATGGCCGCGGACGCGGCTGACGAGGTACCGGTCGGCACGCAGATCGACGCCGGCAATGTGGAGCAATACAAGGCGCTGCTGCCGTACGGAACCTACGTCAATGTTCTGGCCGGGGAGGTCTTGAAAGTCATTCCTACCACGCCGGTCGAACAGTTGAGCGATCCCAAGTGGCTGGAACTGACCGAGGCCAACCGGGGTAAGGCAAAGATGCTCGACGAAGCTGGCACGTGGGGGCTGGCCGATGGCTCGTACTGGCCGGGGGGTTATCCGTTTCCGGGCACCGACGACCCGCGGGAAATCATGGCCAATTTCCAGTACCACCTGACCCCGGATGACATCGATACCCAGACGCCCGGCGGGCGCATGGGTGGCCTCTCGTTGGTCAACGGGCAGGGCAAGGAGTACAAACGGTTCATCATTAACCTCACACAGCGCCGAATGGCCGGGCGGGTGTGGACGCCACCCCTCGGGGCCGAGCCGGGTTACGAGCACGAGTTGTACCGAACCAACACGCTGTTTTTCGAGCCCTACGACTCCAAGGGCGTAATCAGCATGAATGTCATCTACCGCGATCAGGCGGCCTTGCCGGATGCCTATGTCTACGTGCCGGTGCTGCGCCGCGTGCGCCGCTTGTCGAGCTCGCAGCGCGCCGATGCCATCCAGGGCTCCGATCTGACGGCTGGCGATGTCGACACCTTCGCCGATCCGCTGGGCATGTGGGACTTCAAGTTGCTGGGGACCGAAACGCTGCTGGTCAACCAGAATGGCTCGCCGCCGTCCGAGGGCATGTTGGACAACAGTGTGCAATTGGTCGCCAACTACTACCCGTCGCCGTATGCGGCAGTCGAATCCCGCCAGGTGCACATCATCGAGGCGACCCCCCGTTACAGCACGATCTATTCGAAGAAGGTGCTGTACGTGGACTCGCAAACGTACCGGCCTGCAGTGGGCGAGTTCTACGACCGGCAGGGACAACTGCTCAAGACCTACGAGATGAACTGGAACATCAAAAAGGATTTCACGCCATCACCGAACTGGATCGTCATCAAAAACCAGCAAACCGGCAACGCGTCGATCTTCTGGGTGTTCGAGATCAATGCCAACGTGGGCACGCCATTGAGCCGGGTATTGACCTCCAGTATGAGCGAAAGCAGCCGCTGAGCGGTCGTCGGTGTCGGGACAGGCGGCGCGGCGCAGAGGGTGGGTGGCGATCGGCCGCTCGCGGCCGGTTGCCATGGTGATGGGCAAGCATGGGGTTCGACCGTGTTGAAGGCGTTTTGCAGGTATGGCGTGGTGCTGCTGGGCTGTTGCGGTGTCATCGCGTCGGCGGTCGTCGAAAGCGGGCCGGTCGATGATGTGTTGCTGCCGATAGCGGCGCAGTACCGCTCCTTCGGGCGCGGTCGCAGTCCGTTCGACGCGATCGTGAGCAGCGATGGCAGGGTGCTCGTGCTCGGTCGTGCCGGCCTGTTGGCAGTGCTGTCCGAGGACCTGCGCGAAGTCACGCGAAAGCTCGACGTGGACCCTGCGGTGAATTTTCTGGCTGCCGCCGTGGGGCCCGATGGACGTGTTCGCCTGACCGACGGCGTGGGCCGTATCTGGCGGATCAACGAGGCGTTGACTGAGGTGAGCGTTGAGTCCAGTGAGCCCGTCGGGGCGCTGTTCAGCATCCAGTACCTTACCGATGGCACCGGCCTTGCGGTTGGCGAGTTCGGCACGGTGTTGTCGAAGGCACCGGCCGCGGATCACTGGCAGCCAGTGACGTTCGACTGGTCCGCCGCCCTGCCGCGCCTGGCCGAGAAATTCGGCGATGTGTCGCCGCATCTTTACCGCATCTGCCGCGCGCCGGCCGGCGGTGCCCTGGTGGTTGGCGAGTACGGCGTGGTGATGGAACTCGCGCATGGCGCCTGGCGGGCACAGCAGGTCAGCGATGAGCAGGGGACGCTTTTCAGCTGTCTGGTCACGCCAGACGGGCGGCAGGTTTTGGCCGGACAGTCCGGACAAATGCTGATCCGTGACAGTGCACACCAGCCCTGGCGCCGGATGGACTCTGGCCTGACGGCGGATATCTACGACCTCGCCTGGTATGCCGGTGAGCTGCTGGCGGTGGCGCAGGATCAACTGGCCCATGGCTCGCTCGACGCCCCGGCGCTGACGGTCGCCGACGCCGCGCTGCCGAGCGTGTCCTGGGTCGTACGGGTGCTGCCGATACACGGTCAGCTGTTTGTGGTGGGCCAGCAGGGCTATCTGGTCATCGACAACGCGCCACGCCTGGTGAGGGGCAGCGCCAATGGATACCCGCGAACCACCCTCCACCAAGCCAGCCGGTAGCCGACCATGACCGATTTCCTGTGCCGGATCCTGTTCTTCAACCGGTACCTTACCCTGGGGCTTATCTTCCTGGCCACGGCTGTGTGGGCCATGGGTATACCGGGCGCCTCGTTCCAGACCATCTTCGAGGATCTGCTGCCGCGCGGACACGGCATCGTCGAGAACTACCTGCGCTATCGCGCCCAGTACGGCAACCAGGACTCACTTCAGCTCATCCTGGAGAACCGTGAGGGAAACATCTATGACCCGCGCTTCCTGAAGGCAGTGGATCGGGCGACGCGGGATTTCGAGACGATTCCGGGCGTCAACAAGGAGCGCATCACGTCCATCACCTCGCGCAAGGTGCGCATTGCGCATACGGACGGTTCGACCATCTACAGCGATCCGCTGATTGACCCCGACCGCGGAGTGCCGGAAACCGGGCCGGCATTGCAGGAACTGAAGGAACGGGTGATTTCGGCGCCAGGCGTGCTGGGCCAGTGGGTGTCCTGGGACCAGACGGCGGTACTGATCGACGGCGCCCTGGTGCCCGGGGCATCCGATTACGTGGCGGTGTTCGAGCGCCTGCGGCAGATCGCCGCGGCAGCGGAAAGCACGCCAGGCGTCAGTGCCAAGATGCTGGGCCGCCCGGTGTTGACCGGATGGGTCTACAGCTTCCAAAGCCAAGTCGGCTGGATCCTGCTGCTGAGCCTGGTCATCGTGCTCGGCATGGTGGCGCTGTACAGCCGCAGCATCACGCTGACGGGGCTGGCGAGCCTGGCGGCGATGCTGAGCATTGTCTGGGGGCTCGGCCTGCTGGGTTATCTGGGTGACAACCTCGACCCGCTGGTGCTGGTGGTGCCGATCCTGCATGTGGCGCGGGCGCTCAGTCACTCGGTGCAGATGGGCCTGCGCTTCCAGGAGTTGCAGGCCGCCGGTCTGCAACGTATCGAGGCCGGGCGCGAGTTGTTCAAGCGTCAGTTCGTGCCGGGTGGGCTCGGCATCGTGGCGGACGCGCTGGGCCTGTTCCTGATTGCCATTGCCGACATCCCGATCATGCAGAAGCTGGCCCTGTTCGTCGGCTTCTGGACCATCAGCATGCTGATCAACGTGATGATGGTGTTCCCGCTGATGATCAGTTTCATGCCGCAGCGGTCGGGCAGCGCTTCCAAGTCCCACGTGTTGGGGCGCCATCCCGTGCTCGGAGTGTTGGGACGGCTGGCCATCAGCCGTCGCAGCCGGTGGGTCACCTGGGCGTGCACCTTGACGCTGACGGCAGCCTGCGTGGGGCTGAGCGCCCGGGTGCAGATGGGTAATCCACACTCTGGCACGCCGCTGCTGTGGCCTGACTCGCCCTACAACGAGGCGGTCGCCTTCTACAACGCCAAGTTTGTGGGCGCCGACCAGCTGACGGTGGTGCTCGAGGCGGCCAGCGGCGATGTGCGCAACCTGCGTTACGTGGAGGCGGCGTCGGCGCTGCAGGCGCGGATGGACGCCGAACCGCTGGTCGCCGGGTCGGTGTCCAGCGCCTGCTGAATGCGCAGGAATACGGTGGCGTCCTCCAGGCTCACGAAGCCGCTCGGACCGATCATGTTCGATGACT
>LNAP01003703.1_pt1 | contig 14510 bp, 14 predicted proteins | sample 602601 | NCBI WGS metagenome assembly LNAP01 (sample SAMN02440304, study PRJNA202911) | soil metagenome | biome: Subtropical and temperate rainforests or woodlands; isolation source: soil samples (1 kg each in a 20% v/v slurry with milli Q water) were... ...
AACGACGTCATAATTCCAATAACTTGTTATCTCCGATAGACTACGAAAATCAATTCAAGAAAACGGCTGACTAGCGTCTACAAAATTGGTGGCGATTCATCTGTTGGTGTGGCGTATTATTAAAACGTAATCTGGGCTTGATCCATTTCTGGATTAGATTAAGCCTTGAGTGTTTGTTGACAGGTTATTTTAATTAAATAATAAGAAAGAAGCTCACATGCGATATTTCAAATTAGTTTTTTTCACGATAACAATTCTGTTTCTCAGCTCCTTTCATGCTACGGCAATGGGCTTTCTTCCGCCCGAGGATTTGTCCGAGACACATGCGCTGGAACCTGCGAAATCGGAAGATATTGCCACTGAAGTGGATTTTCAGAAATGCTTGCCGCATAAATTGACCCCGGATGAAGTTTGCTATATCTCTGGCGGTATCAGTACTGATGAAGTGAATCAGTTTAAATCTCATGCCAAGGAATATCTGCTGGAAATTGTATTTGTGCAGAAAGCTGACCCCGAAGAAAATGATCGTATTGAAGAATACCTGGCTGAGGTGCAGCTGCAAATTAAGGATAGCAAAGGCAATGTAGTCGTAGATACTACAACTGAAGGACCTTTCTTTCTTGCAGACCTGCCATTAGGGAGTTATAAAATTACGGCTGAACATGACGGTGTCATAAAAAATAATGCAGTGAAAATAATCGCTAAAAAACACCAGAGAATAGTATTTCTTTGGCCTAGGTAATATTTGATAGCCGTGTAGATAAGGGAGCCTGCATGGACTTTCTACCAGAGGGTGAAAGAACCTGCCTATATTCAAAAAATCAGCTTGATGCCGTAATTGATGCGATGGCTTGGCAGGCCAGCGGATTTATACGGGATAAAGAACGTGTTGTGCTGGTGGGTATATTGCGCCGCGGCGCACCTCTGGCGGAGATGCTGTATGCTAAATTGACTCATCAGTATGGTATGGCCAATATCACTAAACTTCATCTGCAAATCAAGCGTTATGCTGATGACCTGACGTTATTGCATCCGGAAACTAAACTTACAGAAAATCCGGAACACTCAAGCCTCGATTTAACCGGTGCAACGGTGCTGGTGGTCGATGACGTGATGTATCACGGTCACTCCATGCTACGTGCAGTAGAGTATCTGGCAACCAGGCAGGCTGCAGAAATACGCACGATTGTACTGGTAGATCGCGGCGCCAATAAACTGCCAGTGCGTACAGATATTGCAGGTGTGCGTCTTGATGTGGCGCCTGGCAATATTATTGAATGCAACGTGCCGCCCTATGAGGTTGATTTCAAAATTGATTTATTGCAGCCCAGAATTAATTAAGTCATTCAGATTGGGTTTATCTGATGATGTTTCATGATCGTAACGAAGCCGCTATTCTTCTGGCAGAACAACTTAGTGATTATCAAGGTAAAAATCCTTTGATTCTGGCAATCCCTCGCGGTGCAGTGCCAATGGCTAAAATAATTGCCGATCAATTGGGCGGCGAGTTTGATGTGGTGCTGGTACGTAAGTTACGTGCCCCGAATTACCCGGAATTGGCTATTGGCGCAATAGACGAAAGCGGCTGGACTTATATTGCTGATCATGCAGCATCAGTAGGCGCTGATAGTGAATATATTGAAGCAGAAAGACAGCAGCAAATAGCGACGATTAAACAGCGGCGCGCTCAATATACGCCGGTACGCCCGTCCATAGATCCGGCAGGGCGCATTGTGATCGTCATCGATGATGGGCTCGCAACTGGAGCGACCATGATTGCTGCATTGCATGGTTTACGTAGCAGAAAACCTGCCAGATTAATATGTGCCATACCGGTTTCACCACCGGAAACGCTAAGAAAAATTTACCCTTTGGCAGATCAGGTCGTATGTCTTGATACCCCGGATAATTTTAGTGCGGTGGGGCAGTTTTATGTCAACTTCCCGCAAGTGGAGGATGTTGAGGCAATAAACATTTTGCATAACTAATATTAGTAAATTTGGTACGATTTATTATAGTGAAACATTCACTGGTCGACAGCCTCAATCTACAGACTTTTTAATGAAAGAGGAGCATCAGTACCTATATTTATTCTGAGGTAATCACCTTTACGGTCAATCCTAGCTAGCATGATTATGCAATCAGATATTGTTTGAACCAGTCGCTGGCAAGGCTGGCAACGGTCTCCAGCATTCCAGGTTCCTCAAACAGATGGGTGGCGCCGGGAATGATCGTAATATGTTTGATGCAGTGCATGTGGCTATAGGCTTCCTGATTCAATTCTATGACAGTGTCATCAAGACCGCCTATCAGCAGCAATGTTGGAGAGACTACCATACTTAAATTATCTGCACCGGCCATGTCTGGGCGCCCGCCACGTGAAACAACTGCGCGGATATTGTTGCCGAGTGCGGCGGCGGCTTGTAATGCGGCAGCGGCACCCGTGCTGGCACCAAAGTAAGCAATCGGCAGGTACCGCATTTGTTGTTCAGTCTGTAGCCAATGCGTTGCTGCTAATAAACGGCGGGTGAGTAATGGAATGTCAAAGCGGGCTTTGTAATCCGTATCCTCTTCCTGCGTCAGAAGATCCAGTAGCAATGTGCCCATGCCCCCTGAATGCAGAATTCTGGCGACATAATTGTTACGTGTACTATGCCTGCTACTGCCGCTGCCATGTGCAAAAACGACAATTCCCAGCGCATGCTCCGGCAGCTCAAGCATGCCTTCAATATGCATATGGTGTGCAGGAATCTGAACTAGCTTTTCAAAGGCTTGTGACATAAAAAAACCTTATTCTAAATTCTAAGCATAAGCGCCAATAGTAATTGGAATACGTCTTCGGCCAAAATGTTCTGCTAACGGGGCAAAGCGCCCAGCGATAGGGGTTTTGCAATCCGGGCAGTAACCATCCTCAGTCAGGCGATATTGGTTGATCTGGTACCAGTCACGAACAATCATCGGTGCCTTGCAACCGGGGCAGAATGTGGTGTCACCTTTGATGTTATGTACATTGCCGGTATAAACGTAATGCAGGCCTTCGCGGATGCCAATTTCTCTGGCGTGTATCAGAGTAGCCCTCGGTGTAGGCGGAATATCAGGCATTTTGTAATCAGGATGAAAAGCAGAAAAGTGCAGCGGAATATCCGGACCTAATTCTTTCCTGATCCATTGACACATTGCGGTTATCTCTTCGTCGGAGTCGTTCTGGCCGGGAATCAGCAATGTGGTAATTTCAAACCACACATCGGTTTCATGTTTAAGGTAGGTCAGCGTATCCAGCACTGGCTGCAACTGTGAGCCGGTAAGCTTGTAATAAAATTCCTCGGTAAACGCTTTTAGGTCGACGTTGGCTGCATCCATTTTTGCGTAAAAGTCGCGTCTTGGAATCTCGTGCATATAGCCTGCAGTGACGGCAACAGTTTTAATGCCGCTTGCATGGCAGGCATCGGCAACATCCATGGCATATTCAGCAAAGATGACAGGGTCATTATAGGTAAATGCTACGCTGGTACAGTGATGGTCTGCCGCTGCCGCAGCGATAGCTTCAGGCGATGCCTGATCCATAAGCAGATCCATGTTTTTTGACTTGCTGATATCCCAGTTCTGGCAGAACTTACACGCTAGATTGCAGCCGGCGGTACCGAAAGACAATACACTGCTGCCGGGGTGAAAATGGTTGAGCGGTTTTTTTTCTATGGGGTCTATGCAGAAACCAGATGAGCGGCCATAGGTGGTGAGTATCATCTGGTCACCTTCACGCATGCGCACAAAACAGGCTCCGCGTTGCCCCTCGTGCAGTTTGCAATCTCTGGGGCAAAGGTCACATTGCATACGGCCATCATTGAGCATATGCCAGTAACGTGCGAGATAGTGTGCGCTTTCAATCATGATGCTATGCTTTCAGTGTTGCGGCTCAGTGCTTCATGCAGATCTTTTTCTTTGAATTTTGTAGCCGTATAACGATAGAGTTCAATATCATCATTCCAGAATCTCGGGTCAAGACCCGCTTTGTGTTTGAGGTGCGCCATAAATGTTTTGGCGTCAGTTAATTGCCCCCACACCTGCGGTAAAAAAGTGCTCCGGTAGCGGCCATATTTAAATACTACGCCGTCAATATTCGGTTTTAATTGCGCCAAAGCATCAGCTTCATCTTTAAAGAATAGTGGATGCTGGGGTGACAGCAGTGAAATTTCTATCTCTGTCGTATCAAGTTCGGCGATGGTCAGCGGCGAGAACCTGGGGTCGCGAAAGGCCGCAGCATAAGCATTGGCTTTTACATCAATAAGCAAAGGTCGGTGTGCCTCAAGAGAGCCAATGCAACCACGCAAATGCTGGTTTATGGTTAAGGTAACAAAGCTTGCACCTGGGTCATGCAGCCATGGTTGGTTTTCATCTGTAGATTCAGCTTGTTTGCCCAAGGCATCAGAAATCTCAGCGCGAGCGATGCGCAGTAGTATTTTTCCTTTGTATTCCTGCGAGATAACGTTTTCAGCAGGATTGGTTTGATTGGTTTTTTCAGGCATAGACGGCATCCTCCGTGAACGCAAAAGCGGCATAGCCAACCACACGATTTTTATCGCCTTCAGTATCGCCTGAATTGCACAAGTCCAGCAGAGTAGGGTGCAAATGATGCTTGATTGCAGCTAGAATCAAACCGTTTAGAGGTGTGCCTCCGCAGGCTTGATGATGCGTTAGACAACCCTGCATGTTGAGTATGTTTTTAACTGTAGATTTATCTACCTCGTTTGCGACTGAGTAGGGCAGAAAGTGGGATAGATCTGAGCTCACCACAAAAATGGTTTCCGCCCCGCCCCATAGTGCTTCTATCACTTCAGCCACCTCTTGCGGAGAGGCATTGCCGACAGCGAACGGTACCAGTTTAAAATCATCCAGTATTGACTGCAGAAACGGTAACTGCACCTCCAGCGAGTGTTCCTGTGCATGCGCCGGGTAGCTTACGATGACCTGTTTCATGTTAGCGACAGATGCAATCGCAGCTTTGTCCAGTTCTACTTCACCTAGCGGCGTGGTAAATGCATCTACATCCGGCAGTGCCAGCCCGTCAACCGGCACTCGATGTACCGGGCCTAGCAAGATGACGCGTTTAATTGTATCGTGCCATCTGGCGAGTAGATTGTAGGCAATTGCAGCAGTCTGGCCTGAATAAATATAGCCGGCATGTGGAACCACAATCGCCTTGGGAGGTGCTGAAGGTATATCAGGCGTTGCCGGCGACTCCATGTTGTCGGCAGCCTGCTTGAGCAGCACATGAATACTCTCAGCCAGCATCTGGCGATTGCCTGAGTAGAAACTGCCAGCTACGGCTGCAGGACGTAACGTATGCATACATCTCTCCATTAAGCTTCAGAAATACTTCAGCAAAACAAGTTGACGTGTCGTTGAGCCTTGGCCTTGAACTTTAAAAGGCGCTTAATGATGACTACTTTAGCAAATACAGAGATACGGGATAATCCGCGCGAACACTTATAGGAAGAGGTTTAGTTTAGCGCTATTCAAACAGCCGACCTTCATTGGCTATTCTGGCCAGATCCAGCAGGTTGCTGGCGCCGGTTTTATGCATGATTTTTGACTTATGGATTTCTACAGTACGGTGGCTGATACCCAGGCGCCGTGCAATCTCTTTATTAGGAGACCCAGCCACTGCGAGCGCCATGACTTCACGCTCGCGTTCGGTCAATTCAGCCAGTTTTGATTTTGCATCCTGACCATTCGCCAGTTGGGTAACCAGTCGCTGGCTTTCTAAAATTGCTGACCTTACTGATTGCAGCAGGTTTTCGCGCGTGACTGGCTTAGTTAGAAAATCAACAGCGCCTGCTTTTACAGCCTTAACGCTCAGTGGAATATCACCGTGACCGGTTAGGAAAATGATCGGTAATTTAATCTCGCGCCGGTTAAGTTCCTGCTGCAGTTGCATGCCGTCCATGCCGGGCATGCGTATATCGAGTACAGTGCAGCCAAAGGTGTCTTTGTGGCAGGCATTCAAAAAATCTTCAGCATTGCTGTAAGTTTGTACTTTGATTCCTTCCTGCTCGATCATAAGCATGAGGGAGTCTCTTACAGCACAGTCATCATCTACAATAAAAACCGTGGCTTCGGAAATAGTCATATTGATTTCTTCACAATGTGAATAACGCTTGATAGGGATTATAGCGTCGGTTTTTTAAATTGTGTCATGCTATATTGTTTGTTAATCTTAATCATTTGTATCAGGGTGTAATAATTCATGAGTTCCTATGTGAGCATGATTACAATAATCAGTGATTACGAAATTAAAATCTTAATTGAATACATTAATATCCAACGCTTAGAACTGGATTTTTTTACATAATTGAATATTTGCGTCATTACTAACGTAAATGTTTAGATCAGGCACGCTATTTGCAATATCACATTGAATAAACTTACTGCTAAGCAGATAATGAAGTCAGCAGTTAATTAATAGAAGGCAGGATGGATGAGTATTGAAGGCTTAGACCAAATAAAAAATGATGGCGTGGCTGACTCTTTATTAGATAGTCTGGCATTAATTTGCCGCCTCTATGGTGTGGCAACTTCTAAAGATGCTTTAGTATCTGGTTTGCCGTTGCGTGATGGCAGGATGACCCCCGAACTGCTGAAGCGATCAGCAGACCGTGTTAATCTGGCTGTGACAGTTTTAAAAAAACCACTCACTGAAATCAGACGTGAATTTCTGCCAGCTATTTTGCTGCTTAAAGATGAACAAGCCTGCGTAGTGACTAAACTGGATCCTGCAAATAATCAGGCTGGCGTTATTTTCCCGGAGCTCGGTGAAGCGGAACTGATGATTCCGTTGAGCGAACTCACTGAGCGAAGCCTGGGCTATCTCATTGTTGCAAAACTCAAATACGTATTCGATCAGCGTGCACCCAGCGTAGGAAAAGTGCGTCTTCAGCATTGGTTCTGGGGTTCTCTGGCAGAGAATAGCCGTATTTATCGTGACATCATGGTGGCTGCCTTTGTCGTGAATGTGTTCGCGCTGGCAATGCCGCTTTTTACCATGAATGTTTACGACCGGGTTTTACCAAATCGTGCCACTGAAACTTTGTGGGTAATGGCGGTCGGCATCGCACTGATTGTCATCGGTGATTTAGTGCTGCGCACGATGCGCGCTTACTTTCTTGACTGGGCGAGTACGCGAATTGATGTGAAGCTGACCAGACGTATCATGGAGCACGTATTAGGCATTCGATTGGAGCAACGTCCTAATTCAGTAGGTTCATTTGCGAATAATCTGCGCTCCTTTGAGACTGTCCGCGATTTCATCACATCTGCCACAATTACGACATTTATCGACATTCCGTTTGGTCTTATTTTTGTTGGCGTGATCGCCTGGATTGCCTGGCCGATGATTATTCCGGTGCTGCTGGGTGCCATGGTTATTTTAATTTACTCATTCAGCGTGCAGACCAAAATGCACGACCTGTCAGAAACCATGTACCGCGCCAGTGCGATTCGCAATGCAACATTGATTGAAAGCCTGGTCGGGCTTGAGACGGTCAAAGCGCTGGGTATTGAAGGGCAAATGCAGCGCAAGTGGGAACATAGCTCACATTTTCTAACTGAGGTCAGCAGTAAATTACGTTTGCTGACGACATCTATCAATAACGGTGCAACCAGCATACAACAGCTGATTACAGTGGCGATCGTAGTGCTGGGCGTTTATCTGGTTATTAACGGCGAGCTGACCATGGGTGGTTTGATCGCATGCTCCATGCTGGCTTCGCGTGCACTGGTACCGGTCGCGCAGACAGCGGGCTTGCTGACGCAATATCATAATGCCGCAACATCTTTAACTTCACTGGAAGAGATTATGAACCGCCCGGTGGAGCGTCCGCTTGACAGTGCTTTCCTGTCAAGGCCTGTATTTAATGGTGATATTGAATTCAGGGAAGTTTCATTCCGCTACCCAGGCGCAGAAGAAGATGCGTTAACAAAGGTATCTTTCAAAATTAAGGCTGGTGAACATGTCGCGATATTAGGCCGCATGGGCTCCGGTAAAACTACGATTCATAAACTAATACTGGGTTTGTACCAGCCTATTGCAGGTGCAATTCTGATTGACGGCATTGATGCACGCCAGATTGACCCCGCCGAGTTAAGGCGCTGCGTAGGATACGTGCAGCAGGATACACAGCTGTTTTATGGTTCCATGCGCGATAACATCACGATTTCATCGCCGCATGTGGATGATTCCACAGTGCTGGCAGCAGCGCATGTAGGCGGCATTGATGAATTCGTAAACGCACATCCTAAAGGCTTTGATATGCTGATCGGTGAGCGTGGTGAGACCTTGTCCGGTGGGCAAAAGCAGGGTGTTGGCATTGCCCGTGCCTTTATTTCAAAACCTGCAATACTGCTATTGGATGAGCCAACCAGTGCGATGGATCATTCCGGTGAAGAGGCGATAAAGCGCAGACTGGTTGAAGCGACTAAAAATAAAACGCTGGTGCTGATCTCGCACAGGTCTTCTTTATACGAACTGGTAAATAGAATTATTGTGATTGATTCCGGCAGAATTGTTGCTGACGGGCCCAAAGATCAAGTAACTGATGCTTTAAGAAACGGCAAGATAGGTAAGGCGCTATGAGTGAGAAGTTGTTTGACAAGCTAGGTACCCTGAATCGCGTTTTGAAGAGCCAGACTTGGCTTACCAAACCTATTTACTATTTTATTGACCGTACAGTGCCTACTGAAACCAGAGAAGATTTGCACTGGCAGGATGAAGCTGATCTGGCGATACTGGAGCAAACACCGGTAAAAGCCAAGCTGCTGCTATATACAATTGCTATTGTGCTGGTAGCGTTAATACTCTGGGCCTCATTTGCCAAGGTGGATGAAGTGACAAGGGGTGAGGGGCGGGTGATTCCATCCAAGCAGGTGCAGGTCATTCAATCGCTGGATGGTGGTATTGTTTCTGAGATTTTAGTACACGAAGGCCAGACAGTGACAGTAGGTAGCCCGCTGATCCGTATTGATGAAACCCGTGCAGTTTCTTCATTGCGGGAGAATCAGGTGCAGTATCTGGCATTTCTGGCCAAGCAGTCCAGGCTCAAATCCTTAGCTGAAGATAAGCCTTTTGCACCGCCTCCTGAGGTGCATAAAGACGTACCTGAAATTTATGATCAGGAATATGCTTTATATATTTCAAGTCAGGAAGAGTTGGCTTCAGCTATTGAAATTGCACGCAACCAGATGGTGCAGCGTGAGAAGGAGTTGCAGGAAGTTCAGTATAAAAAGGATATCGCAGAAAAAAATTATGAATCTGCCAATAAAGAACTGGCAGCAAATAAACCTTTATTAGCAAGTGGTGCTGTATCAGAAATCGATATTCTGAAGCTGGAGCGTGAAGCCACCAGAGCAAAGGGTGATATTGACCAGTCACGTGCACAGATCGGCAGAATTCAGAGTGCGATTGGCGAAGCACGTCGTAAAATCAGCGAGGTAGAACAGAACTTTAAAAGTAAAGTGCGTACCGAGCTGAACGATGTGACTGCGCGCTTGAGCAGCCTGTCAGAAGTCAGTGTTTCGCTGCAGGATAAAGTGAATCAAACCACATTAAAATCACCGGTAAACGGTAAAGTAAGCCGCCTGTTTTTTAACACAGTAGGCGGCGTGATACAGCCAGGGAAAGAAGTGCTGGAAGTGGTGCCTACTGATGATGCGCTGATTCTGGAAACCAAAATTCAGATCAAGGATATTGCTTTTATTCGTGTTCTGCAGCCAGCAGTCGTGAAGTTAACGGCTTATGATTACAGCATTTATGGTGCTCTGGATGCAGTAGTTGAGAATATTGCAGCAGACTCTATTGTTGATGAGGATGGCAATGCCTATTATCTGGTAAGAGTGCGTACGCTGAAGTCCAGCCTTGGTAAAGATTTGCCGATTATCCCTGGTATGGTTGCTCAGGTTGACATTATGACCGGTAAAAAAACCATCCTTTCCTATTTGTTAAAACCGGTGTTAAAAGCAAAGTCATACGCTTTCAGTGAGAGATAAATGCAGGATATATTTATTAGTACGTTGCCGGAGCTCATCAGCGGTTGGGCAGAAGCGTTTCCAGATGCATTATTAGTTAAAGATGTACTAGAAGTCAGCTCCAATTTAGAGATTGTGGCCAGCTACAGCGCCGCTTTGATATTCTGGCTGCATATTGGTGATAGCCAAAAGGGTACGCTGCCTGCAGCAATTGCCACAGTATTACGAAGCTATCCAGAAGCAAAAGTCGTGGTACTCGCTAACGCACCAAGCCATGCCGAAACATTGCAGGCTTTGAGTGCGGGGGCGATGGGCTACGCACATGCTTACTCTGCTCCGGAGATGCTTAAAGAAATTCATACAGTCATTAACCATGGTGGAATTTGGCTTGGGCAGCAGCTTCTAAAACGGTTGATTGAGACCTCTGTCAAGCTTGCAGGCAATCGACCTGAGCTGGTTGAGGAGTTGCTAGGTCGTTTAACCAGCCGCGAAAAAGAAGTGGCACTTGAAGCCTCTAAAGGCTTGAGCAATAAGGAAATTGCACGTGCATTAGATATCACGGAGCGTACTGTCAAAGCGCATCTGGCAAAAGTTTTTGAACGTCTTACAGTGAAGGATCGGCTGCAATTGGCGTTGATGCTTAATAAAAAGTAAAGTCGGATTTATAACAAAGCCTGAGCTACAAGTTCAGGCTTTGTGTTTTTAACGATAGGGTCTTGAGTCTAGCTTTGAAGTTGCTTTAAATCCTGATGCCTGGTCCGGTCATGCCATCTATGCCGATTTGCTTCAATACGGCTATTTCATTTTCAGTATGCACACCTTCGGCAATTGCAATGACGCCAATAGAGTGCGCAATCATACACAGTCCGCGCAGCAAGGTTTTATTTGCATCACTGCTATCAATATCGCGAATCACTGAAGCGTCAATCTTGATATAGTGCAGCCCTAAGTCATGCAGCTCACCTAAGCGTGAAATGCGGGTGCTGACATGTTCAATGCCGATTTTACAGCCAAGGCTTCTGATCTGTCTGCAGAAGTGATGGAATTCAGGCAAGTGGTCAAATGCATCCTGTTCCGGTATTTCAAAATATAGCTTATTGGCAACTTGTGGTTGGGAACTAATCGTACTGACAATTTTTTCTATAAAAGACGGATTGCACATCGCACTGGCTGATACATTCAGGCCAATGGCCTGAGCACCATTATTGAGTGAGTCAACAGCGGTTTCAAACACCAGTTCATCCAGACGCGCCATTAGATTAAGCTGTGTTGCCCAGGTAATAAATTCACCGGCGCAAAACCACTTGCCATCAGGTTTCAGCTGCAGGCGGACAGGTGATTCAAAGTGCATCAAATCGCCATCCTGATTGATGACAGGGTAGTTTTCGAGTTTGATTCTCTTCTTATCCAGTGCGGAAGTTAATAAGCTTAACCATTCATTTTCTTCGCTATCTTGATATTGATCCAGATCTCCCGTGTTAATGACGTGCAATGCATTACTTTGATCGGTGCCAATTTCGTCCAGAAGTTTGCTGCTGAGACCTACCATTTTCCCCGCAGTATCTGTGTTTGTAACCCGTGTTACAACGCTGGCGAAGTTGACGGTGATCGACTTGTCATTGGTGCCGCTGATTTTTTCCAACTGTTTTTTAATTTGATTGCCAAAAGAATAGCTATCTACTGGCTTATTTGAAAATACAGCAAAGTCGGTGCCGTTTAGCCTGCCGACAGAAAGGCCTGATTGTTGGTCACATGCATTTCTCAGGGTGTCGCCAATTACTTTCAGAATCGTATTTGTTTCTTTGTAACCCAGCCTCTGGTCAATTTCGGCCAGATTGGTGAGCCTGGATATAATTAACGCGCCTTCATGAAAGTATTCTTCGTGACTGATATTTGCATCCAAATTTTTAGTAAAGTAATCATGGTTCATCAGGCCGGTGATGTGATCATAATTGTTTTCCAGACGTAACTGATCCAGTCGTGCAGATTCCTCGCTCACGGTTTTCTTAACGCGATTGGAAAGCGCATTCATCGCGTTCACAACAGCTTTAAACTCTTTGGTTTTAGGCACATTGATTGTAATGAAACGATTTTTTCCTATTGACTCGGCTTGGTCGACCACATCATTAAGCGGGTTTAATATTTTTTTCAGAATTTCGCCACAGGCAAAGCCGCCGATAACTCCGATTAACAATACCCAGAGCGCACTGAGTATCGTGTTATCCCATAGTTTGTCGTAGGTAAAGTTTGCGTCACTTTCGATTCTCAGTGTGCCGTACTGGGACCAGCCATCCTGAATTTCCGCCTCGCCAGGTTTTAGCTGTAGCGGGATCAGTTTTACAAACCAATCTGGCGCTTTGGTTTGACTTGTATTGTTAACCAACTCACTCATCACTTTTCCGCTCGGATCAACCAAGCCGATATAACGGTAATGACCCGCATCAAATTGTGCAGAAAGTAATAAATCCAGTGCGACAGGATCTTTTTCCAGCTGTGTTATCGATAGTGCAAGTGTTGTGGCGTTGTCATCGTTTTTTGCCTGCAATTGCTGCTCAAAATAATGCTTGCTGGCTACCGTATTTAAAACAAATGCCCCGGCAAACGCCAGTGACAGAATAACGACAATTGCCAACCATAATTGTTTAATTAAAGACATATTGATTCCTAACCTTCATTTATTCTAATCCATCCATTTGCATACGCAACAGCACATCGCGCCATCTTGACAGGTGCGATTGCGCATCGCCCTTCGGGCTTGCGCTGTTACCGACCCATAGGCCTTTATCATTAAAGCTGAAAATTGGGGATAAATCTTTCCTGACAGAAGCAGGGTAGATCTCTGTAATCAGGTTATCCAGAATTAGCGGTTCTGCCTGAGGCGTAGCATAGTAACTCACTACCATATGTGCTCTTGCTGATCTCTGGCCGCTGTTATTAAGTGTAGCTTTAACGTAAGTAAGCCTGAGCTTGTTATTCGGGATATTCACCGCTTTTAGAAACATGTATTTAGCGATGCTGAAATCTTCACAGTCACCAGCCTGGTGCCCAATAGACTCAAGTGGAGTAGCCCAGTAGTCAGATTTTCCCCAGATATCAATATCATCGCCAAAAGTGATTTTGTTGTTGAAGAAATCATTTATTTTTTTGAGTTTTTCAGCATCTGGCGCAGTTTTTAGCTGAGAAACTAATTGCTGCAGGTCTTGAACATCTTTCTGGGCTTCGTCACCGTATTGCTGTCTAGCAAGCGTGCTTAATTTGTCAAAATCATAGCCCGCCGCAAAAATATAGGAAAAACTAAACAGCATCAACATCATTAACATTGCAATGCTGAGTAGATGTTTCGATATATTTGAATTTATTTTAAAACCCGTAGGCACTCATACTCCATTGATGCAGTGGGATACTATTCAAATTAGATAATAAAATACTTTCCAATTGGCAAATAAATCTAAAATTTCTCTAACTTGCTATTTAAGCTTCATCATATCTTACCTGTATTGGCCATCAGTACAATATATTCATTTACCAATTACATGTTTAATGACATTGCGGTAAAAAAGTATGTTTAAAAAAACTAGAGAGTCGGGATACGAAAAATGGCATTAATCGGACGAGTGGTTGGAATGACAGGCACAGCTTCATTGATTTTAGGCAATGGAGAAAAGCGAGATTTAAAGCTTGGGGATAGCATCCAGACTGGCGATACTATCCAGACCCCGCGTGGGGTAGAGGTTGACCTGCAGCTTGCCAATGGGCGAATCATCCATATCAGCGCTGAACAACTTGTTGCCTTTACTGAAGACCTCGCCAGCGTATTTGTTCCCGACGGACTCGATAGCTCAATTGACCTTGCCACAATTGATACCGTTATTAAAGCCATTGAAGATGGCAAAGACATCAATGCAGTGCTGGAAGAAACTGCCGCTGGTGTAGGTGGCCAATCGAATGCTTATGGTTTTGGTTTTGTTGATTTACTCAGAATTAATGCTGGGTTAAGTGGTTCTGGCTTTGCTTTTGATTCTAATGCCGCTGGTAGTGTTGTTAATGAGGTGGTGACTGTCGCTGAAAATGTCGTCGCTCCTGCTGCTGCAAACGTCCCGACTGAAATCACTGGCGACTTCACAGCGAGCCTGATCGAAACCGATGCGATTCAAAGCACCGGCGGCACTCTGGTGGCGACCGACCCTGACAGCAGCAACGCCTTTGTGGCGCAAAGCGACGCGGCGGGCAGCAACGGCTACGGCAAGTTCACGATCGGCACCGACGGCGTGTGGACTTACACCATGGACAGCGCGCACAATGAATTTGCGGTGGGCGACGACTACAGCGACAGCATCACGGTTATGACCGTGGACGGCACCACCCAAGTGATTACTGTCACCATCACCGGCAGCAATGACGTCGCCACGTTGACCAGCGCTACCCAAAACCTGACCGAAAGCGATGCTGTACTCAGCACTGGCGGCACCCTGGTACTGACCGACCTCGACAGC
>LNAP01004276.1_pt1 | contig 14506 bp, 10 predicted proteins | sample 602601 | NCBI WGS metagenome assembly LNAP01 (sample SAMN02440304, study PRJNA202911) | soil metagenome | biome: Subtropical and temperate rainforests or woodlands; isolation source: soil samples (1 kg each in a 20% v/v slurry with milli Q water) were... ...
GCAGGAGGTTATCGACCGCTGTTGGCAAATGGGCGAGAAAAATCCTGTTTTAGCCATCCATGACGTGGGTGCGGGGGGCTTATCCAACGCCTTGCCGGAACTGGCGCATGACGCAGGCTGCGGCGCGGTGTTTGATTTGCGCGCCGTGCAAACGGAAGCGCCCGGCATGAGTCCGCGTGAAATTTGGAGCAATGAAGCGCAAGAGCGCTACGTGCTGGCCATTGCACCCGAACGGCTGGAGGAGTTTCGTGCCCTGTGTGAACGCGAACGCTGCCCGTTTGCGGTGCTGGGCCGGGCTACAGATGATGATCAATTAACCGTGACGGATGTGCATTTTGCCAATAATCCGGTGGATATGCCCATGGAAGTATTGCTGGGCAAGCCGCCGCGCATGCACCGTGACGCACAGCGCCAGATTGTCAGCATGCCGTCCTTAGCGCTCAGCATGGATTTGGCTGAAGCGGCGCACCGAGTGCTGCGCTTGCCCAGTGTGGCGTCCAAAAATTTTCTTATCACCATTGGCGATCGCTCGGTGGGCGGCATGACGGCGCGTGACCAGATGATTGGTCCCTGGCAAGTGCCGGTGGCAGACGTGGCGGTGACCACGGTCAGCTACAACACCACTCATGGTGAATGTTTTGCGCTGGGCGAGCGCACTCCTTTGGCCTTGCTGGATGGTCCAGCCTCGGGGCGCATGGCCATTGGCGAAGCCTTGACCAACCTGGCCGCAGCGGATGTGGGCGATATTTCGCGCATCAAGTTATCCGCCAACTGGATGGCAGCGGCCGGGCACGGGCATGAAGATGCGGTGTTGTTCGATACCGTCAAAGCCGTGGCGCTGGATTTTTGCCCGGCGCTGGGCGTGGCGATTCCCGTGGGTAAGGATTCTCTTTCCATGCGCACGCGGTGGGATGAAAATGGCGAGCAAAAGCAGGTAATCTCGCCCGTCTCGTTGATCATCACGGCTTTTGCGTCGGTTGAGGATGTGCGCCGTACATTGACGCCGGAACTGCGGCGTGATGCCGATGTGGGCGAAACCGAATTGCTGCTGATTGACCTGGGTGAGGGGCGTAACCGGCTGGGTGGCTCGGCCTTGGCGCAGGTCTATGGTGCGAGTGGTGATACGGCACCCGATGTGGATGCCGCGTTGCTCAAGTCGTTTTTTAATGCCATCCAGCAGCTTAATCGTGCCGGGAAAATTCTGGCCTATCACGACCGTTCGGACGGCGGTTTGTGGGCAACGATATGTGAGATGAGCTTTGCTTCTCGCGTTGGCGTCTCGCTCACGCTGGATGCCTTATGTTTTGACACGCTGCTGAATGAACGGCGGCCGGACATGCTCGCGGGCAGAGCGCAGGATAAGTTGCTGGCGGCGCTGTTCAATGAAGAGCTCGGCGCGGTGCTGCAAATTCGCCATACTGACCGCAATGAGGTGATGGCGGCCTTGCGCGCGGCAGGTTTGGGACATGTCACGCATGGCATTGGGCACACCAATGCGAATGATGAGATTCGCGTCTGGCGCAATGCAAAACGTGTATTTTCAGCACCAAGGCACGAGTTGCAGCGCACGTGGGGCGAGGTGAGCTTCCAAATCGCGCAATTGCGCGATGATGCAATCTGCGCTGAAGAAGAATTCGCCGCGATCCTGGACCGTGATGATCCGGGTTTGTCCGCGCATTTATCAGATGAGCTGAAAACGGTGTTGGCAACCCCCTTTGTGACCACTGGCGCACGCCCAAAAATGGCGGTTTTGCGCGAGCAGGGCGTCAATGGGCATGTCGAAATGGCGGTGGCGTTCGATCAGGCCGGGTTTGAGGCTGTGGATGTCCACATGTCCGACGTGCAAGCCGGGCGCATCAAGCTCGCCGACTTTAACGGCTTTGTCGCTTGCGGCGGGGTTTTTTTTTGGGGGGGGGGGGGGGGGGGGGGGGGGGGGGGGGCGGGGGGGGGCCCGGGGGGGGGGGGGTTTTTGGTTTTCCAAGGCGGCCGCCGCGGGCAAACCTTCGACCTGCGCCCAGTATTGGCGGCGGTGGGCATGCTTCGGGTCGAGGAGACGGGCGTTGAGGCCGGGTTCGTCGGAAAAAAGCAGCAATCCCTCCGAGTCGGCATCGAGACGGCCGAGCGAGTAAACATGGGGGGGCAGGCCAAAGGCCGTCAGCGTGCGCCAGGCCGAGCCGGGTTCCGGCGTGAACTGGGAGAGCACGCCATAGGGTTTGTGAAAAGCCAGAAGCACGAGAGGGATCCAATATAAGACGAGCGTGGCGCGAAAGGGCGGAATAAGGTGATTTTTTTGGCAACCGGAAAAAATCCGGATAAGTTTTGCGATCATGCGCGCCCTTCAACTCATCGCCATCAATCAATTGTCCCTCGCCGATGTCGTCACGCCGGAGCCTCTTGCGGGTGAAGCCCGCGTGCGTTTGAAGGCGGCGGCGCTCAACCATCGCGATCTGTGGATCAAGCTTGGGCAATATGCGGGCGTGAAGTTTCCCGTCCGGCCCGGTTCGGATGGAGCCGGGGTCGTCGAGAGCGTGGGCGAGGGAGTCGATCCGACGTGGATTGGCAGCTCGGTGATCATCAATCCCTCCTTTGGCTGGGGGCAGGGCGAGCATGTCCAGGATGCCGATTTCACGATCCTCGGAATGCCGCGTGCGGGCACGCTGGCCGAATGCATCACGGTGCCGGTCTCGCAACTGGCGGCGAAGCCGACGCATCTTTCCTGGCCGGAGGCGGCGGCGTTGCCGCTGGCGGGCCTGACGGCCTACCGGGCGGTATTCAGCCGCGCGCGGCTGCAACCCGGCGAGAAGGTTCTCATCAGCGGAATTGGCGGCGGCGTGGCGCTGGCCGCGCTCCAGTTCGCCGTCGCCCACGGCGCCCACGTGTATGTGACCTCGAGCAGCGATGAAAAAATCGCCCGGGCGATCGAACTCGGGGCGGTGGGAGGCTTCAACTATACACACACCGGCTGGGCCAAGACGGTGGGCCACGGGCACGCCGGCAGGCTCTTTGACGTGATTGTGGACAGCGCGGGCGGGGATGGATTCGAGTCGCTCGTCGATCTCGCCGCCCCCGGCGGGCGCGTGGTGTTCTTCGGGGCGACCAAGGGGAACCCGCCGTCGCTGCCGATGCGCACGATTTTCTGGCGCCAGCTTTCGTTGCTGGGCACGACGATGGGCAGTTCGACGGATTGGGATGCGATGATCGCCTATGTCGACCGGCACCGCATCACCCCGGTGGTCAGCGGTCAGTTTCCGCTCGAGCATGCCGGCGAGGCCTTCGATCTGATGGAGCAAGGCGGACAGTTCGGGAAGATCGTGGTCACGTTGTGAGACTCCAACGCGGCAAAGGGCGGCCGTTTTTGCAGGATCCTGGAAAAAAGAGTGGACGATGGCGCGGGCATCGGTGTGTTTAGAAAATCCACCGGCCCCTCGGTGGAGCCACCCCCAGCGAGTCCCCCACCCGATATCACCGACCCATGGCATTTCCGATTTCCCGCCAGAAGGCCTTGAGAGAATGGAAACTTTATTTCCTGATCATCCCGTCGCTGGTGCTGGTTTGCACATTTTCCTACTTTCCTGCGGCGAGCGCCATTTACCACAGTTTCTTCGACTGGGCCGGCGGAGAAACCAAGCAGCTGATCGGGCTCGATAATTTTAAACGGGCGTTTGGCGACCAGGTGTTGTGGGGATCGTTCAAGACCGTCTCGATTTTGATCGTTTTCAATCTCCTCAAGATGATCCCGTCGGTCCTGATGGCGGTGATGATCCATCGGGTGAAGAGCGACCGCTGGCAGTATCTTTACCGCGTCATGCTGGTCGTCCCCATGATCGTGCCGGGCCTGGTGACGCTGTTCATCTGGAAGTTTTTCTTCGACCCGAACATGGGGGTGTTGAACAACATCCTCGATTTCACCGGCATCAAGAGCGTGCTCGTTTATTTCGACCAGGTGTTTGGCTGGGGATTGTTTTATGCCAACGCTCCGATCGGCTGGCTTTCCCAGCCCGACCTGATTCTTCCCTCGCTGTTCATCTGGGGCTTTCCGTGGATCGGGGCGGTCGGCGTGCTCATCTACCTCGCCGGACTCCAATCGATCGGCCAGGAGATCTACGAAGCCGCCGAGCTCGACGGCGTGGGACCGTTCAAGAAATTCATCTACATTGAGCTGCCTCTGATTCTGACCCAGGTGCGCCTGTCGCTTGTCCTTCTGGTGATCGGCACTCTCCAAGGCTACGGCTTGCAGCTCTTGCTTCTGGGGGAATCCGGCGGGGCGGGCGGGCGAGGCATGGTGCCGGGACTTTGGATGTATAACAAAGCCTTTGTCGCCGGCGAATTCGGCTATGCCTGCGCCGTGGGCATGATCCTCTTCGTGTTCATCCTCCTGCTGACTTACCTCAACAACAAATACGTGCGGGTCGAAAAATGAACATGAGCACCGCCCCCAAGGATTTCGTCGGTTCCCACCGGCAGAAGGACTGGCCCAAGCACCTTGTCATCTGCGCCTTCATACTCATCGAGCTGTTCCCGCTCTACATGATGTTTCAGGTGTCGTTCAAGGACAACGCCAGCTTCCTCCGCAACCCCTGGCTGCCGTCCCCGCCTTTCAGCGTGGTCGAGACCCGCAAGGCCGCCGATGGAAGGGAGACCACCAAGACGCGCGTCGCCGACTGGAAGGAAGTGCTGGCCCCCGCAAGGCCCTCGGATCCCTCCGTGCATTCGGCGGAGAAGGCGTTCGATCTTTCGGTTTATAAAATCAAAAACTGGAATTTCGGTTTCAAGCTGATCGGTCCCTACATCGCCAACACGGTGTTCGTGGCGGTGACCGGCACGTTTTTCACGCTGACCCTGGCGATTCTCGGGGCGTATTTTTTCGCCCGCTACAAAATGCCGTTCTCCGGCGTGCTGTGGACCGCCTTTCTCGTGCTGATGCTGATGCCGGGCGTCGCGAACATCGTGCCGCTGTTCAGCCTTCTGAAGGAGCTCGGGTTGCTGAACACGCTGTGGGCCCTGATCATCGTGGGTGTGGCGGGCGCGCAGGTGTTCAATATTTTCGTCCTCCGCAACTTCATCGAGGATTTGCCCAAGGATCTTTTTGAGGCGGCCGAAATGGATGGCGCCTCGCATCTCGACCAGATCCGCAACGTGGTCATCCCCATGTCGGGCTCGATCATCGGCACGCTCTCGATCCTGTGTTTTCTCGGCCAGTGGAACGACTTCCTGCTTTCGCTGATCATCATGCGGGACAAGGAACTTTTCACCCTGGGCGTGGGACTGATTTATCTGGATGGCGAATACGTTAAAAAATGGGGCGAAATGATGGCCGCCTACTTCATTGCCTCCATTCCGCTCATTGTCATTTTTCTCTTCTGCATGCGCCTGTTTGTGCGCGGTCTTTCCGCCGGTGCGGTCAAGGGCTGAGACGCGCATTTCCCTCGTTCCGTTTAATCCTCCGAGTTTCCCTCCATGGCCAAAGTTCTGATCGAAAACCTCGTTAAAATCTATCCCGACAAGACCGGCCCGGGCAACAAGGTCGTGCATGGCATCAACCTCGAGATCAACGATCGCGAGTTCATGGTGTTGGTCGGGCCTTCCGGCTGCGGCAAATCGACCACGTTGCGCATGGTCGCGGGGCTCGAGGAGATTTCCGGCGGCACGATTTCCATCGACGGCCGCGTCGTGAACAACGTGCTGCCGAAGGATCGGGATATCGCGATGGTCTTTCAGAACTACGCCCTCTATCCGCACATGTCGGTCTACGATAACATGGCCTTCGGCCTGAAGCTGCGGAAATTCCCCAAGGCGGAGATCGACCAGCGCGTCCGGGAGGCCTCGGCGATGCTGGGTTTGGATCAGTATCTCGATCGCAAGCCGAAAGCCCTTTCGGGCGGCCAGCGCCAGCGTGTCGCCGTCGGTCGTGCGATCGTGCGCAAGCCGAAGGTGTTTCTTTTTGACGAACCGCTTTCAAACCTCGACGCCAAGATGCGTGTGACGACGCGCACGGAGATTTCCAAGCTGCACGCCCGCCTCGGCGCCACGATGATCTACGTCACCCACGATCAGGTGGAGGCGATGACGATGGGGGATCGCATCTGCGTGATGAAGGACGGGCACATCATGCAGGTGGCGGAGCCGCTGACCCTCTACAACCACCCCGAAAATCTGTTTGTCGCGAGTTTCATCGGCAGTCCCGGCATGAATTTCTTCAGGGGGACGATCAGGCAGGACGGCGGCTCGTTGCGGTTCATTGAGACCAACGACCGTGCCGCGCCGGTCAGCGTGACACTGGATGCCAACCTTGCGTCCAAGGCCGCCGGCTACGTCGGCAAGCCGGTCGTTTTCGGCATTCGTCCGGAGGACGTCCAGGACACCCTGACGGTGAGCGGTCCCGACGCGGGACGCACGGTGGAGGTCAAGGTCGAGGTGTCCGAGCCGATGGGGTCCGAAACCTATCTCTATCTCAACAGCGGTGCGACATCGTTCATCGCCCGGGTGCGACCGACCGACCGTTTTGAAACCGACCAGATGGTCAAGGTCACCTTCAAGCTGGAAAACGCCCATCTTTTCGACAGCGAGACGGACAAGGTTCTGAAGTAGGCGGCGGATTTTCCCTCCCAGGCGCCGGCGGCCGCGGTTTTGATCACCGGTTAATTTTGGCCGGGTCGGTAAAATCCTCCTTGGATTCGGGCGAAGAGGCCGGCACGTTAACGCCACTCATTCTATGAAAATCTGCTGCATTGGTGCCGGTTATGTGGGGGGACCGACGATGGCGGTCATCGCATTGAAGGCGCCTGATATCAAAGTAACCGTTGTCGACATGAACGCCGCGCGCATCGCGGCTTGGAATTCCGATGTCCTGCCCATTTATGAACCCGGGCTGGATGAGGTCGTGAAGCAGGCGCGCGGCCGCAATTTGTTTTTCTCGACCGAGGTGAAGGCGACCATCGCCGAGTCGGACATCATTTTTGTCTCGGTGAACACGCCGACGAAAACGTATGGCGTGGGTGCCGGACGGGCCGCGGATTTGCGCTACATCGAGTCGGTGGCCCGCACCATCGCCGAGGTCTCCACGACGCCGAAGATCATCGTCGAGAAATCCACCATCCCGGTGAAGACCGCCGAGACGATCAACCAGATCCTCGCGGCCAATACGTCGGGTGCGAAATTCCAGGTGTTGTCGAACCCCGAGTTCCTTGCCGAGGGCACCGCGGTGCCGGACCTTTTCAATCCCGATCGCGTGCTGATCGGCGGCGAACGGACGCCCGAAGGGGACGCGGCCGTCGAGACCCTGGTGAGTGTCTACGCCCGCTGGGTGCCGCGCGAGCGGATCATCACCACCAACCTGTGGTCCTCCGAGCTCTCCAAGCTCGTCGCGAACGCGTTTCTCGCCCAGCGCATCTCCTCGATCAATTCGATCTCCGCCCTGTGCGAAGCCACCGGTGCGGACGTCGACGAAGTGGCCAACGCGATTGGCAAGGATTCACGCATCGGCCCGAAGTTTCTCAAGGCCTCCGTCGGTTTCGGCGGTTCATGTTTTCAAAAGGACATCCTTAATCTCGTCTATCTCTGCGAGAGCTTCGGTCTGCCCGAGGTGGCGGCCTATTGGAATCATGTCGTCTCGATGAACGACTACCAAAAGCACCGGTTTTCGGCCAGGATCGTGCGCTCGCTCTTCAACACCGTGGCCGACAAGCGCATCGCGGTCCTCGGCTTCGCCTTCAAAAAGGATACCAATGACACGCGGGAATCCGCCGCGATCAACGTCGTCCGCGATCTGCTGGCCGAGCATGCCAACGTGGTCGTCTACGACCCCAAGGTGCCCGCGGCCGAAATTCAGTCCGATACTCTTGGCAAGGGACAGACCAACGCCCGTCTGACCGTGGCCCGGAGTGCGTATGAGGCGGCGGAAGGCGCCCACGCCATCGCCATCGTCACCGAGTGGGATGAGTTCAAGACGCTCGATTACGCGAAGATTTTCGCCGGCATGCAAAAGCCGGCCTTTGTCTTCGACGGGCGCAACATCATCGATCTCGCGAAACTGCGGACCCTCGGATTCCGGGTCCACGGTATCGGCCGGTAAACGCCCCGCCTTCCGGCGGCCGCGTCCCTCGGAAGGCGCGGGCCGTCCGGGGACGCACGGCATCGTCCGTTTGACGGGCGACGCGGTTTTACTTGCCGGGGGCCTTGGCCCAGTTGTCCTTCAGCGAGATCGTCCGGTTGAAGACCGGCTTGTCCGGCGTGCTGTCCTTGGCATCGAGGGCGAAGTAGCCGACCCGTTCAAACTGGAACCGGTCCTCAAGCGTGGCTCCGGCCAGCGCCGGCTCCACCCGGGCGGTGATCACTTCGAGCGACCGGGGGTTGATCACCTTGAGGAAATCCTCCTCCGCGGCCGGTTCGGGCACCGTGAACAGCCGGTCGTAGAGCCGCACCTCCACCGGAATGCTGCGGGTCGCGCTCACCCAGTGGATCGTGCCTTTGACCTTTTTGTCGGAGTTGGGCCCGCCCGACCTCGTGGTGAGATCGGCGGTGCAGCGCAGTTCGCTGATGGCACCGGAGGCATCCTTCACGATTTCGTCGAGTTTGATGATGCAGGCGTATTTGAGCCGCACCTCGCCGCCCGGCTTCAAACGGAAATATTTCGGAGGCGGCACCTCGGCAAAATCGTCGTTCTCGATGAACACCTCGCGGGTCAGGGGCACCTTGCGGGTGCCGGGGGTTTCGGATTGAGGGTTGTCGGTGGCGTCGCACTCGATGACTTCGCCGTCGGCGATATTGGTGAGGACGATCTTGATGGGCCGCAGCACGGCGAGACGGCGGACGGCGAGGGTGTTCAGTTCCTCGCGCACGACATGTTCCATGGCGGCGATGTCGGTGAGCGCGTCGAATTTGGTGACGCCGGCGCCGATCACGAATTTGCGGAGGGCCGAGGCGGGGATGCCGCGGCGGCGCAGGCCGGAGATGGTGGGCATGCGAGGGTCGTCCCAGCCGGTGACGATGTTGCCCGTCACGAGATGGAGCAGCTTGCGCTTGGACACAATCATGTAGCCGGGGATGAGCTTGGAGAACTCGTATTGATGCGGCAGCGCGCGGGGCAGATCGAGGTTCTCCAAGACCCAGTCGTAAAGAGGGCGGTGATCGACAAACTCCAGCGTGCAGATGCTGTGGGTGATGCCTTCCAGATAATCGCTCAGGCAGTGGGCGTAATCGTAGAGCGGGTAGATGCACCATTTGTCGCCGGCGTGGTGATGCGGGACGTGGCGGATGCGATAGAGCAGCGGGTCGCGCAACCACATGTTGGGAGCGCTCATGTCGATCTTGGCGCGCAGGGAGCGGGCTCCGTTGGGGAACTCGCCGGCGCGCATGCGCCGGAAGAGATCAAGATTCTCCTCGACGGAGCGGCTGCGGAACGGACTGTCCTTGCCCGGTTTTTCGGGTGAACCGCGGTAGCTCTCGGTTTCCTCGGCGGTGAGATCGCAGACGTAGGCTTTGCCTTTTTTGATCAGCTCAAGCGCGTAGGCGTAGAGCTGCTCGAAATAATCGCTCGCAAAAAAAGCCTCGCTGTCCGGCCCGGGAGGGACGGGCGCCAGGTAGTGGTCGGAGCGTCCGTTGACGGTCTGCGCCGACGGATGGGCGCCTTTCGGTTTGAAGCCGAGGCAGTGGTCGGCCCAGCCGGCGATGAGCCATTTGACGTCGGTGGTGATCGAGTCGACGTATTCGACCTCCTCCTTCGCGGGATTGGTGTCGTCGAAGCGGAGGTTGCACTGGCCGTTGTTTTCGCGGGCGATGCCGAAGTTCAGGCAAATCGATTTGGCGTGCCCGATGTGCAGGTAGCCATTGGGCTCCGGCGGGAAGCGCGTGACGATTTTTTGGTGCCGGCCGGAGGAGAGATCGGCGGCGACAATATCGCGGATAAAGTCGCTGGGCGTGGCTGGCGCGGGGGCGGCGTTGTTCTCAACGGTCATAAAGGCGCAAGTTGCCGCACGCATCCGCGCGCGGCAACGCTACATTTGATTCAACCTTGAAGCCGGCGTTGCTTACGAGGCGGCCGGCTTGTCGAAAGGCGCGGCGGAGGCGCCGGACGGCATGACTCCGTAGGCGTGCATTTCTTTCAGAATGGTGCCGATGTAGGGAATGAGCTGCTTTTTGCGGCTGACGATGCCCGGCAGGTCGAAGATCTCGTCCTTCTGCACGGAGGCGTAGCTGATCCGGCTGATGAACTCGGGCTCGCCTTTGACGAGCAGGAGGGAATTTTGCGTGTTGATGTCGGTGACGAGGACGCAGGCAAACAGGAGCGATTCGTCGTCGCGCAGGTTCTGCAGGGCCTTGGTCAGATCGCGGGAGTGCTGCCAGAAGTTGCCGAAACCCAGTTCCTCGATCTGGGAAACGGCGAAACGGACGCCGTCGTCCTCATAGATCTTGAAGTCCGAGCGGATGACCTTGTCCGGAGTATTCGACAGAATGACGGAGCCGGAGCTGAAGATCTCGTTGGCGAGCTCGCGGGAATCGACCGAGGCGATTTTCGAAAGCCATGAGAGCATGACGCCGTCTTTTTCCGTGGTGGTCGGGCTGTTGAGATGAAGGGTGTCGGAAATGATGCCGCTCATCATGATGCCGGCGATGTCGGGAGAGGGAACCAGCCCTTCGCGACGGAACAGATCGGCGATGATGGTGCAGGTGGATCCCACCGGTTCGTTGATGAAGAGGATGGGTTGCTGCGTGTTGAGCGAGCCGAGGCGATGGTGGTCGATGATCTCGGCGATGGTGACCTGTTCCGCCCCGCTTACGGCCTGGCTCATCTCGTTGTGATCGACCAGCACGAGGCGGGTCTTCACGGGTTTGAGCACATCCGTCTTGGTGAGAATGCCGAGGAGCTTGCCTTCGTCGGTGACGACCATGTAGGCGACGATGGTGGACGTCGCCAGTTTTTTGCGCAGATCGCCGAGCCGGATGTCCGGGCTGAGGGAGGCGAATTTGCGATCGACGAGGCGCTCCAAGGTGGTCGCGCTGCGGATGACCCACGCCGTGGTGGCGGAATCGTAGGGACTGATGATCAGGGACACGCCGTTGTGCCGGGCCGCCTGCACGATCTCCTCCTCGACGGGGAGATTGCCGGTGACGACCAGGGCGCGGACGCCGAGTTCGATGGAGCGGAGTTGGATGTCGCGACGGTCTCCGACGATGATGATGGTTTTTTCCATCGGCACGCCTTCGCCGCTGGAGACCTTGCCGAACGATTTCACGTCCATGGCGCCGACACGCACGAACAGCTCCTCGGCGAAATCCGCGCGTTCGATGTGAATGCTGCGGGCTTTGAGGGACCTGGAAATATGGGCCAGACTGGTGAACACCTTGCGCATTTCGCGCGGCTCGCGCATGTGGGGAACAAAGAAGCTGCCCAGTTGAAAGATGGAAACGGAGCCGATCACACGATGGTCATCGGTGACGACGGGGAGGATGCGCACATCGTGCTGGTCGATCAGTTCGAGGGCTTCGGCGCAGGTGGCGGACTGGCAGATGGAGACGACGTTTTTCACCATGACATCCCGCACGCGGGGAGTGACGTCGCTCAGGTAAATGGGCAGTGGCTGGTGGAACCGGCTGAGAATGGTGTCGATGCGCGCGTTGGAGTTGCCGCAGCGGGCGGGGGCGTAGCCGATTTCTCCCTTGGCTTCTTTGAGAGAGGCATAGGCGATAGCCGAGCAAATGGCATCGGCATCGGGGTTTTTGTGCCCGATGATGTAGGTGGGAACGTTAGTCGACATTATATGCGGACAAATAGTAGGTGCAGGTTAGGTATAGAAGGGAAATAATAAAAAAACCCGATCATATGATGATCGGGTTTTAATAATAAATCCTATCTAAATCTAGTTAGGAGGATGCCTCACCGACGGTGGGGACACCTTCGGAACTGCCTGTGCCACCGCTGGCGGAAGAGTAGACCTTGACGGGCGATGTCGCGGTGTTTGCTCGAATGGCTTTAAGGATCGAATAGGTTTTAGCCCCCTTCGGAACGCTAGTGAGGATGCCTGTGCCATCATCGCCTAATGTATCTTTAACAAAGGCTACATTACCACCAATATAGCCTATATAGCCGCCGTCCGCCTTGTAGGCACCTCTAGTCGCATCCCACTTGCCGGTCGTGCTTAGGAGGCCGCGTGTGAAGATGATGGGGGTTGTTGCTACATCGGCTTGCTTAAGACCGGCTACCACTTCAACTGAAAGCTCGGCGGCACTAAAGGCAGTATTAACTCCGGTCTTGGTTTCATTCAAGATTTGCGTGGGAGTGGTTTCAGGCTTAAGATCATCGCTCTTTGAGAAGTAAAACGATGCATCTGTAAGGACACCGGCTTTGGCAATCGCACCAGCCCATTTCCATATATCAACAGCTTCAGTGCCCGCAGTTCCATCTAGTTTGCGAATAGTGGTTCCCGGGAATTTTTCGCTGTTGTCATTGGCGAAAATTGAGCAGGCTTGGACAATTTGTCGGACATTGCTGCCGTCTGCGGTTCGGCGGGCTTTTTCCTGCACGGTGCCGACAGTGGGAATAATAATTGCGGCAAGGATACCGATAATTGCGATAACGGTAAGCAGTTCGATCAGCGTGAAGCCTTTTTGGAGGCGACGGGTATTTTTAGTCATGGGGAAGAGTATTATGGGTATCCGTGGGAGTATGACAAATAGTTGTCCCTCGCTATCGGTGAACACAAGAAGAAAGTCGGTCGAAGGCTCGACAATTTCTCCATGAGTTGTCTAGGATGGGATCGAATGAAAATTTACCTTGATGGGAAGTTTGTCAATGAGGCGGATGCTAAAGTTTCCGTGTTTGACCATGGTTTGCTTTATGGGGATGGCGTGTTTGAAGGCATTCGCCTTTATCAAGGCAATGTGTTCCGCTTGGAGGAGCATTTGGAGCGCCTCGAATATTCCGCGAAGGCCCTGCTCCTGAAGATGCCTTGGTCGCGCAAGGAGATCTCCGACGCCACGTTGGAGACCTGCCGCCAAAACGGACTCACGGATGGCTACATTCGCCTCGTGGTCACGCGCGGGGTGGGCGATCTCGGCCTTTCCCCGTGGCTGTGCCCCACGCCCTCGATTTTCATCATCGCCAGCAAGATCGCGCTGTATCCCGCCGAGCATTACACCACGGGGTTGGCGATCGTCACGGTGCCGACCCGGCGCATCAATTCCGCCGCATTGCCGCCGGCCGTGAAGTCGCTCAACTACCTCAATAACATCCTCGCCAAGATCGAGGCCCGGCAGGCAGGAGCCTTGGAGGCGATCATGTTGAACGACCAAGGCTATGTCGCGGAGTGCACGGGCGACAATATCTTCATCGTCCACAAGGGCGCGATCATCACGCCGGCTGCTTCGCAAGGGGCGCTCAAGGGCATCACCCGCTCTTCCATCATCGATATCGCGGCCGAGCTGGGTCTGCCGCTGCAGGAGGCCAATCTCACGCGTTATGACATCTGGAATGCCGACGAGTGTTTTCTTACCGGAACGGCCGCGGAAGTCATTCCGGTGGTAAAACTTGACGGTCGTGAAATCGGCAGCGCCAAGCCCGGACCCATCACCCAACGCGTGTTGGAGGCATTTCGGCGGCGGGTGCTGAGCGAAGGCACGCGCCTTTGATCGGGTTCTTCTCCATCATTCCGGGCGACCGGGACGGACGCACCGCGACATTCCGCCCATTCCTGCGGGACGGGTGTGCCGTCCCGTCCCAGGCATCCGGCAGATGTTTTGATTCGTTGCTTCCACAGGCCTTGCATTGTCGTGGATTCGTCAGTTGGCATGCTCGGTGCAAAGAGAATTTATCGAATCCGGCTCAAATTCTTGCGCGCGGAGTCGAAGTTTACGTGTGACGTGTTAATCTTTTTCCATGGCCAGCCCTCTCAAATGTGACCTTTGCGACAATCCCGCCACCGTGCATCTCACTCAAATAGTGAACAATAAGGTGCATAAGGTCGACCTGTGCGAAGCCTGCGCCCAAGCCAAGGGGGTGACGGATCCCAGCGGGTTTTCGCTGGCCGATCTGCTGCTCAAGGCCTCGCTGAACCCGGATATCCCGGCTTCCGCGGTGCGTTGCGAGCAGTGCGGGTTTACCCAGAATGACTTCAAGAAACACGGGCGTTTTGGCTGTCCGCAGTGTTACGAGACGTTCTCCAGCATCGTCGATCCCATGCTGGACAACATGCACAAAGGCACCGCCCACACCGGCAAGGTGCCGGAACGCGCCCTTGAGCGCAAAAGCCTGAAGGATCGCCTGGGCGAACTCGAGTCGCACCTGGAGGATGCCGTGAAGACCGAACGTTACGAAGAAGCCGCCCGTTACCGCGATGAAATCAACCAGCTCAAACAAACCTTCGAGCAGCCGAAGCCCGCGCGTTAATCCCATGACCATCGCGTCCCTTCTCGCCACTCCGTCCGAGCTCACCGACACCTCGAGCAGCAAGTCCGCGATCGTGTTGATGACACGCATCCGGCTGGCGCGGAATCTGGCGGGCAAGTCCTTTCC
>LNAP01003705.1_pt1 | contig 14505 bp, 16 predicted proteins | sample 602601 | NCBI WGS metagenome assembly LNAP01 (sample SAMN02440304, study PRJNA202911) | soil metagenome | biome: Subtropical and temperate rainforests or woodlands; isolation source: soil samples (1 kg each in a 20% v/v slurry with milli Q water) were... ...
ATCGATGACTTGGAGGCGCGTCTCAAAGCTTTGGAGAAGGAAAATACCCTTTTAAGTTTATACCTAAGGGATGGTCGACTTGATATCAATTAATCGCTACTCAGTCAAGCAAGTCAGGGAGAGTATAGGTCGGTACCAATTTACAATCATTGAAAAAGTTAGAGTCGGTCAATACTCCTCGGTTATTCGTTTCGTTAATCGTAATAGCGCAAATGAAGTTTTACACCACATTGGCATTGCAGCAAATCGGAATGTTCTGGATGACGAGGCCACTATCGAACGGATTATTCGAATGGATGAGTACGGCCACACCGGCGAAATGCAAGTTGTGTTTAAGGATGGCCGTCTCCAATTGGAATTAATACCTAGAACTGAAGGGAGGTGAGACACTTTGAGTAGAATACAGCGTATCCGAGTTATGGGGAATTTAAAACAACTGATCATGTTCGCAAAATCAGACCAAGTAAGAACTGTGTATCAGCGACAGTATGAAGGGATGAAAAAATGACCCTCTGCAAAGGGCCATCGGTTTTACAACTATGCCGCCAGTTTACCATGCTGTCGGACTATAAATCAACTACGGAGGTAACAAATGACTGTACAAATCCATATTAACGGCGAAAATGCCGCCCAAGCTATCGAGGAATTATCGGTATTAGCTTCACACTTAACCCCATCAACTGGAGCAACTGCACCAACTACTCAGGCACCAAAAGAGGACAAGGCTGCTGAATCAACTCGCAGCACATCGAGATCGAAGGCTGCTGAAAAAGTAAAAGATCCAGAACCGAAAAAGGAAGATGAGGTTAAAGCTCCATCGGCTGATCCGGAACCTGCCGTTGAAGAGCTACGTGCCAAAGCGGCTGAGGTTGCGAAATCTGGTAAGCAGGCCGGTGTTAAAGAACTGCTGACTAAATTTGAGGCGGCTTCGATCAGCGCGGTACCTGAAGATAAACGCAACGAGTTCATGAAGGAATTGGAGGCTCTTTAATGAGTACGGCCATTCAAGCGCATGCCGACCGAGCTCACTCAGAATTGTCTCCTTCCGGATCTGAACGATGGTTAAGCTGCCCAGGTAGCGTACTCTTGGAGCGGCAATTCCCGGAAGATGAGAGCAGCGAATATGCTGATGAAGGTGAATGTGCACATGAATTGTCTGAGCTTCACCTATCGCTCTGGTTTGGAAAAATCAGCAAGAAAGAGCATACCAAACGTTTGAAGGAAATTAAAAACAACCCATTCTATTCCCAAGAAATGGAGGATTATGTCCAAACTTTTGTAGACGTTGCTATCGAGCGTATTAATGCAGCTAGAGCCCGAACACCTGATGCAACGGTTTTACTTGAAGAGAGACTGGACTACTCTCCTTGGGCTCCAGAGGGTTTCGGTACCGGAGATGTAGTCGTCATAGCTGACAGTGTACTGGATGTTATCGACCTCAAATACGGTAAAGGGATACCGGTTTTCGCGAATGAGAATTCACAACTTAGGCTTTATGGCCTCGGCGGATACAACGGATTCGGCTTTCTCTATGATATCCAGAAAGTGCGCGTTACCATTGTGCAGCCCCGACTTGATAGCATCACTTTTGAAGAAATAGCCATTTCTGATTTGCTCAAGTGGGCTGATGAAGTTGTAAAGCCGGGCACGGCACTGGCCTTATCCGGTGAAGGCGAAACGGTTCCAGGTGATCATTGCCAATTCTGCCGTGCTCGGTATACATGCAAGGCTCGGAAAGATGCTAATTGGGCGGTGTTGGAATACGAGTTTCAAGAACCTAAACTACTTACTAATGAAGAACTGGCTGAGGTCAGGGGCAAGCTTGATGATTTGGTAAGTTGGGCCAGCGATGTAAAAGAGTACATGCTGAGCCAAGCCGAGAATAACGGAGTGAAATTCCCTGGCTGGAAGCTCGTGGAAGGTAGAAGCAACCGAGTTTACTCTGACAAAGAGAAGATTAAGAAGAAACTTCTCGATGCTGGCTTTGCCTCAGATGTTATACATGAGCCCCAGGAAATTCTGGCTATCACGAAAATGGAGAAAGCGATCGGAAAGAAGCAATTTACCGAGCTGCTGTCTGATTTGATCGTGAAGCCGGCAGGTAAGCCGACTCTCGTTGAGGAATCGGACAAGCGGCCGGAGCTTTCTTCGATAGCTTCCATAGAATCGGAATTCGGAGATATGGTCGATGAGTAAACCGAAGCCGATGAGCGAACGGGAACGGGAATTGAAACGCAGACAGCAGAAGATCGATAAGCTTGAACGCATGACTTTTGGCAGCGAATATCCAGGTGAGTTCATCCATGTCGCTAAGCGCATTTATGACGGAATCTTGAAAAGAGCATTTGTCACCGGAATCCGATCCGTCGGAGGATCTGGTGGAAAAGTCATTATCGAATATAAACCAAAGAATGGGCGTGGATCCGGAGTCCTTGAGCTTTACGATATCGGTCCACAACCTAACTAAAAAGGAGCTAACCCATACATGGCAACCACTAATACAGATACCAAAGTAGTAACCGGAAAAGTTCGTCTTTCATACACTCACGTCTTCGAACCGCAATCCATCGATGGCGGCGATGAGAAATACAGTACAGCTATCCTCATTCCAAAATCGGATAAGGAGACGTTACGTAAGATCAAAGCTGCTGTCGACGCTGCTCTGGAGCTAGGGAAAAGTAAATGGGGTGGAAAGATCCCAGCGAATGCTAAAAAACCTTTGCGGGATGGTGACGAAGAGCGCCCAGAGGATGAAGCCTATGCTGGTCACTACTTCCTAAATGCTTCATCGAAGAACAAGCCAGGTATTGCAAAGCCGATCGGTAAAGATGCGGAAGGCAAAACCAAGTTCCAAGAAATCACTGACACAACGGAAGTTTACTCCGGATGCTACGCAAAGGTAAGCCTTAACTTCTATCCATTCGACGCAAAGGGGAACCGCGGTGTAGCAGCTGGGCTGAACAACCTGGTTAAGGTGCAGGACGGCGACTTCTTAGGCGGACGGTCGAATGTTAAAGATGACTTCGCTGATGAGGAGTTTGACGATCTCGGAGATGATGATAACTTTTTAGATTAATTTACAATTCAGGGATTCGGTAACGGGTCCCTTTTCTTAACCTAAATTTCGGGAGGAAAAAGATATGGAAACTCCGATTACAAAAGTTATTGATGAAGTTAAAGCAGAACGTGAACGTCAGGATTGCAAATGGGGGCCCCAAAACCACGCTGTTCCAGTGTGGATGGGTATTCTCGGAGAAGAGTTCGGGGAACTGTGTCAGGCTGTTAACGAAACGTGGTTCGATAATGGTGAAGAAGCAAGGCAAAAGGGTGGCTACCAAAACATGCGTCAGGAAGCAATTCAGGTAGCTGCGGTTGCTGTGGCGTTCGTTGAAATGCTGGACCGTAACCGACCAGATATAGAATGACTACGCTGCGAATCGACCTTGAAACATATAGCAGCGTTGACCTTAAGACGTCCGGCGTTTATGCATATGTTGACTCACCTGATTTTGAGATTCTGCTATTCGGCTATGCCTTCGATGACGATCCAGTTAAGATCATTGACCTCTTGGACTTCGAAGATATTCCTGATCACGTGCAAGCCGCTCTTACCGATCCGGCTATCACCAAACAGGCATTTAATGCAGCGTTCGAGCGGACTTGTCTAGCCAAACATCTGGGCAGGCCGATGGATCCTAAGCAGTGGCGGTGCACAGCGATCCACGCCTTATATCTCGGTTTGCCTAACTATCTGGGAGGCGTGGCCAAGGTGCTCAATCTTGAAGCGCAGAAAGATACGGCCGGCACAAACCTGATCAAGTATTTCTCGGTGCCTTGCAAACCGACTAAAACGAACGGCCAGCGCACACGGAATTACCCGCACCATGCTCCTGAGAAGTGGGAGCAGTACAAAGCCTATTGCGTTCAGGACGTTGTCGTTGAAAGAGATATCAGCAAGGTGCTGGATAAGCATCCGGTTCCGGATTCGGAGTGGCGGCTGTGGGCGCTCGATCAGCAGATTAACGATCGCGGCGTGCGGCTCGATCCGATACTGGTCGAGAACGCGATCACCTGCGATGCCCAGTATAAAAGGAAGTTGATGGCGGAGGCCGTGGAGCTAACCGGGCTCGACAATCCAAACAGCGGGGCTCAGATCAAAGCTTGGCTGCTGGAGGCGGAGGGCATCGAAGTGGAAAGCCTGACAAAAGATACGGTTCCGCTGCTACTGGATCAAGCGGAGAGCGACACAACTAAGCGGGTACTGGAGCTGAGGCAGGAGCTCAGCAAAACCAGTGTTAAGAAATACCAGGCCATGGAGCGGGCAATCTGCGGTGATGGACGTGTCCGGGGTCTGCTGCAATTCTACGGCGCCGGACGGACCGGGCGCTGGGCGGGGCGACTGGTGCAGGTTCAGAACCTGCCAAGGAATTACCTAAAAGACCTCGCTACTGCACGGCAGCTTATATTAGAAGGGAATTATGAGCTGCTCGAAATGCTGTTCGGCAGCGTGTCGGATGTCCTTTCCCAGATGATCCGGACGGCTTTCATCCCTTCGGACGGTAACACCTTCCGGGTATCCGACTTCTCCGCGATCGAGGCCCGGGTCATCGCCTGGCTGGCCGATGAACAGTGGCGGCTTGACGTATTCGCGACTCACGGCAAGATATATGAGGCTTCCGCTGCCCAGATGTTTAAGATCCCGATCGAGCTGGTATCCAAGGATGACCGACAGCGTGGCAAGGTGGCAGAGCTCGCCCTGGGATACGGCGGCGGGCCGAATGCCCTGATTACTATGGGCGCTCTCGATAAAGGGATCAGAGAAGACGAGCTGCAGCCACTGGTTGACGCCTGGCGAAAGGCAAGCCGGATGATCGTTAAGCTCTGGAAGGATACGGAGCGAGCGGCGATTGCAGCGGTAGAGACCCCGGGGCGGACGGTTAAGCTTCATCACGGCATTTCTTTTCAGTACACTGGCGGCACGCTGTTCTGCCGGCTCCCCTCGGGCCGAAAGTTAGCTTACTTTAATCCTCGATTGGAAGAAGGGACCTACGGCAAGCAGCTCAGCTATGAGGGCGTGAATGATAAAAAACAGTGGGCACGGCTGCGGACCTACGGCGGCAAGCTCGTGGAGAACATCGTCCAGGCCGTTGCCCGGGATTGCTTGGCGGAGTCCATGCTGCGGCTCGATGACGCTGGCTACCAAATCGCGATGCATGTCCATGATGAAGTGATCGATGACAGCAGCTTCGGATCTCTTGACGAGATGTGCAGCATCATGGGGCAGCCGATTAGTTGGGCGCCGGGATTGCCGCTTCGAGCGGATGGGTTCGAGACTGAATTCTATAAGAAGGATGATTAATATATGAGAGAAATTATCGTCGACAACTTTGCCGGCGGCGGGGGCGCAAGTACGGGAATTGAAATGGCAACAGGTATCAGTGTAGATATCGCTATAAATCATGATCCAGCTGCATTTGCCATGCATGAAGTGAACCATCCAGAAACAGAGCATTATTGTGAGTCGGTTTGGGACGTTGACCCTCGTAAGGTAGCAGCCGGGCGTCCGGTCGGACTCTGCTGGCTCTCGCCTGACTGCAAACATTTCAGTAAGGCAAAAGGCGGTAAGCCGGTGGAGAAGAAGATTCGCGGACTCGCTTGGGTGGCTCTCCGCTGGGCGGCGACGTTGAAACCCCGAGTGATCATGCTCGAGAATGTCGAAGAGTTTAAAACGTGGGGCCCGGTAGTGATTGGCGCGGACGGAAACCACTGGCCAGACCCGAAGAGAAAGGGAAAGACTTTCAATTCATTTGTGAATGCACTGCGGCGACAGGGGTATGAAGTCGATTGGCGGGAGTTGCGGGCATGCGATTACGGCGCACCAACTATTCGCAAAAGGTTTTTCCTGATAGCTCGGCGGGATGGTCGTCCAATCGTTTGGCCAAAACCGACGCACGGCGACCCGGAAAGTGAATCAGTCCGGTCCGGACGGTTGCTACCCTGGCGAACCGCGGCTGAAATCATCGACTGGGATATTGGATGCCCGAGCATTTTTGAGAGAAGTAAACCGCTTGCCGAGAACACATTACGCCGGATTGCCCGGGGCATTCAGAGGTATGTTATCGAAAACCCACAACCTTTCATCGTTCGTGTAAATCATTCTGGTTCTAACCATCATTACTGTGATTCAATAAATGATCCTTTCAAAACGGTAACATCAAAAAATGGTTGGGGACTGGTTACGCCAACGCTAATCCAAACAGGATATGGAGAAGCACCAGGTCAGGCACCAAGATGTCTTGATATTCACAAACCACTCGGTACAGCGGTAGCTGGCGGACAGAAGCACGCACTTATTACATCGTTTCTGGCACAGTATCACAGCGAGACACTGAGGCATGAGGCCCGTGGGCAGTCTATAGATCGGCCGATACTAACACTCGACACATCTAACCGGTACGGATTGGTCGCGGCTCACCTTGCAAGGCATTTCGGAGAATCGATTGGCAGCCACCTGGACGCTCCGGTCGGTACGGTGACTGCTGGCGGTGGAGGAAAGACGGCATTGGTGACAAGCAACCTCATCAAGCTGCGCGGCACGTGCGCAGACGGGCAGCCGGTAACTGAGCCGATGCCGACGATCACGGCAGGCGGACTGCATGTCGGAGAGGTTCGTGCCTTCCTATTGGCTTACTATGGTACGAGCATCGGGCAGGAACTTACGGATCCACTCCACACGGTTGTAACTAAGGATCGTTTCGGACTGGTGACCATCCACGAACAAGATTATCAAATCGTTGATATAGGCATGCGGATGTTGGAGCCGCACGAACTATTCGCTGCACAAGGCTTTCCAAGTAATTACATTATTGCTCGAGATGCTTCAGGAAAGAAATATCCCAAGTCAGCTCAAGTGGCCCGTTGTGGGAATTCCGTACCACCCCCATTCGCGGAAGCTTTGGTGCGGGCTAACCTTCCGGAAATGTGCGTACGCAAGTATGGTGATCGCTACTCTATTGCTGAACTGGAGGCAATGCTCTCGTGAATTACGATTCCTTCATTAATAACAAACGAACGATCATGCCGCCATCAGGATTCTCGGTGGACCGAGATTCTCTGAATAGCAGCTTGTTCGATTACCAGCGCGACATCGTAAGGTGGGCGCTGCGGCGTGGACGTGCTGCCATATTCGCCATGACAGGGCTCGGCAAGTCTCGCATGCAGATCGAATGGGCGATGAATGTTCACCGGTTATCCGGAGGAGATGTCCTGATGCTGGCCCCGCTGGCCGTGGCGCCGCAAACGGTGAGAGAGGGGGCGGAGCTTGGATATGAGATCAACCTTTGCCGCACTCAAGCCGATGTGAAGCCCGGGCTCAATATTACTAACTACGATATGCTGCATGCTTTTGAGCCGATCTTCTTCTCCGGTGTTGTCCTGGATGAATCGTCGATCCTCAAGTCATTCACCGGCAAGGTACGGACGGCTCTGATTGAGTCGTTCGCCTACACTCCCTATCGGCTCGCTTGCACAGCAACGCCTGCGCCAAATGACTATATGGAAATCGGCAATCACGCGGAATTCCTAGGCGTTATGGGACGGTCAGAAATGCTCTCCATGTTCTTTGTCCACGATGGCGGAGACACCAGCAAATGGCGGCTAAAAGGGCATGCAGAAGATGCGTTCTGGCGGTGGGTAGCCTCCTGGGGTGTGGTGATGGAAAAGCCATCTGATCTGGGCTATGACGATAGTAAACATGTGCTTCCGCCGCTTACGGTTTCCGATGTGGTGGTTGAAATTGAGGGTGAGCCAGCAAAGACATTGTCGGAGCGTCAGAAGGCCCGGAGGGCAACGGTAGAACAGCGCGTAGACGCAGTTAGGGGGATTGTTCTTGGAGAAATGGCTGATTTGGTGTGATTTAAACGCTGAGCAGGATGCACTAGAGAAATTATTCGAAGGGCGTTGCGTGTCGATCCGGGGCAGCACGCCGGGACCGAAACGGCTTGAGCTGGAAAGAGCCTGGCGAGTAGGTGATGTCCCGATCTTAATTTCCAAACCGCTTGTGTTTGGCTTCGGAATGAACTGGCAGCACTGCTCCAATATGGTTTTTGTCGGCTTGTCGGATAGCTTCGAGCAAGTATTCCAGGCCATTCGGCGCTGCTACCGCTTCGGGCAAACGAAGCCGGTTAATGTTCATATGGTCACATCTTCTATTGAAGGAGCCGTGTCTGAGAACATCCGGCGCAAAGAGGCCGACTTCCGGAAGATGGTTGCTGAGATGGTCAAATATACCAAAGAGATCACGTCAGAGTCTATCCGTTCAGCCGATCGGGATGTTACGGAATACGAGCCGCAGATCCCGATCATTATACCGCCATGGCTGAGGAGTGAATCTATTGCAAGTTAACACTATAAATCAGGTGATCGAGCACGACTATGCTATCTATCATGGCGACTGCGTGGAGGTAGCTAAAGGCATTCCCGACAGCAGTATTCATTATTCGATCTTCTCACCGCCGTTCAGTTCGCTTTATACCTATAGCAACAGCGAGCGCGACATGGGCAATTCGGCTAATGATGATGAGTTTTATAAGCACTTTACTTTTCTGATTAAAGAACTTTATCGGATTACGATGCCAGGGCGATTGGTCAGCTTCCATTGCATGGACATTCCGGCTATGAAGTCCCGGGACGGCTATATCGGAATTAAAGATTTCCCGGCTCAGCTCAGACAAGCATTTGAGGATGTCGGCTTTATTTACCACTCCAAGGTGACGATTTGGAAAGATCCCTTAATTGAGGCAGTTCGTACAAAAGCGATTGGGTTGATGCATAAGCAGCTGGTAAAAGATTCCGCAATGAGCCGTCAAGGTTTGCCAGATTACCTTTTCACAATGCGAAAGCCGGGGGATAACCCTGAACCTGTCACACATCCTGATGGTCTCACACGGTTCTTTGGAGAAAATGAGCCTGAAGCGCCGAAGACCGAGCCAATACTCAAAGATAGCCGAGAACACAAAGATAAATCGCTGCATAAGGAGGATCCAGTATATTCACATCATGTATGGCGGCGATACGCTAGTCCGGTCTGGATGGATATTCGGCAAAGCAACACACTGCAATACCGCTCCGCACGTGACGAGAAGGACGAGAAGCATATTTGTCCTCTGCAGCTCGACGTGATCGCTCGGGCCGTTGAGCTCTGGAGCAATCCGGGAGATGTGGTATTCAGTCCTTTTGCAGGCATCGGTAGTGAAGGTTACCAGGCGATCAAGATGGGTCGCCGGTTCGTTGGGATCGAGCTGAAAGAAAGCTACTTCCGGACTGCAACTAACAACCTGCAGACCGCGGTACAAGAGGCTCTGGATGAAATGCTAATGTAATTCGATGAATAGGTGGTGTACATCAGATGAATGATTCTATATGTGATGATTGTAAACATTCTTATAAAGTTTCGGATGAAAAACCTTGTTCGACTTGTATGCAATGGGACTTCGATGGATATCTTGATGCGAGAAATTATGAGCCTAAAGTAACTAAATGAATAACGAAGAACATGGAGGCAAGCCGCGAAACATAAGGAGGATCGCTATGAATATTTGGGAAGTCTCATTGGAAAGCGCGAATTGGGAAGTAAATCCGTGGCAGACCGTTAGCGTTGCCACAAACTCCATGGATATTGAAGAAGCAGTCGAAGTTGCTAGAACAAATTTTCCGTCAGCGATTGTTACTGGTATCAAGCACATCTGTTTTGCGCACTTGCCGTATCCCATCGACCCAACCACCAAATAAAGGCGGCAAGCCGCAAAACATATTAAGTAACATTGCCCAAGTAACGTTGGCATAAGGAAGTGAAACGATGCAAGACATCGAACTAGCCGTCGCTTTCGGGAAGAACAGAAGCGATACGAACTGGAAAAATGAATACCTGACTTGGGACGAGCTGCTGGGCCGGCTGCGGACGGTGCGGCGGACGAGTGAGACGATGGCCGAGTATGACCGCAAGTCGATCCCCGACAAGGGCAAGATTAAAGACGGCCCGGCTTTCGTCGGTGGGCTCGTCAAGGGCGGTCGCCGGAAGAAAGAGAACGTGGAGTCCCGCTGCCTGATCACGCTGGATATCGATCACGCGACTGACGATTTCCTCTTCATGGTCGATCTGATCTTAGGCGGCAATGCCCACGTGATTTACTCGACCCACAGCCATCGGCCGGACAAGCCAAAATACCGCATCGTGATTCCGACCAGTAGGGAAATGTCTCCGGACGAGTACGCGGCAACGTCTCGTAAACTGGCGGACAAAATCGGGATGCAGTATTTTGACAAAACGACCTTTGATGTACACCGGCTGATGTACCTACCCAGCTGTTCTAAAGATGCGGATCCCGTCTATGTGGAAGTGGACGGTGATCCCGTTGAAATTGATTCTTTACTTGAAGAATACCCGGATTGGACCGATCCGACGCAGTGGCCCCGGCATCCAGAGGAAGAGGCGCAGCGGCGGACGGGTAAGAAGATGGACGACCCAAGAAGCAAGAGCGGCATGATCGGCGCTTTCTGCCGGCAGTACACGATCAGCGGGGCGATTGAGACGTTTCTGTCCGATGCCTATGAGGCGACGGCCATGGAGGACCGTTACACCTTCACCGGCTCCACATCCTATGGTGGGCTCGTTGTTTACGATGAAGACACCTTCGCATACAGCCATCATGAATCCGATCCGATCAGCGGCCGCGAGGTCAACGCCTTTGACCTGGTCCGGCTGCATAAATTCAAGGAGCTGGACGATAACGCCAGCGACAAGAGCAACATCACCAAGCTACCTTCATATCAGGCGATGATCGATTTCGCGATGAGTGACAGCGATGTGATGCGTGAAGTGGTAGCTGACGAATTCGGGGATATGGACGATGTGGAAGAAGCGGATCTCGACTGGATGGCCAAGCTCGAACGGAATAAGAAAAACCCAAAGATCATTCTGCCGAATGCGCGAAATGTTGAACTTATCTTAAGTCACGGCGTGTTTCAAGATGTCATGGCCTATGATGCATTCAAAAATGCCGAGGTTATCCGCGGTCCGCTGCCGTGGCGTAAGCGTGAGCGACCGAGGGCAGAATATGAACCCTGGCTCGGAGCAGATGACCGCCGGCTGCAGCACTATATCGGCAAGACGTACAACATTAAATCGGCTGAAACGATCAAGAATGCCCTGACGGAGGTCGTTCACTCGAACACCTTCCATCCGGTGAAAGCCTATCTGGAGGAGCAGTTTTGGGATGGCGAGGCGCGGCTGGATCAGCTGTTTATTGATTACCTTGGTGCTGAGGATACCCCTTATGTAAGAGCAGTCACACGTAAGATGTTTGTCGCTGCCATCAAGCGGATTTATGAGCCCGGCTGCAAGTTCGACTATATGCTCGTCCTCGTAGGTCCGCAGGGGGCCGGAAAAAGCAGCCTGCTGGCCAAGATGGGTAAACAGTGGTTCTCCGATTCACTGAAAACGTTCGAGAGCAAGGAAGCCGGGGAGCACCTGCAGGGGGCTTGGATCATCGAGATCGGAGAACTGGCGGCGATGAAAAAGGCAGAAATCGACGATATCAAGCAGTTCCTATCTAAGGAGAGCGATCGTTACCGGGTAGCCTATGACCGGATGGTTTCTGATTTCCCGCGTAAATGCGTGTTCTTCGGGACTACCAATAACACCAACTTCCTGCAGGACGCCACGGGGAACCGCCGGTTCTGGCCAGTGACCGTGGATCCGGAGAAGCGGACCAAGAATCATTTTATCGAGCTTACGGAAGCCGTGGTCGGCCAAGTTTGGGCGGAGGCCTTGAGCCTGTATCGCGCAGGTGCACCCTTGGAGCTGGACGCCTCGACATTTGCGGATGCACAGAAAGCGCAGGAAAAGCACATGACCAGTGACCCGCGGGAGGGGCTTATCGTAGAGTACCTCGAAACCCCGCTGCCAGAAGACTGGAATGACATGGATGAATACCAGAGGCGGGAATACCTGAGAAAGCCCACAGGAGATATCCAGCGGACGCGGGTATGTGCTGCGGAGATTTGGGTCGAGTGCCTGGAGTCGCCGCTGAAGCAGCTAAAACCGTGGGAGTCAAAAGCGATATGTGACATCCTTAGGAGGCTTCCGGACTGGAAAGAGAGGGATCCGGAAAAGACCCGATTCACCCTTTACGGGAAGCAAAAAACGTTTGAAAGGGTGTCCCTTTAGTCCAGTGCAGTAAGGTACATAAGGTACACCCGCTGCCCCTTATGTCCCCTATGTACCTTACTATTTTTCGGTTGTAAGGTACAGCAAAAACGCTGTAATGGCAAGGCATTGAAGCTTACTGTACCTTATGTACCTTACTATTTTTAATATATAGATAAATATTAATTAGCATAGTAAAATGCGCCCGCGTATATGCTAACGCGTATTTTTCACCTAATACGTGCGTGAGGAAGGACATAAGGCCCATAAGGTACAGCACTAATTTGGGAGGTTGGCGATGAGGGAGTCGGCTATTGAAAATAGATTCAGGAAGGAAGTTGAAAAGCGAGGAGGTAAAGCGCTTAAATGGGTGTCCCCAGGAAATCGAGGTGTGCCGGACCGCATCGTGATTTTACCCGGCGGGCGGACAGTGTATGTCGAAATGAAGGCACCGGGCAAACCGCTGGAGCCGCTGCAGGTGAAATGGGCCAAGACATTACGAGGTCTGGGGCATGCAGTTTACAAGATAGATTCTGCAGCTGATATTAATCTTTTTATTCGACAGGAGTTTGGCGATGAAGTTTAAGCCTCACAAATATCAAGAGTATGCGGTTGAGCGGATCCTGGACACGCCGGCAGTTGGATTGTTCCTTGAGATGGGTTTAGGGAAAACAGTGATCACGCTGACCGCGATTGAGCAGCTGCTGTATGACCGGTTCGAATCTAGCAAAGTTTTGGTGATAGCCCCTTTACGGGTAGCCGAGGACACGTGGAGCCGGGAGTCTACCAAGTGGGATCACACTAAGCATCTAAGGATCAGCAAGATCTTAGGGGACCGTAAGCAAAGGGAACGAGCGTTAAAAGCCGAAGCCGATCTTTACGTGATCAACCGTGAAAACGTGCAATGGCTGGTTGGGCACCTTGGGAACAAATGGCCATTCGATACTGTAGTGATCGACGAGCTTTCCAGCTTCAAGTCAAACGCCGCACAACGATTTCGGGCGTTAAAACGGGTGCGGCCGCTGATGAAGCGTGTTATCGGTTTGACCGGCACACCAGCCCCTAACGGTTTGCTGGACCTATGGGCACAGGTTTACCTACTGGATCGGGGTGAGCGGCTAGGTGCAACGATCAGCGGTTACCGGGACCGATACTTTTTGGCCGGTGCTAAAAGCGGTCATGTGGTTTACGAGTGGAAGCAGAGGAAAGAATCTGAAGAGAACATCCACTCGAAAATCGCAGACATTTGCATCAGCATGAAAGCCGAGGATTGGCTGGATATGCCGAAGCGAATAGATCGGCCAGTACCTTTGACCTTAAGCGACGCGACCAAAGAGCAATACAAGAAATTGGAGCGCGACCTGCTTCTGCCAATGGCGGGAGCCGACATCGTGGCAAACACAGCGGCGGTATTATCCAACAAGCTTTTACAATTGGCGAATGGTGCTGCCTATGACGAGAATCGAGGCGTGCAAGAGATTCATAGTGTGAAGCTTGACGCTTTAGAGGATCTAGTCGAGGCCGCCAACGGTAATCCAGTTTTAGTGTTTTATGCCTATAAGCATGATCTCTCACGAATCAAGGCAAGGTTCCCGAAAGCCCGTACCCTGGACTCCGCGGATGATATTGCAGAATGGAATGAGGGCAAGATTGAAATTCTGCTTGCGCACCCCGCTTCAGCCGGCCACGGACTGAACCTACAGGCGGGCGGGAACATAATCGTATGGTTCGGACTTACATGGAGCCTTGAGCTTTATCAGCAAGCTAACGCCAGGCTGCACCGCCAAGGGCAGACACAAAGCGTTATCGTCCATCACTTAATCGCTGAGGGCACAATCGATGAAGATGTCATGTTGGCATTAGAGAATAAGGCAACAGGTCAAGACGCTTTACTTGCAGCAGTTAAAGCCAGAATCGAAAGGATGAAGGACTCATGGCAATGACACGGTTAATCATCCAAGCCATTACACGGCGGGGAAAATTGAATGTATCGGTGCCATTGAAGCAGCCACTGAGGGGCTGACAGGGATCGAGGCGGTATGTACGGCAAACGCCATCAAGTACTTGTGGCGGTGGAAACGGAAGAACGGTCTTGAGGATTTGAAAAAAGCACGGTGGTATATAAACAAACTGATTACGGAGGAGCAGCATGGATCCGATAGCAAAACGAAAAATACGTCAACGGCTACAACGGGCCACGGATGAGCAGTTTTGGAACTGGATGAATGTGATCCATTCGCAAGCTTATTTTCTCGGACAAAATCATATGCGGGAAGCTATGGAATGTATACCCGGCATTA
>LNAP01003708.1_pt1 | contig 14502 bp, 10 predicted proteins | sample 602601 | NCBI WGS metagenome assembly LNAP01 (sample SAMN02440304, study PRJNA202911) | soil metagenome | biome: Subtropical and temperate rainforests or woodlands; isolation source: soil samples (1 kg each in a 20% v/v slurry with milli Q water) were... ...
CAGTAGCGCCTTCAGCTCCGGCCCGCTCGAAGCCCCCGTCAGCGCCAGGCGCAGCGGGTGGAACAGCGCCTTGCCGGCGCGGCCGGACGCCGGCTTCACGAGCGCGATCCAGCGCGCATAGACATCCGCGTCCCACGGCTCGGCGGGCAGCAGATCGGCGCTTTGGCTGAGAAAGTCGGCATCATCGGGGTCCAGCATCGGGTCGATCGACCCCTCGACCACCGCCCACCATGTCGCGGCATCCGCCAGCCGGGAGAGATTGCCCCGCACCGCCAGCCAGAACGGCTCGCCACCACCGACACCGAGCACGGCGAGACGGTCCGCGACATCCGTGAAGTCGAGGTGATGCAGCGTCTGCGCCGTGAGTGCGGAAAGCTCGGCGGGATCGAACCGCGCCGGAGCGCGTGAAATCTTGGAAAAATCGACCTTGGCCGCCAGCGCGTCGAGATCGGGTACGGCCTCCACCGCCATCGAGGTGCCGGTCAGCACCGCGAGCGCGGCGACGGCGAGCGCTTCCTCGCCCTCCTCGCGCAGCGCGCGCAGCGAGAGATGGCCGAGGCGTTTTGAGAGTCCCTCGCCGCTCGGCAGGGTCAGGAGATTGTGGTGCCCAAAGTGTGAGGGCACCGCGCCCAGCGCCTCGATGATCTCGATCTGCACGCCGGTATTGGTGACGTGGTCCTCGCCGCGAACCACATGGGTGACGCCCATCTCGATGTCGTCGACCACCGAAGGCAGCGTGTAGAGATAGGTGCCGTCGGCGCGCACCAGCACCGGGTCGGACAATGTCGCGGTATCGACCGCCTGCCGGCCGCGCACCATGTCGTCCCAGAGGACGGAGCGCCCATCGAGCTTGAAGCGCCAATGCGGGCGGCGGCCTTCCGCTTCCAGCGCGGCGCGCTCGGTGTCGGAGAGCTCCAGCGCGGCGCGGTCATAGACCGGCGGCAGCCCGCGACGGCGGCGGCTGAGCCGCTTGGCCTCAAGTTCTTCCTCGCTCTCATAGGCCGGATAGAGCCGCCCGAGCGCCTTCAGCTTTGCGACCGCAGCGTCATAGCGCGCGGTACGGGCCGACTGGCGCTCGATGTGGTCCGGCGGGATGCCGAGCCAGTCGAGATCCTGCGCAATCGCATCGGCAAAGGCCGGCGTCGAGCGGACCAGATCGGTGTCATCATAGCGCAGGATGAAGCTGCCGCCCTCGCGCCGCGCGAACAGCGCGTTGTAGAGCGCGGTGCGGGCATTGCCGACATGGAGCAGGCCGGTGGGCGAGGGTGCGAAGCGGACAATGGGAGCGGTCATGGCTCGCCTTATCGCCGAGGCGGCGATGGCTTACAACCGCACCCGTTCATCACTTCCGTATCGAAAGACCGAGATTCTTGGCCGCGTCCAGATTCTTCGCAGTCTCGAGCCCGACCAGCCCTATCAGCCGTGCCGAATCGACATCGGCATTTGTGAAGTCCGCGCCCGCCACATTGGCGCCGGTGAAGTCGGCGCCGGCAGCCTCCATGCCGACGAGCGAGGTGCCCGACAGATTGGCCCCCCGGAGAATGGCAAAGCGGAGCTGGGCGCGAGACAGATTGGCGCCTTCGAGATTGGCGCCTTCCAGATTGGCCGAGTTCAGTACGCCGCGCATCAGGCCCATCGACTGGTTGCGCATGTCGGCGCTGAAATTCGCACCGGCGAGATTGGCTCCGCCGAAGTGGGCACGCGAGAAATCGCCGGCGATGCGTGCGCCGGAGAGATCGACGCCATCGAACCGGCCGTCCTGCGCCTGCGTCCCGAACAGGCTGGCCTTCTTCAGGCTGGCGCCAGAAAGATCGGCCTTCAGCATCCAGGCCTGATCGAACACCGCGCCATCGAGCCGCGCCCCCGCGAGGTTCACGCGGTTGAGCAGCGCGGCACGGAAGTTCGCCCCGGTCAGGTCGAGACCGGACAAATCGAGACCGTTGAGCCGACGCCCTGCGAGATCGACCGGCACGCCCGGCCTCGCCGCGGCGATCAGTGCCTCGACATCGGCGCGGCTCATCTCGGCCATCGTCATCTGCGCGGAGTTCAGGTCGAGGTGGCGCAGCATGTCCTGTGCGCCAACGGGTGTAAGCCCGAGGCATCCGGCCAGCAGCGTCGCAAACCCGATCGCCATCGGCGTCTTCACAGCGCGCCTCCGCTCACTTCAGGACCGCAGCCCCTAAGGAACCACAGGCAGGATAGGTGATATCATCACGGTGCCGCGCCCACGCATCACGACTGCGGGACCGAAGCTCCCAGCCGCTACGCCGTCTCGCGAAAACGGTTGGTGATGGGGTAGCGGCGGTCGCGACCGAAATTGCGCGGCGTCACCTTCACGCCCGGCGCGGCCTGGCGGCGCTTGTATTCCGCAATGTTCAGCATGCGCTCGACCCGCGCCACCAGCGCCGGCTCAAAGCCTTCCGCCACGATGTCGGCGACCGGCATCTCGCGCTCCACCAGCCGCTCCAGAATGGCGTCCAGCACCTCATAGGGCGGCAGGCTGTCCTGATCCTTCTGGTTCTCGCGCAGTTCGGCGGTCGGCGGCTTGACGATGACGTTTTCCGGCATCACCCGCCCGTCCGGGCCCAGCGCATCGGCCGGCTTCCAGCGGTTGCGCAGATGGCAGAGCCGGAACACCTCGGTCTTGTAGAGGTCCTTCAGCGGGTTGTAGCCGCCATTCATGTCGCCATAGAGCGTGGCATAGCCGGTCGACATCTCGGACTTGTTGCCGGTGGTCACCACCATCGAGCCGAACTTGTTGGAGATCGACATGAGGATGGTGCCGCGCACGCGGGACTGCAGGTTCTCCTCGGTCACATCGCGGGGACGCTGGTCGAACATCGGCGCGAGAACGCCCTCCAGCGCCTCGACGGCGTCAGCGATCGGCACAATGTCATAGCGGCAGCCCAGCGCCTCCGCGACGGAGGCGGCGTCCGACAGCGATTCGTTGGAGGTGTAGCGATAGGGCAGCATCACGCAGTGCACCCGCGAGGCCCCCAGCGCATCGACCGCCATCGCCGCCACCAGCGCCGAATCGACGCCGCCCGACAGGCCGAGCACCACGCCGGGGAAACGGTTCTTCTCGACATAGTCGCGCAGGCCCATGACGCAGGCGGCATAGTCGGCCTCGTCCTCGAGGATCAGCGGCGCGCGCGCGCCCTCCTCGCAGCGCCAGCCGGTCGCCCAGCGCTCCCAGCGGGTGATGCGGATGCGCTCCTGGAAATTCGGCATCTGGATCGCCAGCGAGCGGTCGGCGTTCAGCACGAAGGAGCCACCGTCGAACACCAGTTCGTCCTGGCCGCCGAGCTGGTTGATATAGGCCAGCGGCAGGCCGCTCTCGACCACACGGGCGACCGCGACGTTCATCCGCTCATCATAGACGGTGCGGCGATAGGGCGAGCCATTGGGGTTGAGCAGTATCTCGGCGCCGGTCTCAGACAGGCACTCGACCACATCCGGCGTCCAGATATCCTCGCAGATCGGCACGCCGAGCCGCACGCCCTTGAACGAGATCGGCCCGGGCAGCGGACCGGGCACGAAGACGCGCCGCTCGTCGAACGTGCCATAATTGGGAAGATCGACCTTGAAGCGCAGCGCCGCGACACGGCCCTGCTCCAGCAGCGCCACTGCGTTGTGCAGCTTGCCCGCATCGAGCCATGGCGAGCCGACCAGCACGGCGGGGCCGCCATCGGAAGTGTCCGCCGCCAGCTCCTCGACAGCCCTGCGGCAGGCCGCCTGGAAGGCGGGCTTCAGCACCAGATCCTCAGGCGGATAACCCGAGATGAACAGCTCGGTGAACATCACCAGATCGGCGCCCTGCCCTGCCGCTTCCGCGCGGGCGGCACGTGCTTTCGCGAGATTGCCGGCGATGTCGCCGACGATCGGATTGATCTGCGCAAAGGCGATGAGAAGCTGGTCGACGGGGGCGCTGCTGGTCATGGGAGGTGATTTAACCCCGCGCCGCGGTCTCGGCAATGAGGTGCGGCAATAGCGGACGGGCGGGCTTGAAACTGAATTGCGCCGCCAGCTACGACCCGCGCGACGGTATCATCGATCTCCCGAAGCCTCCGCCGATCACGAATGATCCTTCTGGGTGGGTATCTTCCAATCGCTCACACAATAACGACCGTGCATACAGGTTGCGTCCGAGCATTGGCGATCAATGCGACTGAGCAAAACTGTAAGTGATCGCCAAACGGTGTGAAGTTTCATCATACTCTCCATCTTTGCAGCATGCCTTGCTGCGCGGGAGATATGTCGAGGCTCACGTATGAATTCGATGGGGACGACGATGCGATTGCGTATGAAAATCATAAAGATCCTGCGCGAAAGCGCAGTACGAACTGTCGAACAGCCCCACGCCCTGGCAGTACTTACGCCTTCAGCGCGGCGACCAGATCGTCCGCCACGTCCACCCAGCTCCGCAGCTTCACCTGCGCCACCGCCTGCTCGCGCCGGCGTAGGTAGTCGCGATCGATAATGGGACGCTCGAGCTTGGCCAGCATCTCCTCAACCGAAGCCGGATCAAAATAGTCCGCCGCATCACCCACCACCTCGGGGATCGAGGTGACATTCGAGGCAACGGACAGCTTGCCGAACCATGCAGCCTCGCCCACCGGCAGGCCCCAGCCCTCATAGCGGCTGGGATAGACGGTGAAAAGGCAGCCCTCATAGAGCGCGGCCAACTGCGCGTCCCCGGGGCGCTCGACCAGCGCCACCTTGTCGGCGAGCCGGGGATAGCGCGCGACGAACTCACCGAGCTTCGACGCCTGCCGTCCATGCGCGCCGGCAATCACCAGAACTGGCAGCCGCTCGAAACCGAGCTTGGTGCCGAGCAGGCCCCAGACCTCGAGCAACTGCTCCAGATTCTTCCGCTTGTGGCCGAGCGAGCCGACGGTGAGCACGAATTCGGAGGGCGGCACCACCGAGAGGTCGCGCGTCTCGTCCCAGTCGAACTCGTGCGCCAGCGGCACGGTGCGCACCCATTCGACTTGGCCACCGAATTGCGGGGCCACCGTTCTCACCGCCTCGGCGGTGAATTCCGACACCGCGAGGAAGCGCGAGGTCTGCTTGGAAACCCTGGCGAACCACTCGCAGAAGGCGGGATTCGGCGTCGCCTCGCCCTCGGCCGCAACAATGGGAATGAGGTCATGGATCAGCGTGACGATCTCGACATTGCCCTCGCGGACCGCCTCCAGATGGCGATCGAGCTGCTTGGGCACCATCCACGCCATGCCGAGCACGACGATGCGCACCCGGCCCGAGGTCGGCATCCGCCACGGCGAGATCGCCCAGCCCTGCGGCCTGGAGCCGGCCGGCGGGCGGGCGAACATCACCTTGAAACGGTTCTTCAGGCGACGGCGGAACACATGATAGGCGCGCCGGAGCGGGCGGTTGTGGTGCCGGCTGCCGCCGAACGGCACGGGCACGTTCACCAGCCCCAGCGCGGCCTTCAAAAGCGCCGGGTCAGCCCAGATGTCGCCCTGGAACAGCTCGGGCGCGATCTCGACATAATCGCGCCGGCCATAATGGAAGAACACCAGCGTGACGCCGTCATTGGCCGGCTTCAGCGAGGCGTAGCGCACCATCTGGCCGACAACGCGCACGATTCCGCCCATGCCGCTGCCGGAGGAAACCTGCGCAATGACGTCGGAAAGATCGAAAACAACGTGAAGCTGGTCGTCCGATTGCAGCTTAAGCTCCTTGCAACCAAGCATCACGCACTTCCGATAGACTTCGGAAAACCAAAAGACAACATGCCGCGATGCGGCAAGCCTTTAATCCGGTTACAGGAGCGGCTCTAAACTGTCCAGCCGAACTGCGGCACAGCGCCGGCTCGGCCTCACCGCACGCGGTTACAGCCTCACACTACCCGGTAAGACCAACAGCCTCGCGCAGATAGGTGACGACCTCGTCGCCGGACAATGCGGGACTGTGGAGCCCGACATAATTGTCCGGCCGCACCAGCCACATGCCCGGCCCGAACACGGTGGTGAAGGTGCCGGCGGCGTCCGTTATCAGTTCCATCCCCGGCGGCTCCTCGAGCATGGCGCCGCCCGGCGCGATGGCAACGACACGGACAGCGCTCGGCCACAACGCCTCAAGCCGGGCGGCCAGCGCCTCGATGGGCGTGGTATCGCCCTCGACCGATGCCAGCAGCACAAAGTGCGTACCTTTCAGCAGGTCGAACAGGCGCAGCGGGAATCCGACGCCGAAGCGGCGCAGGCCCTGCACATCCGGCACGCGATCGCCGGCCCGCACGCCCTCGCCGCTTGCTCCCGCCGCCAGCGGACCGCCGCGATAGGTGACGAGCAACTGCGTGTCGGCCAGTCGGTCGCCGCTGCCGCGCCTGCCGAAATTCATGGTCTGTTCGGTGGTACGGGCCACCACCTCGGCTGCCACCGGGTGACGCTCGGCCTCATAGCTGTCGAGCAGGCCCGCGCCGGCCCTGCCCTGCACCACCAGCGCCAGTTTCCAGGCGAGATTGTAGGCATCCTGGACGCCGGTGTTCATGCCTTGCCCGCCGGTCGGCGGGTGGATGTGCGCGGCATCGCCCGCGATGAAGGTGTTGCCGACGCGGTAATGCGCGGCGAGGCGCATGCTGATGCGGAAGATCGACGACCAGTGCATATCCGACAGCACGGCCTTTTCCGGCAGTACCCGGTCGGCGACCTCCTGAAGGTCCGCCAGGCTGGCGCCGGGCCGGTCGGTCTGGATGCCATGGCCGGTGCCGGTGCCGCGAGGTGCAGAGAGCCGTTCCGGCGCGGTCATCGAGACGCGGTAGCGGCTACGGCCGGGCAGCGGGATGGCGACGAAGAAGTCCGGCGCGGCGTCCTGCTTCGGCTCCACCGCGAAGACCGACATGGCGCGCGGCACGTCCCAGTCGACATGCACGTCGCCGAGCATGAACTCCATCGGAAAGGCATCGCCCTCGAACGGAATGTCGAGCGCCCGGCGCACCGCGCTGTGGGCACCGTCGCAGCCGATGACATAGCGGAAGGCCGCCTGCTCGGTGCCCTGCGGACCGTCGAGCTCGACCGTCACGCTGTCCGCACTCTGGCGTAGGCCACTAAGTGCCACGCCGTGCTCGATGTGGATGCCAAACGTCGCCAGATGCTCGGTCAGCACGCGCTCGGTGGCGTATTGCGGCACGCCGAGCAGCGCGAACGGCAGATCGCTGAAATCGTGCCGCACCTCGCGCGCGGGAGCCCCCTTCACCAGCGTGCGCACGCCCTTGAGCCACAGGCCGGCATCGATGATCTCGCGCGCCACCCCCATGTCCTCGAACATTTCGAGCGAGCGCGGCGTCACGCCGATCGCCCGGCAATAGGGCGACGGGCCCGACGCCTTGTCGATGAGGCGCGGGCATACCCCGTGGCGGACGAGCTCGGCGGCCAGCGTGAGCCCGACCGGGCCGGCACCGATGATCAGAATCTCAGTTGTCATTCTCTCTCACCCAAACCGGCCAATCAGATAGCGTCGAAAATTCCTCATTGGCGTCGGCGGCTTCAGCCGGCCCAGCACCTCGTGATAGGCCGCCGAACGCTCGCGCCGCAACCATGCCTCGCGCTCGCAGGCGGCCGGATCGAATCTGTCCTCGGCAAGCGCGACGATCGCATCGCCGAGCAGCCCGCATTCGTTGAGAAAAGCGGCGCAGGGGTGGCCGCCATGGCGCAGGCGCACGCGGTGCACATTGCCCTCCCGCGCCATCAGCCGCACATGGTGCCGGTCGCCATTATTGGGATCGTAGAACACGTAGAGCGGCATGCCCCGGCGCCCATGGGGCGGCTCCCACAGCAATGGCGGGATATCCTGCCAGCGCGTCTCCCAGCCGACCAGCCTGGGATCGATGCTGTATTGCGGGGAGAAGGCAATGACGCAATGCGCGCCGAGCCGGTCGGCGGACCGAAAGGCCGCGTAGCCGCCCATGCTCATGCCATAGGTGAGAATGCGGGTGTCCGGCCCGATGTCCTCGCGCACATGGGCCAGCGCCGCTTCCATCTCGGCATATTGATACCAGGAATTGGAGCTCGGCAGGAAATGGTAGGCGCCAAAGCCGCGGCTGTGCAGAAAGTGCTCGCCGAAGCCGGCGCGGTCCGGGTGGTGATGGTCGGCGTAGGATTCGAACGTGACGAAAACCACGTCCGCGCGCGACCCCGGTACCTTGACCACGCGAACGGCGTCACTGTCGAAAATGACCTCCCGCACGCGTAGCCTCCCAACCGCCGACTCATACCTATGGCATCGAGCCTCGGTGGAACGTTACTTCGCGGAGGCCCCCGACGCACGCAAATCCGTCTGGGCTCCAGGCCGGCTCACTCGGCGCCCACCCGCGTCCCCGCCAGACGACGCTTCAGCATCTGTTCGATACAGAAATAACGGAATCGCCGGAAAACTCCCGTCCGCTTTCGCCTTCTCACCTTGTGGAAAGTGGGAGATCGATCGCGCTCCCGCCACGCCAGCGCTTCAAATGCCGCAATATTCAATTCGCCACGGGCGGCGTCCAGAATTGCGCGCTCGAGAAGTCCGCACTCGTTCAGATACGAAATAGCCGTGTGACCGCTGAAACATAGGCGCACCAATCGAAGGGGGGCCTCGCGGGACATGTACTTGATGTGCCGCCGATCGGCATTGAGCGGGTCGTAGAAAACATAGATCGACGCTTCCTGCCGGGGCGGCTTGGTGTCCCAGATCAGCGTGGTTTCCTCGCAGCGCCAGCGTCGCTCCCAAGGCACGATCTTCGGGTCAACGCTGTATTGCGGGGAGAAGGCGATCACGCTGTCGGCGCCGAGCGGCTCGGAAAACCGATAGGCCGCATAGGCCCCCATGCTCATGCCATAGGTGACCACGCGCGTTCCGGGAGCGATATCGGCCCGGACACGTGCCATCGCCGGCTCCATCTCCGGCACCTGGTACCAGGAGTTGCAGCTCGGCTGGAAGTGATAGGCGGTAAAGCCGCGGCCTTGGAGGAAGGACTCGGCGAAGCCGGTGCGGCCCCGCTCGTGCTCCGGCAGACAATGCTCAAATGTAATGAAAACAATGTCATCACGGTGCCCATGCACCTTGATGACCTGCAACTCGTCGCTGTCGAACACGACTTCCCGCACGCGCACTGCCCGCCCCCGCTGGCACCCCCGCTACCGCAAGGGAATTTGCCAACTTAGAAACGAAACAAGCGCGCGTGCAACTTGTTTTAATCAGACGGATTATTCCGCCGCTTCGATCACCTTGCGGGTGCGGCCCGAACGTTCCTGCTTCAGCAGCTCGGCGACGAGGAAGGCCATCTCGATGGCCTGCTCGGCGTTGAGGCGCGGATCGCAATAGGTGTGGTAGCGATCCTTCAGGTCGGAATCGGAGATCGCCCGCGCGCCGCCGGTGCATTCGGTGACGTTCTTGCCGGTCATCTCCAGATGCACGCCGCCGGCGAAGGTACCCTCGGCCGCGTGAACCGCGAAGAAGTCCTTCACCTCTGAGAGGATCTGGTCGAACGGGCGGGTCTTGTAGCCCGACGGCGACTTGATGGTGTTGCCGTGCATGGGATCGCACGACCACACAACCGTGCGGCCCTCGCGCTTCACCGCGCGGACCAGAGCCGGCAGATGATCGCCGACCTTGTCGGCGCCGAAGCGCGCGATCAGGGTCAGGCGGCCGGCCTCGTCCTGCGGGTTCAGCGTGTCGATGAGGCGGAGCAGATCGTCCGGCTTCAGCGACGGGCCGCACTTGAGGCCGAGCGGGTTCTTCACGCCACGGCAATATTCCATGTGCGCGTGGTCCGGCTGGCGGGTGCGGTCGCCGATCCAGATCATGTGGCCGGAGGTGGCGTACCAGTCGCCGGTGGTGGAATCGACACGGGTCATCGCCTGCTCGTAGCCAAGCAGCAGCGCCTCATGGCTGGTGAAGAATTCGGTCGAGCGCATCTCGGGATGATGTTCCGCGTCGAGGCCGATGGCGCGCATGAAGTCGAGCGCCTCGGTGATGCGGTCGGCCAGCGCCTGGTAGCGGCCGGACTGCGGTGAATCCTTGATGAAGCCGAGCATCCACTGATGCGCATTGCCGAGGCTGGCATAGCCGCCATTGGCGAAGGCGCGCAGAAGGTTCAGCGTCGCCGCCGACTGGCGATAGGCCTCGAGCTGGCGGCGCGGATCGGCAATGCGCGCTTCCGGCGTGAACTCGATGTCGTTGACGATGTCGCCGCGATAGGACGGCAGCTCGACGCCGCCAACCGTCTCCATCGGAGCCGAGCGGGGCTTGGCGAACTGGCCGGCGATGCGGCCGACCTTCACCACCGGGGAAGCCCCGGCATAGGTCAGCACCACCGCCATCTGCAGGAAGACGCGGAAGAAATCGCGGATGTTGTCGGCGGAGTGCTCGGCGAAGCTCTCGGCGCAGTCGCCGCCCTGCAGCAGGAATGCCTCTCCCTTGGCCACCTTCGCGAGTTCACGCTTCAGGCGGCGGGCCTCACCGGCAAAAACCAGGGGGGGAAACGAGGCGAGCTGACGCTCCACGGCAGCCAGAGCTCCCGCGTCCGGATAATCCGGGACCTGCTGAATGGGCTTGGCCCTCCAGCTTTCCGGCGTCCAGCGTTCAGACATCATCGCCTCCTCAAAACCCTTTATTCCTCCCGCAAACCCACGCGGTACGGGAAAGGCCGGCCTTATACACCCAAGCGTCATGCGAATGCCATAGCGCGCCCGCAGGCCTGACCTTGCGTCGGTGCCCGGCTATGCGGCACGCCATTCCGCATCGCGCACCGTCGTTCTCCAGCATGCAGACCGTCATCCTGAGGTGCCGGGCGAGCATCCTTCGAGGCTCGCAGAGCTCGCACCTCAGGATGACGGTGTTCTGCGAGATGAAAGCGCCCCGACAACGCCGCTCAAACCGCGACGCGCGCCACTTCCGCCGGCTGGTCGCTGGTGGGGTGCTTGACCCGCAGTGTGACCATCTCTTCCGCCGTCGAGGGATGCAGCGCGATGGTGCGGTCGAAATCGGCCTTGGTGGCCCCGACCGTCATCGCGATGCCGACGATCTGGATCATTTCGGCCGCGCCCTCGCCCATCAGGTGAACGCCCAGCATAAGCTGGGTGGCCTGATCGACGATCAGCTTCATGAAGAAGCGTTCCTTGCTGCCGGACAGCGTCGCCTTCAGCGAACGGAAATCCGCCTTGTAGATGTCGAGCTTATGGCCCTTTGCCCGCGCCTGTGCCTCGGTGAGGCCGACGACGCCGATCTCCGGCTCGGTGAACACCGCGGTAGGCACCAATGAATGATCCACCGTCCACGGGTTGTTGCCGAACACGGTGTCGGCAAAGGCATGGCCCTCGCGAATGGCGACGGGGGTGAGGTTCACACGGTTGGTCACATCGCCCACCGCATAGATGGAGGGGACGCTGGTGCGCGACGTCTCGTCCACCGCGATGGCGCCCGCCATGTCGAGCTCGACGCCGGCATTCTCCAGCCCGACGCCGATGGTGTTGGGCACGCGGCCGATCGCCAGCATTACCTCGTCGGCGAGCAGCACGCGCCCGTCATTCAGCCGGACGCGCTTGCAATCGTCCATCTGGTCGATGGCGTCGATGGTGACGCCGAACTCGAAGGTGACGCCGTGGCCGGCCATGGCGGTGGCGAGCCGTTCGGCGATCTCATCGTCGAAGTCGCGCAGCAGCGCCTTGCCACGGTGCACCACCGTGACCCTGGAGCCGAGCGCGGCGAACAGGCCGGCGAATTCCAGCGCGATATAGCCGGCCCCCTGAATGACGATGCGCTCCGGCAGCTTCTTGAGGTGAAACGCCTCGTTCGAGGTGATGCCAAGATCGCGGCCAGGAATGTCGAGGCCGAGATTGGGGCGCCCGCCGGTGGCGACGAGGATGTAGCGCGCCGTGACCCGCGTGCCGTCGGCAAGGCGCACCTCGTTCGGGCCCTCGATGGTGGCGCGCTGCGGCACGATCTCGGCGCCGGACTTCTCCACATTGCTGCGATAGGCGCCCTCGAGCCGGTCGATCTCGCGGTCCTTGTTGGCGATCAGCGTCGTCCAGTCGAAGCTCGGCTCACCGAGCGTCCAGCCGAATCCGGCAGAATCCTTGAATTCCTGGGGGAAGCGGGCGGCATAGACGAACAATTTCTTGGGTACGCAGCCGCGGATCACGCAGGTGCCGCCGACGCGATATTCCTCGGCGATTTTGACGCGCGCGCCATAGCCGGCCGCAATGCGGGCAGCGCGCACGCCGCCGGAACCCGCACCAATCACGAACAGATCGACGTCATATGTCTGGGTAGTCATCCGACGGTTCCCCGCTGCCATTATGGATCGGCATGGCGCATGTCGCCCTCCCGAGGCGCTGCGTCAAGTCACTGCATGGCTGACCTGCCCAAAGCTTAGCCTTCTGTGGAACTCGACAGGCCTCATGGCGCGCTTTAGCTTCCTCCCGCGCACAAAGCGGCGTCGGCATGACCGGGATCGGGCATTGCCAGGAAGGCTGCGCGCCCATGTCTGGAGGAAACCAATGACCCACATGTTCCGCGGAGCGCTGCTCGCGGCCGCTCTCGCCACCGTGCTTCCCCTCGGCGCCGCCAACGCCCAGGTCTCCGAACTGAAGATCATGGCTCCGGCCGGCCCCGGCGGCGGCTGGGACCAGACCGCCCGTTCGATGCAGCAGGTGCTGCAGCAGGAGAAGATCGTCCCCAACGTGCAGGTGATGAACGTTCCGGGCGCCGGCGGCACCATCGGCCTCGCCCAGTTCGTCAACTCCTCGAAGGGCGCACCGGACGCGCTGATCGTTGGCGGCTATGTGATGGTGGGCGCCATCATCACCAACAAGTCGCCCGTCGATCTCAGCCAGGTCACCCCGATCGCCCGCCTCACCGGCGAGTATGAGGCGCTGGCCGTGCCGACCAATTCGCCGATCAAGACCATGGCCGACCTCGTGGCCGCGCTGAAGGCCGATCCGCAGAAGGTCTCCTGGGCCGGCGGCTCGGCGGGCGGCACCGACCACATCACGGCCGGCCTGATTGCCAAGGCGATCGGCGTCGACCCGACCAAGGTCAACTACATCGCCTTCTCCGGCGGCGGCGAATCTCTCGCCTCCATCCTCGGCGGCAAGGTGACGGTCGGCATTTCCAGCCTCAGCGAGTTTGAAGGCCAGGCCAAGGCCGGCAAGCTCCGCATCCTCGCCGTGTCGAGCGCCGAGCGCCTGCCGAACGCCAAGGACTTCCCGACCCTCAAGGAATCCGGCGTCGACGTCGAGATCCAGAACTGGCGCTCGGTCTCGGCCGCGCCGGGCATCACGCCCGAGCAGAAGAAGGCCATCGCCGATACCATCGAGAAGATGGTGCAATCGAAGGGCTGGACCGACATGCTGGCCCAGAAGGGCTGGGTCAACACCTACCTCGCCGGCCCGGCATTCGAGGCCCAGCTCGCCAAGGACATCTCCTCGACCAAGACCATCCTGAAGGAAATCGGCCTCGCCCAGTGAGGCTTTCCACCCTCTGACCTGATGCTATCGCTCCCCCGCGGCCAAGAAGACGGCCACGGGGGAGCATGCTTTGTTTCTGCCCGGAGCAGCCCGATGAGCGATCCGCACATCTCGTCCACCAAGCGGCCCGACAAGGCCGGCTTCGTCATCGCCTTCGGGCTCGCGCTGCTGGCGCTGGTCGTCGGCTGGGACGCCTGGCGCCTGTCCAGCATCAACGCGCATTCGTCCGTTGGCCCCGCCGCCTTCCCGACCGTGATCGCGGCCGGCCTGCTCATCCTCGCGGTCGCCACCGCCGTCGAGGCGATACGCGCAGGCGCCATTGAGCGCCCCCGCGACGAGTTCGGGCCGATGGCCTGGGTGCTCGCCGGTCTGATCGGCCAGATCATCCTGCTGCCGTTCCTCGGCTTCTCCATCGCCACCGGCTGGCTGTTCGCCGCCACTGCCAAGGGCTTCGGCAAGGGTCCGGTCTGGGCGCATTTTCTCGCCGGCGCGGTGCTGTGCTTCGTCATCTACATCGTCTTCGCCAAGGGCCTGCAACTCTCGCTGCCGGCCGGCCCGCTCGAACGCCTGATCTGAGAGGCCGACTTCCATGGATACGTTTGCCGCTCTCAGCCAGGGCGTAATGGTCGCCCTCCAGCCGATGAACCTGATGTTCGCGTTCATCGGCGTCATGCTCGGCACCGCCGTCGGCGTGCTCCCCGGCATTGGGCCGGCGCTGACCGTCGCGCTGCTGCTGCCGATCACCTTCAAGCTCGACCCGGCCGGCTCGCTCATCATGTTCGCCGGCATCTATTATGGCGGCATGTATGGTGGCTCGACCGCGTCCATCCTGCTCAACACGCCAGGCGAGAGCTCATCCATCGTCACGGCGCTGGAAGGCAACAAGATGGCGCGCGCCGGGCGCGGCGGCCCAGCGCTCGCCACCGCCGCCATCGGCTCCTTCGTCGCCGGCACCATCGCCACCATCGGCCTCGCGCTGATCGCCCCGACCGTCGTGGACATCGCCATCTCGTTCGGCCCGGAAGACTATTTC
>LNAP01003709.1_pt1 | contig 14500 bp, 17 predicted proteins | sample 602601 | NCBI WGS metagenome assembly LNAP01 (sample SAMN02440304, study PRJNA202911) | soil metagenome | biome: Subtropical and temperate rainforests or woodlands; isolation source: soil samples (1 kg each in a 20% v/v slurry with milli Q water) were... ...
TGAAGAGCGCAACCGGCTATTGTTCATTCGCCGCAGCCGCGCACTGGGTTTCAGCCTGGATGACATTCGTGAGTTGCTGGGCCTTGCTGATCGACGCGACGCTTCCTGCGCTGCGGTAGACGCAAAAGTCGAAGGGCAATTAGAGCAGGTGCGAATGCGTATTCGAGACCTAAAAGGTTTAGAAGCCGAACTGATACGACTGAGCGTTTGCTGTCAGGGTGGCGTGATTGAGCAATGTCGCATCATTGAGTCGCTGTCGAGTCGCAGTTGACTGACGAAGCTCTTCGTCAAAATGGAAGACAGCAGAATGGCGGCATCTAGTGCCGTCCGAAATAGACCAAAAGACTATTTCAGTGACTGGCGGGCCGAGGCAGGGCTATAGAAATCAAAGCGGCGAGTGCACGAATGCACTCGATATCCATAAGCACGCACCCAGCCCATACACCTGATAAATCCAACCGGAAAGCACTGTGCCTATCAACCGTCCCATGGCGTTCGACATGTAATAAAAACCCACATCCAGCGACACGCCATCTTTCGCGCCAGTGGTGAACGTCATCCACGAGAAGCTGGGCATTCGCCACGGTGCGACAGCGATGTGGTCCGCATTGAAGCCAAATTTCGATGAGTACGTGTGGGTATAAGTGACTAGAACGGATAGAAACGTAGACAATAATTCTCCCGCGCAGAAAAGTGGATCAGGATCTACCGCTCTAAAGGGGATTCATGCTATCAGTATTGTGCGACTACTGGAGGCTCAGGTTGTAATGGCAGTAGAAGACCTGAGCAAGGATATAGACCTGGAACATTGATAAATATGTCAACAAGTATTTTATTCTTTCCCGCTTCAATGCCAGACGAAACACTCCAGTCTCGTATCTCAAGATACCACATGCTATCTGGAAACCGATCCGAGAATGAAACATTTAGGGATATCTTCGACACCGCTCCCTTTGCAATGCGAATCATCCCAAATAGGATTGATGATCTGGCTTCTCGCTTACCTGGAGACAAAGACCTCAATCTTAATGAGTTACTTCTTTTCAACACCATATTGCCTGTATACAAACCGTTTTTGGGCATATCAAAAGGCAATGATGAGCTCCGTGATGAAAGTATTATTTCTGCGGTAGCAAGAATTCCTCGAAGGGAAGTCAGCGCTCATAGCATGGCAAAAATATGTCTCTCATGTGTGCAAGATGACCTTATTGAAAAAGGTCATTCGTTTTGGCACCGCGCGCACCATATACCTGGAGTAACAGCTTGTTGGCGACATGGAGAAGAGTTGCTTCAGGCTTGCCCAAAATGCTCGCATCCATTTTATCGTTCGAATAAATTACTACCCAGTCTCTCCGCTCAATGTGTCTGCGGATGGAGCCCATTAAGCTCACACTTACCCAAAACTGGGCTAGAACTCGAACAGAATTTTGCGCTATTTGCTAAGGAACTGCTTGATCGCAATCTCCCAGCAGTGAAAAGCGAAGTCTTGGCGGCATTTTATACCCGGCAAGCAAAAAAAATGGGTTTTACCCATGGGCAGTTCATGTCTCGTGCCAAATTATTTGAAAGTATCCAATCAACATTTGGACCTGAATTGTTGGCAAAAATCGATAACGCATATGCCGCAGGTAAGCATAATCAATGGATCCGAACTACGACAGTTAATGGCTTGCTCGATATGCCGATCACACGGCATCTCATCATGGCTTACCATTTATTTAAAACTGTGGATAGCTTTGAGAAAAAACTCGCAACTGAGTCATTACTCTTTAGTTGTAATAAAGGGCTACAGACACAACCAAAGGCCCCTTCGTTAAGCAAGCGAAAACTTCACCGCCAAAAAGTGACTCAGCTCATCGAGGCGAGACCTGGACTGAGCTTAGACTACTTGTGGGCCAATGCATATCAGGCGACGCTCTGGCTTATTGCTAACGATAAACCATGGCTTACGGAAATCCTTGCGAATGGCCCTGTAACAAAAGCAAAGACAGAGCAACACGCAGATCGTCGTGATGAAGAATATGCGAAGATCATCGCTGAACGGGTCGAAGAGCTCTATAATTTCAGCCAAAAACAGATTCGAGTTAATATAACCAACATGATTGCTTTATTGCCGAGTAGGGTTCCACCGAGCCCTGCAGATCGGAAAATTCTGTTTCCGCGCGTAGCTCAACAGTTGGAAATCCATCACGAATCTTCATGGCATTTTCACTTAAGAAGAGCCATTTGGGCTTTGTCGGAAATGTCCCGTTTAAAGCTCCCCCCTAATACATCCAGTCTACAATTATTGACCTCCGTACCTATCCAGGCTTGGAATGCATTAATCAATCATTTCGAGTGGGATCTAGAAAAATTTATGAGCACAGGTGTCAATCCCGAGTCGCTACTTGCAACAACCAATGTTAGCCGACAGTGGAAAGGCCCTCCTGGTCACCATGGGCCTATGGGGGGTAGGTCTTATATTGCGATAAAATCAGGGAAGGAAGGTGCTCCAGACTATTTTTAACGGTGGGTGCAATAATTTATGCAAGAAATCGCTTACGCCATACGCCTGTGATTTGATTTCCAATCAATTAGGTCTAATGCACGCAGTTTTGTAGAGCCATGCTGTAGTGACCGGTTTACCTTCTCGCATCAATTGCTGTTCCGCCCATTGCAATCGGCGCTGATGAAAGTTGTCACGGCTCTCGCAAACTGACGTCAGTGCAGCCGCGCACATCGGAAGTTTCTTAAGCTGCTTCTCGAATCGAGCAATGGTATCTAGTTCTCGACCAATCCGGGTTTGAGTAATCCGAATCGGCTTGCCGGGCAGCGCGCGAAGACTTTCTGCACAATCAAAGATTTCGGATGCAAGGTAAGGGTCAAGCTGACGAAACGGACTATTCCGTCGCCGATTGCTTCCATGACGACTAAGCAGATTGCACCGCTGGGTAAGCCATGCCTGATCATGCCTGTATAGCCACATATAATCAGAACACTCATGAGCCAGACGATCTTGATACTGGCTCTCAAAACGATCCCGCCGTTGAGCAAGACATCTTTCAAATTTGCACTTTTTCCACCGCTCAGCACCCTGCTCGTGCGCTCGAATGCCGCGATAAACACTGGCAAGGGACATATCCAATTTTGATGCGATTTCTGTCGCTTCCATTCCTTTTTCCGCCCATGCCCAAATCGAATGATGAAAAGCAGTTTCAGTACCAGATTTACATTGCGCAGCTTGTTCGCAAGGTAGATAGGGAATCGGTAAAGGGAGTGGCGACGGAATTCCCATGGCCATCGCGTTTAGAGCAATGTCTTCCCTGATGAAAAGTTGGGTGACGTCTACGTTCAGCGCACTGGCAAGGAGGATGTACTTCAGAGGATGGTGAGTGCCTCGCGGTTTTCGCAGAAGCTTGGTCACCCAAGACGCAGGAGTTTCATTCGGATCGCTTGCAAGAATAGAGAATTCGCCGGTGGTTGGAAGACGGTGGAAATACGCGTCCATGTGTCGCGCCAGCGGCCCCAAACGCAGCCGACCATGATGGACCAGCTCCAGAGCTGCCGCACCGTCTAGAAGTAACTTTCGAACTCTGTTCGCAGACTGCGGGGACGCATTGGCCTGAAGCACCTCAAGTGAAAGTTGAGCAATCTCTAATAGCTCGCGGCGTCGATCTGTGGGGATTTCTAAGGGCAAAGCGCGCGATTGGACGGCATCGTCCTCGGGAAGCAAGAGCCTCTTCCTGCAACAAGTCAAACTACGGTGATCCAGGACCACCAACGGCTCCACGTGATGAGGACAGATAAAGACGCCTGGAAGCTGGTGTACACGATGCCAATATGCGACCCCCATAATCGCATCGTCCTGATCTAAGCAGGTGGGGCAAAATCGAACTCTCGACGCATTTTCAAGGCGACTTGCGATCAACCCCAACCTGAGTTTGAGTCCTCCACCTCCCCGATGTGCCATCTGCTCTTGGGCATGTTGAAGCTGATGTACAGACAGGAAGGGCTGGTAGTACGGCAGGAGAGTGTGACGTTCAATTACCTGGGCTACGGACAAGCCGACACTGTGTGGCAATTCGTCCACGAGCTTAGCGAGGTGACAGGGAAAAGGGACATTCTCCGAAAAGCTCCCTTCCCACAGAGTATTGGCGAATATCTCGCTGCGTGCCCCTAAACCATAAAGCCGCACGTACCTGGACAAAACGCTGTGCAGCGTTTCGTCAGGGAAGGGCTCAGGAAAGAAATGAAAGCTGTGCTTCATTTCACATCCCTCTATTGTTTACCCCTTGCGGTACAGCGGCGAAAACTCAAACAAGTCCTGATTCAGCCATCCTGCATTTTGCATTGCCCTTAGTGGGTCTTCGCTGCTGCTTATAGTTCGGGCCATTGATGTTTCAGTAACCACAGCAGCGGCGAGTGTGTTCGTCTTGGTGACGCTCTTCGCTGCATCAGGCGTGCTTGGTGGAATACTAGGCCTCTGCTTCTTGACACTGCGCAGCAATGCCAGACGATCCGGCCGTGGCACAAAGTCGAAAGCCATCATGTCAGCCAGCTGTTCGTCAATCGGAAGCAGATCTTCAAACTGACTCATCCGCTTTGGGTCGCGACTGCGCAACGCAGACAGCGCGGGCTTCAGTATCTGCATCTTGGAGTCGCTGACGCGCCTTATGTCTGCCGCCGTTATGCACTCCGAACCGCTTTGAATCACGTAGCGTTGTGTGAGCACAAGCAGCTTCACCAGAAAATCCGTTACACCCTGCGTATGGTCGTAGAGCGTATCGTAGATGTCGTCAGTCAAGTCAGCTCGCTGTTGGCACCATTGGTAGCTCCAAAGGTTCTCGACCAGCATTTTCCACTCGTCATCTTCCTTTTCAAATCGCTTGAATTCGATGATTCCAGCATCGCAGCAGCGGCGTGCGTTTCTCAACACACCTGAGAAAAGGCTGACCATCGAATTAGTGCCGATGAAGACGACCGGTATACCGATGTTATTTACTAGGTGCAGAAAGAAATTCAGCATGCTGTCTTTGCCGCCTGTCTTGGCAAAATGCAGATTCTGAATCTCATCGATGAGCCGCGCGCCAATGAAGAATGTACTCGCAACCTGGGCCATCAGCTGCAGCGAGTCATTAATGTTCCTGGCTCGAAACCGCTGATGGTAATCCTCATCGCCCAACGCTTTCCCAACAGCGATAAAGAACTCCTGACAGAACCCGGCAAGAGAACCGTCCCGAGGACAATCAAGCTTCAACCAAGTGATCTGTGTATGAACGAACTGTTTACCCTCGTAGCGTTCATGCCTGATGGTTTGGGGGTAAAGGCTGAGGATGGCCCATAATGCTGTCGATTTTCCGATGCCGCTCAGCCCAACCAAGCTGAATGTCTCCGCAGTCGATTTAAATCCATCATGGTACCGCTGAGCTCCAGAGAGCGAGTGAAGGTGCCTGACAGTCGCTGGTGAGGTCGGGTTGCGCCCCACATAGCCTCGCCGGATCAACAGTGAGATCAACGACTCAAGTTCCAAGTGAATCAGCATTGGCTGGATGACAGACCGCAAGCGATCGATGCAATGGATTCGCGTTGAGCGTTCCAGTGCCAGCTCCTCTGGAGTCGCTTCATATGGAAAATTAGCGATGAGCCCCATCGCCGCTTCATCCGAGAGGATTGGCGGCAATGCTTCGATGAGCGGGTTGCCTGCATACTCCGGAATCGGTTGCTTGGTGTAACAGGCAAAAATTTGGACGCCGTTCATGGCTTCTTACCTGGGCGAATTCGTTTGAGCATATCTATCACTTGGGCGCTGCGAGCACCGGCGTAATGCTCAGGAGGATCTTTAGGAGACTGCGGCGCATTTACACCGACGCTGCGGACGCCCTCCGGAACCTGAGCCTCTGCTCGTTCCCGGAAACGCTCCTCCGCCCGATTCTCACGAATATTGCCGATGTGCTCAGCTTTCGTTTTAGGAGCTGTCGCCTCGTTTTTCTCTTTCAAGGCAGTGTTTACCAAACCATCAATCTCATCGTTAAGAGAGATCCTACTCTCTAGCTCAAACCGTTTATGCGTCGGCGGAGTTTGACGATAGGCCTCGAGCATATCGTAGATTTCATCAGTGCGATAACTCGCATATTTTCGATCTGAATATCTTAAATCGCAGCGAACAAATTGTTTATCATCCCCTTGAATCCAAATGTGGTCCGCTGAGTTTGGATCGTACCAACATTGAATCGACCAGACACCTTGACTTCGCGCTTTTGCAAGCCAGTTCTTATCAACGACCATGTCGCTTATGTAATACATACCCTTGAACAACACACCTCCCTTTTGAACCGTCCCATTGTCCCTAGGGAGTAAATGTAGATAAATCAGGTCATCGGACCGATAATTAGGCTCAACAAAATCATTTTCCAATGCCCAGTTCCAAATGGACAAAGGGGTAGGTGCAACATTGTCAGCAACCATTTGCTTTGTGAGTCTTTTAGGCTGGCGATTGAATCTATTGTAGTGCAGCACACACTTAATGATGATTTTGGTGAATTCTTTCATATTAAGGGTCGCGTCCAAGCGGTAATCCCGCTCACCTCTTTCTTTCTCCCGTGCTGCCACGCCACCGGGCAACCACCGGATGCCCGTCAAAGAGTTCAGGATGTTGAACCTGCTTTCCACCATCGACTTCCAATCTGGGCGATACGGCGGTGCGATACCCAGTTCGATGCCAAGGCCCATAGCAAGTCCCTCGGCTGCTGTCCCAAGCATTTCCCCCCGGTCGGCGAACACCTCGTGAGGTAGGTGGTGGCAGGGCCAATCAGCAGGTTCGATTGTGACGCCATTCAGAGCACAGAAGTCTTGCTTTGACGTAAAAGCATTGAAAAGCGCCTGGCGCGCACCGTTCCAGCTCGGACCTTCCAAACCGACATAGAGGCCGACAATCAGGCCAGAAAAGCTATCGATGACTACATAAATCACTGGACGCCCGATGAGCATGTGGCGAGAGTAACTGTTCACCAAGTAGACGTCGGCAATCGTCGCATCAATCTCAAACTGATGACATGGTCCGCGAAGCTTATCCTGGACGGCACCTGATAAAGGGCGACGGTCTTTCAACCATTTTTTTTCCCCCATCCGACCGCGTTCAGTCGCCACCACATCGAAGAATTTCTTGCCCTGATAATCGAACTGGCGAAAAGAAGGTATTTCTGTTGAAGGTAATAAACGTGAGCCAGCTTCAGGATTCTTAGAAAGATCCTTCTCTGTATAAAACTTGGCTAGCATTTTATGGTAAGCATCAGTTAGAGATGCTTCTTCATTGTCTACATAGAGCGCATAACCTACCTTGATGCAGCACTTATCCACAGGCTCCAAAAACTTGTTCCGCGGCAACTCAATTTCCTGAAATTTGGGTTTCCTGCCTGGGGGTCTCTCTGGATTGTACACTCGCTCGGACTTTCCGACGCTTGTGTAATTTTTCAGAAGAGCATTTCGTATTTGACCATTTATCCAGTACTTACATAGAAGCCGATAAATTTGTTTGCGATGTATCTTAAGCTCGACTGCGCGTGCTGCCACGAGCCGTACCAGTTCGTCGGAAAAATATACTTGACCCGGGACCTCAGAGATAATCAGCGGTGAAATAACATTCCATTTATTATCCCTATCTGACTTTTGTTTCTCGTCGAGAGACTCTTCTAGCACCAGTAAATATTCCGGTGTTTTTATCGTAGCAGTCTTCGTATCTCCAGCTAAAATAGATGCCTTTATTTGTTGCAATCCCAATATAAAGGGTAACCGAGGTGGATTTGCCGTCATCTCGATAAGGCAAACTGCGTCTTGCATCTCATCTAGCCACAAAACCCGAACCAAAGCAGCTATAGCTGAGTGCTCAGTTACAGGTTCCAAAACGTCATTGATTTTGATTTTCATAGTGCGCCCTCCGCAGTCTTCCGATAAGGAGATGTATCCTCGACTATTAGCAGTTCTGGGAGAGGTAATCCCATCTGTAAAGGCGCACGTATCAAGTCGAGTTTAATACGCTTATGCCAGATCAAGTAATGATATAGAGCTCTTGAGTCCTGATACGAAATGAACAATTTCGTTGCAACTTTTTTCAAAACTTGAGCGGTGGTCCAAGGATAACCTTGAAATCCCCTTAGACTGAGGAGAAAGTCTATCACCACCGTAGGTTGTGTTAATGCACGAGGTATCTGGGCAAATTTTCGCAGTAAACCTAGATTTTGAACCAGCTCAACGGTAAAGCCAGCTTCCGTAACGATTGTCCAATCCACGCCTTGTGAATTCCAAAACTCCTTTTCGATCTCTAGCTTCTCGCGTGTCCTGTCGGCCCTTTCACCCACAAGATCGCTTTCGTATTTGACTGTGCGGGCTACAGTACCAAAGCTTCCATCTGGCTTTATGACCGTCAAGAGAAAATCCGTCGTCATCACATATGGAACTGAGCTCTTTGGGAAGTTGGGGTACTTCAAGCCCATCGCACTGGCCTGGGCCTGTGCGCTACCTCTTGGGAGCAAAGGGTATTGTTCACGGATGTCGACAACGTCTTCCGAAAATTCGCAGACTAAAAAGTAGCCGTATTCGAGATTAGAAAGTAGGTGGTGCAGACGATCGACCTTGATCCCTTGAACTTTTCGAGAATGTCCTTGAGAGGGTACATCCTGCACGCGTAGCCACGGGACGTAGCTGGCTCCAGCTCCTTGGCCGAATCCATTTGAAATGTGCCGATCAACGTCGGCTTCTGTGGCAAACCTGCGACCGCGCAACCCCGACCTCCTGCGCTCCCTGCCGCACTGCAAACCTTTCGTCTCGAAAATAGGTATAGGAAAAAATCTGCACCATCTCGAGATGGTGATCAGCGTTCTCCAGCTTACCCCTTGAGTGAAATGAAGCAGTGAATCTGGACAAATGGCGCTTTAAGAAAAAGAAAACCCCCTGAATTCAGGGGGTTAGCCATTGTGACAGACTATGTTGTTCGGAGACACACTATGTTGTCTGGAGACAAACTATGTTGTTCTCAACCAAGTACTTTGAGCGCATGATTTTGTAAGCGAGCATCTGCAAACTTTCCCTCGACTGTTAAGCGCGAAAGCCGCGCCCTGATACTGCGGAAGGCCCAATCAAGGGCCAGTGGTGCGCAGCGACATTTCCGTTAACTATTCGTTGCTTGGCTAATGCTGCGCTACAAGCGCCCGTACGGCATCGCGATCACCTTCTTGAAAACAGGCTGACCAGTAAGTCGGATGGGCGATTAACACTGCCGCCGCGAGCATCACATAAACGCTCTTTCCCTTCATGGTCTTGTCCTACTTGACTGTAATCGCAACTGCGATGCCGAATAGCCCGCTCGCAATGAGCCCCCGGGGGTTTTGATCGCGCTCTTTAGGGTACGGGAGTGTCCAGCGACACAAGCAGGAGGCGCTTTAGGCAGCGTTCACACGTTACGGATGCGCCTTCATGTACGGACCATTCGTGCGCTGGCTCAGAACCGCATAGGGCCACCAGTCCGGGGCGACCGCGTTGGCCAAGTACCCCATGATAAATTGTGCCTCCGTCACGCTCGTTTCCATTAGCGCACTTACCTGGCTTCCTGAGAATGAACAGCTCTAATGTGAACGCCATTTGAAATTCCTAGGCCTTTATATTCATGAGTTCGGTTCCTCCGCATCACTTGCTCCACCAAAATTGTGGCGCAGCTGCGACTCATCAAGTGGCGGTAAAAGAGCCGCACCGTAGAACTCGCGCCGCTTAGTGCGTGGTTTTTGTTTGGTTAGCCCGGCTCTCTAGGTATCTCACGTGCTCAAGCCGAGAATCCCCGAGCAGCTCAAGAGCACGAACTGCTTCCGCCGAGAATTCGAACGTTAAACGCCATGGTGCCTTCCCACGAACCGGGAAACTGAAGTTGGGCAACAGTGGCCAACTCCAGTTGGACGCGCCACGAGAGTAGCTAACTGTCTCACCCGATAATTCCTGGGCAAGCTTGGTCAGCTTTTCAGCCTCATCAGCATCTGCTACATAGAATTCAATGCGAAGGTATTCCGAATGCATACGGTACTCCGAGGGTTGCTTAGAAAATTCCCGAATCGTTCGTGGACGCGAAACGCACCTTCTAATGACTCGGCCCCACTTGGCTGGGCTTGGGGGGTACCGCTACTTTTCCCTTACAAATCGAAGGCCGACACGATGAGGGCATCAACTTCGCAGTAGTCCTCAAATGGCAGCGACTTACCGGCGTACAAACCTTGCAGGAACCCACGCAAGCGGGGCACATCTGAATGGCTATTGGCAGCGTCTTCTTCGTAGGCCTCAAGCGTTTCCAGAGCGAGCGGCTGATCTTTAAGGCATCGCGATACCTGGGCGAATACAGCCCGCAACGCCGCAGCTTCAGCGGCACGCTTGGCATGAGGCTTGACCAGCAACGTAAGCAAGTCTTCATACAATTTGCCACGCTCGATGTTCACCTGCTGCATTGCAGCCTGCTGGTCCGGTGTCGTTGGCTCCGACACGCGCTCACTTGCGTCAGTGACGTTGGCCAACACATCAAGCGCGGAACCAACCGCAGTAATGCGCGGGAGCAACGATTGGATATCAATAACCACTGCCATTTGCTTTGCCCTCCTGGGCGTTGTCCTGCTCGATCCGAGGGCCGAAAGTGGCCTGTTTCTAAGTCCTCGGCCCTGGCTTTGAGGGCCAGGGCTTGGGTACAGCGGCGATTTCCTATCAATAGTCCTGCAAATCGTAAGTCCCGCCAGAACGTGCCAGTAGCTTACGAATTTGTTCCTCGGTAGCAGGCTCATCAGGGCCGACTGTCCACTCCCAATACTCGCTCAGAACCACCCAACTGTCCCCGATGACCCAAGTTATCGGCCACTTGCCGTTTGGATCAATGGCGATACCCAGCCTCTGTTAGTAGATCTTCAAACCCATCAGCCATGACCGTTTTCCTACTTATCGCGACCAGAATTGGGTCGCAGCCTGAACAAGTGGTAGAGCGCGGTTTTGCTGTGGTACTTCCGCGAAAACTCGTCCCGCTCTTCAGCGTCAAGTTCATCCACCCAACTCACCCATTGATCCATGCTCATGGAGTCGATTTTGTGGCGAACATCGTTCAGCTTTTTATTCAGACGGTCAGCTACGGTTTTGATAGACGCCTGTTCCTGCTGGAGAGCCCAAGGACGCTCCAAAGCAAGACCGACTTTGAAGAATGCGCTGTCAATCGCAGCCTGGAATTCTGGGCTATCGCTGACTGCTGGTTCCAACGCCTGCTCGATCTCTAGAAGTTCGGCGGTGGAGAACGCGATTAGTCTGGGCATCATCTTTTCCTATGCGGGACGAAGGATGCGATAGGCGATGCCTTCTACTGCCGCTGCCCAGCTTGATGGCTGGGCTTGGCGTGCACCTGGTGCGTTTTCCGTGATCAGTTTTTGATTCTGGTGTCTTTCACCGTCTGGATCGCTTCGGCGGTGAATTGTGGCGCTCGATGCGCCTCATCGACCAAAACACGGGATGCTTTATATTTTGCCTGCTCCGCGTATTGAGCCGCCTGATCCCGACTCATCTGCCGCATTTCATCCGTGCCCACGGCATCCCAAAATTCGTCTTTAGCAACGGGCTGATCAGCTTTGAGCAGCACCGACGTTTTGACGTTGGCCAGGATCGCATCAGCGGTGGACCTTGGCGCTTGCTCCAGGTCGGCTGTATCGGTGGTGACGATCACTTTTTCGGTTGTCATCTGGGTACCAACAACATAATTTGACACAACCCCTCGCGCAAATCGGGGTCTGTAGGATGATTCGGGGTAAAGACAACAGCAACATAGATTGACACAGATGGGCTGCGCTTCAAATACAGGGCTCGGCTGCTCACAACATAGTTTGACACGAACAACTAGAGTGCAGTCATGAAGGGTGGTTTTTGAGAATTACAACTATCGCGTGTGAATTAAAACCGTCGCATGTGCCGCTTGATCTCGGGCGGCACCTCACGTGACCCTGCTGGAATCAGGCTCAGGTCGTTCAACGAGTTTTCCCTGGCGATATTAGAAGAGATGCAACACACCAACTCTGGCTCAGGTGCTGCAAAGATTACTGACATTTTATTGACCATGGCAGCCATTGGCGTGCCGATGGTTTTTGTATGCAACTACAGCTTGGCTCATAAGCTACTTGGCCGAAACAGCGAGGACAAGCAACGTCTGCTCGCTGATCCCCGAATCATGTTGCCGGACGAGCCTGGTAGCGCGAATTGGCTGAACGATATCGCTGAATGTCTCAGAGCGAGCTATGCCTACGTAAAGGCTGATATTGGTTAATCGGCCGTTGAGCTGTACCGCTGTACTTTTGGTATCAAGCGACTGGTGGTACTGCTGTTGAAGCTGGCCTATCTGGAATGTCGCAACTCGGGGCGGCAGTGCGTGAACCAGCTCGATATTACTCGTGCATACCGTGCCGCAGCTTACACAGCGAGCGCCGGTGAGGTGGAGGAGCTAATGCTACTGGCGCTGAGCAGTCTCAAAAAACATAAGCTCAAGGACTTGCACTGCCCGTTCGATCTATCTGCTGCAATGAAGACAAATGTCGTGAATTTCACTCGTGCTGATCGTCAGGAACCATTGCTACGGTCTTTCACTCGTAAGCGGCCAGCGAACACGCAGTAGAGATAAACTAACGCACGAGTATGCTGCTCCGCATGCCAGCAGCGATGTAATGCCTGAGTTCTTCGCTGGCTTCACTGACTTCCGCCAGTAGCGCTGGACGTCCGTCAAGCATGATGATGATGTCCTCAATGTCTCTGTGATAAGGGTCGCCTTCTCAGCTGGCTAGCACCAGGTGCTCGATCCGCTTGTAGGTCTCGAAGAGCGCAATCATGTCACCTTGAGCCATGACTTCCAGTGGCGATCGGCCGGCAAAAAACGGATTGTCGTTCTTGAAGCGAGGGAAACCTTTCACGTTTGCCTGGTTGGAGAAGACCATCCGCAGCGAAGCGTGGATACCCAGCACCATCCCGATGCGTTGCTGCTGATCTTGATCGAGCCGCTGACCTGCAGCAATGCCACGCCATGCGCGACGGTAGGTCGCGGGTGAAATTCTGAGAATCCGGCACGCCTGACTGGGCGTGGCTTCCCAGGCGCCGATGATGCGCAAAGCCACCTTCAACCCGGTGGTAGCCTGCTGCTCGCTAAGACGTTCACCACTGATCACCCTGTTCTCCTCTGCCGTAAGCAGTTTACCTACTAATGGCTGAAGTAGAGAGGCCCGCCTCAGCATGCGCATAGCCTGTAGCGGAGAAGTAAAAAATCTACCACCTACCTAAGAGTTAGTCGAAGAAACACTTAATTTTTCTTTGACTCTGTGTTGTAGGTTTTATGCATCTCAGATCGGATCTCTTTTATGGCTCCGATCAGCGGAGCGAAATAAAGTCGTGGAGCGTTCTTGGCGATTTGGCGAAGCTCTGCGGCTAATGTGGATTTCATGTTCGGAGTCTCAAAGGGTAGCGTTTTTATATCTAGTCCCTTTTAGGTGTATTTTCAAGGGCCGCGGCAGGGACGGTGGTTACCTGCCCCCCCTACCGCGACCGTCTGACGTCGGTCTATGTTCACAAAAATAGATGAGTCGGGAGGCCCTGCAGACGTAGCTCATGCAGAGGTTGGCACCGGGTCATTATCCACGTGGGCTTCGTTGCCACACCGTCATGCACCAAGAACTTCATTCGTTGGCACGGCGATTAACGAAGAGGTATGCACAGTGCGGCTTCACGACACCGAACACTGCGATCAATCTGGCCAGCGCGATCTCGGTACCGGCGCGCATGTCCATAGGCTCGATGGAAAGCCGAATGGCTTCAACTCCAATCATACCAACAGATCTCGCAGAAAAGTGGCACAGGCGACAGCGCTTCCGATCGGCCAGTTCACTTTGATGGTGCCACGCGGGTGCTGTATTTCAGGAGTCATCTATGTGGGTCAAAGCACGACTTAGTACGAACCCGCGCGGAGGGTAGAGTTTTGTAAGCGGATGGCGAACACACCTACCGAACTCCAGTATTTAGGGCGATGGTGTCCGCGTATTTTTAAGCGGACGCGATCACCCTTATCGCCAGGATTTCCATGCGCCAACGCAGCTCTTACCCCAAACTATTCAAAGCCCAGGTCGTCCAGGAATGCCTGCAACCTGGAGCGACGATTTCCAGCGTAGCCATCCATCACGGCATCAACGCCAACGTGATCCGCAAGTGGCTACCGATTTACCGGGATCAATCACCCGCAACTCTGCCGGCCTTCATCCCCGTACAAGCTGCACCCAAGCGCGCAACAGAAGAGAGGGTGATCATCTCACTGGCTCTGGGCGATAAATCCGTCACCGTAAAATGGCCAGCCTCAGATCCGGACGGCTGCGCGTGTTTTATTCGTGGCCTGGCCCAATGATTCGTATCGACTCCATCTGGCTCGCCACCCAGCCCATGGACATGCGGGCCGGCACTGACACTGCACTGGCCCGGGTGGTTGCCGTGT
>LNAP01003710.1_pt1 | contig 14499 bp, 4 predicted proteins | sample 602601 | NCBI WGS metagenome assembly LNAP01 (sample SAMN02440304, study PRJNA202911) | soil metagenome | biome: Subtropical and temperate rainforests or woodlands; isolation source: soil samples (1 kg each in a 20% v/v slurry with milli Q water) were... ...
GGTCAGCTCCTCCAGAATATCCCCGAACCACGCCTCGAAGACAGCGATCTCCGCCTCTGTCACCGGAATGTATTCCGGCCAGTCGTCGGTGACGGTCATCGGGGCGGGAGTTGGGGACGGACGCTGCCTGCGACGGGGCGGCCGCGTTTCGGCGTAGGTGTAGAGGTTGTCGGGCAAGCGGCCCGGCGCAAATCGATATGCGGGGTATCGAGTGGGTGCATGTGAGCGTCTGGTCATTCCCAAGACTGACGCGACGGCGACCAACGCCCAACAGCCGATCTATGACCTGCAATACGCAGTACTTCCTTGACCCGAAGCGGCCATCTCGGGCACGCCCGTGCGAATGGCGGCTTGGCGCCGCCATCTCGGTCGTTCAGCGAAAGCTGGGAAGATACCAGGACCGGTCATTCCCATGGTATCTAGCAGCCCGATGGCAATGCGCCTTTATCACGGTCGTTCAGCGCTCCGAAGCTGTCTGCCGTCAGCGCCCTTGAGACAGTTTAGGGATTTTCGGGAAGGGAGGGTTGGGCACCCGCGTTCGTTCAGTTTCTCGATACCCGCGCTTCGCTCAAGCGTCCCCGTGTCGTCGAGGGGCGGCGCCTGGAGGCATGCAGGCCGATCTCGCCGCTCGCTGCCGGCTGCTGGCTGATGGACGCGGCGGGCTCCGATGCGCAGGACGCCATCGACCTGCCGGACGTGGCCATTCCTCTGCTGCTGCTGCCCCGCGCCGCGTGCATCGCCGGCCGGTCCGCGTGTCTCGGCAGCGGCGATGCGATCTCGGTGCTGGCCGTAACGGGCGACTTGACGAGCCTTGATGGAATCGAGGCGCTGGCGAATTCCGATGTTTCTCTCGCGGGGCTTTTGCTGGGCAAACGGGATGACCGCGCCAGCGCTCCCGCTGTAACTGCGCGCGCCGGTCGCGGCGGCGGATTTCAACGCGCTTCAGGTATTCGCGACGCGCACCTATGTGCCGTCGTCGGAGACCTCACGCAGCCGCGGCGCGGGTGGCGGCGGCAGGGACGAGGACTGATGCCCCGCCCGCCACTCACACCAGAGCCAGCTCGATTGTGAGCTGGCTCGGTGGGCCATCCGGGCCGACCCAGGGCAATGCCGGATAGGTCTCCAGCGCCGGCCAGTCGCCGTACTGCTCGCCGCTGCCCGGCACCCATACGCCGGTAATCGCGCGATAGGTCGCGAAGACGTCATGATAGGGACCGTCATGGGTGATGCGGGCGACGCGGGTCGGCGGCCAGGTGATCGGCCAAAAGGCGGTACCCCGGAGATCGACGGGATGCGGCGGCAGCCGGATCGCGCAGTCATATCGCAACAATCCGCGCTGGGTTATTTCCGGATTGTCGTAGCCGACCCCGATGAAGACCCGGTTCTCCTCGGGCGGCAGACGCAGGGTCGCCAGCTGTTCGGCAAACATCTTCCAATAGGTCGGCAAAAGCGCGTGCGACCCATGAAACCGCACGCCGAGAAGGCGGGATTCGTCGCGCCACTGCGCCTGAACATTCTGCGCGCGCTCCATTTCGACCGGACCTGACGGGATGATCCTGTCGGCGGCGAGTTCCCGGTAGCGCTTTGGCGCGCAGCCGAACTGCCGTTGGAAGGCATGGGTGAGGGCCTCGGCGCTGCCATAGCCGACGGCAATGGCGATGGACAATACCGAGTCCCGGCTCAGATGCAGCCGGATGGCCGCCATTTCGAGGCGCATGCGGCGTATATAGGCGCCGACCGTCTCGCCCATCACCTCGGCGAAGGCCCGCTGGAAATGCTGGGGGCTGAGGCCGGCTGCGGCCGCGATGGCGTTGATGGTGAACGGCGCCGTCGGCTGCCGCTCGATCAGGCGGACAGCGGCGAGGACCGAGCGGTTGTCCAGCAGCATCGGTGGAAATTTCCGCGGCTCGGGCTCGATCAGCGAACCGATATTCGGCTTTGCAAATTCCAGCGCCGCCTCAAGCTGCTCCCCGGTGAGGGGAACGTCGCTGGGCAAGAGAAGTTCGCCAATGTCCGGCACGGAAACGTCCCCAAAAATCGCCGGAGCGACGCGGTGTTGCGGCTGCCGGCTGCGCACAGCATTTCCGATCAGACATGCCGGCGCAACTGATGGCATCAGTTGAGTCGGGATCGCTGCGCCGCACCATTCGCGACGATCGAGTCGGGGCTGGGGACGCGCCGTGGGGAAGATCGTCGCAGGACAGGGCCGGACGAGCCGATGCCGCACGTGCCTTGCCGCGCACGCGCTGCTCTTGTCGTCGGCGGCGCTGATCGTCATCGCGGATCCGCTGGCGGGCCACGCCCAGCAGGCGTCGCTGCCTGCCGGCGGCTCCGTTGTATCGGGAGCTGCGGCGATCTCTTCGCCCTCCGCCACCAGTGTGCTGGTCACCCAATCCTCGCGCAATGCCATCGTTAACTGGAGCAGTTTTTCGGTCGGCGCCGGCAGCAGCGCCCGCTTTGAGAACGGCTCCGGCGCGACGTTGAACCGCGTCACCGGCCTTTCGTCCTCGCTGCTCGATGGTTCGCTTTCCGCCTCTGGCAGCCTATATCTGGTGAACCCCAACGGCATCACGGTGGGGCCGACCGGTACCGTGACCACTGGCGGCACCTTCGTCGCCTCCACCCATGACGTCTCCGACGCTGAGTTCAATGCCGGCGGCGCCATGACCTTCAAGGGCGCCAGCACCGCCAGTGTCATCAATTACGGTTCCATCGGCGCGCTGGGCGGCGACGTGGCGCTGATCGCCCGCAAGGTGGAGAACGCCGGCACCATCACCGCGCCCAATGGCACGGTGGGGCTGGCGGCGGGCTATGAGGTGCTGGTGCGCGACGCCGCCCTCTCCGACGGCAAGTTCGTTGTGAAAGTGGGTGGGGGCGACACGGAAGCGAAGACCACCGGTGTCATCAAGGCCGCCGAGGCGGAGCTGAAGGCCAATGGCGGTAATGTCTATGCGCTGGCCGGCAACACCGAAAGCATCACCAAGGCTACCGGCGTCAGCAGCAAGGGCGGGCGCATCTTTCTCACGGCCGGTGATGGCGGCTCTGTGCAGGTGACGCAGAAGGTTTCGGCCCGGGCGGCCGCCACCAACGGCAAGGCGAAGGGCGGCGAGATCCAGGTCTCCGGCGGCACGGTGAAAGTGTCGGGCACGCTGGACACCAAGGGCGAGGGCGATGCGGGCGGCTCGGTGACGATAACCGGCACCGATCTGACGCTGGCCGGCACCGCCGTGGTGGATGTAAGTGGCGCCACGGGCGGCGGCTCCGTGCGCATCGGTGGCGATGTGAAGGGCGGCGGAACGCTGGCCCATGCGCGGACCGTCACCGTCGAGGCGGGCAGCGTCATCAATGCCAACGCCACCGCGACCGGCAATGGTGGCAGCGTCGTGTTGTGGTCGGACGGTGTCACCAATTTCGCCGGCACGATCTCGGCCAATGGCGGGGCGCTCGGCGGTGACGGCGGCTTCGTCGAGACGTCCGGCCATGAGCTGGGGTTCGGTGCCGGACTGCAGGTGACGACGACCGCGGCCAATGGCGCGACGGGCACCTGGCTGCTCGATCCCTATGACGTGACGATTTCCAACGCGGCCGACAGCTTCATCTCGGTTGACACGGCATCCTCGCCGAACACCGCCACGCCGTCCGGCAGCGGGACCAATCTGAACGTCACGACCCTTCAGATCGCGCTCGGCAGCAACAATATGGTCGTCCAGACCTCGGGTGCGGGCAGCGACGCGGGAAACATTACCGTCCTCCAATCGGTGATCTGGGCGGCCGACACGACGCTGACGCTGAATGCGGACACCTCGACCGGGGGCATCCTCCTCGACGGGACCGTGACCGGAACGGGCAGCGGCAGCCGCCTTGTCCTCAACGCAGGGGCGGGCGGCATCAACCAGGCCGCGTCCTACATCACGGTAAACACGCTGAATGCCACGACGACAAACGGCGGTTCGATCGCCCTGACCAGTTCCGTCAACGCGATCACGACGCTCGGTACCTCCAGCGCCTCGGGCTCGTTTGCGCTGACCAACGGGCAGGACCTGAACGTGTCCGGCCCGATCACCAGCAACGGGACGCTGTCGCTCGTCACGACCATCGGCGATCTGAACATCAACGTTGCGCTGAGCGACAGCCAGGCGGGCGCGAGCTACACGCTGTCGGCGGCAGACGCGCTGAACATCAGCAAGGATCTGACGCTCAGCGGGGCCGGGGCGCAACTGAGCCTCAGCGCCGGAAGCTCCTATTCGCTGCTCAGCGGCGCGCGTGTATCGCTGCCCGACAGCGGGGCGTCGTTATCCATCGACGGCCAAGCCTATACGCTGATCCATGACGCGGCCGGCCTGCAGAGCGTGAGCGGTGCGAGCTTCTACGCACTGGGCAACGACATCGACGCAAGCGCCACGTCCGGCTGGAACAGCGGGGCCGGCTTCCAGGCCATCGACAACTTCTACGGCACCTTGGCGGGCCTCGGGCACTTCGTCGACCGCCTCACCATCAACAGGCCGGGCCAATCGACGCAAGGCCTGTTCGGGCTCATGTCCGGGACGGCGCGCGACCTGACCCTCTCCAATGTGTCCATCAACGGCAACAGCATCGTGGGCGGCGTTGCGGGACGCCTCTCGAACGGCACGCTGTCGAATGTCCATGTCACGGGGACGGTGACCGGGCAAGGCGCACTGGTGGGCGGCCTCGTCGGGTGGAGCGATATCGCCGTGATCGACCTTTCGTCCTCCGCCGCCAGCGTGTCCGGCACGGATGAAGTCGGTGGCCTCGTCGGACGGAACCGCGTCGGTTCGATCACCACGTCATACGCCACAGGGGCGGTTACTGGTACGGGCAGTGGGGTCGGCGGCCTGGTCGGCACCTCGGTGCAGGGCTCCACGCTGACCGATGTCTATGCCAGCGGACTGGTGACCGGCGCCAGCGGCACCGGCGGCGTCGTCGGCAGCTGGGATGCCACGCCCATCACCACTAACAACGTCTATTGGGACATGGATTCGACGGGCCAGTCCACCAGCGTGGTGGGCACCGGCTTCAGCTCCGGCAGCGCCCGCACGCAATCGACCTATGCGGGTTTCGATTTCTCCAACGTCTGGGTGATGATCGCCGGCGAGACCCGGCCAATGCTGCGCAACGAGTATTCGACCGTCATCGCCATGCCGGCGGCGTTACAGCTGATGTCGCAGGATCTCACCGCCAGCTACAGGCTGGGGGCGAACATCGACCTGACCACCGCCTTCACCGCCGACGGCAACGGCAATTATGCGGGCCTCTGGGGGGCATCCGGCTTCGTGCCGATCGGCAATTCCGGCACGCCGTTCTCCGGCAGCTTCGATGGGCAGGGCCACACCATCACCGGCCTGACCATCAATCGCAGCGGGACCAATTACGTGGGCCTGTTCGGCTATACGAACGGTGCCACGATCAGCAATGTCACGCTCTCCGGCGGCAGCATCACCGGCAATGACGATGTGAGCCCCCTGATCGGCTACATGCTGGGCGGTTCCGTCTCTTCCGCGTCCGCGAGCGCCACGGTCACCGGCGCCAGCACTTCGGAAACCAACGTCGGCGGTCTCGTGGGAGCCAATGACGGCGGTGCCATCAGCCGCGCCTCCGCGAGCGGCAATGTCACGGGCGCGGGCTATCAGATCGGTGGCCTCGTCGGCTATCTCGTCAACGGCGGCAGCATCACGCAGTCCTATGCCACGGGCAGCGTCACCGGCACCAATACGGGCGCCGGCATGGGCTATATTGGCGGCTTGGTGGGCGCGAGCGGCTTCACCGGCAATGACGGCGGCACCATCAGCCAATCGTACGCCACCGGCACCGTCACCGGCAGTTCCGGCCCTATCGGCGGCTTCATCGGCCACAATGCGGGGACCATCACCGATGCCTACGCCACCGGCCGGGTCATCGGGCTCGGCAGTGCGTCCAACGTCGGCGGCTTCGTCGGCGTCAACCATACGGATGGCGTGATCACCGCGGCCTATTCGACAGGCTATGTCTCCGGTGGCGCGCAGGTCGGCGGGTTTGCGGGTTATAACAACGCCAGCGCCTCGGCCATCACGTCGGCCTATTGGGATACGCAGACCAGCGGACAAGCGAGCGGCATCGCCGGCGGGTCCGGCGGCATCACCGCGCGCACCACGGCGCAGTTGCAGGGCACGCTGCCGGCGGGCTTCTCACCGTCCATCTGGGGCACGGGGACCAATCTCTATCCCTACTTCACCTGGCGCTATGCCACGACGCCGGTGGCGGTCTCAGGCATCGCCTACAGCGACGCGGGCACGACGGCGCTGGCGGGATCAACGGTGACCGCAGTCTCCGGCGGCAGCGGGATCGGCAGCGCGGTGACGGGGAACAATGGCTATTACTACATCCTCGCCCCGGCCAGCGCGCTCGCCTCCAGCGGCGTCCTCACCTATCTGGACAACGGCACCACCAAGGGCGCGGCCTTCTCGGATGTCGTCGGGGCCAACGGCATCCAGAACGTGGCCATCCATGGCACGGCAGCCCACATCATTACCGGCGAATCCACGCTGGCTGCGACCCAGACCAATTATCTCGCCGCCCGCGGCAGCTATGCCGACACTGATCTGTCCTTCCTGTCGGCCACTTCGGTTGCGCCACTGACAACGACGGCGGGCTACGGCGTCTATCTCAACACCACGGGCAATTACACGCTCAACGCCGATCTCGGCTCCGCGGGCCTTTTGACCATCGACAGCGGCGGCACGTTCGGCGTGAGCGGCGCGATCACGCTCGCGGCGGCGGGTGCGCTCACCATCGCCGATGCGGTCTCCTGGTCCGACGCCTCGAGCCTTACCCTCTCCACTACGAGCGGCGGCAACATCAGCCTTGCCGGTGCGGTGACCGGAGCCGCTGGAACGCTGATCGTGAGCGCCAGCGGCACCGCGACCACATCAAGCGCGGTCAATGTGGGTACCTTCCGCCTCGATGGCGGGACCTGGCACCAAGTCGCGGCGACGCTGCCGAGTTTCGCCGCCACCAATTTCGTTCTGGGTAGCGGCACCACCTTCCTGCGCGCCACGGGCGGCGACGGCTCGGCCGCGACGCCCTATCAGGTCGGCGATGTCTATGGTCTCCAGGGTGTCGGCTCCACCAGCCTGCTGTCGCAGAGCTTCGTGCTCGCCGCAGACATCGATGCGTCGGGTACTTCGAACTGGAATTCCGGCGCAGGCTTCAATCCCATCGGCAGCGATCTCGGCAATTTCCTCGGAAGTTTCGATGGCGGCGGCCACACCATCAGCGGCCTTGTGGTGAACAATTCCGTCCGGGCCGGCCTGTTCGGCGTGATCGGCGACGGCGCCACCGTCAGCAACCTCACGGTGGGTGGGACCGTGAACGGCGTCGTCGCCGGCGTGCTGGCGGCCTACAATCTGGGAACCGTCAGCAATGTGAAGACGTCCGGCAGCGTCCTCAACGCCGGAAACCCGAACGCCGGCTTCGCCTATCTGGGTGGTCTCGTCGGCATCGATCAGGGGAACGGGAGCATCCTCAACTCGTCCTCCTCGGCGACCGTGACCAATTCCCAAGCCAACACCAATGCGGGCGGCCTCGCGGGCGCCAGCCAGAACGCCTCGATCAGCAATTCCTTTGCCACCGGTGCGGTGACGAGCACCACCGCAACCAACACCACCACGGCCGGGCTGGTGGCCGCGAATTTCGGCGCCATCACCGGCTCATATGCCACGGGCAGCGTATCGGGCGGCCTTTATTCCGGCGGCCTCGTCGCCGTCAACTCCGGGAGCATCTCGAACGCCTTCGCCACAGGCTCGGTCAGCGGCGCCACATATGCCGGCGGGCTGGCGGCCGTGAATGCCGGCACCATCACCGGCTCATATGCGACGGGCGACGTTTCGGGCGCGGTTTATTCGGGCGGCCTCGTCGCCGTGAACTCCTGGAGCATCTCGAATGCCTTCGCCACGGGCGCGGTCAGCGGCACCACCTATGCAGGCGGTCTCGTCGGCCGGAGCTACGGGACCATCTCGAATTCCTATGCCACCGGCAACGTGACGGCCGACACTTATGCCGGCGGTTTCATCGGTTACGATGACGGCGCGATCTCCAACAGCTATTCGACGGGCTCGGTGAGCGGGGCCACCTACCGGGGCGGCTTCATCGGCTATCTCAACTCCGGCGCCGTCACGGCAAGCTTCTGGAACACGACGACCTCGGGCACCGCCCTTGGCATCGGCGCGGGCTCGTCCACCGGCGTGACCGGGCTGACCACGGCGCAGCTGAGCAGTCTCTCCACCTTTACCGGGGCAGGCTGGGACATTGACGATGCCGGCGGCACGGGAGCCGTCTGGCGCATCTATGACGGCTACACCATGCCGCTGCTGCGCAGCTTCATGACCGCCCTGACGGTGACCGGCGGCAGCGGCAGCAAGACCTATGACGGCAGCGCCACCAGCGCGAGCGTCGGCACGCTGACCTACAACCCGAGCGGCTACACCGCCGTCCTGGTGCTCGGCGGCGCGCTCTACACCGCGTCCAGCGCCGATGCCGGCTCCTATTCGGGTGCTGGCCTGACGCTTGGCGGCCTCTATTCGAGCCAGCTCGGCTACGACATCACCTTCGTGTCCGGCTCGCTCGCGGTCGGTCAGGCCGCGCTGACCGCCACGGTGAGCGACGCGTCGAAGACCTATGACGGCCTCGCCTATAGCGGCGGGGCGGGGGTGACCTACAGCGGCTTGGTCAACGGCGAGACCTCCGCCGTGCTGGGCGGCACGCTGGCCTATGGCGGCACGGCCCAGGGGGCGGTGAACGCCGGCGGCTACGGCATCACCGCGTCCGGCCTCACCTCGACCAATTACGCCATCACCTATGTCCCCGGCACGCTGACCGTGAACACGGCGGCGCTGACGTTTACGGCCATCAACGACAGCAAGACCTATGACGGCCTTGCCTATAGCGGCGGGACAGGGGTGAGCTACAGCGGCTTCGTCGCCGGCGAGACCTCCGCCGTGCTGGGCGGTACACTGGTCTATAGCGGCACGGCTCAGGGGGCGGTGAATGTCGGCAGCTATTCGCTTACGGCCTCGGGCCTCACCTCCGGCAACTATACCATTAGCTATGTGCCGGGCACGCTCACCGTCTCGCCCGCCGCTCTTACGGTAACCGCCAACGCTGCGACGAAGACCTACGATGGCGCAGCCTATGCCGGTGGCAACGGCGTCAGCTACAGCGGCTTCGCCGGCAGCGATAGCGCCGCCAGCCTTGGCGGCACGCTCGCCTATGGCGGCACGTCTCAGGGCGCGGTGAACGCCGGCAGCTACAGCATCACGGCGTCCGGCCTCACATCCGGCAATTACGCCATCAGCTATGTGCCGGGTACGTTGACGATCGGCCAAGCGGCATTGACCGTGACCGCGAACAATGCGGGCAAGACCTATGACGGGCTCGCCTATAGCGGCGGCGCAGGGGTGACCTACAGCGGCTTCGTCGCCGGCGAGACGTCGGCCGTGCTCGGCGGCACGCTGGCCTATGGCGGCACGGCCCAGGGCGCGGTGAACGCCGGCAGCTACGGCATCACCGCGTCCGGCCCGACCTCGGGCAATTATGCCATCACCTACGCGGCGGGCACGCTCACCGTGGGCACGGCGGCGCTGACGGTGACGGCCAACAACGACGGCAAGACCTATGACGGGCTCGCCTATAGCGGCGGGGCGGGGGTGACCTACAGCGGCTTCGTGGCCGGCGAGACCTCTGCCGTGCTGGGCGGCACGCTGGCCTATGGCGGTACGGCCCAGGGCGCGGTGAACGCCGGCAGCTACGGCATCACGGCCTCGGGCCTCACTTCGGGCAATTACGCCATCAGCTATGTGCCGGGTACGTTGAGCGTTAGCCAGGCCGCCCTCGCGGTCGCGGCAAATGCCCAGACCATGCGGTACGGCGACGCCACACCCGCGCTGACCTATGCCATCACCGGCGGCAGCCTGTTCGGCAGCGACACGCTGACCGGCGCGCTGGCCACCTCGGCCACGTCGGCCTCCGGGGTCGGCTCCTATGCCATCACCCAGGGCAGCCTCGCGGCCTCGTCCAATTATGCGCTGACCTATGCGGGCGGCAGCGTCCTGGTGACGCCGCGGCCGCTGATCGTCACCGCGGACGATCAGAGCTGGGCGGTGGGGCCAGGCAATCCCGCTCTCACCTATCGGATCGGCGGCCGTGGCCTCGTCAATGGCGACCAGCTCGCCGGTGCCCTGAGCACGACGGCCGATGCCGCCTCGCCAGCCGGGCGCTATCCCATCCTCCAGGGGACGCTGGCGGCTTCGGCCAATTATGCACTGACCTATGAGGCCGGCTTGCTGACGGTGATCGGCACCAGCCAGCCGGTGCAGACCGAGGTCAATTTCGTGGAGACGAGCGTACCCGACCAGTTCGTCCTGACGCTGGAGACTGAGGGTCTCATCGCCGTCCTGCGCGAACCTGTCGCCCAGGCGCAGCCTGCACCGACCCAGTGCGGCGGCACCTCCTCCGGCGGGCAGTGCGCCTTCCTTCCCGTGGCCAACAACCTGCCGGTCGGCCAGCGGCTGAGCTTCCGGAGCCAGTGATCATGCGTGGCCAGAAGCGGGTTTTCACCATCGCCACCGGGATGGGCCGGATATCGGGCAAGGCGTTGTTCGCCGGGCTCCTCGCCGCTACGGCCGCCTGCGGCCCGGCCTTGGCCCAGGTACGTGCGCCAGTGGAACGCAACCTGCCGCCGGTGGTCGCGGGACAGGGGCGGCTCGTCGTCGGGCCGCAGGATCTCGCCGGCAGCCCGGACGAGACCCCGCTCGGCGTCACCCTCTCCGGCATCGCACTGATCGGCGCCAAGGAGAGCGTGGCGCAGGTGGCGGGGCGCGGCATCCGCATCGGCGCCATCGGCGACATTTCCCACGCCGCCATCGCGCTGGAGCTCGGCGCCTTCCTCGGCCGGCCGCTGTCGCTCAAGCTCATCGGCGACATCCAGGCCGCCATCGCCAAGGTCTACCGCGCGGAGGGCTATCCCTTCGCGTCCATCACCTTGCCGCCGCAGGAGGTCACGGGCGGCGTGCTCACCCTGCGCGTAGTGGAGCTCCGCACCGGTGGGGTGAAGGTGAGCGGCGCCGCTCCGGGCACGGAAGGCGACCTCGCCGCCCGGGTACGCGCCGCGCCGGGCGGACGCATCGCCGCCGACGCGCTGGAGGAGGACCTCGCCTGGCTCAACCGCTATCCCTACCACGCGGTCAATGGCGTGTTCGCGCCGGGCGATGAACTGGGCCTCAGCACGCTCACCCTGGAGGTGACGCCGCAGAAGCCGTGGCAAGTGTACGCCGGCTGGTCCAACACCGGCACCCACACCACCGGCTTCGACCGCTATTACGCCGGCTTCGGCGCCGCGCTCCTCGGGGTGCCGGAGAGCTTCCTGTCCTATCAGGTCACCGGCAGCCCGAACTTCTGGAGCGATCCCGGCAGCGTCGGTACCGGGCCGGAGCAGCCGAGCTATTACAGCCAGGCGGCGCGCCTGGTGATCTCCACCGGCGTGCGGCAGAGCCTTGAGATCGCGCCCAATTACGTGGCCACCCGGCAAAATGCCACGCTCTCCGACTTCAGCTCTGGCGCCGACTTCACCTATGACAATGCGACGCTGGAAATTCCGGTCATCTACCGCACGGCGCTCTCCAATCTTGTGCCGGACCTTTATGCGGGCGACCTGGTCCTCGGCGCCACCGGCAAGACGGTGTCGCGCACCAGCTATTTCACCGGGCAGGACATCGGCGGTGCGAGCGCCGACCTGTTCGAGCTGATCGTCGGCTGGTCGGTATCGCGCGCCGACCCTTACGGCACGACCAGCCTGGATGTGAGGCTCATCGGCAACCCGGGCGGGGTGATCGACGGCAACACGGCCGCGCAATGGAACACCTATAGCGGCGGCCGGGTCACCGACGTGGGCTATGTCTACGGCCTTGCGGACGTTGTGCGGATGACGCGGCTTCCGGCGGGCTTCAACTGGGTGAGCCAACTCACCGGCCTTGCGGCGGGCCAGCCCTTGCCGGACACCGAGCAACTGAGTCTGGGGGGCCTTTATGCGACGCGCGGCTACACGCTGGACGACGCCACGGTGGACACCGGCCTCGTGTGGCGCAACGAACTGCGCATGCCGACCGTTCCGCTTCTTACCTCCCTCGGAGTGCCGGGCGTTTCTGACCAGCTGTCCCCATATGCCTTTCTCGACCTGGGCTGGGGGCGCAGCTATGGCTATCAGGGTGTTCTGGGCGCGGTGCCACGCAACGACAGCTCGCTGGCGGGCGTCGGGCTCGGGCTCGACTACACGTTCAATCGCAACCTGACCGCCACCTTCGTCGCGGGCTATGCCCTGACCGACGCCATCTACACGCAGGCTGGGGACTTCACATTCCAGGGCCGGCTGTACGTCAGCTATTGAGGCGAGGAGTGCCGGTCGATGCCGGCCCATCGCTCCGGGGCTGGACAATTTCCGACTGCTTTGACGCTATGATAGCCAAGAGCAGTTGGTCCACAGCCGGCCCCGCCCCAACCGTCGGCGTCTTTCACTCGGGGAGCAAGTCGCTCACACTCCGCCTTACGCGATGGCCAGCCCCTGCCGGTCTGCCGCGGCTGGGTCAAGGCCGTAGCTGCGTGAGCGGTGGCGCGAAGCGCCAGCCTTGATGCGGCTGCGGCAGACCGGCCTACTGGTCCTGCGCGGAGGCGCTTTTCTGTGAATGGCGTTAGTCGCCCGGCGGAGATGTCATGGATCGGCGATAGATTGCGGGCTTCCGTTGACATTGCTCGCATATCCGCATGATCGCCCATGTTACCCGCCGCGAGATGTACGATCTCGTTTGGGCCGAGCCGCTTGAGACCGTCGCCGGCAAGCTCGGCCTTTCGCATTGGCAGCTTAAGAATCTCTGCGTTCAGCATCGCGTCCCGCTGCCGACGGCGGCCTATTGGCGTGACCGAGCGGCTGGCAAGAACCCGAGGCAGACAATCTTTGCCTCCTCGGCCGATCCCGCGGTCGAGCTCATCAGCCTCGATCCGACGAGCCCGTCAGATCCGGTCATAGAGGAGCGCCTCGAAAGGGCGCGCAGGGCAGCGATCGCTCCGCGCCGATTGATGAAGCCGCGAGAGCCGAACACACGGACGATCGAGTGGGGCCGGGTGGACAAACCCCACACTGCCGTTTCGTTGACCGCCCATACACTGCGCCGGGCCAAGCCGGATCATGACGGCATCATCGCTATTAGCGGGGAAGGCCTGCTGTCGATGCGGCTGGGAGCCGGTTCGATCGAGAGGGCGATCTTCATTCTCGACAGCATCGCGCGCGGGATGGAGGCGCGGGAGATTTTCTGCACCTTCGCAGGCAAGCATGTCGAAGTCCGCCGGGGCGTCGACAAGGTCCCCTTCATCCTGGCGGAGACGATAAAGCGCCGAAAGCACGAGCCTACGGTCGATGAGTTGAAGGCGGAGGAGCGCTATCGGCGCTCGGCTCGCTACCGTGATTGGGCTTTCACCTACGAACGCCAATATCCCGAGTTTGATTACATCCCGACCGGCGAGCTGACGATCTCCATTGAAGCCTGGAGCATGGACCAGCGCCGGCGCAACTGGCGGGACAACAGCCGTGCGACCCTGGAGGCCCAACTCGACTCCATCGTCGAGGAACTGCACGGCTGGATCGACTACCGGCGCGATGAACGCCTCAAGGATGAACGCAACGCACGCCTCCGCCGCCGCGCGGAAGAGAACAGGCAGCGGACCGAGGCGCGCACCAAGCGCGAGGAGGAACGCGACGAACTGCTCGACGAGATCGTCGAGATGGGCCGCAAGGCCGAACAACTGCGCTCCTGGATCGCGTGGGCGGCGAATATCGAGGATGCCGAGACTCAGCGCATGCTGGACTGGGCGCGCCAGCGTCTTGGCGAACTGGAGCGTGCGCTCAATCCTGCCTCATTTGGCGATTGGCTGCGTGAGCGTACGCTGTTCCCGGAGATCGATCCCTTCGCCCCGCTGCCGGCCGATCCCGATCTGGAGACACTGCAACCGCTGGGCAGCTCGATCTAAAGCCCCAGGCCTCGATTGCGGCCGAGGCTCCATTCGACGCCGCCATCGCGGGAGACACCGGATATGTGTCGGCCGGTCTGCTTCTCCAGCACGGGCTGCCAGGGCACGAGCTGGAAGCCGAGTCCGTCGTCGATCATGGCGAAGCGCCCGCTGACCAGACTGACCGAGCCGGCGAGCCGGCCGGAGACATACTCGCCCGGTTGGCTCGGTGTGTAGGCAAGTCCGCGCTCTGCCGCCATGGCACGTCCGACGCGCTCCACCTCGATGGCCTCAAGGCGGGCCAGGATGTCGCGGGGCGCCCGGACATTGCCGTTCTCCAGTCGAACGGCATGGCCCTGATCGACGAGGTTCTGGCGGCGGCGCTCCAGAGCGTCGCTCACCTCGCCCCCGAAACCGGCGACGGACAACTCGGTGCGTTGGCGCGATGCCAGT
>LNAP01009924.1_pt1 | contig 14499 bp, 12 predicted proteins | sample 602601 | NCBI WGS metagenome assembly LNAP01 (sample SAMN02440304, study PRJNA202911) | soil metagenome | biome: Subtropical and temperate rainforests or woodlands; isolation source: soil samples (1 kg each in a 20% v/v slurry with milli Q water) were... ...
GAACGGCAGATGAGCCACAAGGAGCGCAACAACGTCCGCGCCGCTTACATCCACAAGGCCGAGTTCATCGAGGAGCGCAGGCTGATCATGAACTGGTGGGGCCGGTATCTGGAAGCCAACCGTGAAGAGCATGTCACTCCGCATGAGTTCGCTAATCAGATTGGGGCGAATGTTACCCGGATGAAGGTGAAGCGGATCAATGATTGAATCCGCCACCCAGGTCACTGAGACAGTCCTGCTATGGGAGGATGCCTAAAACCTCAGGCGTCAAGATCTGAAGCCCAATCCCAGACAACAGACTTGTGCCCAACACGAAGAGAGCTACTTTCAACACCAAACGAATACCACCGCCGAATCCTTTATGACGCAACAAATAGCTGGCAACAATCTTCCTGTAACCATCACCGTGGCTAAACGCATAGATGATCGCTACCGCGAAGACAAACCATGCAGCGCGCTCGGGATGAGGCATTGTGATTATCGTCAACGCCAAACCGACACAAACAAAACCAATGCTATTAACCTTGTTGAAATAGCTCTTGGCGATGGCTTCATCTTCATCGTCCAGAAAGAAATTCGGTCTCATTGATATGCTCCTTTTGAGATCACAGTGCCGATCACCATGTCATCCAGTCACAGATTAAGAACTCTCTCTGACCGTTTCCACCCAAAGCAGGTGCATTACCCCCGCAATTGACAGGAGCATGTCACTCCAAACGAATTCGCGAACCAGACCGGAGCGAACATCACTCGCCTAAAAGCAAAACGTGGCGCAACCGAGTAAGCGATCGGTCTTCATATCTCAGTGATCTGTCCACGCGGGTCCATCCAAACAGGGCTGCAAAGCCGCCCTGTTTGGATGGACCTCACTTAAAAAATCTAAAGCCCACGCAACTATCTGTGGAAAACCACAGATTTCCACCGCTGGATAATTTCATCCACAACCGAAGAACTCCCAAAAATTCGAGCCTTGACCCAAATTATCCACAGGCGTAGAAAAGATCGGGCAAAGCGCTGTCGTTGACAGCACCCCAGGTAGCCAGAACCTTTAAGGCTACGCCACACCGTGGTGGTTCTCCCAAAGTGCGATTAGCGTCCGGCGGCTCGCACGGTCACAGCGTTGTGATGGATGCCTACTTTTACCAGTGTGCCCACTGCGGCAACTCATCCCCTTTCATAGCTGCCCTGCAGCAACCTATCCGCTTGGCCATTCCCGTGCGCCAACCTGCGCCCGTCTCTTTCTCCCGGAAAGAGACGGGCGCTCGTACCTCTGCTGCAGCCCAACTCGTACAAGGCTTTGCGGCATTTCCCCTCGTGACAATCGGCGTGACAAACACCGAAAAGTCACCAGCAACAGCGATACCGATGATGGTGCCGCAGCCCACGGAATGGACTGCACCTGACTGACAGTCAGGCATGCCCCGGTCATCGCTTCACTGCCTTCACCCGACTCAGGATCTCGCGGCGTTGGTCTCGTCAGCCAATGCAGCCTCCACCCGCCCACTTCTTCGGAAGTGTTCAGGAGGCCAGATCATGAGATGCCCAAGCTCTCGGTCGTAAAGAGCCGCCAGTCCCGCGTCAGTGGACAAACCTCACAGGTCGCAGGGGCCTTGATCCCTGATAACACTCAACATTCTTGGCGGGATGACGTGGGGAAGGTTTCAAAGATTTTGGCTTCGAGAGGAGTTTGATCATGGCGTTGGTCGGTAATCGGGATGGGCGCAATTTTGGTTATGGCCGGCAACTGAGCTACGCCGGGCCGCAGGCGCTGAAAGACATGTTCGGCGGTGGGCATTACGGGACTGTCAAAGCACACACCGATCGCTGGCAAGCGTTTGTGCGCTGGTGTCGATCGGAGGCTGGACCAGGGTTTAACGATGCGCGGCAGATTGATCGGCAGACCTTGCTGAACTACGCCGGGTATCTCCGGCAGCAAGTTGAACATGGTGAGATTGCCATCGCGACTGCGCAAAACCGGTTGTCCAGCGTCAACCGAACCCTCGCAGCTCTTCGCGGTGATCAGCATGTGAAAGTGCCGAGCCCGAGTAAGGTTTTGAGGATGCAGCGCACCACCGTTCGCACGACAATTCCGCAAGGCCAAAATCGCGAGCAAGTAATGCGCATTGTCGATGCGCTCCACGAACAGCATCCCCGCGCCGCGGCCATCGCACAGTTGGCACGCGCCACCGGCATGCGCTTACGCGAGGCGATTTTGGCCGACCTTCCTAGGCTGCAACGGGAAGCCGAGCTACTCGGGAGGATCAACATCCAGGACGGCACGAAAGGTGGCCGCGGCGGCGCGTCAGCACCTCGTTGGATTTCCGTGGATGACCAGGTTCGCGAAGCACTCAGCTATGCAGAACTGGTCTCCCCAGAGGGTAGCCACAATCTACTTGCACCGAACGAGAGCTACCTGGATTTCCAACAACGAATCGTCCGCCCTGCTCGGGATTTCCTCCATGCACACAACGCCAAAGGCTTCCATGAGTTAAGGGCGGCCTATGCGTGCGAGCGATATGAACAGATCACCCAACATCTAGCCCCGATCAATGGCGGCGGGTTCGGCCGCTTCGATCCACGACTAGACCGAAAGGCACGCACACAAATCAGCTATGAACTCGGACACAGTCGTATAGACGTTGTATCAGCGTACATCGGGGGTCAAAAATGAGCAGGCAGTTCGACTTTGAGGTGTTTCTGATAGCGGTGCTTAAGGGGTCGCATGCCACACGTCAACGCCATCTTCGCCAATCGAAACGTATCCAGAAGGCGATAGAGGATCGCTGGAAGCGAGACAATCCTTGGAGTTGGCGGCAGAAACATCTCGCTTGGTTTATGAACTCTTATCTGCTGAATCATGGCGCACAAACGCGATACTACTATCTGCTGACAATACGCTTGATTGCTCTGCGGCTGGGCAAGGAGTGGCATTTTCCACAAGCGCCAAACGCGGTTCGAACCATCGCAAGCGATTCTCCGCAATCAATCGCATGAACAGTCAAAAGCTATCTAGAATACGTTCTCAGACACGGTCAAACCCTGTAAAGTCGCTCTCCGAGCGCCCAACGAAGCAGTACCAATGGAATCTAGAACCTCTGACCATCTCGGTCGATACTACACCCGAGAGACAGTCGCCTCGCTTCTGATCAGCTCCATGAAGCTGGCTACACCTGGGACTGTCATTGACTTAGGTGCAGGTGATGGTGCGCTGGTAACTGAAGCCGCGAATCAGTGGGCAGCAGAACGCTATCTCACCGTAGATATTGACGAGCAAGCCGATAGCGGCCGCCTTCCGACGCTTCGCGGACCGTCTTTTGTTCATTTTACAGGTGATGCACTCGACCTGAGATTAGGCGATCGAATAGGGCTCGGCTGGTCGCAGGCCTGTGCTGCCGTGTGTAATCCACCCTATATTCGCCCTATCTGGCAGGAACATTTCGGCAATATCCTTGAAGAAGTCGGCCTTAGCCATGTCCTTCCAGAAGCAAAAAATGCACCCGCTGGAATACTATTTGTGGCACAAAACCTGCGCCTTCTTAAGAGCGGGGGCAAGCTCGGACTAATACTTCCAGACGGTTTAATTACTGGTGAAAGGTTTAAACAGTTTCGGCGCGCGCTAATTGAAAACCATTCACTAGAGCAAATTATTGAGCTGCCACGAAATATTTTTCGTAAGACGGAAGCTCAAACACACATTGTTATACTTTCAAAAAACGGGACACAAAAATCGACTGTAACAAGTAGGAAGCTCGAACTGAGTGGCGTTCTTTCTGAGGCGTTAAATATACCATCTGACGAGGCCATCTCGCGGATCGACTATAGCCATCACGTCCAAAACAAAACCAAAAAAACAAGAAAGAAGATTAGACGAAAGTTAAGTGAATTAATTTCTTCAGTTTCTAGGGGCAGCCATAGCTCTAGCTCAAGAAAATCAGTAAATCTACCGATCTTTCACATTACAGACTTGGCAGATTACGAGTCCGATATTTCACCTAGGTTTTTAGTATCACAGTCTGATGCGGAAGCTTTGGGCGGTAGCTATGCACGTGAGGGCGATATTCTTGTCGCGCGTGTGGGGCGGAATTTAAGCCGAAAGGTAGTTCTTGTAAAAAAAGGCCCAATACTTATCACGGATTGTTTCTTTGCTCTAACTCCCAATGCAGCTTCCGATGAAGTATTACGGCTACTAACGAGCGACTCAGGCCGCGCTCAGCTTGATAAAATTTCTCAGGGAGTAGGCGCCCGATTTATAACTGCTGCCCGACTTCTAGATTTAGAACTGGATTAAGAATTACGGATGACTACTAATAATCTCGAAAGCGTATTACAGCAGCGGGCAGACTACATCCCGATCGAAGACTTGCTCAAAGAGACCTCCCAAACAGGCGATCTTTTCCAGTCCGTGTACAAGGAGCTTACCAATCGCGCGCTGCGTACGATTGTTGGCCCAAGAGGATGCGGAAAAACGCACATGATGCGCTATGCCTGGCTCAGCTGCCGAGATAACATTAAAAATCCTTTTGCCGTTTATGTTACCTTCAACAGGTACTTTAGACTAGAGCCATTACTTTCTACACACTCCAATGCCCTACATCAGTTCCACTCTTGGGTTTTGGCTAGAATTGTTCTAGCTTTATTCGACAGTTTAACTGAGTGGGAGGATTCTCAAAAAGTTTATTCTACTCTATCAAGCGAAGCTCCGATTGACGCAATCAAAACATACGTCAACCGAGTAGAGCGAAATCTACCTCTGGACGAAAAAAACTCTGAGATTGCCGCAAGCCTGACAATAGAAACAGTGCAATCTTTGATTTCTAACGCTCGACGACTTCTCGGAAGAAAGTACACGATCCTTCTTATGGATGACGCAGCGCTTACCTTAGCTCCGGACTTCTTGATTGAGTTCCTTGACATTGTTAGGTCGCTGAAATCTATTGATCTGGCCCCGAAAGCATCCGTATACCCCGGAACTACTGAGGTCAGTTATAAATTCCATGAAGGCCAAGACTCAATCTCTATACCAGTGTGGCTCTGTGTCGAAGATCCAAATTACAATGAGATAATGGACGACATTGCGCGAGCTCGCGTACCTGATTTCCAAACCATCAATGTGTCACACACAGAAATGCTTCGCTTTGCGGCATTTGGCATCCCTCGTGCTTACCTAACAATGCTAGAGGAGTATCGACGGGGAGGGTTTCGTTCTAGCCAGCAAGCGGTCAATCAGATTATCCAAGAGCATCTTGACGCGCGAAACGCTGAATTCAGATCTTTGGGCAAAAAAGTGCCAAAAATCGAATCACTCGTCATCGCTGGCGAGCAAGTTTTAAACGGCATCGTGGCGGAGCTTAAATCCTTCAATGCGACCATCGCGCCCAAAAAACTTAAACAGCTTACATACGGTGTCGCCGAGTCAGAAATGACCGCCATTGTAGAGCGCATGTTCAACCTCTTAGTTGAGGCAGGACTGATTTATGACAATGGTACAGTTAAACATGGCACACCTACTAGAATTTATCATCGATTCATTCCTCATACTGCTCACCTATTAACGGTACGGGCATTAGGTGGCAGTGGCGCGGGGGGCACGATTAACCAGACAGTCGAGGCTATCGCGTTTAAATCGGCCAAACACCCCGTACGAAAAAGCTTAAAGAGAGTTGTAAACACTGTCGACCTTGATGGGCTCACGCTATCCCTGCCGAAATGCAGCTCGTGCGGTACTCGTCGTCTAACCGATAACCAGCGCTTCTGCCACAGTTGCGGACAGCAACTGGTTGATGCGTCCACATTCTCATTGTGCCTTGAAACTTTTATCTCCGATGTTCCGGGACTTACAACTTGGCAGCGAGACCAAATCTCCCAACACTTACCTTTATTGAAAACACTTCGCGACTTTCTGGCAAAGCAAGACCCAGCAGCAGATTTGCTAACGGTAAGGGGCTTCGGTCGTCGCAGAACGGCAAAGATCGTAGACGTTCTTAATGGCTTCGCAGACGACTTTCTATCCTAATTATGACAATTAAAGTTACGGAAAACGATTTTGCAAACTTGGTGGCCGTAAGGCCTCTGATAGGTGCAATCCAAACTGGTACACTTTTTGACGTCACTCACGACGACTCTGATGTGTCACCCATTGACCAGTTCATCGAAAACACCCTAAGACTGAATCGAATGTGGGTGGCTCGGCAAGCAGACGAAGTGATTGAAACAGAGCTAGGTATTCTTTTAATACTTGGATACGTATCTGCCGTCGAAAGTTTTATGCGCGCGCTCCTGCGCAGAGTTGTATTCATAGACCCTTATTGCCAAAAAGCTTGCGAGAAAGCTGTATTATCCTATGGCGCTGCAAAACATCAAAGGCAAGAAATGCTTCCAGAAGCGCTGCTTGAAGAGTCAGTATTTTCTGGAAAAAAAGGCATAATAGATGGCCTCAAGAAATTTTTGACTTTTGACTTGAAAGACAAAGCTCTAGTTGAGCTACTCAACAATTACAACTCCGTCTGTGAAATACGTCATTGCTGCGTACATCGATTTGGAAAGCTGGGAACGAAAAACGCAATCGAACTCGGCCTTTCAAACCATAAGCAATTTATTGAAAAGCCTCTGAAGCTAAAAGTAAGTGACGCCGCCAGCATCGCAGACTTACTGACTACTCTAGCAAAATCATTAAACAATGAAATATTTAGATTTATTCTAGAACGCACCGCTACAGGAACTGAGTTGAATATAGGCAACGGGAAAGGTATTGGCTGGACCTGGAACAAAGCAAAAGATCGAAAGATTTACGGCTCCTACTATAAAATATTTGCTTCCCGACTAGATGCCGCCCCGACAGTTGAAGCTGGCGAACTGTATGATCGATTTCGGAGTATTTTTTCAAAGGTTAAAATAAAGTAAAAACTAGATAGCCTGTCTGCCCTGCCCTGCCCTGCCCTGCCCTGCGAGGCAGTTGTGCGCAAGGATAAGGATAGCAATAGAGGTAGGCTTATTTTTTTAGATAAAAAAACCACTCAAAAACAATAAGTTAATCGATTTTTCGACTCCTGGTGCCGCACCATATTAAAAAGCCTCGCAGCGATGCGAGGCTTTTTTTTGCCTGACGAAATGTCCTTCCAGCCCGGCCTTCGGTGGGAGGTAGCGCTGATGCAGAGCCAAACAGCTAGTTGAATAAGCTATACTCTCGGGCACACATCCGTGGAGAGCAGACGTGGAAAAGCTGAGTTTTCAAGCCAAAAAAGCCTACTTCGCCAAACACCGTAAATCCAACTTCGCGGCCAGCTTGCGCCTCGAGGGTTTTACGACCTCTCCAAATGACGATCACAAGCTTCCCACTCGCGAAGCTGCGCTCATGGCCGTTCGGCAAATCAAAGCTTGAGTAGTAATGACAAATACGGGGTCGATCAGGATCCCTACTGTTACCGGGGAACAGGTACCCTCAAAAACCTACTTGATTTGCATGATGAGGACGACCTCAACGAGGCCGAACGCTATCTCACCGAAGCTGCCGCAGAGCGGCTTGAGTTCATAGAGCCGCCATACAGCCTGGATACTCTGAAACAAATTCATCGTACCCTATTCTCGGCTATCTATAGTTGGGCCGGCGAGATCCGGACGGTAAAGATCAGCAAAGGTGGAAATCAGTTCTGCGTCCCTGACCGCATAGAGCCGGAAGCCGCCAGAGAATTCCGAAAAGTCGAGTCCAACGGCTGGTTTGAAGGCTATTCACGCGACTTACTGCTCAAAGCCGTCGCCGAGTCCTACAGTACGTTGAACGTCGCACATCCCTTCCGAGAAGGTAACGGACGAGCCCAGCGGATGCTGTTCGAATGGATCATCATCAACGCGGGTTACGAGATCAATTGGTGGGAAGTCGACAAACAAGAATGGATTAAAGCGAATCATCAGTCATTTCATGGCGACGATGGCCCGCTGATCCAGATATTTGATCGTTGCATTGGTCTGCCGATCATGGAAGACAATGCAGACGACGCCTGATGGGGAGTGAACAAGCCCCATGAAAAAAGACAGGACAGCGTTTCCCCCGGCGACCAGCTATACAAGCGCTACACACTTTTGTGACAGGTAAAGAAAAGGGCCACCATTGCCGGCAGCCCTTGAAAGTACGCTTGATATTCATATACACACCCTCAAGCAGGGGTGTGGGGGTCTCACCCTACGCTGATGATCCAACCATCGACGGGGTTCCTACGCCAGTTATAGCCGCTGGATGGCAACTGGTTTCGCGCTCACGGCTAAATTAGGAAAATAGGGGTCAGAGCATGTTTTCAATAATGGTGGTCTGACCCCTGTTTCCCTGAAGTCTGAGTGTGTATTCAGCTCTTCTTGAGTCATTCAGGCCAGCGCCCACCGATGAGGCTGGGGAATAAGGGTCTGACCCCGTTTTTACGTGGAGTGCCTGTTCGCGATATCAGGTTTTCCACGGACTTCATTCAGTGGGTGCTATGGGAAGTCCCTTGCATTAAAATCCCTCCATCACGATAATGAGATCGATTACCATTTATACCTCGGTGTCTCTCTCATGTCGGCGCTTGATCATTCGGCTCTTCATCGGTTGTACAGCGAACACAACAGTTGGCTGAAAGGCTGGTTGCGTGTGCGTCTGGGCAACGCCGCCGATGCTTCGGACCTGGCCCAGGACACGTTCCTGCGGGTGATGACGGCGCGCAATGACGCGCCCATCCGCGAACCCCGTGGTTATCTGAGCGCCATCGCCCGTTCGCTGCTGATCGATAAATCCCGTCGCCGCGCCATTGAGCAGGCTTACTTGTACGCGTTGGCCCAGCGGCCGGAACCGGTGGATGTTTCGCCGGAGATTCGCTTGTCCATCATCGAGATGCTGATGGCGGTCGATAGCCTGCTAGATGAGCTGGGCCAGCGCACGCGGGAGATTTTCCTGGCGGTGCAGCTCGAAGGGCTGAGCTACGTGGCGGCGGCCGAGCGGTTCGGTGTGTCGGTGACCACGGTGAAGAATCATCTGATTCGCGCCATGACCCAATGCCTGTTGCTGGTGGATAACTGATGTCCTCGCCCCTGACCCTGGAGACGCTGGAAGCGGCCGCCACGTGGTACGTCCAGCTCAATGACGGTGCAGCCAGCGAAGCGCGCACGCAGGCGTGGCAGGCGTGGATGCAATCCAGTCCTGAACATGCGGCCGCTTGGTCGCGGGTTGAAAAACTTCAGCAGCAGTGGGCGATGATGCCGCAGCAGGCGGCGTTGTCCGGCCTGGGTGCAGCGCAAGCGCAACGCCGTGACGTACTGAAAATGCTCGGTATGCTGATGGCCGTTGGCGGCGGTTCATGGCTGGCCGTTGAGCAGGTGCCGTACCGCTCGATGCTGGCGCAACAGCGCACGGGCATCCGGGAACGTCGCTCGCTGCGCCTGGACGATGGCTCGCAACTGGAACTGAACGCCGACACCGCACTGGACATCCATTTCGACTCCAGACAGCGGCTGATCCAGCTACTCCGTGGCGAAATTATTGTGCAGACCGCCAAGGATCCCGCCCAGCGCCCCTTCATGGTTCAGACCGCGCAAGGGGGCGTGCGCGCGCTCGGCACCCGGTTCAGTGTGCGACAACTGCCCGAGCAAACGCGGGTCGGTGTGCTAGAGGCGGCGGTTGAAGTCAGCCCGCAGCGGCATGCCGATCACGCGCTGCGCCTGGAAACCGGCCAGCAGGTCACGTTCGATCGTGATCGGGTGGGCAGCGCCCGCCCCCTGCCAGCGGGTTCGACCGCCTGGGTGCAGGGAATGCTGAGCGTGGACGACTGGCGTCTAGGGGACTTCATCGAGGAGTTGGGGCGCTATCGCCCGGGCGTGTTGCGCTGTGCCGCAGAGGTTCAGGGGTTGAGCATTTCGGGCGCCTTCCGCATCGATGATACGGACACAGTGCTGGAAAACCTGGGCAAATCCTTGCCGGTAAAAGTGCGTTACCTGACGCGTTACTGGGCCAGCATTGAACCGGTGTGAACCTGCGTCGCAGAATCTTAACCGGAAACCTTGCTGATTTAGATTCTCATCCGTCAATGACATAAGCCGCGATATAGCGGGTTTCTGCCATGACAACGGAAGGATCACTGAATGCCCCCGCTTCCCCTCAAAACCCCGACGCTGCTGACGCGCGCCGTTCGCCTGGCCGTACTGGGCGCTTCCCTCGCCAGCCTGTCTGGCCTGGCGCTAATGCCGGTTCAGGTCATGGCTCAAAGCCTAAGCGCTTACCAGATCGCCCCCGGGCCGTTGGGTACCGCCCTGGCCCAGTTTGGTGTGCAAGCGGGGGTTACTATTTCGTTCGACACCGAGCAGGCTCGTCATCTCACAACGGCCGGGCTCAAAGGCTCATATAGCATCGAGGATGGGCTGTCGCGCCTGCTCGCCAACAGTGGACTGCAAGCGCAACGTCAGAGCAATGGCGGGTACGTTCTGGTCGCGAACAGCACCGACGATGCCCTGGAACTGGGGGCCACGCAGGTCACTACCAACCAGTTGGGAACCGTGACTGAAGGCACTGGCTCTTACACGCCAGGAACCATCGCTACGGCTACCCGCATGGTGCTGACCCCGCGTGAAACACCTCAGTCAATCAGCGTCATCACCCGTCAGCACATGGACGATTTCGCGCTTAACTCCATCGATGACGTGATGCGCCATACCCCAGGCATTACCCTGTCGACCCTGGACAGCGAGCGCACCAACTATTTCTCACGAGGGTTCTCGGTCGAGAACTTCCAATACGACGGCATCCCTACCTTGCGTAACTCGGCCTATTCATCCGGGCAAACCCTCAGTGACATGGCGATCTACGACCGCGTGGAAATCCTCAAGGGGGCAAGTGGCCTGTTAACGGGGGCCGGGGCGCCTGGGGCCACCATTAACCTAATCCGCAAAAAGCCTACCCGTGAGTTCAAAGGCAGTGTGGAACTGGGTGTGGGGAGCTGGGACAACTACCGTTCCCAGGTCGACGTCAGCGGGCCGCTGACCGACAGCGGCAACGTGCGCGGCCGCGCCGTGGCGGCTTACCAGGACAAGAATTCGTTCGTGGACCGCTATGAGCGCAAGACCAATGTGTACTTCGGTACCCTGGAAGCAGACCTCGACGAAGACACTCTACTGACCGTAGGCTTCGACTACCAGAACAGCGACCCTCAAGGTTCTGGCTGGTCGGGTAGCCGTCCCCTGTTCGACCGCAGCGGTAACCGCATCGATGTAAAGCGCTCGTTCAACAACGGCGCCAAGTGGAGCAGCTGGGAGCAATACACCCAGAGCGTGTTCTCCACTCTGGAACACAATTTCGAGAACGGTTGGGTCGTGAAGGGCCAATATACCCACCAGTTCACTGGATATGACGCACCGATGGGTGCGATCCAACTGGGCCCATTCACTGCAAGCGGTCTGTCGACGCTCTATGCGAACAAATTCACCGGCCATACCCGTGCCGATTCTGGCGACATCTACGCCAGTGGCCCATTCAGCCTGGGCGGCCGTGAACACGAATTGGTGATTGGTGCCTCGGCCTCCAACTCCCGATGGAGGGGCAAGGACTATGGCGCCCCCATCCATGCCAACGGTCGCGTCGTCGACTTCTGGAACTTCGACGGCAACTTCGCAGAGCCGGATTGGGGCAAGCCGACCAGAATCATTGATGAAACCACTCGGCAAACCGCAGGCTACATGGCCGCGCGCTTCAACCTGACGGATGACTTGAACGTCTTCCTCGGCAGCCGCGTAGCCAACTACTGGCTGACAGGCGATAACAATTCCACTGAAACCGGCAAGGTCGTGCCCTACGCCGGCGTCACCTACGACCTGAACGACAACTTCACCGCGTATGCCAGCTACAGCGAAATCTTCATGCCGCAGGTGTATAACCGCGACAGTGAGAACAAGCTGCTTGAACCTGACGAAGGCAAGAACTACGAAATTGGTGTGAAGGGCGAGTTCTTCAACGGGGGGTTGAACACCAGCCTGGCCTACTTTGAAGTGCACGAAACCAACCGCGCAGAAGCAGATGCGCTGTACAACGCCAACCCGACCAACTCCGCCATTTCATATGCCTACAAAGGCATTACCGCCAAGACCAAAGGCTTCGAGGCCGAGCTGTCCGGCGAACTGGCCCCTGGCTGGCAGGCACAGGCTGGTTATACCCACAAAATCATCCGCGACGAGAATGGCGACAAGGTCTCGACCTGGGAACCCCAGGACCAAGTCAGCCTCTTTACCTCCTACAAACTCAAAGGGGCTCTGGACCGCCTGACCATCGGCGGCGGTGCACGCTGGCAGGGCAAGGCCTGGCAAGACGTATACAACAGTGGCAAGAGCCGTTACGAAGAGTTCTCCCAGGAAGCTTACTGGGTGGTTGACGCAATGGCCAAATACCAGATCACCGACAACGTCTCCGCGACGCTTAACGTGAACAACCTGTTCGACAAGTACTACTACACCAACATCGGCTTCTATAACACCGCCTACTACGGTGACCCCCGCAACGTAATGGTCACCACTCGCTGGGATTTCTGATTTTTGCGATCAAACCGGTTTCCTTTCTGCAGCTCATGCAACAAAGCCCTCGTATCGCTACGAGGGCTTCGTTTTTTCGCGGTGTGGAAACCCGGTCTTAGTGACCCGCGCTCTGCTCACCATCCACATGCAGGATTTTACCGGTGACAAACTTGGCGCTGTCCAGGTAAACCACCGCCTGGGCAATGTCGCTGATCTCGCCCATGTGGCCGACCGGGAGCCGGCGGCGACGTCTTCGGCGGTGAAAATAGGGGTCAGAGCATGTTTTCAATAATGGTGGTCTGACCCCTGTTTCCCCCTTTGGCGATCGCTGACGGAAACATTGATCCGGAAGATCGCTTCGCGCTACACGACTTGAAACGGCGCGGCATTACTGACACTACCGGCACCAGGGCAGACAAACAGGAAGCGAGTGGCCACCGTGACGCGAAGATGATGGATGTCTACGATCTGAGCATACCGGTGGTTTCACCTGCCGCTGACTGAATAAGAAAGCCAAGAAAGCGACTTTACAGAACGGTACAATTCTTACCCGTGTCTTGTTAAGGAGCGCCAAATGCCAGAAGGAATGCCTACACCCGAACAGTTACTGAGGGGAGATGTCCGCTTCTTTTCCATAGATACGGACATTATTCAAAGGGCCGGATATAACTTTGAATCCGGCGCCCTTAATCAACTACACAACCAGTTGCCTTCTAGTATGGAACTGCACCTGACAGAGGTGGTAGCCAACGAAATCGTCAAACACCTCATGGAGCCGGTGTTAACGTCCATCCAACATTTGGAAAGTGCAGCCGCCAACCTTGAGCGTAGAGCGTCGCTACCGATGGAAAGGATTAGCGAACTTTTTCAAGATTTGGCACCTATCGAGTCATCTCGCCATCACTTCCGAAAACGTATTGAGGATTACGCAGGCAGATGCCGTGGCGGTATTTTGCCCATGGAAGGAGAAGGCGTTTTAGCCGAGCTATTCCGTAGGTACTTCGCGACTGAAGCCCCGTTTGAATTAAATGCCAAAAAAAAATCTGAATTCCCAGACGCCGCCTCATTGCTGATTTTGGAAGCATATGCAGGCGATCGTGATGCTATGGCGATTGTGGTTTCAGGCGACAGCGGTTGGGAGACTTTTGCAGCGAATTCTGACCATCTGTACTGCGTCAAATCGTTAGAGGATCTCACAGCATTATTCACCTCAACTGGCGAAGTAGCAGCCAAAATCAACGTCGCAATACAACACGCTATTGAAGACGGAAACTCCCCTCTTCGAAGCAAATTGAATGAAGCTCTCGAAGACCATGTTGGCAACGCCACGTGGGATGCCGATAACGTGTACTCAGATACCGGCTCCCGTGTCGAAGCTGAGATATGGGACGCCAAGGTTCTTAATCACGATTTAGTCATTGATGACAAAGGAATCTGGCGCGACGAACACGATCCAGCTAAATGGCTGGTTGAGGTTACTGCCACTGTGAATGTCGAAGTCTCGGTAACGGTCACCCATTACATTTGGGATCCGATAGATCGAGAGGAAATTCCCCTAACCGCGAATAGATCAAGCCACGAACTGGACATTGAGGTAGCTGCATTTTTGAGCTGCTCAAACGTAGAGGCTGACTCAGCTCCTCAGGAATGGGAGGTTGAAGTAGATATCGCGCCAGGTGATTACAGCGTGGATCTAGGGGAGGTGTCTGCTTACCAATGGGAAGAATAGGTGCTCAGGGCCACGTAATAAGCATAACGCGATCCCTGCGTTCATGTGCCGCGACACGATATTCCACGTAATAGAAAATCTCATAACTCATTGATTTAATTGTTTAAAGCACCTTACTTGTAATCAGTAGGTCCCGGGTTCGACTCCTAGTGTCGCCATACAAAACAAAGCCCCCGCAGAAATGCGAGGGCTTTGTTGTTTCAGCGGTGAACGGGCGTTTACTGAGGGGAGAGTAGTGAGCGAACAAGTCCTGC
>LNAP01003712.1_pt1 | contig 14496 bp, 3 predicted proteins | sample 602601 | NCBI WGS metagenome assembly LNAP01 (sample SAMN02440304, study PRJNA202911) | soil metagenome | biome: Subtropical and temperate rainforests or woodlands; isolation source: soil samples (1 kg each in a 20% v/v slurry with milli Q water) were... ...
AGGCCTGAGCACCTTCGCCAGTGACCGACCGCATTACCTCGCGCCGGTCAAAGGCACCGAGCAACTCAAGGTCTTGCTCAACGCTGTCTATGACCTCAACAGCACCCAGCGCCCAGCCGATTATCAGGCCGCCGCCAACCAACTGCTGGCCCGACAAAAACGCCGGGCGCTGGTGGTGCTGGTGACTAACTTACGGGATGAAGATGATGAAGAACTGCTCAACGCCGTCAAACGTCTGGGCAAGCAGCATCGAGTGTTGGTGGCGAGCCTGCGCGAAGACTTGCTCGACACGCTGCGACACACACCGGTGCAGACCTTGCAGGAGGCGCTGGCCTACTGCGGGACGGTGGATTATTTGAATGAACGGGCGGAACTCCATGAGCGGTTGAGTGCTCATGGGGTTCAGATGCTGGACGCTCGGCCCGGGGAGTTGGGGGCTGAGTTGGTGACGCGGTATTTGAGCTGGAAAAGAGCCGGGATGCTGTAGTGTCTTCTTACATATTTAAACGTTAACGGGGAATAACCGAGACTATCAATAACTTGGTGTCAATTGGCGTGCCATGCAGGTCGCGGACCTGCGCCTCGATTCTCATGTCGCCAACGACGTCGGCGGAAAGATTTTTATAAGTCAAACCGTCTGTGTTGGTTTTCGTCGGTAAGCCTTGCTCAATACCACCTTTAAACCAAAATACCTCTACGCCATCAACAGGTTTGTCAGTTGCTGAAGAAACGATAATGGCATATGCGTACACCGTTCCCCCAACCGTCACAACGTCACCACCGTTTGACACCAGTCGCCGCACCTGAAGACTATCCAATGTAACGACCAATAACTTCGCATCCCAACCACCGATTCCGCCCTCTACAACAGCCTCCAGCAAGCCTTGTTTTACGAAGGGAAGTTTGAACGTTGCACCGGCGATACCATTCGAGTTTGTCTTGCTCGGGGCTATCGATACACCCGGAAAATCCCACTTCACCCATACATCCGGCAATGGCTCGCCTGTCCTGGCGGAAACGATGGTGGCTAGCGCAGATAACTCTTGTTCTGGATAACCCGGAGGCCCTACGCTAATTAGTTCTTTTACTTTGCGAGGTTCGTTCAGCGTAAAGCTCAAGGAAACGGAATCCGAATTCAGCTCACTCCCCACCGTCGCGGTCAGCTCAGCCACACCGGGCATGATTGGAACAAAGCGCACTTTCGCCACACCGTAAAAGTCTGTCACAGAGGTCGCAATCCCGAGGTCGGGACTGCGCCAGGTCACCGTCACCCCTACCATTGGCTTGCCACTGATGGTCGATACCACACTTACCTTTTCGACAAGTTCCTGCCCCCAGTCCAGTGTCTGTTTAACACTGTTGCTCGCGGTAATTTTCAGCACCTGAGAGCCTTCGCCCAAGGACATCGCGTTTGCCGGAGACAAGCTTGCCAGCCGCTGCGATGACAGGCGCAACGCAAAACTGCCGTCCTTCAGATCGCCCACCTTGAATAAGTATTGCAACCCCACTCCTTCGTAGAACGTTCGTGGCACCCCAAGCCCGTCCGACAAAAAGCTGATACCCAGTTCGGAAGGTCCGGTTCCGGTCATTCCGAGCGTCAATTCATGATCAAACAGTGGGCTCTTGCTTGGTGCCATCAGATCGACCGTGTGCTCTCCCTTACGGCGCGGAAAGTAGGTTTTTTGGCCCCATGGCTGGAACGGTTGCTTGTCAAAACTGACCATCACCCCTTCCCACGGATCGCTCGCCAGCGCGGTGGCCGTCATGGTGCGTTTCTCTGAATAACCGTCGTAAGGACTCTCCACCAACGCCTCCACCTCATGTTCAGAATGAGCATCAGCGGGTGCAAAGGCAAAGCCGGACCAGCCATAAGCATCGGTTTTCACCACGCTCGGAATGTCCGATGCAGACCAGGTCACCGGCACCTCATCCACGGCGTGACCGGTGAAATGGGAGAACACCTGAACCCACATCCACGCAGGATCCTGCCCCACGACCGGATTCACCGGCGATTCGCGCCACGCTCCAATCCTGACTTTGTTATGCGCCAGCGCCATCGGCTTTGCAGTAGCGGCAAAGTCCAGCTGAGGCAATGCCAACGTCAGGGCAAACTCGCCCGGTTGCACACTTTCAGTAAAATCCAGCTTCCAGATCGCGCCTCCGTCGCTGATGACCTGAGGAAGGTTCAAATCAGGTTCGACGGTTGCCCCCAGTTTTTCTCCCGTCCATGTCAACGTTGACATCAACCCCACCAGCGGGCTCAGCGCATTGGGCAATACGCTAAAGCGGTGGCAGGCTTCCAGACAGGGATGGAGCATTTCCCCGTCCAGCGCTGCCGGTATCTGATCGAGCATCAGGCTTAATTCTTCTGCCAGATCTACCGATACCAATCGCCCAGACAGTTCTCGAACGGTTGTAATGCCGTCCAGGCGTAGCTCCAGCTCAAACAGACTGCTGATGCTGTTATTCGCCTGTGAGACGAGTTTCCATTCCGCACCTGCTGCCTTTAGAAGCTTGGGCGTCCCTAAATCACTGGGCACCAGCCCGATATTCGGTGCCGCACCGCGCCAGTGCAAACTGATGCTTTTACCAATCCACCCACTGCCGGTGACAGGCACAACCTTCAAGGTATGTGTTTGACCACGTCGGCAGAGCACGCCGAGCGTAGCCCGATCGACTTCCATCCCGTCCAGGAAGATCCTGACCTCTCTTTTCCAGGGACTGGTCTCAATAGCCTTCACCTCGAAAACATGCGGCTCAACCGCAACGGCCTCCGCGTGGGCCTTGATGCTGGCCGTGACAATCAGATCCCCGGCGCTATTGGGCGTATACAGCAATCTGGCCCAGCCACCAGCCCCGGTAACAGTAGGAACAGTTCCAAGGGGAGTCTTCCAGTCGACCAATGCATTGACCACCGCACCACCATCACGGCTGGCAATGACATGCACCACCTGCACCCGCAACAACACACTTTCCTGTTCATCCACCACTGGAGACTTGTTGGCTTCACGCACCTCACCGACCTTGACCAGATTGCGCGCCAGCGACATGCGTTTTTTCGGCGAAGGCAGCAGCAGTTTCGAGCAGGCCAGCGACAGATCGAACCGGCCGTCCAGTCGGTCTTCGCTCGTCAAGGTCCATACCGAATCAGTGCCAGTAACCGGCACCGGGTGCTCTAGCGCCGGACTGACGGCAACCCCCAGTTGCACATGGGAGTCACCGCTCCAATGCAACGACAACTGCGTCTCCAACAATGGACTGCCCGAAGTCAGTCTTACGTGGACGGGATAATCCGACCTCCGATTGGGGTAACCGGTTTTTTCCTCCCAGCGCGTCTCAACCCCATCGGCGACCGCCATTACGTCCTTCCACGGGTCCGTCTCCAACACTCGGACCGCAAATGTTTGAGTCACGACACCCGCGACGTAATACAGACTCTCAACCGATGCCTCTATGTCGAATTCGCCTTGCTCCGTCGGCTGATAGTCAAAGTACGCCCAGCCTTCATCATTGGTAACGACGGCCGCTCTCACCCCTTGTCCCGCAAGCGTCCAGTTCACCGTCCGCCCGCTGAGAGACTGCGCGGTGTAATAAGACGCCACCTTGACCCCCAGACGAACACTCTGACCGTATTCAAGCACCGGATAATAGGCCGCCTCGATCGCCTCTCTGAACACCAACCGATGATGCCCGAGGGATACGTTTACCGGGTAAGGCTCGGCGGTGTACTGGTTATGCAGCTTCATCGAGAAGAAGTAGGGCCCCTCATCCCCGATCCACGGGCAATCAAGTTGCCATTGATCCTCAAGCGGGTGATCCACGCCCCAGGCAGGCTTCGCGACAATTGCACCTATCGGGTTATCGTCGCTGGTCAACGCGGCTTTGGTACCCAGCCAGGCGTTGCCCGGCGCGAGGTCGAATTTCAGCCCGTGAGCAAAGCTCTCAGATGCCCCCAGGCATAAGTGCAAAGTCTGCGACGGTGACACCTGCTCCTCATCAAGCGTCAGCCGTTGCATCACCGCCGGCTCCAGATGCAATTGAAGCTTGATCCGGGTAATACACACCCGCGACCAGTCGTCCCCAATCTCGTTGGCCGGGCTGAACACGCTGACGGTGATGGTGTCTTGACTGTGGAACGGCAGATCCAGGTCGACTTCGTACTCGATCGGATTGAACTCCTGCGACTGCCCACTCTTCAGACGCGCCTGATCCTCCTCCAGATCCCGGAGTTTACCCGGCCGCAACAGGATCTCCAGTTCATCTGCCCCCCCCTCGATACCGATGACCAGCCTGCCCGCTTCGGTATGCAACATCTCGCACAGAAAACTGATGACATACCGAGCTTGAGCGCCAGGGTCTTGGGGAATCTTCAGCGCCTGGCTGACTGAACCCTGATTACCGGCCTCCAGTAACCGAATCGGGACACCCTCATAGGTTACGCCCACCGTAGTACACCAGCCGACCGGTCCCCCTTCCCAGTGGTTGAGGTATTTCTCGAAATCACCATTGAGCACAAGGTTCTCATTGGCCAGGACAATCGGTTCATTCATGGCTGCCAGCTCCTTTGGTATTGGGTGTATTGGCAATCGTCTCGGCTCTGGTCACCAAGTCTTCCACGGTTCGAATGAAGGTCGGCTCCCCGGCTTTGGCCGTGTAGCGGACGCGCACAATGACGTCTGTCAAAGAAGCGAGCAGGGAGGACTGCGGTTCTTTTTTCGGCCAAGGGAAGTGCACCCTCCACTGAGAGACCACCCCGGTGTTTTCGAAGGGGTTGAGCAAACCTTCATCGGGTTTCATCGCCGACAAGCCGTTGTCTGCAATGCCCATCGACAACGCTATTTGCTGACCGCTGCGCAGATTGATTTGCACGTCGGATGGAGCCACAGCGCCATCCGGCTTGTGCAAATACCTCACCGACGCTGTCGATGCCTTGGTTGCCGTCATGCTGCTGATCTGCAACAAGGTGGCCCGCACGTCCTGGTAAGGCCCGATCAGCACCGGCAAATCGACCTCGACCGAGCTGATTTGCCGGCAGAAATGCCCTGGATAGTCACGATCAAAAAGCAATTGCGTGAGCCTGAACTCCAATGTTCCTTTACTCGTCAACCGATCCAACGCCTCCTGCCAGGTGGTACCCCCCGGCTGCGGCTCGATCGTGTCCTCGAACAATTGCCGAAGCGAAACGGTTTTGACCAGTTCCAGCCGCCGCTCATACCGTTTCGAATACTCACATTCCATGCGCAGCAAATAAGAGCGCAGGTGGTCGCCTGCGGTCAGACCGTGGCGGTTGTCCAGCCAGACTTGGGGCAATGAAATCTGAGAATCGTAATCGCCTGTTTCGGCGCTCAGCGACGCCTGGGCGCTGAGGCACAAGCTGACAACCGCATCGTACGCCTGGTAGTGCAACGCCTTGAACTGGCCGAGCAACCAGCCGAACAGTTCAGCATTGGTCGCACGCTTCTTGAGGAAGTTGTAAACCGTCAACGATTGACTATTGGCCTTCAGGGTTTGCTCCAGGCTGGTTTGCGCAGCCTGTACGGCGTAGTTCTGGGCGACGATTTGCGCATCAATTGCGCGGACTTCCGCCGACGCCTGATCGCGTTGCAACTGCCAATCCTCGCGGCGACGACGGTAGCCTTCGGTGGCGGCCTGTTTGTCTGCGTCCATTTGCACCACCGACGAGCCGACGCCCAATCCGAAGACAACCCCATCAACAATTTTATCGAGGCGATGCCCGCCATTCGCCAAACCGAAAACATTAGGCAAAGAGGCAAGCACCGCGCCGGCGGGTTTGATGCTTGCGGCGGCCAACGACAATTGTTTTGACAGATACAGATTTTCCATGACCTCGTATTCAACCGCCGACACATTCTCGTCATAGCGTTGTGCATAATCATCAGCCCGTTCCTGCGCGACTGCCCGGCTTTGCTCCAGCGCTGTCACGTTCGCTCGCATTTGGGCGATGGCTTGCTCCTGTACGGTCTTGGCGTAGGTTCCGAGCTCCACCAAATGGGATTGCTGCATTTCTTCCTGTTCGGCGCGATCCCGTTGTTCAAGCAGGCGCAGCACCTGATTGCCGTACTCCTGCAGGACCTGCACTGCACGCAACGCGACCTCAAACGTCACGCGCCAACGGAACGCACCGACCACCAGGCGCCCCCCCATCGGCCTTGGTCCGCCCACGCCTCCAGACGCAAGATCACGCAACAGTTGATTGGGATCCGTGGGTGGGCTGAAGAGCGGTATATCCAGTGGTTTGCCATCCAGGGTCAGATTGTGGCGCAGGTTATGCAAACGTTGATTCGGCAAGTCATACAGTGCAAGCAACTGCTCATTGATCGGACAGGTGAACGGTTCGTTTGCCAGTAGCCCGAGTTCGAGCGGCGCCTCGGTGGCGACGGGAAAATCCGCCAGGCTGTACTCGAAGGTTTTTTCGAACCGCTCGAGCGCCGGTCGTGAAGTACTGTTGTTTAACAGATTGCTCAGCGTGTCTGCTTGCCAACGGTTCGCCGTTCGCACCAACGGCGGTTGGCCCATCAGGAATTCAGCCTGGACATAGCACAGTTTTGCCGCCACCAGGCTATCGCGGGTGAGTTGTCGGTAGTACCAGTCCCCCCAGGCCACCAGATTCTTGACGTACTCCGTGAACACCAGAACCTTGAAGTGATAGGGCGCGGAATAGCCAATAGCGTCTGGATCGGTCGGGGCTCGGGTTTCACAGCCCACATTGCCTTTGACGTTCAATGGACGGCAGCGCCAATACGCGGGTTTTGGATTCAGCCTTGAGGGGGTTTCCGGATCCGCCGGCGCCTGCGGATCAAACAGATAATGCAGCCATTTTTGCGCCTCCAGGTAACGATCCTCTGCCCGTAGACGCGTCGCGATCAGATGAGGCGCATGGAAAAACAGCTCCCAGAAAAACAATCCGTTGGCGCCATCGAATGCACCGTTCGGCTCGTTGAAAGACGCTGAAGCCGGAGGTGGTTCTTGCAGAAACTGTGTGTCCCAATCCAGTACGGCATCGACGGAAATGTTCGAACGCTGCACCAGTTCCGGGCCGAACAGTGAGTTCAGACGGGTGAATTGGAGCGTCAGGTTTGGCTGTCTCAGTTCTAGAAACTGTGCCGCATCGCGGCTGTTCTTGTGCAACCTTGGTGCAATGAAGTCCGTCACGTTGATGATCGTCAACTCAAACTTCATGCGTCCTGGGGAAGTGCCTGCTGCCCCGCCAAAGAAAAAAGTGGACGGCTGCGGCCATGTACCTTTATCGCGACTGAAGGTCTGCCAATCAGTGCTCCAACCGCCAGCTATCGGGAAGGGTTTTTTAATTGGCGCCGGATCTGAACCGTCACGACCTTCTAACGTCAGATCCAGCTCGACGTTGCCGCCGGGCAGCCCTGTAGGCCTGCAAATGCCCCGGACGAAAAGAACATCTTTGTCACCTTGGCGAAACGCCAGAGCCTGCAGATCCAGGTAAGGCGTCAAGGTGCCCGCTGTCACGACAGTGGGCACAACGCTCGGCTGATTCATCAGCGGATGCTGAACCGTCTCGGCAGCGATAAAGCGATGCTGTGTCGCGTAAATCAGCCAGCTGCCATCATCGCCGGTCAATGGTCGTAACAGCACATCACGCACTACGTACTCGTTGAGGGTAGTGCCATTAGTCAACAAGACGCCAAGCTTGCCTTTGGGGTTTTGATAATCAGCCCACACGGTGGCAATCAGCCGAGCGCCTGCAGAGAAGTCAGCGAGAGGGTTGGAAGTGTGCAGGCTCAACGGCGCCAACCATTGGCCATTCTGACCCATGAAAGCCACGTTGATGTCCAGTTGATGCGGCAAAAACTTGTCAGGTTCCTGCCCCGCCACCTTGTCGCGCCACTCGGCCCACACCAGGCACAACCGCCCGTTCCAGAACACCGGACGCATGTCCAGCACCTTCGCCCCCACGGGAACATCCGCCAGCTGCCACTCCCCCCATGCCGCCGGATTGATGGCGATATCGGCTGTCGAGAGTTCCACCTCGGCCTTGCGCCAGAAGTACCGTGGGGCAGACGAACGCTCGCGACCGACAAAGTAATAATCGGCACGCGTGGGCGAAGCTCCATCCATGTAGCTGCTGATCACATCCAGGTTGCAGGTCTGCTCGAACGTTTGCAGGTACTCCCCCAAAGCGCGCTGAACGGAGTCGCTGTTCAACTGGGTCTGGTTCAGGTTGTTTTCAAGGGTTTTGAACAGGCTGGTCTTGCGCTGCCGCACAAAAGGGTTAATGAAGTTTTCCGGATAAAGTGCTATCAGCTGTAGCGCTGCCCAATCCGGGTAATTGCTGTAAAGCTCCCAGGTGGCCAGATCCCGCTTGTCGAATTCAATCGTCTCATAGCCCGGTTCGAGCTTGCGGTACGCGGCATGAATGAACTGCTGGGCACAGCTCGTCGCTTCGGCGACCCAGGAACTCTGAACCGGGTAGCTGTCCAGCGGGTCCATGCGCAGCAATTCGAACAGGTCTGCCGGGGTTCGCAAGAAGTAGTACGGGGCCTCACCTTTTTTGCCGACTTGCCCGATGCAGTACTCGACCAACGCATTACGTCGTTTTTCGAGCAATCCAGCCATATTGTTCAGTGCCATGATCTTTCCTCCAGAGGGTTTGAACCGGGAACACACGACCAGCCATCGAGGCAGTTCATCGTTCAGGCTCTTCGGCGGCGAAGGTGATTGGCTCAAAATAGGCGGTCGTCTCACTTCCTTGTGCCAGGATGCTGATCTCGAACTCTCCACCGGTAGGGCTGGAGACGAACACGCGCGCCTGGCCTTCCTGGTTCGTGAAAGCCTGGCTCGGGCGAATGACCAGCCCAGGTTGCTCGATACCGGACTGCGATGAGTTGAAAAACCACTGTACGAGGCTGTTTTTCCCAAGATTTCCGTATCTATCCTTCAGCGTGGCGTAGAGTTCGATTTCTTCACCAAACGCCACGGTCCGCAACGGCACTTGCGCCATGAGCGGTGGCGGAAATCTCAAGGTAGCGTGGTCTGCGATGACGTTGATGGTAGGCGCGTACTCCGGCTCGAACAGATCCAGCCAGAACTGCGGGGTATCCGTACCCATGACCTTGCCGGGTATGAATTCTGCTTCCACCTTCCCATCGACCTTTGTTTCCTGGGTAGCAATGCTGCCCAAGGTGGCGCTCCAATAAACGTTCACACCGCTCAACGGTCGTCCACTGCTGTCCTTGAGGGTCACGGTGAAGGTGATTTTTGCCCCTGGTTTGCCGGCAACGACCTCGCTGTTGTCGACAGTACAGGTCGAGGTGACGATCTGTTTCAGATCCTCGGAAAAGGCAAGCGCAGGCTCAGGGGATTCGGACAGACTCAGCAAAGCACGCTCTGCGGCAACCTCGTACCTCTGCCTATCGACAAACTCCGGCAACGTGCCGATCAGGAAGATCGTCAGGGCATCCATACCGGTATGCGTCGCCAGAACCCGAACGCGCATGAACAGATCCAACTCGGTCAGGTTTTTGAGGATTCTGAGTTCTGGAGACACGCGGCCGAGGCACTCGCGCACCTCCTGAACGCTCCAGTTGAAAAACTCGGCCAGCCGGATCGATGCCGCTTGTTGGGCCAAATGCGTTGCATCCGTGCCTAGCGAGGAAGGCAGTGCGTTGACCTCGCGCAAATAATCGAGCAACTTCTGCGGGGGTTGCGCACTCATCCCAAACGCCCGGGTAAGTGTCGTCAAGTAATAAAGCGTCTTCACCGTAAACGCGTGCTTGTCGTCCAGGTCCATCCAGGCCTTGTGGCCATAATCGAGATAGTCCCGCAACAGCTCGGCGCCAAGCCCCAGTTCCAGGACCACCGCGCTACGGCGGCGTACGTCGGCCAACAGCGCGAGCAATGGGTCAGGTTGTTCGTTGCGCCCCCTTACAGACTCGTCGAGCCCCAGTCCCGTATGCTCGAGCACCTGACGCAACAACCGATACACCGTCGCATTGGCCCAGGCCAGAACCAATAATGCCTGCTCGGCATTAAGGCCCGTATGTACCACCAGGCACTCCTTGACCACCGATGCCTGAGCCTCTCTGACCTGCAAGAGCACGGTGAGCATTTTTTCGACGATAACAGCACGCACGCTTGCATTGCTTTCACCCAAGCCATCCCTCACCGCTTGATCAAACTTTTCGCGTGCAAAGTCCTGATAGTCGGCCTCCGTTCCCGCTGGGGCCTTGATCAAGCCGTCGGGATCGACCAGCACCGTCAACAGGTCCAGCCAGTTGGCACCCGGCAGCGCTGGCACACCGGCCATCAGCAACGCCGCGTCGGTGAACAGTGCACCAGGCAACAGATTGCGTACCTGCTTGAATAACTCGAGCTCCTTTTCAGAGACGACCAACGTCTTCGGCGGTGAAACCTGCTGCAGCATCCAGGGCACCCCAATGCCGCGGTCGGCACACCACCCCGCGCAGGAGTGCATCGCATAGATGAGGTTCAACACATCCGGCGTATTGACTATGGCCGTATTATGTGGGGTCAGACTGATCCGGGGAGCACCCGCCAGGCCATTGACCCAAGATGTTCCACCCAACAATGTCAGCATCTTGATGCCATCGACCGGCGACATACCCAACAGGCCCGACAGCTTCACAAGACGGTAAAAACTGGACAAGGTCGCCGCGTTACGCTGCAACATGTTGTCCTCGACATCCTGTGCTTCGGCAATCGCCTGGGCCAGAACACTGTAAGTCTGCAAATCGATCGTAAAAGCATTGCATATCCGGGCGACCGTCAAATCGGACACGCCCTGTGCCGGAATCACCGGAAACTTGCCGCCATCGAGCTGCAAGGCTTGAGAATATTCGCCCTCCTCATTGAAAACCTGATCGAACTGCGAGCGCGCTTCACCACGACCGTAAATCGACAACTCATCGATAAACACTGCGAAGTCTTGCGCCGTGCACCCATAGCGCTCACGCAATGATTGAAACAGGCCCAATGCGTGCACGACTCTTTCCGTGATTTCCCACGCATTGGCCTGCGCACCACCGCGCACTTCAGCCCTTATGGCTGCCGCTAACAGCGCATCCACCTGATCGCTGGGCAGCTCCAGCCACTGATCCAGGCGCAACTTGCGGTTCATTCGGTCATATCGCTCAAAATCATCGGCATTGTCGGGGTTGGCTGACAACCGATGCAGAAACACTTCCTCCACTTCTTCACCCGTAATGCTGACGGCAGGGTGGGTGTGGGCATTGAGATAAACCGAACCGGAGCGCCAGCTTTCTGGCCCCACAGGCATTGTTTCCGTGTCCGTCACATTGGGCGAGCGCAGAGGGGCGAAGCTGCGAACCGACAGCAGCGCCTCGAGCCCTGGGGTATCGAGTTTGGTTCGCTCGCCGAAGAATCGAACTTGATTGAGGTTCTGATACATCGAAGAGTTATCGGTACCGAAATTCAGTGCGTAAAATTCTTCCCGGTTTGCATATGCCGGCGGATCCTCGGTCAGCAATTGTCGTTGATAAGGTCCCAGCCGCGACGCGTGGGCCAGGGCTCGACCCGCATCCTCGTCCCACGCCTGATCTTGCAAAAAGTAGGGAAAGGAGAGATCCACCATATGCGCAAAATTGCCCACCGACAGGCCATGGTGACGGGCGACCGCATCCAGGGTAACCCAGTGCTGGTAGTACGGAAGCCCGTTGGGATATCGCGCATTGATCATCGCCAACTCAAGATCCGTTGGATCCGCTTGATCTGGATCCTTGTGTTCCCTGATGAATGTTTCAAGCACCGGTACGATGATGTCGACCGCAGACACTGGTCGATGTATCGCATTGAAGTCGACGGACAGATTCATCAGGTCTTTGCGGCGCTCACGCAGTCGCAGAGGAACCGGACCGGTTGAAAAATGCTCGATGCGGTCTATGACCCACCTCACCATTTCAACCAAATACGCCGCAGACGAAGCAAGAGACTCGATAGCATCCGGGGGGCACAGACTGTCGAAACGGGGATCGAACAAACGCTCGAAACTGGGCCCCTCGACCATCGACAACAAACCGCTGCGCGGTGCGGCGCTTTCGGTATTTTTACCGTGCAGGCTGTGCTCGATGAACTGGCGCCGCAGGTAGACAGCCATGCTGTTGGCCCGACGCAAAAACAGGCGCGCATCATCGGGGCTAACCTTGTATCCCCTCACCAGCCCTTGAACGCCCTTCTCCACCAAAGGAAAGATAGACCCGCCTTCTTCCAGGTAGGTCGCGAGGTCGGGGTACTCTGTGAGTTTTTCTTCACTGAATACTTGGCTCAGCAGTTGTGAAGCAGGGCGAGGGTCAGACATGGTCAGGTTCCTTGAGTGGATAAGCGTCCTGAACGGCCCGACGAAATTCGCAGGCCGTGCGTTCGACTGAAGAGATTTGGCCTCCGAAGGCGGTCATCGTCTACTATCATAAATGACAGTCTTTGTGACCACTCATCGGAAATCGAGTGTCAGGACTCCGCTGTCGGCGGCTCGCTTTCAAAGCGTTTACTTTCGACCCAGTCGGAAACCGTCGCGCCATCGGCACTGTCACTGAGGCTTTGCCTGAACCGGCACCATTGGCCACCCCGGGGCAGCGATTGCTGAGCGTCCCCCTGCCAGCCTCCACCCGTGACGGGAAGATCGGGTGCCCATACGTGATCCGGATTGAACCAGCTCACCACTTGCCCGACGCCCGGCCTGCCCTGGCCTTTGAACTCGACCGGGTGACTGACCCACTGTCCTTGCGCAGGCACATCGACAGAGGGCCGATAAGTACCCAACACCACCTGGCGTATGACTGAATCTGCCGAGTCGAACCCCTCGCTCGACGCTACAGCCAACAGTGGGTAGCGCCCGTCGGGCTGATCGAATTCCACCGTTACCGACCAGGTGCGATCCTCCAGCACCGGGCTTCGCCCCAGTACCGTCTGAGCGACATCGCCGAGCCTCACCGCCACGCTGTCCCCCGCAACACCGAAGCCTGACACCGCCACCCGCCGACCGATGCGCTCGCCCGTAACAGGGGTTTCGATAACCGGGGCCGCTGGCACCACGTTGTAATTCAGAGGCTGGCTGTCCTTGGATGTTCGCCCCCCAAAGGTTTGCCTGGCCCAGATGGTTTTGGCTCCGACCGGCAAGGTCACCTCGGCTTTCCAGCAGCCGTCATCATCCACTTCAATATTTTCAAGCAAAGGCTCGGCAGTATCCTTCAACCAAACCCCTACCTTCCCCCCCGGCGCGCCCCATCCCGACAGGGTCGAGGTTCGCGGCATGTTGCCGTTTTCCACCGGCACCTCAATGATCGGGGGCACCAGCACCACCTCGAATGCACGGAATTCGCTGCGCTCGGACTCCCGCTGACCAAGCGATTGCTGCGCGTCAATGGTGTAACCACGAAAGTCCAGCCCAGTGAGATCGATTGACCATTCACCGTTCTCGGTCAATACCTTGGGCTGGCCCAGATCATTGCCGAATTGAGCGTTGCGCAGTTTCATTGTCGCGCCCTTGTAACCCTTGTCACCCGTTACGGTGAAGTCGCGCCACACCTCTGCCTTATCACCCGGATCGGTAATCCGCGGTGTTGGCAATTTGATCGTAAAGGTTTTCGAGGCAACGGGGGACGGCTCCAGCTCGGCATAATCCTGCCATGCAGTGACCGTGTAATCTCCACCCGGAGTGAACGGAGTCGGGCGTTCAAAGACCCAGGTGCCGTTGCTGACAACAGGCTGATGCAAATCGGCGCTGTCGCTGAACTTTAGGGTGAGCACCGCCCCGGCCCAGCACGTGCCGGCTACTTCTGCCTGTAACTCATCGACGGTGACACGGGAGATGTCAGGTGCCAGCAACGGGTTGGTCACATTCAGTTCAACAGGCGTAGAAGACAGCCCACCCTGTTTATGCACAACGGTGACTTTTAGCGACTTGATCGGCCCCCACAGACTCGACGCACGGATTGTCCAGTTCGAGGTGGTCAGCAGAAGGGGGGGAACGACATCATTACCGCCCGCGTCCAGAACGTGAATCGTCGCCCCGACAATGCCTTTGCCGGTAAAGGTTGGCGTGTAGTCCGAGACGCTATAGTCCACCTCGGTCGGTGGCGCAAGATTTTCGATGGTGACCCTGATCTGAACGGGATCAGAGGTCTCCGTTCCGATTTTCTGCACCACGTTGATGGCTCGCGAGTTCACCGGCTCCCAAGGTGCCGTGGCACGGGTTGACCAGGTTCCGGCGGCGACGGAAGCATTCGGAACATTCACAGGGCTGCCAGCAACGCCCGTAATGACAATCGTTGCCCCATTCACGCCATTACCGCTGAACATCGGCGTGCGGTTGTCCACGGTGTACTTCACATCAGTGGGCGTCGGTACTTTCCTGACAACGTCGAAATCGAGCGACAGGGAAGGTATCCAGCCATTGGCATTGTCGGGCACCTTCTGAACCGCGGTCAGCTTGTACGTACCAAAGGTCCAGTTCGTCGCCGTGGTTTCCCA
>LNAP01003713.1_pt1 | contig 14495 bp, 11 predicted proteins | sample 602601 | NCBI WGS metagenome assembly LNAP01 (sample SAMN02440304, study PRJNA202911) | soil metagenome | biome: Subtropical and temperate rainforests or woodlands; isolation source: soil samples (1 kg each in a 20% v/v slurry with milli Q water) were... ...
CGTGGGCGTTATTTTAGTAGGTTGCTGTCCCGGCGGCACCGCGTCAAACGTCATGACCTTCCTGGCCCGTGGCGACATTGCCTTGTCGGTGGCAATTACATCCGTTACCACGCTGCTTGCCCCCGTCGTAACTCCTGCATTGATTTATCTTTTAGCCAGCCAATGGCTGGAAGTTAGCGCCGCAGCCATGTTCTGGTCCATCGTCCAAGTGGTGATTTTGCCCATCGTACTGGGCATTCTGGCCCAATCGCTGCTACGAGATAAAGTCAAAGCATGCGTCGATGTGCTGCCCCTGGTTTCTGTGGTGGCGATTGTTGCCATCGTAGCGGCCGTGGTTGCCGGCAATCAACAAAAAATCGCCACCAGCGGCCTGATGATCTTCGCTGTTGTCGTATTGCATAACGGCCTGGGTCTGCTTCTGGGTTATTGGCTCGGCAAGCTATTCGGCCTTAATGTCGCACAGCGCAAGACATTGTCTATTGAAGTGGGCATGCAGAACTCCGGACTCGGCGTTGCGCTGGCAACAGCTCATTTTTCGCCCCTGGCGGCAGTGCCCAGTGCTATTTTCAGCGTCTGGCACAACATTTCCGGACCTTTGGTCGCAACACTTTTTCAACGTTTCAAAAACGATGACGAAGCTGCCACCAGCGTCGAAAACAAAGTGCCAGCCGCCAGCTGACCACTTTGTGAATCTTTCTTTATAAAGAAGCGCAAATGTAAAAATGCAGGCCAACCCAAATTGCTTGTCTGCGGTCTGTACGCTGCTTTAAGGACTCAACACTTGATTTGTGCTGAGTCCTTTTTTTATGTGTGCCATCCAGTCCAGAATTAGTACGAAGCTTTCCTTAATAGTTGCCATCACAGTTACTTGCGAAGATCAAAGCATCCAGTCCAGCGGCAACAAAGACATCAGGTCTACACCAAAACGCAGTAGCGCTGTCGTTCCTGGCTCGATTTTATGCACAATGATTTTGCCATCTTTACGCTCTATCCATTGCAGCATATCGTCCTTGCCCAGCTTCACCTGATATGAATGGTCGGGAATATGCCCGCCGAACGCGTCAAAAATAGCTTGGGCCAAAACAGGGCTATCGACAACAAAACCCATTTCCGTATTCAGGCGTGCCGAGCGCGGATCAAAATTGAAAGAGCCGATAAATACCCGCGAACGGTCAACCGCAAAAGTCTTGGCATGAAGGCTGGCGCTGGACCTTCCTATGAGCCGTCGGCGGGGCTCAGGAGAATCTATCGGATCGCCTTTCATTTCAAATAGCGCCACACCCGCCTTAAGCAGTTCTTTGCGCCACTTTGCGTAGCCTGCATGAACCGCCACTACATCGGTGGCCTCGAGCGAGTTAGTCAGCACCGTGATCTTCACCCCTTGGCGGGAAAGGGCCGCAAGGTAACGTACGCCTTGTTTAGTGGGCACGAAATAAGACGACACCAAATAAAGATCGTGTCTGGGCGTGCCCAGAATTTGATTAAGGCGCTGCGGCAATAGCGCCGCTTTTGGGGCATTGCCTAGTCCTTTAGCCGGGTCGTCGCTGACCATGCGTGTAGAAGCCCATCCAAATTGCAAGGTTCCCGCCAGCAGATCGCGTAAAAAAGACTGCCGCGCAACGGCTTCCATATACTCCTTGGCGCCGGCCTGTTTCTGCGCTTTCGCTGCCGACGCTACCAGATTCGAAATAGATGCGGGAGTAACGGCGGGTAGCACCCGATCGGCGGGGTATGACGACGCGCTTGCCCAGTAGCGGTCAAAATCGCGCGATACATCGCTCACCACCGCCCCGATTGCCAACACATCCAGATCGACAAACGCCAGATCCTGACCCGCATCGAAATACTCATCGCCGATATTGCGTCCTCCGACAATGGAAGCCTGGTTGTCGGCCGTAAACGATTTATTATGCATACGGCGGTTCAAACGCGAAAAATCGGCTAAATTTCCCAAAAGGCGCCACTGACGCTGCATGAACGGATTGAATAAACGAACCTGAATATTAGGGTGTGCATCCAGCGCGGCAAGGGTACTGTCCAGTCCCTTGGTATTGTTATCGTCGAGCAACAGTCTTACACGCACGCCTCGATCGGCAGCCCGATGGAGCGATTCGAACAGCAAAGTTCCCGATATGTCATCGTGCCAAATATAGTTTTGCACATCCAAGGTACGTTGCGCGGCGTCAGTTAACAGCACTCGGGCCGCGAAGGCATCGCTCCCGTCGGTCAGCGCAATAACGCCTGACTTGCCCGGATGCGCCCGCACCGCCGGCATAACCGCTTTGCCAAGCCGGGTGTTGGCGGTATCCAACAAGGTAACCGACGTCGACCTTCCATCAAGCGATGGCAGTTGTGCGCAGCCTGTCAGCGACATCATCAAGCATGCGCAGGCCATTACAGTACAAAAAGAATGCCGGCCAGTCGCCTTATTGCGAGCCGCTGTTGCCTGCGCAAATGCTTGCTTTATCAGCTCTGCCCTCACCACCTCCTCCTGCAGATCGGTCTGATCAATCCGGATTGTAAATTTTGTCGTCTTAGTCGATTTTTTTCAACATCGAACCGGCACAATTCACCGCCATAATAATAGCAGCGATTTTTTTTGGGTATCGCTCGCCCTCGCGCGGTTTTCGTGTTGATGTTTTTGGCGGTGCGCTTAAGCTTGTAAAGCAAGTTTTATCTGACGATCCGGCGGACAGAAGCCCCGTTTCGCCAGATACAACTTTTTTGATCTGAATCATGACGCAAAAAACCAGATACCTTAAGATTAACTAAACGTTAGATTAGTCAACCTGTTCTTAACACCGAAGGAATTCCATGAAATCAATACTTGTTCCTGTAGACGGCTCGGCATCATCGCTTAATGCAGTTAAAGTTGCGATCAAGCTGCAGCGTGAATATGGCGCTGGCACCCTGTACGTTATAAACGTACAGGCTCCAATCATATCTGGCAACGTAACCCGATTCATCTCCAGCGAAACCATTAACGATTTTTATCAAGAGGAAGGCGAAAAAATGCTGACCGAGGCTCGGGCGCTGCTGAAAGACGCTGGCGTCGTAACCGAGGTCTCGATACAAGTTGGAGCGGCGGCAAAAGTTATTGCCGAATTTGCCAAAAAACACGAATGTACAGCCATCATCATGGGAACTCGTGGCCTTGGCGGTGTTTCAGGTCTGATCCTGGGCTCTGTCGCCACTAAAGTTCTGCACCTGGTCGACATTCCAGTAACGCTGGTCAAATAACAACTGCTTGTTCCAGGGTAAAAAATGACGCCGCATAAAATTTTGCGGCGTTATTTTTCATTTGGAAACAGAACGATTTCACTACACCCGGCCCTTTTAATTCATACGCCTCGCCCTTCTAAATTTGATGGCAGCGTCCTGTTGAGTTAACGTTCCCAAGTCCGGATCAGTCAACCAGGCAGCGCATTACTCAAGGCCGACCCGAAGCAACTTGCCGCTTGAAGAATCCGTCAGGATGTAAACATAGCCGTCGGGCCCCACTCGTACATCCCTGACGCGTTCTTTCATGGCCGTCAACATGCGCTCTTCATGAACAATATCATCGCCCTTCAGTTGCAGCCTGATCAGCTCACGCTCGGCCAATGCTCCGATAAACAGCGAATGCCGCCATGCTGGAAACCGCTTGGCGTCGTAGAACGCCATACCGCTTATCGCAGGTGAAACTTTCCAGTAGTGAAGGGGTTGTTCGGTGCCCGCAACATGATTGCCCTGCGACCCTGGTATAGTCAGCCCCGAATAATTAATGCCGTAGGTCGCCAATGGCCAGCCATAGTTTTTTCCCGCTTGCGGCACATTAATTTCATCGCCGCCGCGGGGCCCATGCTCGTGTGTCCAAAGCTGGCCGGTCCAGGGGTTTAATGCGGCGCCCTGCTGATTGCGATGACCAAACGACCAAATCTCGGGGCGTGCACCTTTGTGTGCAGTAAAAGGATTGTCGTCGGGAATACGGCCATCGGGATAGATGCGTACGACCTTGCCCTGAAGCTTATCAAGATCTTGTGAAGTCGGGCGTTGATTATTCTCGCCCAGGGCTATAAACAGATAACCCGAATCGTCAAATACCAGACGAGACCCAAAATGCGCACCTGTGGAAAGTTTGGGCTGCTGCCGAAACACCACTTTGAAATCCTCAAGCTTTTTAAAATCCCGGGAAAGCCGTCCATACCCCACAGCTGTGCCCGCCTTGCCCAGATCACCCAGTTCTGCATACGACAGGTATACCCGCCGCGACTGCTTGAAATCAGGCGGAAGCGCAATATCCAGCAAGCCTCCCTGCGAACGGGTAAATACTTTCGGCACCCCTTCTATCGGGCTGGAAAGCCCGCTACCTGCGCGCCAAAAACGCAAGCGGCCGGAACGTTCAGTAAGAAGTATGCCCTGATCATCCGGTAAAAATGCCAACGCCCAGGGATGATCCAGTCCGGCAACTACCTCGGTCACTGTCAGTGGTCCGTGTTCGCTTTGATACGCAACCCCGGCCTGAGCCCATATCGGGCCAGTAAACAGCAACGCCACAATCGCAAGTAAAGAGCGAAGAGACAAGCCAGTTAGTTGAAGCATAAAGCACATAATTTACTCCCTTCGCCCCGGTCCTGAAGCAACGTGAACACTATTATCCATTTTCCTTGCTCTCCAGCCCTATAGAAAACCATCAATATGCCGTTAGTGTATCTAATGGGAATGTCTATCTATAAATATAAAGGAACCCCGATGTTGGATAGCAGTTATAACAGTCTTCTGGTCGTCTGCTCCTTCCTTGTAGCCATCCTTGCATCCTATACAGCATTGGATATGGCCAGCCGGATAGCCACCTCAAAAGGGCTCGCTGCTCGCAGCTGGTGGGCCGGGGGTTCTTTTGCCATGGGCCTGGGTATCTGGTCCATGCATTTTATTGGCATGCTGGCCTTTCGCTTACCGATTGAACTTGGCTACGACCCCTGGATTACGCTGCTTTCACTACTAATCGCCGTCGCCTCGTCGGCTTTCGCATTATGGGTGGCCTCTCGTAAAGTATTGTCCCCGCAACGGCTCGCTTGCGGCGCACTGGTCATGGGCGCCGGAGTGGCCGGGATGCATTATTCCGGGATGGCCGCCATGCGCATGGTGCCCGGTATCGAATACGACCCGGCCTTATTTGCGTTATCCATTGTAATTGCCATCGTAGTGTCAGGCGTTGCCTTGTGGATGGCATTTCAACTGTCTCGCCATGTCTCGCATATCCGATGGTTACGAATGGGCGCGGCAGTAATCATGGGTTGCGCTATTGTCGGCATGCATTACAGCGGAATGGCCGCAGCGCAGTTTCCTTTGGGCAGCGTATGCGGAGCGGCCCACTTCGGTATAAACACTGACTGGCTGTCCCTTTTGGTTATTTTGGTGGCTGTGGCCGTGCTGAGCCTGGCATTACTTATCTCCGAAGCGCGTACGATCAGCTTGACTGCATCGCTCGACGAAGCAAACCAGAAACTTCAACACCAAGCTTTGCACGACACGCTTACGCGGCTTCCCAATCGCGCCCTGCTGGAAGACCGGATCGAACAAACAATTCAGGCCGCGGCCCGCAGCCGGTCGCGCTTCTCCCTGTTCTTTCTGGATCTGGACGGTTTCAAGGCGATCAATGACGCTTACGGACACTCGACCGGCGACCTGCTATTGATTAAGGTTGGCGAACGCCTCATGGCTAACGTACGTGCCAGCGACACAATTGCGCGCGTAGGCGGCGACGAGTTCGTCCTGGTTAGCCCCGGTGTCGGCACCCCTTCGGATGTTGTCACCCTTGCGGCAAAAATAGTGGGACTCGTCTCGCAACCTTTCTGGGTGCAAGGGCTTGAATTACGTGTATCAACGAGTATTGGCATTGCAATCTACCCTGACGATGGTAACAATCAGCATGCCTTAATGATCAATGCCGATGCGGCCATGTACCACAGCAAGGATCTTGGAAGAAACCGGTATTCGTTCTTTGATCCGTCAATGAATGTTAATGCGCAGGATCAGCTGCAACTTATGCACGACTTGCGTCTGGCGATTGATCGAAGCGAGTTGCTTTTGCATTATCAACCCAAATTCAATGATCCTGACGGGCCTGTAACGGGTGTGGAAGCTTTAATCCGGTGGCAGCACCCCACGCGCGGCATGCTGTCGCCAGACAAATTTATTCCATTAGCCGAAAAAACGGGATTAATTATCCCCATGGGCAAGTGGGTGCTTGACGAAGCCTGCCGGCAACTCAGGCAGTGGCGAGACACGGCAGGAGCCGACTGGACTATTGCTGTAAATCTTTCGCCCCTTCAATTTAGCCATATCGAGCTTGTTAGCACCGTGCGCGATACCCTGGACCGCCATCTTCTTTTCCCCGGCAGCCTAATACTGGAAATAACCGAATCTACGGCCATGCGTGACGTTAATGCCAGCATGGTCATCCTGCAACAGCTTCATGAAATGGGGGTAAAAATTTCCATCGATGACTTTGGCACAGGTTATTCCAGTCTGCTTTACCTAAAACGTTTGCCCGCCAGCGAATTGAAAATTGATCGCGGCTTCATTAACGAACTTATGCACGATACCGAAGATGCGGCCATTGTATCGGCCATCGTTTTATTGGGGCAGGCGCTAAAGCTGAATATCGTTGCAGAAGGCGTCGAGACCCTAGAGCAGCAAGAGTTTCTAACGGGACTAGGCTGCAACGCACTACAAGGCTATTTGCTTGGGCGCCCCCTTCCACCGCAACAATTCCTGGATGCAGCACTGGCAAAAGAAGAAAAAGCCAGACAAAGAATGGCGCAGTAATGGTGAACCAGCAATACTACGCAGCAGGATCAATCCGTTGCGGCAAATCAGGTTGAGTGGGCTGATCCGGCAAGCTGGGAGAATGGGAAGGCTGCGGCGGATTGACATGGGGAACAGCTGGCATACCAGATCCGCCTGATCTGTCCATTAAGGTTGACAGCAAATCAACCGGAACCGGAAAAACCAGGGTAGAACTTTTGTCGCCGGCGACTTGCGTCAAGGTTTGCAAATAGCGCAGTTGCATGGCCGACGGCTGCTGTGCAAGGATTTCCGCAGCTTCCATCAAGGCTTGCGCAGCTTGCTTTTCACCCTCGGCGTGAATCACTTTTGCGCGACGCTCACGCTCGGCCTCGGCTTGACGGGCGATCGCCCGTATCATGTTTTCATTCAGGTCGATGTGTTTAATTTCTACGTTAGTGACCTTGATTCCCCATGAATCGGTCTGTGCGTCGAGTATTTTCTGCACGTCAAGATTTAACTTTTCGCGCTCGGACAACATATCGTCCAGCTCGTGTTTGCCCAATACAGCCCGCAAAGTGGTTTGCGCCAATTGACTAGTGGCTTCAAGGTAGCGCTCTACCTGGATAATGGCTTTTTCAGGTGCTATAACCCGGAAATACAATACCGCATTAACTTTAACCGAAACGTTATCGCGCGAGATTACGTCCTGGCTGGGCACATCCATGGTTACGACCCGCAAATCGACCCGCACCATCTGCTGCAGGCCTGGTATAACGACAATAAGTCCGGGGCCTTTTACTTTGGTGAATCGGCCCAGGGTAAAAATAACGCCGCGCTGGTATTCGCGTAGTATTTTGATGGCATTAAATGCTACCAACAACAAAATAATAACTACTGCGCTTAAGCCTATGTTGAAGTTGTAAAACATGTCTTACCCCCCAGCCTGTGCTGTACTGTGATGATTAGAGCCCGTCTGTCCGGTCCGGATATTAGTGGCGGCTGGCTCAACTTGTAACGTTAAGCCATCAATTGCGATCACTCGCACCGCATCGCCAGACATCAACGTTGCATTACTTTTTACCCGCCAGCTTTCCCCTCGTACGTCAGCATAAATCTGACGTTTGCCGACACTTGTGACTACTCCTTCCAGCCCCAGCATTTCTTCACGACCGGTAACGACTCGATGCTTATGGGCACGAGCCGCCATGGCTGCTATGACTAGCAAAAAAGCAATACTGACAATTGCCGTGCCTATCAAAAATGGAATGGAAATATCGAACCCCGGTACATTAGTATCCATCAAAAACAGCCCGCCAAGAATGAAAGAAACCAAACCGCCGGCTCCGATTACGCCAAAACTCGGAAGAAAAACCTCAGCCATCATTAAAATGGCTCCGACGGCGATTAACGCAACCCCGACCCAATTTACCGGCAACAACTGAAAGGCGTACAAACCCAATAAAAGGCAAATCAACCCCGCAACGCCCGGCAGCGCCATGCCTGGGCTGGTCAATTCAAAAAACAATCCATAAATGCCAACCATCATCAGGACAACGGCAACTTGCGGATTGGCTATAACGTCAAGTATTTGATTGCGCCAGTCGGGCACTACCCGTTCTATGGTGGCGTTGGCGGTAGCCAGCCGCACTGTTTGACCGGAGTCCAGCGTAACCTGGCGGCCATCGACCTTGGCTAACAAGTCGTCAAGATCGTTGGCGACAAGATCAATAACATTGGATTTGAGTGCTTCTTGAGCCGACATGCTCGCCGCATCGAACACGGCTTTCTGGGCGAATTCGATGTTTCGGCCACGCAGTTCGGCCAGGCTGCGAATATAGGCAGCAGCGTCATTGGTGACTTTATTCGTCATTGTGTCGCTGCTGCGATTAATCGGCGCCGCCTTGCCGGCGGGTGCGGAATCGCCGGACGCGGGCGCATTGGCGGGCGATTCTTTATCGGACGGCTCGGACGGAGAGCTACCCGGCACACCTATGGAAACGGGCGATGCAGCACCTAAATTACTGGCTGGCGTCATGGCTGCTATATGGCTGGCATACAAAATAAACGTACCAGCGCTAGCGGCTCGCGCACCAGAGGGACTGACGAATGTAGCGATCGGCACCGGCGAAGACAGAATACGCTTAATGATGGCTCGCATTGATGTATCGAGCCCGCCCGGAGTGTCGAGCTCGATGATGACCAACGCTGCTTTTTCGTCGGCGGCCTTGGATATTCCGCGGATAAGGAAGTCGGATGTGGCCGGGCTAACAATTCCATCGACCCGAAGCGCCACCACTTTAGGCTGAGTTAGACTGTCTTGCCCCCAACTGATCGCCATAACAGCCAGACTGCCCAAGAGCAGCAACGAGCCAAATGCAATCAGGCGTTGTAGTGCTCCGTTCATGGCGAGCTCCTTAAGCCGGCTAGACGCATACAGGCGTGAAACCTGTGCGGCGTTACGATTCAGTATAGCCCAGTACCAGTGGCACTGTATCTACGTGTTCATGGCTACAATCCTGTATTTCATCTTTTGCGCATACCCATGGCGACTCGTTCCAGCTCGTCGGCCAGGATCAAGGCATGATTGTGCCGGGTGTCTTTAGCCGCATATATCAGGGATATAGTAGGGGCCGCGGCACTGGCCAGCAAATCGCGCATACGTGCAAGCTGCTCTTCCGAGCGCAGCTCATTTTGGTAGCTTTGACGAAATTGATCCCAATGTTCGACCTTGTGGCCGAACCATGTGCGCAGCGCGGGACTGGGCGCGAGGTCTTTGCACCAAAGGTCAAACGTAAAATTTTCTTTGGATAAACCTCGCGGCCATAAACGATCCACAAACACACGATAGCCGTCTTCGGGCGCAGCAGCATCGTAAGCCCGTTTTGTCTGAACATGCACGCTCATGATCCGCTCCTGTTTTCGCCCTGCCTTAACTATGAGTCATATCGATCGGGACTATCCATTCGTCGTATTGCGCAGCACTGACATAGCCTAAGGTTAGCGCGGCTTCGCGCAGCGTGGTTTTTTCCTTCTGGGCCTTTTTGGCGATAGCAGCCGCTTTGTCGTAACCGATATGACGGTTAAGCGCTGTGACCAGCATTAAATTCTTTTCAAGGTTTTCGTGAATTTTTTCGAGATCGGGTTCGAGGCCGACCGCGCAGTGCTCGTTGAACGCGTGGCATGCATCACCAATAAGCTGAATACTTTCAAGTACATTATGAACCATAACAGGCTTGTACACGTTCAGCTGAAAATTGCCTTGGCTGCCGGCAAAAGCAGTAGCTGCATCATTGCCAAATACTTGCACGCAAACCATGGTCATCGCCTCACATTGAGTGGGGTTGACTTTACCCGGCATTATCGATGAGCCCGGTTCGTTATCGGGAATAATCAATTCGCCAATGCCGCAACGCGGGCCGCTGGCCAGCCAGCGTACATCATTAGCCATTTTCATAAGCGCACCTGCCAATGTACGCAAGGCCGCCGATAAATTCACTAATGCATCGTGGGCCGACAACGCAAAGAACTTGTTCGCTGCCGAGCGAAATGGCAAGCCAGTGATTTCGACAATGTAATTGGACGCAACTTCGCCAAAACGGGGGTGGGCATTTAAACCTGTTCCAACGGCCGTACCGCCTATTGCCAAGTCGTAAATACCGGGCAACGCAGCCCTTACCACGGCTAAAGCAAAATCGATCTGAGCCACCCACGCACCAATTTCCTGACCGAGCGTAATCGGCGTCGCATCCTGCAAATGAGTACGGCCCGTTTTGACAACCCCATGAAACTCAGTGGCCTTGGCGGCTAGCGTATCGCGCAATTGCGTCACCGCCGGCAACAGGTGCTGATTAAGCTCTTGTGCCACAGCAATATGCATGGCAGTGGGAAATGTATCGTTGGAGGACTGCCCCCGATTCACGTGGTCGTTAGGGTGAACCGGCGTTTTACTGCCTTGTTCCCCGCCAGCGATTTCAATAGCCCGATTCGAGATGACTTCGTTGGCGTTCATATTCGATTGCGTGCCCGAGCCGGTTTGAAAAACGACTAACGGAAACTCATCGTCAAGCTGGCCGGCAATGACTTCGTCTGCAGCCTGGGTAATAAGGTCCGCAATATTCCGAGGCAGTTCGCCAAGCTCGGCATTAGCCTGAGCCGCGGCTTTTTTAAGAATGCCTAACGCCCTTATGACTGAAGGCTGCCATTGAAAACGAGCAACGCCTATAGGAAAGTTTTGTATGGAGCGTTGTGTTTGCGCCCCCCAATAATGCGTGGCGGGTACGTCGATCGCACCCATAGAGTCGGTTTCAACTCGGTTCGCCGCCATAATTTGCTCCTGAAAAGTTAACCAATCACGTAAATGAACGCTTGCTGCCGAGCTGAAGACCCGGCGTGGGTTGTTCGTCGCTATCGAGCCGCTCCCGCACGCGCGCTTACCGCGACCCTGCCATTGTCAGCAGCCATTTTATCTGCCCAGAAAGCCGCTACATCCAGCATGCGATTGGCAAAACCCCACTCGTTGTCAAACCAAACCAGCAGGTTTGCAAGACGCCGTCCATTGATGCGAGTCTGGCTGCCATCGATAATTGCTGAATGAGAATTGTGGTTAAAGTCGACGGATGCATGCGGATTATCGGAATAAGCTATCAAGCCGGTGTATTGCCTGGCCGCCGAGATCATCAATGTGTTGATCATTGCCACGGTAACGTCATGCTTGAGCTCTACCATCAAGTCGATTGCCGAGACATTTAAGGTCGGAACCCTGATAGCTTTGGCAACTACCTTGTCCCTAAGCTCGGGAAGCAGCCGTTCCACGCCTTGTGCCAGCCCTGTTGATACCGGAATGATCGACTGCATGGCCGACCGCGTACGGCGCAAATCGGAATGATGATAGCCATCGATCATTGGCTGATCGTTCATGACAGAGTGCAGCGTCGTCAAAAATGCATGCTCAATACCAAAGGTTCGATGCAACAGGTCAAGCGTTGGAACAATGGCATTAGTCGTGCAAGAGGCATTGGAAACCAGCCCTTCGTCGCCCGAAAGCAATTCGTGATTAACACCGTAAACCACCGTTAAATCGACATCTTGCCCACTGTGCCCCGGCTGCGACAACAAGACTCGCGGGCACCCCGCCTCAAGAAACCGGGTAAGCTCGCCGCGCGAGCCAAACTGGCCCGAACACTCGATAAGAATATCTATACCCAAGCCTTTCCAGTCGACGCCCTCGGGTGTACGCGAATGGCTTACCTTGATAGTCTGCCCATTGACCTTCAGACAGTTCAGGCCTTGCTCGACAACGCCCGAAAATACACCATGCGTCGAATCAAAACGCGTCAGATAAGCCATGGTGTCCAAATCGGCGGGCTCGTTTATGGCCACAATCTGAAATCTGTTTTTTAAAGGCGACTCGTGAAGAGCTCGTAGAAAACATCGGCCAACCCGGCCATAACCGTTGATTGCCAAACGGATCGGACTATTCATAAAAGACACTCGACTCTGTATTGCTACGTATTACTCTGTTGTTAATTAGAAGGTTACCGAGAACCCGCCATCTACCACCAATATATGCCCATTTACATACGAAGCGGCGGAAGATGCCAGAAACACGGCCGCACCGGTGATTTCCGATGGCTGGGCCCATCGCCCTAACGGGTTGCGCCCCACCACAATGGGGCCTTTAACAGGATCGGTAGCCAATGCGGAGTTGGTTTCAGTGGCGAACGTACCCGGCGCTATGCCATTGCTGGTAATTGCATGAGGACCATATTCAACCGCTAACGCCCGGACCATGCCGCTTAGCCCTTGTTTTGCCACTGGATAAATCGCATCGCCGGCTCGCGCCAGGCCACCCGCAATCGACGTTAAAGTAATGATACGCCCCGGCAGGTGTTCCGCGACCATCGCGTTGGCAGCTAGTTTGGATAAATGCACAGCCGCAATCAGGTCAATATTCATAACCTCAAGAATTTCGGCAAGTGTGGCCTCGGCCAGAGTCTTGCGAATTCGTATTCCGACATTATTTACCAGAATATCGGGAGTGCCGATTTGCGTACAAACCTGATTGAAGGCGGCTTGCTGCTGGTGTAGCTGGCCAATATCGTGAACCAATGGATAGGCGCTGTAGCCTTGCTGAGCAAGGCATTCAACCGCAGCGGCAACTCGATTGGTATCGCGGCCATTGATAATTACCCGTGCGCCGCTGGCTGCATAAGCCTGGGCCATTGCAAAGCCCAAACCTTGTGTTGAGCCGGTGATCAAAGCTATGCGGCCTTCCAGCGAAAAACTGGGCGCTCCTGTTGCACTACTCATTGCTAACCTGCCTTTTTTGAGCCAAGAGCCAAATACGCAGGCTGTCGCCGGCACGTTGACGTAAATAACGCGAAGCATCCGCGCAGGCCTGCTCTAACGTTATAGGCCCCGGAGCCAGGCTGAACGCAGCTGTCAGCCCGATCTTGTAAAGAGCCTCGTAGCCATCCCCCAGCGAGCCGACAATAGCAATTACCGGCACACCGGATGCCTGGGCATATCGTGCCACACCTGCGGGAGTTTTTCCGTGCAAGGTTTGCGCATCCATGCGCCCTTCACCCGTAAATACCAGATCGGCATCCGCGATTGCCCGGGGAAGCCCGGACAGCTCTGCCAACAACTCTACACCGGGTTTAAATACCGCATTAAAGAATGTTTTAATACCAAAACCCAAGCCGCCGGCTGCGCCTACCCCAGGCGTACTGGCTTCGTCCCGGTGAAATGTATCGGAGCACACCCGGGCAAAATGGGCCAGTGCCGCATCGAGTTGGGCGACCTGATCCGCTGAAGCCCCTTTTTGCGGCCCAAATACAGCCGACGCGCCTTGTGGCCCACACAACGGATTATTGACATCCATGGCAATTTCAAATGTCGTCTGCGCCAAACGCGGATCCAGAGCGTCAAGCGAGATACGATCCAACCGGCTCAGGGCCTCTCCGCCAAGCGGTAGCTCGGCTCCGCGCGAGTCGAGAAAACGCACCCCTAACGCCTGCAACATGCCTGCACCGCCATCATTACATGCGCTGCCGCCCAAACCAACCGTAATATGGCGCGCGCCGGCATCCAGAGCATGTCGGATCAGTTCGCCAACCCCATAACTGGTGGCTGTCAGGACATTACGCTGTGCCAGAGGAATTTGCTCCAGACCCGCCGCAGTTGCTATTTCAATGAATGCCCCTGCCCCGGCGAGCCAGCCCCAGCAGGCTTCGATTGTTTGATTATTGGCATTCCTGACACTTGCCTTTTTACGTTCGCCCGCACACGCGGCAAGCACCGCTTCAAGCGAGCCCTCTCCGCCATCAGCCATCGGAATACAAACGACTTGGGCTTCAGGATGAACATCAAGCACGCCCTCTGCCAGGGCCTTCGCAACGTCAATCGCGCTGAGGCTTTCTTTGAATGAATCGGGGGCAATAACAATACGCATTAGGCCATACCCTATGGTCAATAATAATGGGCTGAAGCCGATGCCGGCCAAAGCATAAAACCTGTTTAAGACGTTTTTGGGGCAGTCACGACATTGCGCGGCGCACCACTGCAAAAAGCCTCGATATTATCCATGAGTTGATCTGCCAGGCCCTGAATGGCCTCATCACTGGCCCAAGCCACGTGCGGCGTGACGATCAGGTTCGGCAGGTCAGCCTCGCAAAGAATGTTGCCGTCCTTCGGAGGCTCGTTCGCCACGACGTCGAAGCCCG
>LNAP01017779.1_pt1 | contig 14494 bp, 22 predicted proteins | sample 602601 | NCBI WGS metagenome assembly LNAP01 (sample SAMN02440304, study PRJNA202911) | soil metagenome | biome: Subtropical and temperate rainforests or woodlands; isolation source: soil samples (1 kg each in a 20% v/v slurry with milli Q water) were... ...
GTCGCCGATCATTCCCTGATCAACCAGGTTCTGGAGGAAGCTCTCCATGGTCGACTTGGTGGTCCGGCGCACATCAGGCGTCTGCAACTCGCCGATCACGCCGCCGAACGAGGCTGCGATGGTCAGCGAGATGAAGTTGGTCATCCGGGTGTAGTTGTCACCGTTCACTGCCGAGTTGCTGGAGCAGTTCAGGCCGGAACGATGGCCGAAGTAGCTGCCGCCCGGGCATGGGTTGGTGATGACATCCAGGCGCGCGGTGTTAATTGCGCCAATCTCCGCGATGCTGTACGGCTGTTGAGCCAGGTTGCGCTGGGTCGATACCGCGTTGGTAATCGGCTTGTTCAGCGGGCTCTGGTTTGGCGACAGTGCGGCAATCTTGGCGGCCGAGAAAGTGGCCGGGGCGATCATGCGTTGCTGACCGTTCACTTGATCCTGCCAGTAGACCCAATCACCCGACATAACCTTCAGCGCGTAGCTGTCACAGCCGGCGGTTGTCAGCGCTGTGGCCACGGTGGTGTAGGAGGCACCTGCAACGCCCTGGGTGACCATGTAGCAGCCTTCGGACAGGCCGTAGGTCAGCATGGTTGGCCACTGGGTGCTGTCGGTGACGTCAACCAGGTTGGCCACTTGGGCGCCGGTGCCGCGCAGCGCATACATGCCTTTGCGGGCCGAGCCGATCACGCCATCCACGCCGACCAGAACAGCGTCGGTCAACGTGGTGTTGCCCGATGTGCCGGACGTGAAGGCAACGGTCTGGGTCAGCGCCACAGGAGCAAGCGCAGTCGCACCCACGGTAGCTACGACCAACTGAGACGCACCGCGAATACCGGATTGGCCGTTGTTGACGGCGCTGACGATGTTCTGCCACAGCGCCAGGCCAGAGCCGGTGATGTTGTCGAACACTTCCGGCGAAACGCCAGGCAGCGAGATGGTCAATTTCCAGCTCGATGCAGCCGAACCGGTGGCCAGGGTCGCACTGAGCGAGTTGCCCAGGGTGCCGGTGTAGAGCGCGGTAAGGGTTGCGCCGGTAGCGGCAGCAGTGTCCTTGAGCGTGCTGGTAGCCGCGGTATCGGTGCCGTCAGTCACGCGTACGGCGCGAATGTTCGAGGCACCGCCCTGGATCGACACAGCAATAGCGGTGCACAGGTCGTACTTGCGCACGGTTTGGGTGCCGAACTTGAGCGATGCGTCACCTGGCGAGCCGATCAGCGTGGCGCTGTTCACCGGGCCCCAGTCAGCAATGCCGACGATACCCAGGATGTCAGTGGCCACACCGTTGATGTAGCGCGTTTTCGGCGGGATCAATTGTATGTAAAGATCGGGCGCAGTTAGAGCCGCCGTATTCAAGCTGCCTGCCGGGTAAATGGGCATGGCGTCCTCCTAATGAAAAAGCCGCCTCAGTGGGCGGCTTTTTGTGTGTGGGTTTCGCTTGTTAGGCGTTGGCGACTTTCAGGACCTTACCGTCGCAGTCGCCAGCCAGAACGGCGGCAACCTCGGCGGCGTCGGAGATCTCTTGGCCGACCTGATAGTCAGCAAAGGCGAACTTGACGATCAGCTTGTAAGGCGATGGCGCTGCTTTAGCCTTCAGGGCCGGCGCGGTGACTTGGGTATCTGGAGAATCGGAGTCCATGGCGGGCCTCAAGGGTTGAGCGTTTTAATGGTCTGCCCTGACTGGGCGTTCACGATGTTCAGCACTGGCGCGATCACTTCGGCCGCATTCAGCACTTGCGTTGTGGCGTAATCGATCATGTAGAACAGGTCGACCCGGTACAGGTCGGCCTTCTGGAGCTGGTCGGTCATCAGGGAGCCGTTTGACCGAATGACGCCGAACGACCCGTCGACGAACGAGATGTTGTTGCTGTCGGATAGGGCCGAGTCGAGCGGGCTCACTACTGCATCGCGGGCCGCCGGGCTGTTGCTGCACCGACTGCTCCTGGCGCTTCGTTTCCTTGTAGGCCGTGCCGAAGCCGCCGACCCTGGCCAGGACCGCATGAGCCCCTGTGAGCGTGATAACCGGTCCCGAGCTAGTCGCGCCAGGGATCAGGTACGCAAGCGCAGTGGCTGCACTCGTGAGCGTGTCCGACTGCTGCACGGCATAGACATAGCTGGTGCCGTTCAGGTTGATCATGATGTTCTGGGCGCTGATCGTGCCGGAGAGGGTCACGACAGACCCGGAGACAGTCATGGTCAGCGTGTGGACCGGCGCTGTGAGCGGAATCCATGAGCGACCCAGGTAGCGGGTCGTGCTTCGATCCTTGCCGTGCGGATACACGCTAATGTGCGCAATCCCTGCGGCCAAGTCCTTTTCAAGTTGCTCGGGAACTGGCCAGCCGGGGTAAACCCGAATCGGGAAACCGGCAACGCTCGGCTGGCCTGTGCCGGTCGGGTATACGATGGCCGCAATCTGGGCCGCGAGCTGCTTCAGTACGTCGGTCAGACTCGCCATTACGCCAACTCCCAGTCTTCAGCGGTGAAATCTTCGAAGCTGAAGGCATAGGGATAGCTTTCAGGGTCATGCCGGCGGTGAATAGTCAGGCCGAGGCCGCTGTATCGAATGTAGGCCTCGCCATTCCACGACTTTCGGAACGCGCAGGCTGCCGGACTGGACTGAAGGTGATCACGAAACGCGCTTCCTGTATCCATCGTCACACCTGCGCCTGCATTGCGGTGATGCGCCAGCCCATATCGGTCAGCTCAGCGCTCGAAATCACGTATTTCCGGCCCAATTCGCACCGGATCACGTCACTGGTGCGCAAAACGATGCCTGGATAGGCGGGCATGAGGATCAGCCACCACGGCGTTTTCACGTCCAGCGGCAGCTTGGCGTCGTTCGTTTCGCCCTTCGTGCCCTGCAGGATGCTCAGCCCTGCATGAGCGACACCTCAGTCGCCCGAGTGCCGCCGGAGTACGCGCCAAGGCCAACGCTTTGATCCTGGTGATCGCGCAGCACGCTCACAACGCGATTCGCCTGAACGCAGTAGATCGGCAGCGTGTCCTGCATGGCGGCGATGAAGAACGTGCCTTGCTGGCCGACGAGGAAGTCTCCCGGCAGGCATAAGCGAGCGTCGAACATCCCAAGCCAAGTGGCCTGGCCGTACTTGTTCGGTGCGGAGTAGCTGAAATTCGTGGTGAACGACGCAGACAGCGTCTGCAAAGCGGTTGACGACAGCGGGTTACTGGCGCTCGTGGCGCGAAATTGCTGGTAGTCGAAACCGATACGCTTGGCTGCCTTGCCGTAACCGATGTAAATCTTGGCCTGGAGCTTTGTGCCGTCCATGTCACCCCCTGGCCATGCTGATCCCGCCATTACCCAGCGAAGGGCCAGGCGGTACGCCGAGGAATCCGCACAACTCGCGGCGCCAGATCCGGTAAAGACTCATCCGGTCAGACACTTCGTTCTTGTTGTGTACCCACACGGCGGCCTGGTCAGTGTCCAGGTTGTCGGTGGCGGACAGAACATCCGTTTCCAGCCCGCCCAACTTGGTCAGGAATGAGGTCATGGTGACCTCTTCCTCGGGGCGCAGGTTGTCGAGCCGGTGATTCATCGTCTGCCAAATCATCGGCGCCACCCAGCCCCACGCGGTGTCGCGGCGGTCATCTAGCGTCACGTCACCCTGCATCGGATAGCCAGCGTAGCGACGGGCGTCCGACTTTTGCTGATCAGTAAGCATGCTCGGCCCCTGCTATCGTTGGCGATTACTGCGAATTCTTGTCTTTCGACGGTTTCTTTTCGACATACAGCGTATGCACGGTCTCGTCGAAGCTCTCTGCATCGATCAGCACGTATTCGCCCTGGTCTTCACTCCACGGCTGAACCTTGATTGGCTCTTCGTTCATGTGTTTCTCCAGAAAGGAACGAGCCCGAGGCCGAAGCCCCGGGCGCAGTCATTACGCCAACAGCAGCGCGGTGTGTTCCGGCTTGACCATCGCAACACCCCAGGCCAGTGCGATCTCGTACTGGATCTGGCGGTATTGCTTGTACAGCGAGATCTCGAACGACAGACCACTCACCGGATCGGTGATGATCATGCGGTCAGAAGCGCTGTCGCCGCCGTCTGGCAGTGCCGGTGCGCGGGTGGCAACAGCCAGTGCCGAACGGGCGAACGCCATGTTGCGGGTGGTCGCGGCGATGATGGTGACCGCGGTAGCGGCAGCCGGGATCGCCTTGCGCAGGCCAGGAGCAGCCAACACGACAGTGCCGCCGTTCGATGTATCGGCGTCGCCGGTCAGTACGACGTATTTGTTGGTGTCGCCCGCGAAGGTGATCACGTCGCCAGCCAGAACGGTGCCGGTACCAGCCGAGGCCAGGGTGATGGTGGTCGCGCCGACGGCATAACCGGCAGTGTTGGTGGTGGCAGAGGCGCCGGTACCAGCAATCACGGTCTTGACCTGGGCCGACTCGCGGATAGCGAAGCCATGCACGTCGAGCAGAACGCCACGGCGCAGCATGGAGGTGTCAGCGGCTTCGTTTGCCTTGGTCAGTTGACCCAGGGTACGCATGCTGGCGCCGGCGGTGGTGTCCAGCACCATCTGCAGGTCGCTCATCGGCGCGCCGTTGTCAGACAGGATTTTGCGCATCTGCGCGGCTTCTGCCAGGTTGGTGGCGAACGGGACGGTGCCAGGAGTGCCGTAGGCACGGGACGACTTCAGGCACAGGGCGGCGATGTCGGACTCGACTTCGTTGACCAGAGCACGCATGCCCTGGGCGAGCTGGTCGCGCAGGATCACGTTGTACGAGGCACCGTTGTTGTCCAGGCCGCGCTTCTCTTCACCGTTCCAGCGAACCGGTACACGGCGAGCCTTGGAGATGGTCATCGACACGGAGCCGATGGACTGGTCGCCGTCGTTTGGCGGAGTCACGGCCGGGGTGATGTCGGTTGCGGTTGCAGCCGGCGCCACTGGCGAGGTGACGGTTTGACCCACTGCGGCACGGTCGTAGGTCATGTCGGCAGAAACGGCAGGGATGAAGCCCACCAGTTCGCGGGACACGACGTCCAGTGCGTTGTAGATCGTGGTGGTTAAGCCGGTGAGAGTGTTGCTCATGGATTGCTCCTAGGGATCAGTCGGTAACATCACCGCCCGCAGACACGTGTGCATGCTTGCCCACTGGGTCAAGTGCGTCGAACTGAGAGCGAGAGAGGGATTTTTTGCCATTGCCGCCATTCCCACCGTTGTTCGAAGCGCCAGAGCCAGAAGCCCCGGTGCCCTTCAAGATGTGATCGCGGTGCGGGTATTGCTCAACGAGGGTTTCAACTGCTTCATCGAAGTCAGCGATCTCGCCTGGACGGGCACGGCTGTAGATTTTCTGGCCGTGCTGGTCGTAGGCGACGGGCTTGCCATCCTCGACTTTGAAGGCGGCGCCGAATTTGGACTGAACCAGGTCTGCAGGGATTGCCAACTTGTCTGCGATGTACTTGGAACGGCTAAATGCACCTCCGATCTTTTCTTCGTAGAGCTGCTTTTCGAAGGTCGCTGTCTTGGTGTTGGCTTCATCAAGCTGAGCCTTGTAGCCCTTGCTGATTTCTTCCCGCACCTTGTCGATCTCACCGGCATCCACCAGCTTTTTCTGATCGAGTTTCGACACGATTTCGAGGGCGTTCTTGGCGGCAGCGCCGTCCGTGATCCCTTCGAAGGATTTCAAGGCAGTTTCAGCAGCCTCTTTTCCTTCGCGGTGGGACTTGGCTTCTGCGTTCAGGCGCGTGATGGTGTTGACGGTGCCGGCCGCATCGAACGCGACCTCTTTACCGTCTGCATGCACGTACACGGGGAAGCCGTCTTGCAGAACTGCGTGGCCTTGGTCATCCAATTTCAGTTTCAAAGTGATATCTCCAGGCATCCGCCCATTTGTTGAGCCATCCGGCCCGCTGCGGCGCTATCCATCCGGAATCGCGCCCATAAAAAAGCCCCGGCGTGTGCCAGGGCTGAAATCGGTGTTCCGGCAGCCGGCGGCGCTGCTTTCGCAGGCTGAGCGGCCACCTTTACCTTTTCCTCGTCCCAGTCGATCTCGTCGCTGAGCAAGCCGCGGCGTTGCACTTCCTCGAACAGGCTTTGGTCGGAAAGGATCTGCGCCTTGTTGAGGCTCAGCAGGAACGGCATGGTGGTTTCAGGGGCGAAGTCGACGTCAAAGTTGCCCTTGACCTTGACGTGGCCGCCTTCCGACGTCTTCATCCAGTCAGCGAAGAACTGAAGCACCTGGTCAAGCGCGTCCTCAAGCTGCCCCGCCATGGTTTGCAGCGGGCTCATCTCCTGGCACGCCTCATCCTCGGCCTGTGTGGCCGTCTTGACGGACTGCTTGTCCTTCTGGAGCAGCTTGGCCCCAGCCAGGCGCATGTCGTCGACCAGATCCAGCAGCGACTGACGGCCCGCCTCAATGGCTTTGCCGGTGTGCTCAACCCACTTCATGTCCGCATTGAGCGGCAGACGTGTGGCCGACCCAGCGCCGACGGTGATGTCGACACCTTCCTCGATGCCGATCACCGCAAGCATGGGCACCCGGGCGACGTGCAGGATGTTGTCCTGATCGCTTTGGGACTGCCAGTGCTTGATGTTCATGTTCGCCAGCTCAAGGAGCGGCGGTGTCGCAGTCATGAAGCCGGTGCGCTTGGTGTAGAAGGTGGTCAGCGGGATTTCAGTCAGGCTTGTGAGCCCTTCCCCATTCTTCTGCCAGGCCTTCTGCCCCTTGCCGTCATCCACTTCAATGTAGGTCGCCCAGGCGCCAGGAACCAGTACGCGGATCTGATCGACACTCTTGGTGCCAAACTCGCCGTCGTCTACCTCGACGCACTCCATGTAGCGGAACTGGGTCAGCACCTGCTGGCCGCCCTTGTTAGCGGATCGCCAGCCCAGCACCTGGCCGGGCTTGATGATCACTGCATAAGGGCGCACGCCGGCGGTCTTCTCGTCAGCCTTGGTCTTGAGACCGTCGGCCATCGGGTAATCAACCAGAACGTGGCACAGGCCATGAGACAGGCCCGCACTGAACAGCGACTGACTCCACACCTGCAGGTTGTTGCCCTGTAGGTCAAAGTCCTCAGCCATCTCCTCGATTGGCTCCGGCACATCCTCGGTCAGCGTGATCGGGTCGGCGAACACGCGCCCGGTCATGTTCTGTACGGTCTCGCTGTACGCAGGCAGCAGCGTGGAGGTCTTGAGCCGGGCCTGATAAGCGTCCGGCTCTTCCTTCGGCCACTTCGGCAGGTAGGTAACGCCAGCCTTGCGCATGGCCCTTGTGCCACCCATGAGAGCGTCAACAATGGCCCAGTCCTGTCGCATTTCGTCTACGACAGGGAGCGTTTTGCTCGGGTCATCACTCATATTCACATTCTCAGGGATTCTTGGGAGGCAGTGCGGACGCGCTTGGTCTTGGCAACGGCGAAATATCGGAATGCGTCAGAGCCGTGCGAGGTCTGATCGTGGAGCGGCTTGTCCTTCCAGCACCCACGGTTGTCGTCCCACTCTTTTTTGTAGTTTTCGAGATGCCCAATGCCTTCCTCGCACTTGGACTCATCGAACACGCAGAGCGGGAGGATTTCACGCACAGCCTCAATGCCGGTGTCGACGCCAGTGCGCGGAACAACTTGGAACCGGATGGAGTAGCGCTCGCCATCGATCACATAGCCTTCTTTGGCGATATCCTTGCGACTCTTGGCGTCACTGCCGAACTCGCGGTTCTCGATGTCGTGCGGCCCCCAGTGCTCGGAGTAGGTGTAACCCTTGTCCTTGAGCACCTTCATGTAATGCCGCAGGCCTTCGCCGGAGTTCTCGTAGTAGTCGATGACGTGGTACTCGGTGCCGACCTGACGCACGAACCAGATGGCCGTGGAGTCACCGACGCCGATGTCCCAGAAGGTCATCACGGGCTGATGACTGTTGTCCGGCACTACCCCGATGCGCTTGCTGGCATAGAGCTTGGCGAACTGCTTGGCGTAGTACGCGCCTTCGACCGACTGCTGGAACGCTTCGACAGGCAGTGATGGGTATTCACGCTTCATGTCGTCGCCGAGGGACTTCTCCTTGGCGGCATACCAGGCGCGCTGGCCGTCGTTCGTGATGATTCCGTGCTTGACTGCCAACTCATCGAAATAGTCAGTCAGGCGCTGCGGTATGACCACGCCAGCCGGGTCGAGCCGGTACTCCTTGTTTTTCCACCAGGCGAAGAAGAAGAACTTCCAGTCCAGAAGGCCCAAAGGAGTCCCGGAAGCCTGTTGCTTCTCGGCGCTCTGTGAGTACTCGAAGAAGTACCCAGTCCGGCCCTCGGCGGTCGACTCGATCGTGACAAAGCAGTCAGTGGCCACGGCCTCAAAGGCGCCGGTGACGATCTCACGGGCCTTATGAGGGAACTTGGCGCAGATCTTCCCGAACTCAGACACGTGCAGGTAACGCAGCGTGCCGCCCCGGAAAGACGTGGAAACGTAGATCGAACCGCCCTTGCTGAATACAAGCTCGCCGGAAGCATCGTTGCGCGCCGGGTTTGCCTTGCGTATCTCGACCGGCAGGTTGTCGTAGGCGTATTTGACCTTCTCCCGGAACAGGCGCTTGGCGTCGTTCAGGGTGTGAGCGATCAGGGCGCACTTGGCCGACTCAAACAGAGCGGCGTCCAGTTGGATAATGCAGCACTCAGTGGTAAAGCCGAGCTGTCGAGCCTTCAGGATGATATTGCGTGTATGCAGCCCGTCGAAGTACTCGATCTGCTCGTCCGTCATCCGGAAGCGGACCTTCTTGCCCGCTTTGTCGGTGATGAAGTAGAGATTATTAAGCCTCCAACGCTTATCCCGGAGCAGCTTCAAGTGCTCGGGCTTCATGTCAGGCTTCCTTCGATAGATCATCCATCAGAGCGGCCAGGGTATCGACTGTCTTGTCGCCCTCTTCCGTGTCGAGGTTGAATGCTTGGCGCTCGCCCTTGATCACCTTGAGCTGAGCATCGACGCCAGCGTTGAGGGAGCGGGCGAAGTCGCCATGGTTGTCTTCTGTAACCGTGACGCTGGAAAGGAACGCGCTGAGCTTGTTCGCAATACCGCGCCACTGAGCCAAACCCGATCGATGGGCAAGCACTACAGCCGCAGCTTGGTCGGAGGCCTCTTCGATGATCTCGGCATCAGTGACCAGCTTCTTCTGGTCACCATCCGCGGTCACCGCCCTGGTCACCTTATCCTTTACGGCGGTCCTGACCTTGCTGGTGAGGTCTCGCTGCCAGCCTTCCTTATCGGCCCGCTTCATGATCGTGTTATGCGCAACACCATGCTCGGAGGCTATGGCGCGCAGGGAAAGCAACCCGGCCCGGTAGGCGCGCTCGATTGCCTCCCAGTCGGGTTGCTTGGTTGTCATGGGGAATCCTTGATTATTGGAACCAGCCAGTGGCCTCTGCGCCGCAACCACGGCAGTACACCGCGCCATTGGCCTGCTTGCCCCGGCGCATGATGAAGAAGTCTTCGGAGCCGCAATTGCACTGGTAGCCCTCATCGCCTTCGGACGGACCATAGGGTCACTTGAATACGCCTCGGTGCGAACTACAGGCCGGGCACTCAAGATTCCGCTGGCCAGCAGGCGCTACAGCCACCCATTCATGCTTGCAGTGGGCGCAGATGGCTTCACCGGACGAGTGAGGATCGCCGGGGCGCTTGAACTCAAGAACCTTGACGGTCATTCGGTCACCATCTGATGGGTTTGTGCGTGTGCGTGGCCGTGGAGCAATCCAACGATCAGGCCTTGAGGAAGTCCGGCTGCCTTGGCGGCGTCTATGGCGTCAGCAATAGCCTTGTCGAGAGCGCTCACCGCGATGTTTATGTCCTGGCTCAGTGCGAGCGCGTGGCGTAGGCGGGTGACGTTGCTCACCTGCAAAACCTCGCGCCACGTTTTCGAATGCACCAAATCGTGGCGCGGATTACTTACTCCGGCGCTCGATACCGCCCGGCGCCTTGTCACAGTGCAGGCAGCGCTCGCAGTTCAGCGTCCGGCACAGCCAAGCCTTGACGCGCGGCCAGTGGTTGGCGACGAACCAGTGCCTTACGCCAGCCAATGCGAGCGCTCCATGGAAGGTGACGCCTGCAGCGCTGGGACTGAGGAGCACAGTCTCGCCCCGGGTAGCAATCGCAAACCCGGACACGGCGATCGCCGCGTAAATGATCTTGCCGACAATACCGTCTCTCACCTTGTGACTCAGTACGCACCAGGTCGCCCAGATGGCGATGATGGAGACGAAAGCCGTGCTCAATGTTTGAAGGCTCATGAATTAACCCCCTCCGAGCTTCGAGCGGATAAGCGCCCAGATGTCGGCGGCTTTGATGGCCCGGTTGATGGCGGTCAGGAGTGACCCGCCGAACGCCCCAAGAAGGAACCCAACACCGGCCACATTGCTGGGATCAGTCACAGCCAGGCGGTCGCAAACAATGCCCGTCAAGTACAGGGCGCAGGCAATACCCGTCAGCAGGAAAATGACCCAGGACCAGAGATCCTTCAGGTCGTCCTTGCTCCACCAGCTCGCGATGATGGCGCCGACTACCCCGGCAAGGATCAGGTCGGCCTTGTCGAGCAAGCGATGCAGGAATTCCATGCGCTCAGTTGCATGATTGAATAAAAGGGCCGGTGTGAGCGGCCAAACGCTGGGGAGCAGCGGCAAATTGGTCAGCCCCGGCGGCACTCCCAGCTCAGAGCGAAGGGTGTGGCGGGGCCGAAAACAAGAAGGCCCCGATCAATGTCGAGGCCCTGAATAGGTGTTCGAAGGCTGGGCGCTTTCCCTTCCAGCATGACCGCGCGGATCTGGCTTCAATCTCCGCCGCTTCAGAACTTGGTCGGCCCGTAGGGGCTTGAACCCTCTTCCCCCGGTTATGAGCCGGGCGCATCAACCGTCAATGCTTCGGGCCAGATTTGGAGCGGATACAGGGAGTCGAACCCTGATCGAAAGCTTGGAAGGCTGTCTAGCGACCTGCGCTACCCGCAATTGCGTGTCTTCCCACGCTGCCAGCCAAAGACCATCACGGCGTCGACACCCAAGTGCATCGATCTCGCTGTTTCGGTCTCGCGCCACTCTGGAAGTCAGATGTGAACAGAGCGCGTGGGCTGCCGGTGTTTTTCCGTAGCGCTGCACTACCGGCTTATCAGCGTCCAGGCCTCCCTAGGGCTGCCCTGGCTACAGGTGAAACTACAGATTCTTTTTGTGGATCCGCCAACCCATGGCGACACCGGGATGCAAATACTCGCCGGTGCGTGGATGGCGCGAGAAGTCGGTCTCGCCAACTTGGCGTGCGACCTCCTCCCATGCCGTTCTGGCGCGCTCCAGCAGATTGCTTTTGGCTTTCAGCTTCACGTACACCTCCAGAAGGTTGAATTCAAGGCAATAAAAAACCCGGCACGGTGGCCGGGTTTCTTGGATCATCGAGTAAGTTGCCGAAGGCAAAATTATCAGGATGGCGAAATCATGCCATGAGCCGCACGGGAACGCAATAGGCCCTCATGCGGCCTCGCGCATTTCGTAAATTACCGCCGCCACCGGGCTAAGTGCTCGTCGATCCAGATCCTCACAGCAATCGAAGATCAGTTGCAGCATACCGCCCCAATCCCGCTCCCAGTTGCATGACTCCAGGCGCACGCCGTAGAACTGCCACATCCATTCCCTGAACTTCTCGGGATTGGCGAACGGGTCTTCGTTGGCCGACTGGCCGCCCTGGTGCATGTACTGGTACCGACGCATGACGCCCTTCACCACATACTCCAGCTTCTCCCGCTTGGCCGCCGTCATCCGAGGTGACTTGCTCTGCACCGCCAGGAATACCACCTCTTCCGCCGCCTCGCGGATGTCGTCGCTCTGCTCGGCTGCGTACATGAAGTCGCCGAAGACGCGGATCTGCGGGTGCAGTCGTGCGATTACCGACTGGATATGCCCGGCCATGGCGCCGTGGACTGCGTGATTCGCCGTAGGGCCGCGCTCGGTGTTCTGCACCACCACGCCCAATTGAACAACGTCAGAGGCTTGGCCGGGGGCCGGGTTGTACTTGCAGTCATGCCACGCCTGGCGCGCTGAGTTGATCTTCATGCTACCTGCCCCTTTTTCAGTTCTCTGGTCTTTGCCCGGTACTCGGCGGTCATCGCCTTCAGCTCTTCGATGGTGTACTTCTTGGCCTCATGAGGGCCTTCAAGCCACTCAACAGCCTCGATTCCAATCTTCTTGATCAGTCCAGGCCGATACCCAAGCAGGTTCCCGGACTTCCATAGGTTGCAGTTCTTGTTGCACTGGAGGTGTACGTTCAATGGCTCAAATCGCAACTCTGGGCATGAGCCGGTCGTCCTGTAGTGGCCCGCACAGTACTGAACGTCAGCTGTGGTCCCGCATGAGATACATGGCTGTCCGGCGTCACGGGCGCGTATCCAGGCATTGAAAGCGTGCTGCGTGTCCTTGAGGTGATCCGCGCGCGTCTTCAGCTTCTCCTTGCGCACCTTGATCTCACGCCGATCGGCCAGGGCTAGCGACTTACGCGCCTTGACCTTCTGCACCTCTACGGTGGCCAGCGCACACTTAGGGCTGCACACCGCCTGACCGAGGCGCTGAGGGACGAATGAGGCCCTGCATGCTGGGTTCTTGCAGGTCTTGGGCTTGGGTTGCTTAGCTGGGAGGCTCATGCGTCGCGCCCCCACAGAAACCCAACGAGGGCCATTGCATCTGCAATAGCTGCTACCGCCCAGAACGAGGCCGGTGCATCAAACGGGCCTATTCCGGCCTGCTCCAGCACTGCGCACATTGCAATGACGAGGATGCACTGGATCATTAAAAATATAGGGCTCTGGCTCATGCGGCCTCCTTGCTCAGCAGATCGGTGAACACAACGCCCTGGCCGGTGAAGTAAGCGGCCATACGGTCGGTGTACTGGACGCCCTGGGCGCGATTGAACAGGCTGGTCACCGGGAAGCCATCCGGACCGAACAAGTGGCACTCCCCCATCATGGCCAGCTTGGTTTCGTAGGGCAGATGACGCATGACCCGGTACCACTCGGCCTGGAAACCGGCGTCCTCGTTCAGCAGGATCTGCACGCCGATGTGCAGCTTGCAGTACTTGCGCGCCTCGGCTGGGTCGCCCAACTGGGTCATCTCAGCGATGCGCTTGTACATCGCAAACCAAAGTCGGTTCTGGTCCAGGGTGCGATCTTTGCCAGGGCGAAGGCTCACCACCACGAAGTGCTTGTCCTCGAACATCTTGGACATGCGGGTGATGGCCTCGGTAAGCATGGAGCGGCAGTTGACGGAGATTTTATCGGTCATGGCCGACCTCCCGCTTTCACCCAGCGCCGGACGTAGAATTCACAGCCACCCGTGAGGGCCACGCCATTGGCCTTGCCGAGATGCGTTTTAGGCGTCCCACAGCCGCAATGGCACTTAGGTTGACGGCCGCGGCGCTTTGGGCGCACTTCCATGTACAGGATGTGCTCAGCCAAGCCGCCGACTTGCCCCCAGCCAGCTGTGCCGCCGCGCATTGCAGCAGAGCGAGCCGCCGGTGAAAGCTGATTCAAGTCGGTCATGACGGCTCTCCCTGGCCCAGGGCAGCGCGATACCCGGCCACCTCTGCCATATCGCGGTCGTACTCCCGGCGCGTCACAGGATGCATGTCGCCCGGCAGTTGGCCGCCGAACTTCTGAAGCATTTCGCCGTGCAGGGAGTCGGCGCACTCAGCCAAGGCATTGCGCAGCTTTGAGATAACCGAAAATATCTCGCCCGGCAGGTGCCCCATGAATTCCAGGGTGCATTCGACCGAAACAGCAGCACCACAGGAGGTCGCGCTATCACTGATTATCTGGCGCAGCGCCTCACACTCAGCCTTCAGCTCAGCATTCACCCGCTCGTAGGCTTCGTAGCCGGTCTTGAGGCCGGCGACTTCGGCGCGGAGTTGGTCGCGCTCTGCTCCCCACTGCATGGCAGCCTCTTCCCACTGCCGGGCACACATGGCGAGATGATCGTTCTCGGCGATAAGGGCCAGGACGCGCCCCGGATCGCAAGCAGCAATGAATTCAGCATCTTGAGCACTGAAATAAGGGCGCTTGAAACACTCGGCGGCATACCACCGGCCCTCACCCACTTCGCCGCCCCAGTTTTTCGCAGAAGATGCGGCCCGCTTCAGTTCGCTGTTGTCGGTCATGCCCGTTTCTCCCCTGCTTCTGCGATCAATGCCATGCGCTCCAGGCGCTCGGTGGCCTGGCTGGCCAGATTCATACCGTCGGCCTCATCCACCACCGGCATGCACACGAAGCGAACGCCGGCTTTTACGAGACCATGGGCCACCTCAAGGGATTGGCGTAGCTGTGCTGGGTTTGCTCGTTTCATGGTCGTGACTCCAATTCCTGGGCCTGCTTGATCAGCAATGCGCGGCGATCTGCCAATTCATTGGCCGCTGCAATCCGCATTTCGGTTTTCCGTTCGGCGCTGGCCATTCGCATTTCCATCATTGAGTTCTTGACCAGTTCCAGCTTCTTGCGCAGCACAGGCGCTGGCTGAGTGACGTTGCCAGTCAGC
>LNAP01005747.1_pt1 | contig 14491 bp, 13 predicted proteins | sample 602601 | NCBI WGS metagenome assembly LNAP01 (sample SAMN02440304, study PRJNA202911) | soil metagenome | biome: Subtropical and temperate rainforests or woodlands; isolation source: soil samples (1 kg each in a 20% v/v slurry with milli Q water) were... ...
TGCCGGCCACTCGCCCGAGCACGCCTGCCTGTACTGCGCCGAGGACGGCCTGCTGATCTCCGGCGACCAGGTGCTGCCGCGCATCACCCCGACGGTCGGCGTCGCGGTCGACGAGCCGGACGGCGATCCGCTGCGCGACTGGCTGGCCTCCATCGAGCGTCTCGGCGCGCTACCCGACCGCGTGCTGGTGCTGCCGGCCCATGAGCGGCCGTTTCACGGCCTGCACACCCGCCTGGGGCAGCTGCGCGAGCACCATCGCCGCCACCTCGACCTGGTGCTGGAGCGCTGCGCGCAGCCGTGCACGGCGGCCGAGCTGATGGTCGAGCTGTTCCCGCGGCTGAAGAGCCGCTTCGACGAGCTGATGGCCATCGGCGAGACGCTGGCCCACATCAACTACCTGATCACCGAGAGATTGCTGGTGCGCGAGGAGCAGGCGGGCGTGCACCGCTACCGCCGCGCCCGACCCGAAGACATGCTCGGCGAGCTTTCTAGTCCTTTTTGACGACGAACATTCGCAGGCGCCGCCCGGAAACTCGATGCGGCCGGTTGGCCTTCATTAGGAGAAAAAGCAGCATGCACAATAACAACAATCTTCGTTGCAAGAGTCTGGTAGTCCAGCGCTTCCCGCTCCTCGGCCTGGCCGCCGCGGTGGCCATGGCCAGCGGCGCCGCCCATGCTGGCGAGACCATCGAGTTCGACAACGGCGCGAGCCTCGACTGGACCCTGACCACCAGCTACGGCATGGGCGTGCGCATGGAGGATCAGGACAAGGCGCTGATCGACGGCCCGCTGACCCTCAACAGCGACGACGGCGATCGCAACTTCGACAAGGGCAGCCTGGTCACCAACCGCCTCGGCGCGCTGGCCGAGCTGATCCTGCGCAAGGACAACTACGGCGCGGTGCTGCGCGCCAGCACCTTCTACGACGATGTCTACCACCAGTCCAACGACAACGACGCCCCGGGCCGGGTGAACAAGTCCGGTGACTACGACGAGTTCACCAACGATGCGCGGCGCTTCAGTGGTGGCCGTAGCCGCATCCTCGACGCCTACGTGTTCGGCGGCTGGCGCAGCGAGGGCGGGCAGAGCCTCGACGTCAAGGCCGGCGAGCACGTGGTGTCCTGGGGCGAGAGCCTGATCTTCCCCGGCGTGTCCGGCGCCCAGTCGCCGGTCGACGTGGTCAAGGCCTCGCTGCCGGGTATCGAGGCCAAGGAAGTGCTGCTGCCGGTGGGCCAGGTGTCCGGCCAGTGGAGCCTCAACGAGTCGTTCAGCCTCGGCGCCTATGTGCAGTACGAGTGGGCCGGCAACGAGCTGGCGCCGGCGGGCAGCTACATGTCCACCAGCGACGTCACCGGCCCGGGCCGGGAGCTGCTGCTCGTCCCTACGCGCTTCGGTACGATGCGCATCCCCTACCTGGACACCAACGAGCCACGCGACAGCGGCCAGTGGGGCCTGCAGGTGCGCTACCGGCCGACCGCCGACCTGGAGCTGTCCCTGTTCCGCATCAACTACCACGACCGCAACCCGGCCGGGGTCGACATCACCTTCCCGCCCGCCGGCCGGCTGGGCTACAAGGTCAACTACTTCGAGGACATCCACCTCACCGGCGTGAGCTTCTCCACCAAGATCGGCGACACCCAGGTGGGTGGCGAATGGTCGTACCGCGACGGCGCCCCGGTGCAGGTGCTGACCGCCGGTGGTCCCAAGCCGACCACGGGCCAGGGCCAGCAGATGCAACTGTCGTTCATGCGCATCCTCGGCGACCGCCCGTGGGCCAGCCAGACCACCTTCATGGGCGAGGTGGTGCATGTGCGGGTTGACGATGTCGACAACCTCAACGGTGTCGACGACTACACCTTCAAGACCACCTCGGCGTGGAAGAGCAAGACCGCCACCGCCTACTCGCTGGTCGGCGTGTTCAACTACCCGGGCGTGTTCACCGGCTGGGACCTGGACGTGCCGGTGCGCTTCTCCCACGTCGTCGAAGGCGCCACGCCGATGTCCGGCACCATCTCCGGCGCCCAGGGCGACAAGCGTATGACCGTCGGCACCACCTTCAAGTACATGGGCAACCTGGAAGTGGCACTGGCCTACAACGCCTTCCTCGGCGAGGCTGACCCGATCCGGCGCCAGCTGGCCGACCGGGACTATGCCACCCTGTCCGCCAAATACTCGTTCTGAACCGGCTGGACCGGGTAGCGCGAGCTGCCCGGCCTGTCCGATCAGGACAATTGCATGACTGGCTTGCGAACTGTAGGGGCGAATTCATTCGCCAAAATGCCCCGGCAAGGCGAATGAATTCGCCCCTGCAGGATTGCCCGGCCTACTCGATTTGAACGATTCGCGCGGCGCGCGACTGCGGCATAGTGGCTGCAGTCACGTTCTGCGCCAGTGGAGACAACCATGGGACTCAAAGGCAACGCCGCCATCGTCGGGGCGGCCCAGTACAAACCGGAGAAGTACGCCACCGCGCCGCGCATGTTCCATCTGGAGCAGGTGGCCGACCTGGCCGCGCGCGCCCTGGCTGACGCCGGGCTGCGCGCCGAGGATCTCGACGGTCTGGTGATCAACGGCCCGCAGTTCCACGAGGCCTCGGTGTTCGTCCCGGCGATGGCCGCCGAATACCTGGGCATGAAACTCAACTTCGCCGAAGTGGTTGACCTCGGCGGCTGCACCTCGGTGGCCATGGTATGGCGCGCCGCCGCCGCCATCGAGCTGGGCCTGTGCCAGGCGGTACTCTGCGTGCTGCCGGCACGCATGGCGCCGTTCGGCCCCGACGAGGACCCGAGCTGGATGGCCCGCGCCATGCGCTTCGGCGGCCACAGCACCGCCTTCGGCGCGCCCGAGGCGGAGTTCGACCTGCCCTACGGGCACATGGGTCAGAACACCGGCTACGCGATGATCGCCCAGCGCTACGCCGCCCAGTACGGCTACGACGCCGCGGCCATGGCGAAGATCGCCGTCGATCAGCGCTTCAACGCCCAGTTCAACCCCGAGGCGATGTTCTACGGCCAGACGCTCACCGTGGAGCAGGTGCTGGCCAGCAAGAAGGTCGCCGACCCGCTGCACGTGCTGGAGATCGTCATGCCGGTGGCCGGCGGCGCGGCACTCATCGTCGCTTCCAAGGAGGTCGCCGCCCGTGCGCGCAACCGCGGCGCGGTAGTCACTGGTTTTGGCGAGCACCTGTCCTTCAAGTCGCCGACCTATGCCGAGGAGATGACCCGCACCCCGATCGGTCCGGCCTCCGAGCGTGCCTTCGCCATGGCCGGCCTCAAGCCGTCCGACATGCACGCCGCGCAGATCTACGACTGCTACACCATCACCGTGCTGCTGACCCTGGAGGATGCCGGCTTCGTGCCCAAGGGCGAGGGCATGCGCTTCGTGCGCGACAACGACCTCACCTGGCGCGGCAACTTCCCGATGAACACCCACGGCGGCCAGCTCAGCTTCGGCCAGGCCGGCTCGGCCGGCGGCATGTCGCAGGTGGTCGAGGCCTTCCAGCAGATCGCCGGCCGTGCCGGCGACCGCCAACTGTCACGCTGCGACAACGTCTACGTCTCCGGTACCGGCGGCGTGATGAGCGAGCAGGGCGCACTGATTCTTCAGGGAGTATGAGCGAGATGTCGACCAACAAACCGATGCCCGTGCCGACGGAAATCTCGGCGCCGTTCTGGGCGAGGAGCGCCTGACCATCCCGCAGTGCCAGGCCTGCGGCCACTGGATCTTCTACCCGCGCCGCCATTGCGACCGCTGCTACTCCCACGATCTGAAGTGGCAGGACGTTTCCGGCAGCGGCACGCTGTACAGCTTCACCGTGGCACGTATCCCGACCCTGCCGGACTTCGCCGACGAGGCGCCGCAGAAGCTCGCCGTGGTTGAGCTGGACGAGGGCGTGCGGATCAACACCACCCTGGTCGGCCTCGCCGAGGACGAGATCAAGGTCGGCATGCGCCTCAAGCCGGTGTTCGACACCGTGAACCGCGAGGGAGACACCCTGCTGCGCTTCACCGGCGTCGACAAGGACGTGGCCCCGCGCCGCTTCGACGAGCCTGAGGCAGTCGAGCAGGTCGAGGAACAGGCGCCGCGCCGGCAGATCCGCGTCGACGACGCCGAGGCCCTGCACGCGCTGGTCAGCGACCAGTTCACGGAGTGGAGCAACCAGTTCGTCGTCGATCAGGCGCTGATCGACGAATTCGCCAAGCTGTCCGGCGACGACTACTGGATCCACACCGACCCGGAACGCGCCCGCAAGCAGGGCCCGTTCGGCGGCACTATCGCCCACGGCGCGCTGGTCCAGGTGCTGATGTCGCGCCTCAAGGTGCCGTTCGAGCACGAGATCGTCGGCTTCACCAACATGGTCAACTACGGCTCCGACCGCCTGCGCTTCCCCAGCCCGGTGCCGGCCGGCTCGCGCATCCACGCCCGCGGCCGGGTCAAGGCCGTGGAGATCGGCAAGCGCGGCACCCAGCTGACCCTGGAGCTGAACATCCACGTGGTCGGCAGCGAGCGCCCGGCGGTGATCAACGATCTGGTCGTGCTGTACATGTAACGAATGGAGTGCTGAGGTGTCACCCTTTACCGCCCAAGGCGCATGCGTTGGGCGGTTTTTTTCGTCTGCTCACCAGTGACCCGCGAGCGATCGATTGCAGCGCTGGCGCTCAGAGATCCACGATCATCTCGAAGCCGCCATAGATCAGGCGCTTGCCGTCGAACGGCATCGGATTGTTTTCCGGCTGCAGGCGCGGGTCGGCCATGACCTTCTCCATGCCCTGGTCGCGCACCTCGCGCGATGGCCAGACGATCCAGGAAAACACCACGGTCTCATCCGGCTGGCACTTCACCGCCATGGGAAAGGACGTGATCTTGCCCTCGGGCACATCGTCGCCCCAGCACTCGACCACCTTCAACGCGCCATATTCCTTGAATACCACGGCGGCTGCCGCCGCATGTTTCCGGTAGATTTCCTTGTTCGCCGTGGGCACGGCGAGGACGAACCCGTCGACGTAGGACATTGCCGGTCTCCTTTCTCTGCGTGGGGTGTGACAGCCGGTTGAGTCTAGGTCAGCGCCGGAGGATTCGCCGCCATGCCAGGCGGCCGGTGGGCGGGCGTCCCGACCGGAGGTCGGCTCAAATCCAAGACCCGTGGCCGACCAGCATCGCCCGCTTGTGGTCGCTGCCAACCTCCTTGATGAGCTGCAGCAGGTCATCCACCTGTCCGCCGTAAAGTTGCTCATCCTGCACGATGTGCTTGCGCTTGAAGTCGAGCCTCCTGGCGATGATCGGTGCGGTCGCCTGCGCCCGTTGCGCCGGGCTCGAAACAATCATGTCGAGCGCAACTTCGGACTTGACCAACCGATTGCCATCTTCGTCGCATCTCTCTTGCCCTTGTCCGTCAAGGGACGATCCCGGTCGGCCAACTTGACGTCGTCCCAGCCGGATTGGCCGTGACGTACAAGGAACTGCACTTTCATGGCAATTACCCTCTTTGGCACGTTGGCTTCATCCTCAGGCTAGCTCTTGCTGCGTACAACTAGGATGCACGCGGCTGCCAAAATGAGTGCCATGTCGATTGTCCTATGTTGTCGATGATGATCAGTGTGCCAAAGCGGTTCGGGCTGCGCGGCGAGCCGCCTCACCGCCGGGCTGCGCTCCGCTGGGTGGCACCCCGCCGGGCGCCAGCGCATCTACGCTTCCAAGAGCCTGTTCAGCACCCTTGTAGCGGAGACAATGCGATGAGCGAAATGGCTGCCCCCGGCGCCCTCGGCCAGGCCGAACTCAGATGCAGGATCATCGACACCGCGCTGACCCTCGGCACCGAGCGCGGCTGGGACGGGTTTCATCTCCACGACGTCGCGGCGCGACTGGGCATCAGCCTGGCCGACATCGCCGGGCACTTCGCCGGCAAGGACGCGATCGCCGAAGCCTGGTTCGAGCGTGCCGATGCCGCCTTGCTGGCCGCGCCGGACGCGCCGGGCTGGCACCTCCTCAGCCCACGCGAACGCCTGCAGCGCGCAATCCTCAGCTGGTTGGACGCGCTGGCCCCGCACCGCAAGCTGGCCGCTGAGATGCTGCGCTACAAGCTGCAGCTCGAGCACCTGCATCTCCAGGTTCAGGGCGCGCTGCGCGTCAGCCGCACGGTGCAATGGATACGCGAGGCGGCCCTGCTACCGGCAACCGGCTGGCGGCGCGAATGCGAGGAGGCGGCGCTCACCGCCATCTCCCTGAGCCCCTTCCCCTGCTGGCTGCGCGACGACAGCCTCGGCGCCAGCCGCAGCCGCAGCCGCAGCCGCAGCCCGAGCGGGACTCCGACCAGCAACACCGGCAGCGGGACCGCTAGCGGCGGCTGACCGATGGACGCGCTCGCCCACGCGCTGCTGGGCGCCACGCTGGCACAAGCCAGCTCGGCGCGCGGCACCGCGTTGTCGCTACGGCAGCGCCTGGCGATCTGCAGCAGCGCGGCGGTTTTCCCCGATATCGACTTCATCGGCTTCCTCGTCGATCCGCTGCGCTTTCTCGCCGAATGGCACCAGGGCCCGACGCATTCGCTCATCCTGCTGCCGCTGTGGGCCGTGCTGATCGGAGGCGCGTTCGCGCTGGCGGGCCAGCGCAAGGCGGCGTTCCTGTCCGCCTGCGCTTTCGCCGCCGTCGGGCTGGCCTCGCACATCGGGCTCGACCTGATGACCGCCTACGGCACCGCGCTCTTTTATCCGCTCAGCCAGCAGCGCTTCTGGATCGGCAGCCTGTTCCTGGTGGACCCGGTTTTCCTGCTGATCGCCCTGGGTTCACTGATCGCCAGCCTGAGACTGCGCAAGCGCTGGCCCGCCCTCGCGGGCCTCGCGCTGCTCGCGCTCTATGCGGGTGGCCAGACGCTGCAGCAGCTGCGTGCCACCGACATCGCACGCCAGTGGGCGCAGGCCAATGGCATCGCGCCGGCGCGGGTGGCGGCGCTGGCCCAGCCGCTCTCGCCCTTCAACTGGAAACTGCTCGTGGTCGATGGCGACCGTTATCACCAGGCCTATCTGAAGCTCGCCGCTGGCGCCGCAGCGCTGCCGATTCCGGGCCCGCTGGGCGAGCTTGCCCGGACCTACCGGCCGCCAGAACTGCTGGTCTGGCATCTGCGCCATCGCTACGGCGAGGACGCAACCCTGCAGCCGCAGGTGCAGGCGCGCTGGCAGGACCCGCGACTCGCCTCCTACCGCCGGTTCGCGATCTTTCCGGCACTGTCGCGGATCGACCGCGGCCGCGAAACCTGCATCTGGTTCACCGACCTGCGCTACGACCTGCCGACCCTGCCCGATACCTTTCGCTACGGCTTCTGCCGCGGCGGCGAAACGCTGCCCTGGCGGCTGTATCGCCTGCGCTACTTCTCGGCCGAGTCGCGGCAAGGCCTGGAGCCCGCCGATTGAGCAACCGGTCCCGGCCGCACGATCCGCCGCAGGCGGGAAACGGGGTCGATGCCGGTGAGCGTCGGCCTGCACGGCCACACTCAGCCACCCTGACTGGCCACGCGCCTGAGTTCCTCTATATCCCGCTTGGGCGATGCGCCGAACATCCGGCCGTACTCGCGGCTGAACTGCGACGGGCTCTCGTAGCCGACGGCAAAGGCCGAGCTCGATACGTCCTGGTTCTCCGACAGCATCAGCCGCCGCGCCTCGCCAAGACGCAGCCACTTCTGGTACTGCAGCGGGCTCATCGCGGTGATCTGCTTGAAGTGCTGGTGGAAGGTCGAAGGGCTCATCTTCACCGAGGCGGCCAGCTCTTCCACCCGCAGGGTCTGGCGGTAGTTGTGGCGGATCCAGTCCACCGCGCGGGCGATGCGATGCACCTTGCTGTCGGCGGCGGTGACCTGCCACAGCCGGGCGCTCTGGTCGCTGGTGATCAGGCGGTAGTAGATCTCCCGCTCGATCAGCGGCGCCAGCAGGGGAATCGACTCGGGCTCGTCGAGCAGGCTGACCAGCCGCACCAGCGCGCGCAGCAGGGCGGGGGAGGTGCGGCCGAGGAACATGCCGGGTTCGCCGGCCTTGCCGGCCGGCGCGGCGAAGCCGCTCTGCAGCATGACTTCCGAGACCACGCGCAGATCCAGCCTGAGCATCAGGCCCAGATACGGCCGCTCCTCGTCGGCCTCGACGATATGCATCATCGCCGGCAGATCCAGCGAGGTGATCAGGAAGTTGTGGATGTCGTAGGTGAAGGCTTCCTGGCCGAACAGGGCGCGCTTGCTGCCCTGCACGACGACGAACAGGCTCGGCCCGACCGTGCAGTAGTCCGGCTGGGTCGGCGCGGTGCGGCGGAACAGGCCCAGGTTGGTGATGGGCGTCTGCACGTCCTGTGCGTCACGGGTCCAGCGCGCCACGGCCTGCACCAGGGTCTGGCGCAGCGCTTCGAATCCTCCGGACTCGGCGAGAAAAGTGTCAGTCATTCGATGCGTACCCGGGCTCGTGTTGGGGCATTGGCAGCCGGGCAGGGCGATATGAACCGGCACGATAACCCTGTCTTTCCGGCAGATAGGCACCGTTAGCCCGCACGATGCCTGCACCGCGAGTTATGCCTCAGGGGCCGCCCGCTGGCAATGCCGTCACGGCGGCAACAGGGCAGTTCCGGAGGATCAGGCAAGAAGTCGCCAGTAATGAGCTAACCCGCCAGAAGGGGGCGCGGCAAGAATGTCCTCAAGCACCCATGCCCCGACCGAGGACAGCCCATGAACACCAAGGCCTACGGCGCCTACGCCGGCGACCAGCCGCTAGAACCCATGCAGATCACCCGGCGCGCCCCGGGTGCCCACGACGTGCAGATCGCCATCGCCTACTGCGGCGTCTGCCACTCGGACCTCCACCAGGTCCGCGCCGAGTGGGAGGGTACCCGCTATCCCTGCGTCCCCGGCCACGAGATCGTCGGCCGGGTGACCGCCGTCGGTGGCCACGTCACCGGCTACCGGATCGGCGATCTGGTCGGCGTCGGCTGCATCGTCGACAGCTGCCGGCACTGCGACGACTGCGAGTCAGGCCTGGAGAACTACTGCGAGCACATGGTCGGCACCTACAATTTCCCGACCCCGGACGCGCCCGGCCACACCCTGGGCGGCTACGCGCAGCAGATCGTCGTGCACGAGCGCTACGTGCTGCGCATCCGTCATCCGCAGCAGCAGCTGGCCGCGGTGGCGCCGCTGCTGTGCGCCGGCATCACCACCTGGTCGCCGCTGCGCCACTGGGGTGCCGGGCCGGGCAAGAAGGTCGGCGTGGTCGGCATCGGCGGCCTCGGCCACATGGGCATCAAGCTGGCCCATGCGCTGGGCGCCCACGTGGTCGCCTTCACCACCTCCGAGTCCAAGCGCGAAGCGGCCAGGGCGCTGGGCGCCGACGAGGTGGTGGTGTCGCGCAACGCCGAGGAAATGGCCGCGCACCTCAAGAGCTTCGACCTGATCCTCAACACCGTGGCCATGCCCCACGACCTGGATGCCTTCCTCACACTGCTCAAGCGCGACGGCAGCCTGGTGCTGGTCGGCGCGCCGGCCTCGGCGCATCCCTCGCCCAACGTGTTCAACCTGATCATGCAGCGCCGCACCCTGGCCGGCTCGATGATCGGCGGCATCCCGGAAACCCAGGAGATGCTGGATTTCTGCGCCGAGCACGGCATCGTCGCCGACATCGAGCTGATCCGCGCCGACCAGATCAACGCCGCCTACGAGCGGATGCTCAAGGGCGACGTCAAATACCGCTTCGTCATCGATATCGCCAGCCTGGATGCCTGAAGCCAGCACCTCACGTCACCCCAAGGGAAGCCGCCAATGAAAAACCTCCTACTCTCCATGGGACTGCTGATCAGCTCCTTCAGCGCAATGGGTGCCCAAATGCCTGCCGACGCCGACAACTTCTACCAGAGCCAACAACTGACCTTGCAGAAGGTCAGCTTCGCCAACCAGTACCGCATGAAGGTCGCCGGCAACCTGTACCTGCCCAAGGACATGGACCCGAAGGTGCGCTACCCGGCGATCATCGTCGGCCACCCGATGGGGGCGGTGAAGGAGCAGAGCGCCAACCTCTACGCGCAGAAGATGGCCGAGCAGGGCTTCGTCACCCTGTCGCTGGACCTGTCGTTCTGGGGGGAAAGCGCGGGCGAGCCGCGCAACGCCGTGTCCCCCGACATCTATGCCGAAGACTTCAGCGCCGCCGTGGATTTCCTCGGCACCCGCGCCTTCGTCGACCGCGAGCGCATCGGTGTCATCGGCGTCTGCGGCAGCGGCAGCTTCGCCATCAGCGCCGCCAAGATCGACCCGCGCCTGAAGGCCATCGCCACCGTCAGCATGTACGACATGGGCGGCGCCAACCGCCACGCGCTCAACCACTCGCTGACCCTGGAGCAGCGCAAGGCGATCATCGCCGAGGCGGCCGAGCAGCGTTACGTCGAGTTCGCCGGCGGCGAGACCCGCTACACCAGCGGCTCCGTGCACGAGATCAACGAGAACTCCCACCCCGTCGAGCGCGAGTTCTTCGCGTTCTACCGCACCCCGCGCGGCGAGTTCACCCCCGCAGGCTCCTCGCCGCTGCTGACCACCCACCCGACCCTGACCAGTAACGTCAAGTTCATGAACTTCTACCCGTTCAACGACATCGACACCATCGCGCCGCGGCCGATGCTGTTCATCGCTGGCGAGAACGCCCACTCCCGCGAATTCAGCGACGAGGCCTACCGCCTCGCCGGCGAACCCAAGGAGCTGCTGCTGGTGCCGGGTGCCGGTCACGTGGATCTGTACGACCGCACCGGCCTGATTCCCTTCGACCGTCTGACCAGCTTCTTCCGGAGCAACCTTAAGTAAGCCGCTGACGCAGGCCCCGCAGCGCGCGGGGCCTGCGTTCGCAAGTGGCCGGGCAGGCAGCCCGGCCATCACCAGCGCCGGCATCCGGCCGCATCTTCATCCGCGCCACCGCGTTGCGCCGCTCCCGCGGGAGGTGGAGCCGGGTTGCGCATTGCCCGAGAACACCGATGACGACTTCAACTGAATCTGCCCAGCGGCAGATGCGCGGCGCCGTGGGCTCCATGGCGCTTTGCGTGGCGCTGCTGATCGCCTCCGAGTTCATGCCGGTCAGCCTGCTTACCCCGATTGCCGCCGACCTGCAGGCCACCCAGGGCCTGACCGGACAGGCCATCTCGGTGTCCGGCCTGTTCGCGGTGCTGTCCAGCCTGTTCATCGCGCCTATCGCCGGGCGCTTCGACACCCGCCATGTGCTGCTGAGCATGACCCTGCTGATGTTGCTGTCGCTGGTCATGATCGCCCTGGCGCCCAGCTTCGCCCTGCTGATGACCGCCCGCGCCCTGCTGGGACTGTCGATCGGCGGCTTCTGGTCGCTGGCCACGGCGACCATCATCCGCCTGGTGCCCACCGACCGTGTAGCGAAGTCGCTTGGCACCATCTACATGGGCAATGCCATCGCCACCGCGTTCGCCGCACCGCTGGGTGCCTACCTGGGTGGGATCTTCGGCTGGCGGGTGGTGTTCGGCGCGCTGGTGCCGCTGGTACTGATCAATCTGCTGTGGCAGGCCAGGGTGCTACCCGCCATGCCGCCGCGCGGGAGCATTCCGCTCGGCCGCCTGTTCGGCCTGCTCAAGCGCCGCCACGTCGCTCTCGGCATGCTCTCGACCATGCTCACCTTCGCCGGCGCATTCGGGGCCTTCACCTACTTCCGTCCTTTCCTGGAGGCGGAAACCGGCGTGAACCCGAGCCAGCTGTCGCTGCTGCTGCTCGACCTAGGCGTGGCCGGCTTCGCCGGCACCCACTTCGCCAGCCGCATGCTGCACCGTGACCGCCTCTACCCGCTGTTGCGCTACCTGCCACTGGGCCTGGCTGGCGTCACCCTAGCCATGATGGCCTCGGGGCATATGTTCTGGGCGGTGGCGGTAGTGATGGTCGGCTGGGGCGCACTGAACGCGGCCATTCCCGTGTGCTGGTCCACCTGGCTGGCCAGGGAACTCGGCGACGAGCCGGAAAGCGGCGGTGGACTGCTGGTCGCCTCCATCCAGCTGGCGATCATGCTCGGCGGCGCAATGGGCGGCCAACTGCTAGACCATGCCAACACCTCGGCCCCGTTGGTGGGTGGTGCGGTGCTGCTGGGCCTGGCTGCGCTGATCACTGGGGATGGTAGTCGTATCAGGCAGGAGGTGCGGGGGTGAGGGATGGCGGCAGGAGGGCGATAAGAAAGTGTCGGGCTATACGGCCGTCTCAGCGGCCATCCTTCCCCCGCCATGGCCCTGGTGTGCTTTCCCGATTACGTCCAGGGTCACGGCAAGGTGTCGATCTGCCGGTGGGAGGATATTGTACGGCAATGGGGGCATCCGGCTGCTTTGTTTAGTCGAGGTGATTAGGAAGGCGCGATTGTTTTATTTTTCCCGTGCGTTCGCAAGCCAATCATAGGCACATATTAGCTTAATGTATTGAGTTTGAATTAGTGCGTTGGCACCCTTTAACAGGTCTCGGTTTTTTACGAGAAAATCCCTTAGGCATGAAAGGTCAAAAGCGTGTTCCGGGAAACCGGTTGCGTACATGACAACCTCATCCGCTGGGAACTCTTCCGAAAATGCATAAAAGCTCTTGTATTTATCAATAAGTACTGCGGCTTTTGCCTTGTATTGTTGTGGCGGCGCGAAGGTGCTTAGATCGTTTTGGGTGGCTTTAATTATTCGTGCATCAAGCGTGTTTTTTGTCTCTATAGCTCCAGATGAGTTTAAAACCCCTGCAAGGCGTAAGTATCTGAAAATTGGGAGATACTTATTGTGTCTTAATAGTCGTGGAAGAGCCTCGTCTACAACTTTTGTTACATCATAACCCTTGGTTTCGTCTAGAATATCTTCCAAAAGGTCGTTTCGGGTTACGCCTCTATAGCCTACGTCTTTTATCGCAGAGATTGCACCAACCCCAAACACAATCTCAATATCCTCTTCGTCGTCGCCTGCTTCATCAATGTCCTTAACGTAAAGCCGCCCTTTTGGGTCGTTGTTTCTGACCAGAGTATAAACGTGCTCTTTAAGGCGTCGAAGTACACGTGCCGGGAACATGCGTGGCAGCCCTCCCAAAGCCTCAAAAATTGGGAGGAAGCTGGCTGTTTTTATTTCAATGACCGGGACGTTGTAGCCGCCCGGAATTATAATATTGGCGTTTGATATTTCGGGGATTTGCTGATCCCTGTTCCAGTTTACAAATATCAGGCGGTCACGAAGTTTTTCTATATTGCTAGATGTCAGGCATGCACCAATGCTTCTCAGTATTTGAGAGACATTTTCATCTGTCAGTGAATAGCCCAAAAAAATTACTGGGTGTTCGACAAATATTGTTAATAGCTTTGCTGCTAAATATGCATTTCGCTGGGTGAATACGTCGTAGTCATTCTCAGTTAATACTAATGATGTTGGCTGTGTTGCGCATCCGTGAATTTTATAAATCTCTCCAACCCCAAGCGCGTCAGAGAATAGCAGTTGATCTTGTCCGACGTACTTGTGGAACTCAGGGAATGCCTGCTCTAGGAATGTATCCCAGTTTGTAGTGATTATTCCATCGACTACTGATTTCCTGAGTGCTTCAATTTCTTCCGCCAATTCTGGCGAGGAGGGTTGATTAAATGAAGCCTCCAGTATGTAGTTGGATATCTCAATCTTTAGTGCTGATTCTGGAGAGTCGGCAATATGTGCCATGGCTGCTCGGCTCGCAGCAAACTCATTACTTTTCCACCAGATTTCATGAAATTGGCGAGAAATTTCTGTGGCAACCTTAGGGAGGCTGCTTCCCGCAGTCGCGCGGTAGTAATCATAAGGGAACGGAGTTTTGGCGCAAAACTTGACCAGCAAGTCTCGCCAGGTTTCGGTTTTTATATATCGTTGCGAAACGCCTGAGCCAACAAAAAGAAAAGGGGCGGTTGGAAATTTTCGGAGGTGATCAACTAATTTTTCGCGCATGCTATGAGCGTTTTGATTTGGCATGATGAAGTTTTCTGGCTCTCAGTTTGATGCGTGAGCTTTGGGTGCGTGCGATATAAGATTATATATGCAAGATATTTAGTGTGGGGAAGGTTTTCAAGCGATAGCCCGTTCCTGTTCTGGACGCAGCTATCAAGGGGGATGGGGAATAGGAAATTTAGACTCCATGCCAGCAACTCCTTTTGCACACGCTGAACGAATGCTTCCGAGCCTACCTTGCCCCCCACTAAAAAAACAACCGGGACGCTCCTCGCTGTCCCGGTCATTCTCAGCCATTAAGCAAGCCGCAGCCGCTTACTCCCCACTCAACACCCGCCCCAGCATCCGATCCCCCTCGATGGTGGTGCGGTTGATCACCCGGCGCACGCCCGGCTTGGTGCCGGTGGCGCAGTGCATGGCGCGCCAGTTGTCCCAGAGGACCATGTCGCCCTGGCGCCACTGGTGGAAGTAGTGGAATTCCGGCTTGCGGATATGCGCGATCAGGCGTTCGAGCAGTTCGATGGACTCGTCGTTGCACAGACCGAAGCGC
>LNAP01003714.1_pt1 | contig 14485 bp, 12 predicted proteins | sample 602601 | NCBI WGS metagenome assembly LNAP01 (sample SAMN02440304, study PRJNA202911) | soil metagenome | biome: Subtropical and temperate rainforests or woodlands; isolation source: soil samples (1 kg each in a 20% v/v slurry with milli Q water) were... ...
GACGCCGTGGCGCTGTGCACCCCGCCGCAGGTCCGCCGGGCGCAGGCCGCCGCCGCGCTCGCCGCCGGCAAGCACGTGCTGCTGGAAAAACCTCCGGGCGCCACGGTCAGCGAGATGGCGCCGCTGATTGCCGCGGCGAAGGAATCCGGCAAGACGCTGTTCGCGAGCTGGCATTCGCGCTTCGCCGCGGCCGTGGAACCGGCGCGGGCGTTCCTCGCCAACCGCGAGATCCGGTCCGTCGCCGTTGCATGGAAGGAAGACGTCCGGGTCTGGCATCCCGGCCAGCGCTGGATCTTCGAGCCGGGCGGGCTCGGCGTGTTCGATCCCGGCATCAATGCGCTATCGATCCTCACCCGCATCCTGCCGCGGCCGTTTTTCCTGACCGAGGCGGAGCTATCGTTCCCGGTGAATTGCGCGGCGCCGATTGCGGCGGATCTGGATTTTTCCGACGAGACCGGCATGGCAATCCGCGCCGAATTCAATTTTCTGCAGACCGGCCCGCAGACCTGGGAGATCCGCGTCGAAACCGGCGACGGCGTGTTGACGTTGTCCGCAGGCGGCGCCAAGCTCACTTATGCCGGCGTGGCACTGGCCGAAACCCAGCAGGAATACCCCGCGCTGTATCGTCACTTCGTCGATCTGGTCCGGCACGGCGCATCGGATGTCGACCTCGCCCCGCTGATCCATGTCGCGGATGCCTTCATGCTGGGCCGGCGACTTGTCGTCGACGCGTTCGAGGATTGACCATGACAGGCATCGTCACGCGCGACGTTTTCGGTCACCTGCCAGACGGCACCGTGGTGGAACGCATCTGTTTGCGCACCACCGACGGATTCGAGGCCCGCATCATTACCTGGGGGGCAGCGCTGCAGGCGTTGCTGGTACCGGACCGCAACGGCGATACCGCGGACGTCGTGTTCGGCTTTGACGATCTCGCGGGCTACACCGTGCGGGGGCGCTATTTCGGCGCGACCGTCGGCCGCTACGCCAACCGCATCGCAGGTGCCGGCTTCGATCTCGACGGCACGCGTATTGCGCTCGCTGCCAATGAGGCGCCGAACGCCTTGCATGGCGGCGTCGAGGGCTTCAGCCGCAAGGTCTGGACCGTCGCTGCCACCGAGGACGGCCCGGCCCCCGCCGTGACGCTGGCACTTTACAGCGCCGACGGCGACGAAGGCTTTCCCGGCGCGCTCGATGTGCGCGCCAGCTACCGCATCTCGGGCCCTGGCGAACTGACCATCGACTACACGGCCAGCACCTCGAGCCCGACGGTCGTCAGCCTGACCAATCACAGCTTCTTCAACCTCGACGGCGCCGCGGCCGGGAGCGATATCCTCGGCCATCGCCTGCGTCTGGCCGCCGACACCTTTCTCGCCATCGACGAGCGCAGGATTCCGCTACCGGGAGCGCCGCGCGACGTCGTCGGCTCGCCATTCGATTTCCGCGACGCCCACGCCATCGGTACCCGGATTCACGACGCCGACGAGCAATTGCAGCGCGGCCGCGGCTATGACCACAATTTCTGCCTGCGCGAGTCGCGCGGTCTGCGGCTCGCCGCAACGGTCGAGGCGCCTCGTTCCGGCCGCATCATGGAGCTACATACCAATCAACCCGGTCTGCAGTTCTATTCCGGCAACTATCTCGACGGCAGCGTGACTGGGAAATACGGCCGCCTGCACCGCCAGTTCGACGCGCTGTGCCTGGAGCCGCAGAACTGGCCCGATGCGCCGAACCGACCGGACTTCCCGCCCGCACGGCTCGACCCCGGCACCACCTATCGCAACCACACGCTCTATCGGTTTTCGGCGGCCTGAAGGAGAAGCCATGAGCGAGCCTGCCAGCACCATGACCGCGCCCGACATCGAAGATGTGCCGGCGACAACGCTTGACGCCACCCGCTGCCATCTCGGCGAGGGAGCGAACTATGATTCCGGCTCCGACACCGCGTGGTGGTTCGACATCCTCCAACGCAGGCTATTCGAGGCGAAGCTGGACACCGGCAGGACCACATCCCATGCGCTGCCCGTCATGGCCAGCGCGCTGGCCTTCATCGACGATACACACCAGCTGCTGGCGGGCGACGATGGCCTCTACATCCGCGACATCAATGATGGCCGACTGGCGCTGCACACGGCGATCGAGGACGACAATGCCGTAACCCGCTCCAACGACGCGCGCGCGCATCCATGCGGCACGTTCTGGACCAGCACCATGGGACGCAAGGCAGAGACCGGTGCCGGCGCCATTTACGCGCTGCATGAGGGCGTGCTGACCCGGCTGTATGCGAACGTCACGATCCCCAACGCCATCTGCTTTGCGCCGGACGGTGCGACCGGCTATTTCGCCGACACCCACAAGAATGTCCTCCACCGCGTCGCGCTGGATCCGGCGACAGGCCTGCCGACCGGAACGCCGGAGACGCTCTATGTGCATCGCGGCGAAGGCGGTCTCGACGGCGCGGTGGTCGATCGCGACGGGCTGATCTGGTGCGCGCGCTGGGGCGGCGGCTGCGTCGATGCCTATTCGCCGGACGGCGTCCGGCTGCGAACGCTGCGCGTGCCGGCGCGGCAGCCGAGCTGCCCGGTGTTCATAGGTGCCGGTTTCGACCGCATGCTGGTCACCTCGGCACATCAGGGAATGGACGACGCGGCGCGTGCCGCCGACCCGGAACATGGCCGGACCTTCCTGATGAATCCGGGGGCGCGCGGCCGGCCGGAACCGCGCGTCACGCTGGGAACCAGCTGATACGAAAAGCGCGACCTGCCACAACTTGAGCACAACAGGAAGGACACATCGCAACGGAATAGATATGCTGGGCGTCTTCGGGCGCCGACGACAACGCAAGACACTGCAACAAATCCGCAACAAGCGGAAACCGCCGTTCATCAAATGGGAGTGGAGCATGAATTTCATCAGGACGACTCTGTCTGCCGTGGCCATCGCCGCGCTCGCGTTCACCGGCCAGGCGCAGGCCCAAGGCAAGCCCACCGTCGGCATCGCCATGCCGACCAAGGCTTCCGCGCGCTGGATCGCCGACGGCGACAACATCGTGAAGGTGCTGAAGGAGCGTGGCTACGGCACCGACCTGCAATATGCCGAGGACGACATTCCGAACCAGCTGTCGCAGATCGAGAACATGGTGACCAAGGGCGCCAAGGTGCTGGTGGTCGCCTCGATCGACGGCACCACTCTGTCCGACGTGCTGGCCCAGGCCAAGGCCAAGGGCATCACCATCATCGCCTACGACCGGTTGATCAAGGAGACCCCCAACGTCGATTACTACGCCACCTTCGACAACTTCCAGGTCGGCGTGCTGCAGGCGCAGTCGATCGAGTCCGCGCTGAAACTGAAGGAGGGCAAGGGGCCGTTCAACATCGAGCTGTTCGGCGGCTCGCCCGACGACAACAACGCCTACTTCTTCTATGACGGCGCCATGTCGGTGCTGAAGCCCTATATCGACAGCGGCAAGCTGGTGGTGGCCAGCGGCCAGATGGGCATGAACAAGGTCTCGACCCTGCGCTGGGACGGCGCTACCGCCCAGGCCCGCATGGATAACCTGCTCAGCGCCTTCTACACCAACAAGAAACTGAACGCGGTACTGTCGCCCTATGACGGCCTGTCGATCGGCATCCTGTCGTCGCTGAAGGGCGTCGGCTACGGCAGCGGCGATATGCCGATGCCCATCGTCACCGGCCAGGACGCCGAAGTTCCGTCGATCAAGTCGATGCTGCGCGGCGAGCAGTATTCCACCATCTTCAAGGACACCCGCGAACTCGCCAAGGTCACCGCCGACATGGTGGATGCGGCGCTGAGCGGCAAGGAAGTGCAGGTCAACGACACCAAGACCTACAACAACGGCCGCAAGGTCGTTCCGTCCTATCTGCTCAAGCCGGTGTCCGTCGACAAGAGCAACTGGGAGAAGGTGCTGGTCGAGAGCGGCTACTACAAGAAGTCGCAGTTCTGATTGCGTCTTCTTCCCTCTCCCGCAAGGCGAAGCGAAGCTTCGCTGGGCGGGAGAGGGTGGCGCGAAGGACCGCAGGTCATTCGCGTCGGGTGAGGGGGAACCAGCGGGCGAAACACTGGCTCCCCTCACCCGCCATCCGCGCTTCGCGCGAATGTCGACCTCTCCCCGCAAGCGGGGAGAGGTTAAGCAAGACGCTCGGAGACGGAAATGAATGCAATTCTGGAAATGCGCGGCATCTCAAAATCCTTCACCGGGGTGAAGGCGCTGAACGACGTCTGCTTCACCGTCGAGCCCGGCGAAATCCACGCGCTGGTGGGAGAGAACGGCGCCGGCAAGTCGACCCTCATGAAGGTGCTGAGCGGGGTCTATCCCCATGGCAGCTATGACGGCGCCATCGTATTCGAAGGCGAGGAGCGCAAGTTCCGCGACATCAACGAGTCCGAAGCGCTCGGCATCATCATCATCCACCAGGAACTGGCGCTGATCCCGTTAATGTCGATCGCCGAGAACATCTTTCTCGCCAATCCGCCGTCGCGCTTCGGCATCATCGACCGCGACGCCCGCGACCGCCGCGCCAAGGAATTGCTCGCCACCGTCGGCCTGCGCGAGTCGCCGGATACCCTGATCACCGATCTCGGCGTCGGCAAGCAGCAGCTGGTGGAAATCGCCAAGGCGCTGTCCAAGAAAGTCCGGCTGCTGATCCTCGACGAGCCGACCGCCAGCCTCAACGAAACCGACAGCGCGGCGCTGCTCGATCTGCTGGTCGAATTGCGGGCCCAGGGCATGTCGGCGATCCTGATCTCGCACAAGCTCAACGAAGTCGCCCGCGTCGCCGACCGCATCACCGTGCTGCGCGACGGCCGCACCGTCGACACGCTGGATTGCCACGCCGGTGTCGTCGAGGAAGACCGCATCATCCGCAAGATGGTCGACCGCGACCTCGAGCATCGCTATCCGCAGCGCGAACCGAACGTCGGCGAGCCCATCTTCGCGGTCCAGGACTGGTCGGTCTATCATCCGCTCCATGCCGACCGCCAGGTCATCAAGAACGTCGACTTCAATGTCCGGCGCGGCGAGATCGTCGGCATTGCCGGGCTGATGGGTGCCGGCCGCACTGAATTCGCCATGAGCATCTTCGGCGGCTCGTGGGGGCGCAGGATCACCGGCCGCGCCACGCTGAACGGCAAGCAGATCGACGTCTCCACCGTCGGCCGCGCCATCGATGCCGGCCTCGCCTATGTCACCGAGGACCGCAAGCAATTCGGGCTGCTGCTGGCCTCCGACGTGCGCAAGAACATCACGCTGGCCAATCTCGACGGCGTGTCCAGCAGCAAGATCATCGACGATATCAGCGAACTCAGGGTGGCCACCGACTATCGCAGCCGGATGCGGATCCGCTGCAACGACGTCTACCAGGAGTCCGGCAAGCTGTCCGGCGGGAACCAGCAAAAGGTCATGCTGTCGAAATGGCTGTTCACCGATCCGCAGGTGCTGATTCTGGACGAGCCGACGCGCGGAATCGACGTCGGCGCCAAGTATGAAATCTATTGCATCATCAACGAACTTGCCGATGCCGGCAAAAGCGTCATCGTGATCTCGTCGGAGATGCCGGAACTGCTGGGGATATGCGACCGCATCTGCGTGATGAACGAAGGCGCTTTCGTCGGCGAATTTGCCGCGCATGAGGCGACGCAGGAAAAAATCATGCGCGCGATCATGCGCAAGGGAGAACAACAGCCATGAGCGACAAGACCGTGGCGGCGCCGACGCCGCACAAGCATGCCGGATTCCTCAAGAACAACCTGCGCGAATACGGCATGCTGCTGTCCCTGTTCGCCATCATGCTGTTCTTCCAGGTGGTCACCGACGGCACGCTGCTGCGCCCGCTCAACCTGACCAACCTGGTGCTGCAGAACAGCTACATCGTCATCATGGCGCTCGGCATGCTGCTGGTGATCGTCACCGGCCATATCGACCTGTCGGTCGGCTCGGTGGCCGGCTTCATCGGCGCCGTCGCCGCGGTGCTGATGGTGCAGTTCAACATGAACTTCATTCTCGCGACCTTGATCTGCCTCGTGCTCGGCGGCTTCATCGGCGCGGCGCAGGGCTACTGGGTGGCCTATTTCAAGATTCCGTCCTTCATCGTCACCCTGGCGGGCATGCTGGTGTTCAAGGGCCTGGCGCTGGCAATCCTGCAGGGCCAGTCGGTCGGCCCGTTCGCTCCGACCTTCCAGAAGCTGTCCTCGGGCTTTATTCCCGAACTGTTTCCCAACGCCGGGATCCTCTATCCGACCTCGCTGCTGATCGGGGCGGCCCTGGCCACCGCACTGGTGGCCATGAACATGAAGGCCCGCGCCCGCCAGCAGAGCCACGGCGTCGAGGCCGAGCCGACCGGCTTCTTCGTCTTCAAGAACGCGCTGCTGTTCGCCGCCATCGTCTATTTCACCTATCTGATCGCCTCGCATCGCGGCCTGCCCAACGTGCTGGTGATCATGATGGCGCTGATCGGCATCTACGCCTTCGTCACCTCGCGCACCACCGTGGGTCGGCAGATCTACGCCGTCGGCGGCAATGCCAAGGCGGCAAGCCTGTCCGGCATCAAGACCGAACGACTGACGTTTTTCACTTTCGTCAACATGGGTGTGCTGGCGGCGCTGGCCGGCTTGGTGTTCGCGGCACGGCTCAACACCGCGACGCCGAAGGCCGGCCTCGGCTTCGAACTCGACGTCATCGCCGCCTGCTTCATCGGCGGCGCCTCGGCCTATGGCGGCGTCGGCAAGGTCGGCGGCGCGGTGATCGGCGCGCTGATCATGGGTGTGATGAACAACGGCATGTCGATCCTTGGCATTGGCATCGACTACCAGCAGGTGATCAAGGGCCTGGTGCTGCTCGGTGCGGTCTGCCTCGACGTCTACAACCAGAAGCGCTGAGACATCGGCGGCACGCGTGGCGGCTCACCGCCACGCTTTGACGTGACGCCCTAGTTCATCTTGATGTTTGCCGCCTCGATCACGCTCCGCCATCGCTGCGTCTCGCTGGCGATGTAGCGGGAAAATTCCGCCGGCTCGACCGCAACCGCGACCGCACCCAGTTCGGCCATCTTCTTCACCGTCTCCGGGCGCTTCATGAAATCCCGGATTTCGGCGGACAGCTTGTCGACGACAGGCTTGGGCGTGCCGGCTGGCGCGATGAAGCCGTGCCATGCGACCGCCTCGAAGCCGGGCAGAAACTCGGCCACGGCCGGCAGGTTGGGGTCGAAGTCGGCACGCTTCGGCGTGGCGGTCGCCAGCAGCACCAAGCTGCCCGCGGAGGCGTGCGGCAACAGCAGCGGCACGTTGTCGAAGGCCAGATCGATCTGACCGCTGAGCAGATCGGTCACCATCTGGCTCGATCCCTTATAGGGCACATGCACCATCTTGGTGCCGGTCATCTGCTGGAACAGTTCTCCGGCGAGATGCTGCGAGGTCCCGACGCCGGCCGACCCGAAGGTGACCTTGTCCGGATTGGCTTTCAGATAGGCGATCAGTTCGGGCACGGTGCGCGCCGCGATCTTGTTCGGATTCACCACCAGAACGTTCGGCACGGTGCTGATCTGCGCGATCGGCACGAGGTCCTTCTCCGGCTGGTATGACAGCTTGGCACCGTACAGCGTCGGGTTGATGGCCAGCGCGGAGGTGCTCGCCAGACCGATCGTGTAGCCATCCGGGGCGGCGCGGGCGATCCGCGTCACGCCGATAATGCTGCCGGCGCCGCCGACGTTCTCGATCAGGAACGCCGGACCGAACTTCTTCTGCAGATGTTCGCCGACCATACGGCCGAAGATGTCGGCGGTGCCGCCTGCCGCGAACGGCACAATGATGCTGACGGGGCGGGTCGGATAGTCCTGCGCCGATGCGGGCGCGAGCGGCGTGAGCAGCACGCATGCGGCTGCGATCAATAGCGATTTCATTCTCATGGCATTTCCTCGTTTGTTTTTTGATCGTCTCGACTTGATGGACAGGCAGGCCCCCGCTATCCGGGCGGCGCCAGCACCTTTCCGGGATTCATGATGTTGTTGGGGTCGAGCAGCTGCTTGACGTTCCGCAACAGCGTCATCTCGACCGCCGATGTGACGCTGGCCATGCGCCCCCGGTTGGCCATACCGATGCCGTGCTCGGCGCTGATGCTGCCGCGCAGCGCCGAAGTCTCTTCGTCCACGATGGCGTTCACCGCCCGTACCGTCGGCTGCAGCGCCTCGATCTGGTCCCGCGCAACACCGGGAATGATCGCCAGAATGTGGATATTGCCGTCGCCGACATGGCCGTGCATCACGATGCGCGCGTCGGGCCGCAGCGCTGCAATCCGCCGTTCGACGCGGGTCACGAAGGTGGCCTGATGCTCAAGCGCTACCGCACTGTCGTGGGAGATCACGTAACCGGCGCGCTTGCTGCCCTCGGAGACGCTGTGCCGGACCTTCCAGAAGGTCGCCGCCTGGGTTTCGTTCGCCGCGATCAGTGCGTCGGTGACCAGTTCGCCCTCATAGGCAGCGGCCAGCAACTGCTCCAGGGCCGCGCCGAGATCGCTGCTCGCCAGCGTATCGACGATCTCGATCACCACATACCACGGCGTATCCAGGGCGAACGGGATCGTCACGTCCGGCAGATTTTCGGCGATCACCTCGATCTGGCCGCGCGACATCAGTTCGAAGGCCCCCAGCCTGTCGCCGAGTTCGGCCCGCGCCTGCGCAAGCAGGTCGAGCACGCTTTCGATCGAATTGGCCTTGGCGAAGGCAACCGCGCGCTGGCGCGGCTTGGGAAACAGTTTCAGCACCGCGCCGGTGATGATGCCCAGTGTTCCTTCCGCGCCGATGAACAGCTGCTTGGTATCGAAGCTGGTGGAGTCCTTGCGCAGGCTGGTCATCGCATCGAGGATGTCGCCGTTCGGCAGCACGACCTCGAGTCCCAGCGTCAGTTCGCGCATGGTGCCGTAGCGCAGCACCGCGGTGCCGCCGGCATTGGTCGAGAGATTGCCGCCGATCTGGCAGGAGCCTTCGGCGCCGAGACTGAGCGGGAACAGCCGGTCGACGCCGTCGGCGGCCGCCTGCACGTCGGCGAGAATACAGCCGGCGTCGACCGCGATCGCATCGCCCAGCCGGCTGATCGAGCGGACCCGGTTGAGGCGATCCAGCCGCAGCACGATCTTCGGCCCCTCGCCGAGCGGCGTCGCCGCCCCGCACATGCCGGTGTTGCCGCCCTGCGGCACGATCGCCACGCCGCGCGCGGCGCAGGCCCTGACGACATCCGACACTTCCTGCGTGTTGCCCGGCTTGACGACGCACGACGCCGTGCCGCGATAGCGGCCGCGCCAGTCGACGAGGTACGGCTCGAGATCGCCGGTCGAATCGATGACATGGCGGGCGCCGACGATCGCCGCGAGTTCGCGCAGCAGCGCGGCTTCATTCGTCTCTTGTGTCATCGGCAGGGCCATGGCTTCGGCATTCACTTGCATGAGAGGTCGAGCAGCCGGCCCTCGAACAGGCGGTCGCGCGAACTCTCCAGATGCAGGCGCATCGCCGCGCGCGCCGCGTCGGCATTGCGGTCGCGGATCGCCTCATAGATGGCGCTGTGCTCGTCGTAGACCTGTTCCAGCCCGGAGGGTGCGCCGACCAGCGAGAGGCCGTGCAGCTTCATGCCGACGGCCACGTGCTCCTTCAGGGCATTCAGCGACGTCGAGTAGTAGTGGTTGTTGGCCGCTTCCGAGACGGCGAGATGAAAGGCGAAATCGGCATCCTCGCGATGTCGCAGCTTGCGGGTGGCTTCGCGCAGCAAAGCGAGTGCCGCCGTCATCTTGTCCAGTCCGGCCTCGTTGCGACGCATGGCGGCAAAGTGCGCGGCGTCGGATTCCATCGTGATGCGAAACTCGAAGCAGCGCTGGATGTCCGCGATGGTTTCGACGCGGGCGAACCCCAGTGGCCGGTGCCCGGCGCGGGCATGGACGAAGCTGCCGGAGCCTTGCCGGGAATAGATCAATCCATCTTCCCGCAGCCGGCCCAAGGCATCGCGCAGGACCGGGCGCGATACATTCAGCAGACTGGCGAGGTCGTGCTCACCGGGCAGCTTCTGGTCCGGGGCATACTCGCCGCTGGCAATGCGCTGAACAAGCTGGCCGTAGACCTTGTCGACCAGCGAACCCGGCGAGACGCGAGGCGCGGACGCTGCGGATGGCTCGGGTGAATCGACGGATTTGTTGATCATGACGGACCGGGCTCGTTTCCTGACAAGGCGAACCGGACAAGAATGGATGCGACGGCAAAACATGTCAACATGTTATAAGGGCACCGGCTTGAGATTATAAGTTTAAACAACTGATTTATATACAATAATTTAACAGACCCACATCTACGCGAATTTTTTCCCGAAATGTTGACAACTTGTCAGATGGTGTAGATCGTAAGGACACGGTGCAGCCGGTTGCGCCAGGGGAGGCGCGACGGTGACTGGACTGAACGGCAAGGCGATCGTGATCATCGGTGCGAGCTCGGGCATCGGAGCCGCCGTGGCCCGGCGCTTCGGGGCGCAAGGCGCGCGCCTGATCGTGCATTACAACGGCAATGCCGAGGGCGCCGAGGAAGTCGCGGCCGACGTGATTGCCGCCGGCGGCAGCGCCGAATTGCTGCGCGGCGATGTTTCGGACCGGGCCGAATGCGAGCGCGTCATCGACGAGGCCCACGCCAAGCTCGGGCGGATCGACGTTCTCATCAACAATGCCGGCGCCATGTTCGGGCGCACATCCATCGCCGACGCGACCGACGCGCAATATGACGATGTCGTCAACCTGAACATCGGATCGGTGTTCTTTGCCTCGCGCAAGGTCGCCAGGATTCTCACCGAGCAGGGCTCCGGCTCGATCATCAACACGACCTCGGTCGCCGCGCGCAATGGCGGCAGCGGCGGTGCCGGCCTGTATGGTTCGGCCAAGGCGTTCGTCAGCACCATGACACGCGTGCTGGCCAAGGAGCTGGCGCCGTTTGGCGCGCGCGCCAATGCGGTCGCGCCTGGCGTCATCATGACGCCGTTCCACCAGCGCTATTCGACCGAAGCGCAGCTCGAAAGCGCGCGGCAGGGCATTCCGCTCGGCCGCATCGGCACGCCCGAGGATTGTGTCGGCGCCTATCAGTTTCTCGCCGACGAGACGATGAGCGGCTACATCACCGGCCAGGTGATCGAGGTCAACGGCGGACAGATGATGCCATGAGGCAGATTGAGCAGTTCACGATCCGCGGCCGCCGAAACGCCGCATCCTCCAAACCTTCCTTTTGAGGTTCGACCACCATGACCGCATTATTTCCGACCGGCGTGTTCTGCGCCTCCGTGACGCCCTTCAATGCCGACCTGTCGCCGGACCTCGGCCTGTTCGCGACCCACTGCAAGCGGCTGCTCGACGATGGTTGTACCGGCATCGCCATGCTCGGCACCACCGGCGAGGCCAATTCGCTGTCGTCGCGCGAGCGCATGGACCTTTTGGAAGCCGCGCTGAAAAATGGTGTCGCGCCCTCGCAGTTGCTGCCAGGCACCGGCGTCGCCGCCTTCACCGAGACCGTGGAGCTGACCAAGCACGCGCTGGCGCACGGCGTGCAGTCCGTCGTGATGCTGCCGCCGTTCTACTACAAGGGCGTCTCGGACGACGGCATCGTCGCCGCCTATTCCGAGGTGATCGAACGCGTCGCCGATCCCCGCTTGCGCGTGGTGCTGTATCACATCCCGCAGATGTCCGCGGTGCCGCTGTCGCTCGACGTGATCGGGCGGCTGCGCCTGCGATTTCCCGACATCGTGGTCGGCATCAAGGATTCCTCGGGCGACCTCGCCAATATGACGGCGATCCTGGAGCGGTTCCCGGGCTTCTCGCTATTGGCCGGCGCCGATCCGCTGATGCTGTCGCTACTGCCGAAAGGCGGCGCGGGCTGCATCACAGCCACGTCCAATCTGGTCGCCGCCGATCTCGCCACCGTCTTCAATGGCTACGCCGATGCCGCGCAGCAGCCGCAGGTCGCCGCGGCGCAGGAACGAATCGTCATCGCCCGCAACGCGGTGTCGCGCTTCGCGCAAATGGCATCGATCAAGACCTTGCTGGCCAAGCGAGACGGCCATGACGGCTGGACACGCCAGCGGCCGCCCCTGACGCCGCTGACCGCGCAGGAAGCCGCGGAGGTCAATGCGTCGTTCGACCTCTCATAAATCCGCCAGGCCAGCTCAGCGCGGATCAGCCACGATCACGCGCGCGCCGACGGCGGCAAGATCCCTGCGCTGCTGCTCGGACGCACCGGCATCGGTCACCAGCGTCCAGCGTGGCGGCAGCGGCGCCCAGGCGATCTGTTCGGCGCGGCCGAGCTTGCCGGCGTCGGCGAGCACGATGACTTCGCTCGCCTGCTCCATCATCAGCGACTTCAGCGCGACCTGCTCGAGATCCGCCTCGCATAACCCGCGCCCTTTCACCACGCCATCGGCGCTCATGATGGCACGGTCCGCGGTCATGCGGCGCAGCGCCTCGGTGGCAAGCGGCCCCATGGTGCTCATGCTGGTGGCGCGCAGCGCGCCGCCGAGGACGATCAGCTCGATGGACGACGCCTTGGCCAGGAATGGCAGCAGCGCGAGGTTGTTGGTGATGATGCGCAGCCGGCGCTGCTGCAGCAGCCGGCCGAAGGCGGCGACGGTCGAACCGGCATCGAGGATCAACGTATCGCCGTCGACAATCAGGTCGAGCGCCGCGCGCGCGATCGCCTGCTTCTCCTTGCCCTGCACGGCAAGGCGTTGCTCCAGCGTGGTCTCGGCGGCATGGCCGGTGAGAATGGCGCCGCCATAGGTGCGGCGCACGGCATTGGTCCTGGAGAGATGCTGCAGGTCGCGCCGCACCGTGGAGGCGGAGACGTCGAAACGCCGCGCCAGATCGTCGACGTCGATCTCGCCGGCATTCAGCGCTTCCAGCAGACGGGCGTGACGCTCCTTGCTGCGCATCGACATCGAACTCAGACTCGCTCTGCCATAATCGTAGGGTGGGCAAAGCACTTGCGTGCCCACCACGTCCAATCCAGACCACCATGGTGGGCACGGCGCAAGAGCGCCTTTGCCCACCCTACGACAGGCCGCGTTCAGGCCGCCTTCGGTGCCAGTTCGACCGCCTGCCGCAGCGCCTCGATCAGGCTGCGCTCGTCGGCGATGCCCTTGCCGGCGATGTCGAAAGCAGTGCCGTGATCGACCGAGGTGCGGATCACCGGCAGTCCGACTGTGATGTTGACGCCGGATTCCAGCCCCAGCACCTTGATCGGGCCGTGGCCCTGATCGTGATACATCGCGACCACCATGTCGTAGTCGCCGCGGCCGGCCAGGAAGAACAGCGTATCGGCGGGCAGCGGCCCCTGCACGTCCCAGCCCTTGGCCTGGCAGGCCTTCACGGCCGGCGTGATCTTCTCGGCCTCCTCGCCATGGCCGAACAGGCCGTTCTCGCCGGCATGCGGATTGATGGCGCAGACGCCGATCTTCGGATTCTTGATGCCTGCCTTGATCAGCACGTCGTGGCCGCGCGTGATCACGCGCTCCACCAGTCCCGGCTCGATCTTCTTGATGGCGTCGATCAGGCCGATATGGGTGGTGACGTGAATGACGCGCAGCTTCGGCGACACCAGCATCATCGACACTTCCGGCGTGCCGGTCAGATGCGCCAGCAGTTCGGTGTGACCGGGATATTTGTGGCCGGCCGCGTGCAGCGCTTCCTTGGACAGCGGCGCGGTGCAGATGCCCTGCGCAAGACCTGCCTGCACCACCTGCACGGCTTTCTCGATGTAGCGATAGGCCGCCTCGCCTGCGACCGGCGACATCTGGCCGAACGGCAGATCGTCCGGCACGTTCTTCAGATCCAGGCACTGCACCGCCTTCGACGCGAAGTTGGCGTCGCCGGCAGCGGTCAGAGAGTCGACCGCGAGTGCCACGCCGACGGCCTTGCCGGCCTTGCGCAGGCGACCGGCATCGCCGATCACCAGCGGGTTGCAGATCTCGTGCGCGTAGGGCTGGGCCAGCGCCTTCATGATGACCTCCGGACCGATGCCGGCCGGATCGCCCATGGTGATCGCAATGGTGGGACGGGTCATGCAAAGCTTCCTTTGGTTCGAATGGCACGGAGCCGTTCGGCGATACGGATCAGGCTGAGTTCATCGCCGAACGCGCCCGCTTTGGTCGCGATCGGAACGGAGAGTTCACCGAGCGTCAGGCCGAGCGACACGCCGGGCTCGATCTCGTCGGCGAGGCGGATGCCGGTGACGCCGAAGCGCGACAGCAGTGCGGCCGCGGTCTCGCCGCCGGTCGCCGCAAAGGCACCGATCGCCGGCGCCACGGTTGCCAGCACATCGGCCAGGCCCTGCGAAAGTTGCGCCCCCAGCGACATGTCGGGCTTGTCTGTCATCAGGATCTCGACCAGCGCGTCGCCGCCCGTCAACAGGCGCATCTTCACGGCCGCCGCGAGCCGGGCGCGGTCGGCGCCTTCGCCGAGCAG